>Ga0207933_1002717_pt1 | contig 11111 bp, 10 predicted proteins | sample NGESurdeep092012_4_FD_184488 | JGI IMG/M metagenome (GOLD analysis project Ga0207933, IMG submission 184488) | Arctic peat soil microbial communities from Barrow, Alaska - NGEE Surface sample F53-3 deep-092012 (SPAdes) | ecosystem: Environmental > Terrestrial > Soil > Wetlands > Peat ... | reverse complement strand
TGCTAACCGACGCTGCCTTCCAGGCTGATGCTGAGCAACTTTTGCGCCTCCACGGCAAACTCCATGGGGAGCTCGCGGAAGACGCGCTTGCAAAAGCCATTGACCACCATGGACACGGCGTCTTCGGCCTTCAGCCCGCGCTGCCGCAGGTAAAACAACTGGTCGTCGCCGATCTTTGAGGTGGAAGCCTCGTGCTCCATGCGCGCGGTGGAGTTGCGCACGTCGATATAGGGAAAGGTGTGCGCGCCGCATTTGTCGCCAATCAGAAGCGAGTCGCACTGCGTATAGTTGCGCGCACCCGAGGCGCCTTTCATGATCTTCACCTGGCCGCGGTAGGTGTTCTGCCCGTGCCCGGCGGAGATGCCCTTGACCACAATGGTGCTGCGCGTGTTCTTGCCCAGATGGATCATCTTGGTGCCGGTGTCGGCCTGCTGATAGTTGTTGGTAAGCGCAACGGAGTAGAACTCGCCCACCGAGTTGTCGCCCTGCAGAATGCAGCTGGGATACTTCCAGGTGATGGCGGAACCGGTCTCCACCTGGGTCCAGGAGATTTTGGAGTTTACGCCCAGGCACTTGCCGCGCTTGGTGACGAAGTTGTAGATGCCGCCGCGGCCCTGCTTGTCGCCCGGATACCAGTTCTGCACCGTCGAATACTTGATCTGCGCATTGTCCAGCGCCACCAGTTCAACCACCGCGGCGTGGAGCTGGTTTTCATCGCGCTTGGGCGCGGTGCAACCCTCCAGATAGCTGGCGTAGCCGCCCTCATCGACCACGACGAGCGTGCGCTCGAACTGCCCGGTTTCCGCCGCATTGATGCGGAAATAGGTGGACAGCTCCATGGGGCAGCGCACTCCCTTGGGCACATACACGAACGACCCGTCGGTAAAAACGGCGGCGTTCAGCGCGGCAAAAAAGTTGTCGCTGTAGGGCACCACGGAGCCCAGATACTTCTTGATCAATTCCGGATACTTCTGCACCGCTTCGGAGAAGGAGCAGAAGAGAATTCCCATCTCGCCCAGCTTCTCTTTGAATGTGGTGGCGACGGAAACGCTGTCGAAGACAGCATCGACGGCAACTCCGGCCAACTGCTTCTGCTCGGCGAGCGGGATTCCAAGCTTCGCATAAGCCTCGAGAATCTCCGGGTCAACCTCGTCCAGACTCGCGAGACCCTTCTTCTTCTTGGGCGCCGAGTAGTAAAAGATATTTTGATAGTCGATGGGAGGAAAGGAAACTTTGGCCCACTTGGGCTCGCCTTCCGACTTCAGCATGCTGCTCCAGTGGCGGAAGGCCTTCAGCCTCCACTCCAACATGAAAGCGGGCTCGTTCTTCTTCTCCGAGATCAAGCGAATGATCCCCTCGTTGAGCCCCCTGGGCACGCGCTCCTCTTCCACATCGGTTACGAAACCCCACTTGTACTCCTGCTGCGCGAGATCCTGAATTGTGTCGGTATCAGTGCTCATTGAATTCTCCCGGTAATAAAAGCGATAACGGGCGCTCGGCCGCCTCGCTTATCGTCGTCCCGCTTCTCTTGGATGGTGACCACTTGGAGAGGATGCGCCAGATCGGAGAGGGTGACCCGCTCCAGGGCGCTCCCTACCACGCGATTGATGATCCGCTGGTTGTCTTTGATGAGGCAGTACGATTCCAAATCGCAAGCCCCCGGAACGTGAGAACTGCAGGCTGTGAGCGCCAGTGGGCCCTCCATGGCGGCAATGATCTCCGCCACCGAGATCTCGTCTGCGTTGCGAGCCAGGGTGTATCCACCCTTGACCCCACGATGAGAGGTGAGAAGCACTCCCTGTTGCAGCTTTTTCAAAACCTTGGTAACGGTAGGCAGAGGCAGGCGAGATTCCTGCGACAGCGCGGCAGAGGTATGCAGCTGCTCCACCGGCTTGCGCGCTACATGGGTCATGAGAACCAGCGCGTAATCCGTCAATTTGCCCAGCCGGATCATTGATTTCCGCGTCTCCATCCAGTCCCTACGCGAGAATGGGACTGTTCTGGTCCTATATTACCAGAGTTTTCCCTGCGGGAGGTCCATCTCTGTGGAAATGAAGATGGAAAGCTAGGACATTTCGGCTGTAGCTATGCTCTGCGATTGCGAAGCCCGCGGTGAAGCACCGGATGCGGCCCGGCATCCCGCGGGAGAGAGGTCCGCCTCTCAAATCCGCCATCGCATCCCGCTATTCCAGAGCCCTGCCTCTCGGCTGAACGGAGATGGCGGAAAATGCGATCGGGCAATAAAGAGGGCGCCCCATGCGGGCGCCCCCTTAGAGAACCGTCAGGCATTCACGATCAACGCAGTTTTGTCCTTCGGCGCGGCCTGTCACGGAGGGCGGCGCGCAAATGCATCGCTTGCGCACTCTTCCGGCCGAGGGTACCCAATCCATCCATTGCTTCTTTTGGGGAACGAGACTCAATATGGCGGTGGATAAGCACCAAGCCGCCCAGACTTACCAAGAACAACGAGAGAAAAACAAGTACTGCACGGAGCAACATGGGTGAAGAGTAGGCGGACCTCAAGCACTCTGAAATAGCGCTAAAGCGTCAGTAAAGTACTTAGGTTACAGGAGTTATGACTTAGGAGTCGTACATCTGACCGATAAGTCACACCCGTTTGTCCACCTGCGTACCCAAATGCGGCCGCCCGGCTCCCGGGGTTTGCACTTTTGTTCCTACATACAACGCAGAATGCGACTTGTGGTTCTTATCCCTAGAAACGGGCGGGGGTACGGAGCATCGCCGTTGCGGCAACCGGAACCGAGCCTCTGAACGATTGGAGACGTCATGCTAATTATCCTGATCATCCTGCTGTTGATCTTTCTCTTTGGCGGCTATCGCCTGGGTCCGGGGTTGGGCTACTACGGCGGAGGCGGCATTAGCCTCATCCTGCTCATCGTTATCATTCTTCTTCTGATGCGCGTGATCTGAACCGGACGGGACGCCTGGCTCGGAGGGCGGGCGTCCCTTTCAAACGGTCAGGATTTCGATTCCGCCGGGACCGGCGACAATGGCGAGCGAAGCCATGCCCAAAAATAGGCCATGCTCGACCACGCCGGGAATGCTTTTCAACTCCCGCGCCGTAGCGGCGGCGTCGGGAATCCTGCCGAAGCTGCAATCAAAGATGAAGTTGCCTTCGTCTGTCACGTAAGGCTTTCCATCGCTGCCAGAACGCAACTCGGGGTTTGCTTTCATGGCCTGCAACTTACGCCGGACCGGCGCCGCGGCGAAGCGCACCACCTCTACGGGAAGAGGAAAGCGGCCTAACTCGGCCACCTTCTTTTGTTGGTCGGCCACAATTACCAGGCGCTTGGAAGAAGCAGCGACAATCTTCTCGTGCAGCAGGAATCCTCCTCCGCCTTTGATCAATTGCAGACCGGGAGCGATTTCGTCGGCTCCGTCGATCGTGACGTCGATGGCATCCACGTCATCCAGAGTGAGGAGAGGGATGCCGAGCGATTGCGCCAGGGTCTGGCTGGTCTTGGAGGTAGGGATGCCGCGGATCTTGAGTCCGCGGCTCACCTGTTCGCCGATCTGGCGGATGGCCAGAGTCGCGGTGGAACCGGAACCCAGCCCAACGACCATCCCCGGCTGAATGTATTCGAGGCTCCTGCGAGCGGCAGCGGCTTTTTCCTCGTCGCGGGTGCTCATGGCTGCTCATTGTAACGTGCCGGGTAACGTGCCGGCTCTGCGGCCCGGCATTCGCCAGGCGTGGAAAACCGCGGCGCGGCCTCCGCGCCGAGCGCAGCTCCCCACCTTTTGCGGCCCTCTCTTTTTTTGGTGCCTGGGCGGCCCTCGCGTTATGCTAGAGCCTGTTCACCCCACGGAAAGCTAGCGGGAGGGAGGACGGCATTTTGCCGCTCCGGCTCACAGCCTCGCTCAGGCCGGATTTGAAAATGGCCGCCGCGAGAGAAGCTTCATCGTCCCCTTGCCGCCTGCTTCCCCTCCGGTGCACGCCGGTACAATTCGCTCCTTGTCCGCACGCTTGATGCTCGTCGAAACCGCTCGCCCCCTCGCCCTCCGCTTGCCGGCAACGGCGCGTGCTTGTCCGTCATTCTCCATCGTGATCACCAGACCCAATTCATCGCCCACTGCAAAGGAGTTCCATGCCGAACGATTTACGCGATCTACGCGATTTTCTGATGTTGTCGTACGCGGAGTTGGAAGACCTGAATCTGAAGGCCAAAGAGGAGCGTAAGAAGCGCGCTTCGGTGGACAAGGTTCAGGAAGCTCGCCTGAAGTACCTGACGGACGAAAAGCGGATCAAGGCTGTGACCGTCTTCTTCAGCGATTTGGAAGGCCGGCTGCACATGCTGGACTACGACAAGAAGTTCCTGCTGAAGAGCTGGGACAACCTGACCTTCGACGGCTCCTCGATTCGCGGCTTTACCGCGCAGCATGAGAGCGATCTGCGGCTGGCCATGGATTGGAACGCCTTCTACTGGGCGCCTGCGGACTTCTTCGGCGCCGGCAAGGTCCTGGTCTTCGGACAGGTCATTGATAAGAGCGGCAAGCCTTTCTCCGGTGACGTGCGGGGAGTCCTAAAGACCTTCGCCGACGAGCAGTATCGCGAGCACGGCTACACCTTGAACGCCGCCAATGAGATTGAAGGCTTCCTCTTCGCCGGGCCGGACGCCGAGCGGCACTACCACGAAACCGGCAAGTTCGATTACGTCAATACCGGCGGTTACTACCATTCGCTTCCCGGCGACCCACTGCGCACCTTCATCGACACCACCGCTGAGGTGCAGCGCGCGATGGGCTTTGAAAATGAAAAGGACCATCCGGAGGTCGCGCCCTCGCAGTTTGAGATCAACTATTCCTACGGCGAAGTGGTGGCGGCCGCCGATCAGATCCAACTCTACAAATTCATCTGCCGCGAGGTAGCCACCAAGCTGGGCTATACGGCGAGCTTCCTGCCCAAGCCGGTGGTGGGAGTAAACGGCAGCGGCATGCACACCAATGTCTCGGTGACCAAGGGGGGCAAGAACCTCTTCTGGGATCCGAAGGGCGAAGAGAAGATCAGCCCCATGGCATGGTCGTTCGTGGATCGCCTGCTCACCTCCGCCAACGATCTCTGCATCCTGCTGAACCCCAGCGTAAACGCCTACCGCCGCTTGGATCCGCACTTTGAAGCGCCCAACCAGATCAAGGCGTCGGCCATCGACCGCGGCTCGATGGTGCGGGTGCCCCTGGGCAATGAGAAGAGCGCGCGGCTGGAGGTTCGCTCGGTCAGCCCGGATGCGAACCCTTACCTGGTGCTCTATTCCATTTTCCGCACGGGGCTGCAGGGCGAGATCGCCAAGATCCAAAACCTTCGTCAGGCGAAGCGATTCTTGCCCGATAACATCTATACCGCGCTGGAAGCCTTCCGCAAATCGGAGTGGACCACCGAGCTGCTCGGCGCGGACGTCAAGGCGCGCTACGCCGATCTGAAGCAAGCCTCGGCCGACCGCTGCCCACGCCTGCTGGGAACCTATGTAAAGGCGCCCGAGGTTCAATTCCACCATGAGGTCTACAACCAATATCTTTGGAACCAGTTCTAGGGCTTCGCTACCGTAACAGTTACAAAGTATTTGTATTTGTTTTTCCGGTTCCATCTTCCCAGGTCCCATTCGTGGGACCTGGGAAAGAAAGCGTCACATTATGCGCGGTGTTCGCCCGCGCTCAAAAAAAAGCAATATTGCATCACGATCGGGAGGGTAGCGCCATTCACTTGCTTGGAATCGACGTCGGCACGGGGGGCTCGCGGGCTTTATTGATCGATGAATCGGGCGCGGTGGTCGCCTCCGCGGTCCACGAACATGAGCCCTTTCGCTCCCCACACGCCGGGTGGGCGGAACAGGATCCGCACGACTGGTGGAAGGCCTCGAGCGCCGCCATCGCCCGCTTGCTGCGCGAGTCGGGCATTGCCCCGGAGGAGATCGCCTGCATCGGGCTCACCGGGCAGATGCACGGCGCGGTGCTGCTGGACAAAGAGAACCGGGTGCTGCGCCCGGCATTGATCTGGGCCGACCAGCGCACCGCCGAGGAGTGCCGCGACCTCAATTCCACCATCGGTCCCGAGCGCCTCGTCGAGTTGACCGCCAACCCCGCGCTCACCAACTTCACCCTCACCAAGCTGCTTTGGGTGCGCAAGCACGAGCCGGAGATCTGGCGGAAGTTCCACAGCTTCGTTTTGCCCAAGGACTACGTTCGTTTGCAGCTCAGCGGGCTGCGAGCCATCGACGTGGCCGATGCCTCGGGCACGCTGTTGCTCGACGTGCAGCACCGCCAGTGGTCGTATGCCATGCTGGAGGCCACCGGCCTGAACCGCGACTGCCTGCCGCAACTCTTCGAGTCGCCGGAGATCGCCGGCCGGATCAGCGAAGCCGCCGCGAAGGAGACAGGGCTGAAGGCGGGCACGCCGATCGTGGCCGGCGCGGGAGACCAAGCCGCCGGCGCGCTGGGCATGGGCATCGCGCGTCCCGGAGATGTCAGCGCAACCATCGGCACCTCGGGGGTGGTCTTTGCCGCAACCGACGCGCCCTTCACCGACCCGCGCGGCCGTCTCCATACCTTCTGCCACGCCATTCCCGGGCGCTGGCACGTGATGGGCGTGACCCAGGCAGCGGGGCTTTCATTGCGCTGGTTCCGCGACAACTTCGGCACGGGCAAGGAACCCATGCCCGCGGGAGATCCTTATGACGCGCTTGCCGCGGAGGCCTCGCGCATCCCCGCCGGATCGGAGGGCGTTCTCTGGGCGCCGTATCTGATGGGCGAGCGCACCCCTTACCTGGACCCGGCTGCACGCGGCGCCCTGGTGGGTTTGGCCGCGAGCCATGGCCGCGGACACGTGATCCGCGCGATTCTAGAAGGTGTCGCCTTCAGCCTGAAGGACTCGCTCACCATCTTCGGCGAGTTGGGGATTCCGGTTCGTGAAATACGGCTAGGCGGAGGCGGCGCGCGTTCTTCCGTGTGGCGCCAAATTCAAGCCGAAGTCTATGGACAAGCTGTGGAGACGGTAGCCGCCGAAGAAGGGGCAGCTTATGGCGCGGCGCTGCTGGCCGGCGTAGGCGCGGGTTTGTGGCCGACGGTCGAACAGGCCTGCGACGCCGTCGTCCATGTGGCACAACGGATCGCGCCTGATCCGCAGAACGTGACTGCGATGCAGGCGGCTTACGCGAACTATCGCCGCCTCTATCCAGCCTTGCGGCAGGTTTTCGCGCCATAGAGCGGATTCACGATAGGTGTGCCCCGAGGCAAATGCGACAAACGCGGCTTTTCTTGGTAAAAAGCCGCGTTTGTCGAGGCTGTCCCGAGATAAACCTAGGAGAAAACGCCTATGCAGATCCGAATCGCCGAGCCCCCGGACGCAATGGCAGTAGCTCAAGTCCACGTCCGCTCATGGCGGGCCGCCTATGCCTCTCTGCTCCCTGCGGAGTACCTCGCTCAGATGAGGCCGGAAGACCGCGCTGAAAAATATGACTTCGCCGCGGCCGATCCCGGATCGCCGAAAACAATTCTTGCCACTGAAGGTGATACGATTCTCGGCTTTGCCACCACGGCGCCATCCCGAGATCATGACCTTGCTTCGCATGGCGAGCTGTGCGCTCTTTATGTTGACCCTGATCGCTGGGGCCAAGGCGTCGGCAGCATTCTTCTCGCGGAGGCGCACCGCCGGCTCTTCGATCAGGGATTCTCGCGCGCGCTGCTTTGGATGTTGGTCGGCAACCACCGGGCCGACCGCTTTTACCGCCGCGGCAACTGGCTGCCCGACGGAAACTCTCGCCGCCAGACCGTATGGGGCGTGACCGTGGACGAGATTCGCTACCGGCATCCACTCAATGGCTCCGGCGAGAGCAAGAGCGCGCCGTTATTCGCACCGGCGCGCTCTTAACACCGGTGCGCTATTCGAGTGCGGAATCGAATCGTGACCCGCCGCAGCGATCCTCTGCGGCGTGGAAGCCGCTAGACTTGATGGAGATGATGATCCAGGCCCCGCAACTCAGAGGAAAGCCCGCACTCGATCGTCTGGCGAGAACCAGCGACGCCTGGCGGGGAGGATGCTGGTGACTGCTCCGCCCTCCCTGCAAGAGCAAAACCCTTCCACCCGCCCCATGACACGGCGCAGCTTCCTCGGCTTCTCGGCGGCCGCCGCGGTAGGGGGCCTGGTCGTCTATTCGAGTGAGGGTGAGCGCCACGAAATCGACGTTGTTCACCGCACCATCCATCTCGCCGGCCTACCCGATTCCTTCGCCGGATTCAGGATCGCGCAACTCAGCGATATCCATTTCCAGGAATACACCGAAGCCTTCTTTGTCGAAGAGGCCGTCCGTCGCATCAACACAATTCGCCCGGATTTGGTCGCGTTAACGGGGGACTTTGTCAGCAACGGACCGCTCCCTCGCCATCTCTCCATCGGCTGGAGCCATCACTGCGCCAGGATTCTGGACCAGCTTAGCTGCCCTCTGCGATATGCGGTTCTAGGCAATCACGACGTTCTGGTGAATCCGGTCGCTGTCACCGAGGCGCTGGTGTCCAATCACATTCCCGTTCTAAGCAACAGCTATGTGCCGCTGGAACGGGATGGCAGCCGCATTTGGCTCTCTGGACTTGCGGAGGTCCTCTTCCAGCATCCCAACCTCACGCGCGCTGTACCCGCACGGCGCGATGCTGCGCGTGAACCAGTCATCCTGATGGTGCATGAGCCGGATTACGCCGACCGGGTGGTCGGCCACCAAGTCGCTCTGGTGTTATCGGGCCACACCCACGGCGGCCAGGTCCGCATCCCCTTCATGGGGCCTATGCACCTTCCAGAGATGGGAACCAAGTATGTGGAAGGGCTCTTTCACCTTCCCGACGCGACGCAGCTCTATGTGAACAGGGGAATCGGCACCGTGGGTGTTCCCTTCCGTTTTCGCTGTCCGCCGGAGATTACGGTGCACACACTGCAGCCGGCGGCCCGCACGGGCATCGCAGCGGCCGCCAAACTCTAGCCCAGCCCTAGCCGGAGGCTAGCGACCGTGCCTGCGGTGCTGCTTCAGCGCCTTCTGGATGCCTGCCTCCACCAGAGGATTCATGATGGCATGAGCGCTCGGCCCCGGATGCACGCCGTCTCTGCTTAGGCCGGGCTTGTATCCGCCCTGAGCATCCTTGAGCGCCGAGTAGAAGTCCACATACACATATCCCTTGCGGGCGGCGTAGGACTGAATCCACTGGTTTAGCACAGCGATCTGCGGCGAGGGATCCTTGCCGGGAGCCCACCAGAAGTCCACTGCCGGAGTCACCGAGCAGAGCACCGGCCGAATTCCATTTGCCGTGGCCAAGTCGGCCATGGACCGCAGATTATTTTCGGTCTGCTCCGCGCTTATCGGCCCTGTATTTCCGGCAATATCGTTGGTTCCCGCCAGGATCACCACGACTTTCGGATGCAGATCGATCACATCCTGGCGAAAGCGCACCAGCATCTGCGGCGAGGTCTCTCCGCTGATGCCGCGATTGACGTATGGCTTGCCGGGAAACGAGGTCTTCAGATTCCATCCCTCGGTGATGGAGTCCCCCAGAAAGACCACGCGGTTCTCGCCGGCGGCGGGCGGCGGCAGCGCCGCATCAGCCTGCGCAAAGTGTTTCAGATCGCCGAAGTCCACCATCAATTGCTTGTCATGGTTGATCCAATAGGGATCGGTCTTGCGCGCCGCAGCGGCTTCGGCGGCGTTGGCTGGCCTTCTGGGCGCGTGCGCAGCCGCGGCGTTCGGCGACGGCGCAACAGAGTTCTGGGCGACAAGAGCCGCGGGAGCAATCATTCCGGCCAATGCAAGGCCCGTCCATAGAATCCTTGAATGTCTCATCCAATTCAAAGCAGTTTCTCCCTCGACGGCAGTTTTGTTGCGCGGGAAAATTTTATAACTTGCAATGCGGAAGCGTCGAGACCGCCTCTTCGCTCCGAGCCACCGTGCGACCCGCGTGGGCCTCGCCGGAGCCGGCCAGGGACTTCCCGATCGCCTGTCTAGATCCGCATGTCGAGACCGCCGGGCACAGGAAACCGTGGACGATTCCGAATGTACGGAAATAGAACAATCTTCATGCGGAGAGCCACAAAAGTTTTCTCTTGCGATTCGCTTTTTGTTCGCTATAATGGCGGCATGTCCGTCACCCGAAGGCAAAAAGAGGTCCTCGACTTTATCAGCGGTTTTGTCGAGAACCATGGATACTCTCCCTCTTTTGACGAGATCGCGCGCGGCCTCAGCTTGAAGTCACTGGCGACGGTGCACAAGCACATCACGAATTTGCAGAAGAAGGGCCTGCTGCAGCGCGATCACAACCGCAGCCGCTCGATCGATGTGCTGCCACCGCGCACCAAGACGCGGGCGGAGCGTCTTCCCTTGATGGGACGTATCGCCGCCGGCCTGCCGGTGGAGGCCTCCGAGATGGCCGAAAGCATCTCGCTCGGCGACATTATCGGAAGCCGCGAGGTCTTCGCGCTTCAGGTTCGCGGAGACTCGATGCACGACGAGCATATTTTGGACGGCGATTATGTGCTGGTGGAGCGGACGCGGACCGCGCGGCAAGGAGAGATTATTGTGGCCCTGGTGCGCGGCAGCGAAACTACGCTCAAGCGCTACTACATTGAGGGCGATGTGGCCAGGCTCCAGCCTTCCAACGCGGAGATGGCGCCGATCTATGTGCCGCTCTCGGAACTCGCCATTCAGGGCCGGGTGTTAGGGATGCTGCGCAAGTACTCGTAGAGCTTTCGCTCCGCAGTAGGTCGACGATCTAAGCGGCGACCGGTGAAAATCCCCCGACAGCGGATACACGATAGGTCTACCCCGAGGCAAATGCACCATACGCGGCTTTTCCGTCAGGAAAAGCCGCACTTCTCGAACCGTGGTGGGACATAGCAATCGTGAATCCGCTCTAGACGTGGCGGCTGATGCTCTTATCGATCGTGTCCTTCGGCACATAGCCAACGATCTGTTCAGCCACCTTGCCGTCCTTGAAGAGCAGCAGTGCGGGGATACCGCGTATTCCATAGCGCATCGGGGTCGCGGAGTTGCTATCCACGTCCATTTTGAAGACCTTCAGTTTGCCGTTGTACTGGTTAGCCACTTCGGCCACGATGGGAGCCAGTG
>Ga0207933_1002716_pt1 | contig 11111 bp, 5 predicted proteins | sample NGESurdeep092012_4_FD_184488 | JGI IMG/M metagenome (GOLD analysis project Ga0207933, IMG submission 184488) | Arctic peat soil microbial communities from Barrow, Alaska - NGEE Surface sample F53-3 deep-092012 (SPAdes) | ecosystem: Environmental > Terrestrial > Soil > Wetlands > Peat ... | reverse complement strand
GGGCCGCGCGGGGGGTCGGTTCCTGGCCCTACAGCATCAGGGAAAGATGCTCTGGCCTGTGGCGCAGCGTTGCGTTTCCTATGCGCGGGTTGATGAGAATGCCCGCCCAGAAAGCGCCAACGGCTTCACGCGGTGGACGGTAAGCAAAATAAGACAGAATGCCGCCACGTGAAAGGTGCTGACCAGGCTAAATACGGTTCCATAGCCGTATCCATGGTCCAACAGGTACCCCACCACGAGATTAAAGATGACGCCACCGATCGCTCCGCCGAACCCTACCAGTCCTGCGACCGACCCCACCACTTGCTTTGGAAACAAGTCGGTGGGAACAATCATGATCAGTGTCGACCAGGACTGCTGCCCGAAGAAGGCGACGCTAAAGATCACGATAGCCAGATCTACCGGGGCCCGTGGCACGAAGAGGATCAATGGCATCACCGCGGCGCTGGCCCCCAGCGCCACTTTGCGGGCGAAGTCGAGCGACCGGCCGCGGCCCAGCAGCCAGCCGGAGAACCATCCCCCTACGATGCAGCCGACTCCGGCCGCTGCATAGGGGATCCAGGCGTAATAGCCCACCTTCTTGATGTCAAAGCCGCGAACGTCATAGAGATACTTGGGAAGCCAAAAGAGATAGAAATACCACGCAGCGTCGCTCAGAAATTTGGCTCCGACCAGCCCCCACACTTCAATAAATGAGAAGAGCTGCAGCCACGAAATCGCGACTTTTTCTTCAGATTCGTGTGAGAAGACTTCCGAGATTTCCTGACGTTCCGCTGGGCTGAGCTTGGAATGTGACGCGGGAGAAAAGTAAGCTCGCACCCACCAGACGGTCCACAACAAGCCCAGTGCACCCACGATAAAGAAGACCCAGCGCCAGCCTCCGAAGGTGATAATCACAGCAATCAACGGGGGCGCCGCCACCGCTCCCACAGCGGTGCCGCCATTGATGATTCCCATCGCCAGCGAGCGTTCTCGGGTAGGAAACCATTCGGCGACAGCTTTGGTCGCCGCCGGAAATCCGCCTCCCTCACCCATGCCAAGAAGAAAGCGGAAGACCCCCAGCATGGCGACGCTGGTGGCCAGGCCCTGGGCGGCGCATGCGAGCGACCACCAGATCATGATCAGAAGGAATCCGCGGCGCGTGCCCAGCGCATCGAGCAAGCGTCCGCCGCCGACATACATCGCGGCGTAAGCAAGCAGAAACAAGGCCTGCAGATGTGCGAATTGCGTGTTGGAGATGGGGATCTCGCGCTGAATTGCGGCGATCGCGACGGAGATCGTCTGGCGGTCGAGATAGCTGATCGCGATTGCCGTTCCAACTAGAAACGCGATGCGCCAACGCAGCTTCATCGCCGCTTCTCTCTCGGCTTTGAATTTGGAAGCGCGGATGCAGCGACCGCCAGTTGCGAGACGCGGTCCCGGACCTGCGAATCTTGCTGCTTGTCGTGGGCGAGCGAAAGGAGTTCTCTGACATCGAGCAGGTGTTCAGTCATGCGTCTCCGTGCTTTTGCCGGATCCCCTTCGACAATCGCGGCATAGATGCGTTGGTGGAACATCAATGTGTGCCTCACGGAGACCAAATGCGACGTCAACTGGATCAGTTTATTCAGAGACTGATGGATTACCGTAAACAGCATGCTGCAGACGCGATTTCCAGCCGCATCAAAGATGATCTTATGAAATTCCAGATCGTGGCGGCTGATGAGATCGTGGCTCTTGCCCGCCGACCTCATCGCCTTCATCTCGCGGCGCAATGCCGCATGATCCTTTGCGCTGGCCAGGGTTGCGGCGCGCCCGGCAAGCTCGGGTTCGACAATGAGGCGCGCCTCCATCACCTCCTGATACGAAATGGCATTTAACAGAATAAGAAACTCGAGCGATTCGGAAAGCACGGAGCTATCTTCGCCGGTGACATAGGTGCCATCCCCTACCCGCTGCGAGATGACGCCCATAATCTCCAAGACCTTCAACGCCTGCCTAAGCGAGGAGCGGCTCACATGGAATTGTTCGGCCAAATCGCGTTCTGCAGGGAGGCGCGCGCCCACTCCGAGAGTTCCTTCGGAGATCAACCGCTTGAAAGCGGTGAGTAGGCGCACGGTTACGTCTGCTTTGGACGCAACTGACGACGAAACCGGCGATGACATCGGCAACCCCTGCTTTCAATCGCGTCGAATACAAAGAGTATGGCAAGAGTAGTTTTTACTCAAAGAGGGCGGCTCCCTGATGTTTTCTCTCCCGCCCCATCAGCGTCGTGACCCTGCACGTAATCTCTCGTCCTCAATCTCCGGTGACCACCACCCTAGTATTTGAGCGCCTCCGCTGTAGTGAGATCGCTCGGCGGCCATACCCCTGCGGATGTAACTGTAAGTTGGCCTCTCTGCCGGATATCGTCCGAGGCGCTTCCGACCATGATGTCGAACTTTCCCGGATCTACGACAAACATTGCGGTCTTCGGATCCCAATGCGAGAGCTGTTCAACGGGCAGCGTGAACGTGACGGTGCGTTTTTCGCCCGGGTTCAAGCTGATCCGCTCGAAGCCCTGTAGCTGTTCCTTAGGCCGCTTCAGCGTTGCATCGACGTCATGCACATACAGTTGGACGACCTCGTCGCCGGCTCGCGCCCCGCTATTGTGCACATCCACCGTCGCGGTCACGGTTCCATCGCTCGCCGTCTGATCGGAGGAAAGGTGGAAGCCACTGTAATCGAAGGTGGTGTAGCTGAGCCCATGCCCGAAGGCGTATTCCGGGCCTCCATCGTAATACATGTAGGTGAAACCATCGGTGACGTTGTAATCGGTCATGGCAGGGAGTCCCCGCAGTCCGCGATAGACGGTGTAGGGCAGCTTACCGCCGGGATTGTAGTCGCCGAAGAGGATCTTGGCGATCGCGGTTCCGCCTTCTTCGCCGGCCCAGAACATGTCCAAAACCGCAGCGGGACTCGGAGGCCGCGCCGCACCGGCGCCTGTGGCGGCGCGAGCTCCAGATCTTCCGAACCCGCCCAGGTTCAGCGCTACCGGACCCCCGTTCAGAAGCACGATCGCGGTCTTGGGATTGGCCGCCAGCACCGTCCGAACCAGCTGCTCTTGGACAGGCGGCAGGCCGAGAGCCAAGCGGTCAATGCCCTCGCGCTCGAGGAGCTGGTTGGTTCCGACAAACAAGATCACGGCGTCTGCCTGTTTGGCGATAGCGGCTGCTGCTGCATCGTCGGCCTGCGGATCGTCAGACTCGAGGATTCCGCTGCCCCGTGCGTAGAGCACCCTGACTCCCGCGCCGACCTCGTTCCGGATGCCATCAAGCGGCTTCACGAATTTTGAGTAGAGTCCTGTGTAATTTGGGCCGGTTTGCGCAAAATCGGCGAACGGCCCAATGACGGCAAGGGTCTTGATCTTGGTCTTATCCAGCGGGAGAAAATGATTGTTATTCGCCAGCAGGACAATGGACTCCTGCGCTTGGCGAAGCGCCAGTTGACGATGCGCAGGCGAATCGATTACATCCGGACCAAGCTTACTGTAAGGAACCATGCTCGGAGGATCGAATTCCCCTAGGCGGAAGCGCACTGTGAGCACCAGGCGCAGTGCTCGGTCAATATCGTTTTGGGTGATCATCCCTTCCGCGAGAGCCTGCGGCAACGCGCGCGCGTAGGCGCCATCGTCGAGATCGCTGCCGGCCAGGATGGTTTTTGCGGCCGCCTCCGCCAGCGTGGGGTATTGCTTATACTCACTAACCAGGTTTTGAACCGCGCCGCTGTCGGGAACAACAAAACCCTTGAAGCCCCATTGATCGCGGAGGATGTTGGTGAGCAGGAATTTGTTCTCGGAATTCGGAGTGCCGTTGATGCCGTTGTAAGACGACATGATCGAGGCCGAATGTCCGGCCATGATCCCGGCCTTGAACTGCGGCAGATAATATTCTCGAAGCACGCGCTCACTCACGCGATCTGTGGCGGTTTTGGTGCGATCAACCTCCTGGTTGTACACGGCATAGTGTTTAATCGTCGCCGCCAATTCCAGATACTTGCCGTCCCCCTGTGTACCCCTTACATAGGCAACTGTCGATCGCGACGCCAAGAGCGGATCTTCGCCGAATGCCTCCCAGATTCTTCCCCATCGCGGATCGCGATCCATATTAATGACCGGAGACCGGTAGACGAGACCATTGTGAGCGATCGTCGTACCGTCGGGGAGAATCGAGACTTCCCGTCCGCGCACCAATTCTGTCTTCCCGGGGGACGTATTCCAGTAGTTGTAAATTGCCCGCCCTTCGTCGGCGATGGCATGCGCCACCTGTTCAGTCAGCGCAGGATCCCAAGTAGCCGCCATGCTGATTGGCACGGGAAACATCGTGGTCGGCTTTGTCCAAACGATGCCGTGCAGGCTCTGATTCCAGCCGTTCATCGCTGGTATTTTGAGCTGTGGGATTGCCGGAGCCGTCGTGCTTAGGAGCGAAGTCCTTTCCGCCGGCGTCAATCGCTGAATAAGGTCGTCGACACGCTTGGCGATCGGTTGGGAGGGGTCGAGATAAACAGAATCCTGCTGCTGTGCGCTCGCAAAAAGCGGGGCGGTTATCGCCACCGCCAGAACCGCCAAAAGAATTTTCTTCATCTTCTTCTCCATGCTCTTGTTCTTAGATACGTTGCGGTCAGAATTAGGGAGAACTCTAAATGCATCCGCTGTCGGGTCTATTTGTGTCTCCGCCTGAAGAATCAACGCTCTTCCGGCGGAGTGAAGTCCGGCGCGAAGGCACGCACTATTGCGAGCCGCTCTCTGGCCGCGGTCGGCTTAGAACAGATATTTTAGAGCGAACTGCACCTGGCGCTGCGTACTGCTGGTGCTGCTTACGATGCCGCCAGAAGCGCTATCAACCGTTGTGTTCGGGTTGTTGAAATAGGATGAATTCGGCAAATTGAAAGCCTCTGCCCGGAACTGAAGCCTTCCGTAATCTTTTACCGAAAAAACCTTGGATAGAGAAACATCTGAATCCGAATACATGCCGCCTCGACAGATGTTCGTACCGGCAGTCCCGTAGCTATACAGCGCAGGGTCGGCGAAGTGGGATTTGTCAAAATAATTTGACAGCGAATGTGTGCCGCCGCATCCCGGCGTCACCTGAATTGGATGTTGACCGCCGATGCCATTGTTCAGCTTGTCTTGAGAAATCGTGGGAGTGAAAGGGAAACCGCTGCGGAAGGTCGTAAGGCCGGAGATCTGCCATCCACCGAGAACGCCGTCCACCAGAGCTCCGGAGAAGCCCTGCTCAGATCCCAAAAAGCGCTTTCCCTTTCCGAATGGCAGAGCGTAGCCCAGGCTGAAGGTGAGAGCCTGCGGAATATCTCCGGACGACTTTGTCCAGCGGAAGCTGCTTGACCCACCATATGCCAACGTCTGACCGTATACGGATTGTTTCGACAAGGTGTATGCCACCTGGAGCCAGAGGCCGGCCGAATAGCGCCTTTGCGCCTTCGCCTGCAAAGCGTTATAAATCGACCGTCCGTTCTGCGTGTTATAGGTGATCACGCCATAGATTGGATATTGCCGCCGGGCTTGAATGTTTCCCGGACCAGGCTCTGGAATATTGATCGCGTCTCCACCAGCGAGATTGTTCCCCTTGGTGCCGACATAATCGGCTTCCAGAAGCATCCCAAAGGCCTGCTGCTGAATTCCGAAGCTGTAGTTCGTAATCCGTGCGTTGTCTGCCTTCAATGGAAGTGGCTCCCAGGTCACCGGCGATTGAGCGGGAGAGAGCCCTGCCCCCAATGGTTGGCCTAGGAAGAAATTCGACGTGGGCTGAGTTGGTACCACCTTCGTGGTGGCGGTGATAGATTCAACCAGGTTGAACGGAAGAAAATTGAAATTCAGCCGGATGTTTGTGCTCTCCGGTTCGTAGTAGAGACCCCATCCGCCGCGGACAACAGTCGTATTGCCGAAGGGTCTCCACGCCATGCCGAAACGTGGAGCAAACTGATAATTGTCATTTTTCGTGATGGCCAACGGGACGCCCGCCTGATGACTGGTCTGGATATATGGTTGGTATAAGGAGTATCCCAAAGATGCGTCAGGTTGCGCGCTCAGGTCAACCGCGTTGGTTTTGCTGGAGACGATGATGGGCTGCGCCAAAGACGGATCGAAACCGGCGGCTTGGCCCTTGTATGGCGTCAGCCACGGCGTATATTCGTAGCGCAGCCCGATGTTGAGCGTCAGCCTATTCGTGAGCTTCCAATCATCCTGAGCGAAGAAATGATAGTAGGTTCCTGAGCCGCCCCACCAGCTTCCCGGAGGAACCATATAGGATCGGGCAGACTGGGCCGGCCATCCCAGCAGAAAATCAGCAAACGCGTCTCCAGTACCCTTGGTCGTCGGATTGTTCTGGGTCATGATACCGCTGAAATTGAAGCTCCCGTCTCCGGTGCGTGCATCCGTCAGTAGAGTAGTGCGATTATAGATTTCAACGCCAAACTTCAGAATCTGTTTCCCGTTCGTCCAGGTAACGTTGTCATGTACTTCATGCGCAACCCGGTTCTGTGTCTTTGGTCTTCCGTCGCCCGCTTGTCCCTGGAATCCCGCATAGTTTGTGATGTTGAAGGTAGGGATGCTGGAATAAGTCGCATTTGAAAGACCTTGCAGAAACGTTGGATCGATACCAGCCGCCGCATCCATGGCTAAGCCTTGCCCCTGAAAGTAAGCCGTAGATCGATACTGGCTGGTGAGCTGACTGTAGAGAACGGTATTGACAACCTTGCCGCCAAAGATCGTAGTGAGCATTCCCTCCCAGTTAGTACCCGGGCCTTGCAGATAAGTGGAACCCAAAGCCGGAAACGACGCGAAGTCCGTTTCACGATTGCGGTTCGTGCTATACCGCGCAGTGATCCTGTTATTGGAGTTTATCTGCTGATCCACGCGGAACATCACTTTATCCACGTCGTAGTCCTGGTTCGGCACGGAGATATATCGCGAAGTTGCTCCCTGCACCCCATTTGGCAGCGGGATGAAGTGCATGAAATAAAGAGCCGTGCCATCGATTCGATCGGTTGGAATGACGTTTGGGATGCCGCCTGAAGAGAACTGCGTACGCGAGCCGGATGCGGTTGTGGTGAGCGGATCGTAGATTTTGTTGAGACCGGCGGCGGTGAAATTTCCGGTTCGCTCGAGGGCGCTCGGAACCACACTGTTGACCACCGAACCCGCGACCTGCCTTCCCCCTTCATAGCTGAGGAAGAAGAAGGTTTTGTCCTTTCCGTTATAAAGCCTGGGCACGATGAGCGGGCCGCCCAGGGTGGCGCCGAACTGATTCCGCTTCAATTCCGGCCTGTCATTCGGCAGCGAGAAGTAATTTCTAGCGTCGAGCTTTTCATTTCTGAAGAACTCGAAGAGATCGCCGTGAAATGCGTTTGTTCCAGATTTCGTGGTGGCATTGAACGTGCCGCCGGGCCCTGAGTATTCCGCCGAGTATGGGTTGGTCTCAACGCTGAACTCGTCGAGCGCATCGATCGAAGTCTGTATGTAGGTTCCGCCCTCATGTTCCTCGGTGATGTTGGCCCCATCCAATAGGAAGACCGTCATCTGCCCGCTAACCCCGTTGACGACGTTGCCGTTCTCCGCTTCTGGCCGTACGTTCTGCGTGTTCCCCGTAGCAGGCAAGTTGACGTCGCCGGGCGCGAGTGCCGCCAGTTTCGTATAGTCCCGGCCGTTGAGCGGGAGATCGACAATCTCATGGTTGCTCACAACAGTACCCAAAGAGCCGGACTCCGTGCTGAGTTCGGGCGCGCCCGCCGTCACTTCCACGCTGGTGGTTGTCGAACCGACTTTGAGATTCAGATCGACGTTCACCGATTGTCCAACGGCCAGCACTACACCCTTCCGCACAGTAGTTTCGAAGCCCGGCGCAGTGACGGATATGGAATAGCTTCCAGGTTGCAGGGGAGTTACAACGTAGTTCCCCGCAGAATCCGTCGTCACGATGCTCGATATGTTGGTGCCGACGTTGGTGACTGTGACTTTAGCGCCGGGAATACTGGCGTGCTGGGGATCGTAGACGTTTCCTACGATGCGACCGGATTGGACTTGCGCGAACGGTCTGATCTGCCCCCACAAAAGAACAGCGGCGGTCAGCAATAGAAGTCGGCCGATCTTCTTTATGCGCATGTGCATTTTCCCTCCTCGATTTCGTGCTTTGTCGGGACAGCGCCGCGGGAACCTATCGGCGGCGCAGCTACGGCTGCAGAAATTTGCGAGCCACAAAACGCAACGAATGGTAGTACCAATAAAAATAGGCTGTCAAGACAATAATGGCGGGAGTCGAACGGTCAACTCGCGATTGCGGGGGGCTCCGGCGCCACTGCCTCGGTCGAGGTTCGATCAATTTTGAACCTGAGTGCGCAACGTGGCATCTATCTACAGCAAATTAAGATTGTTTCGCCGGAAAGGATAAGAACCGTGCCAGCCAGCCCATTGCAAGGACGCTTTGTTCAAGTTGAGAAGGCGGGAGGTCCGCTCGAAGTCGTTACGAGGGCTGTTAAAGAGCCCGGCCCCGGCGAAGTTCGCATCCGGGTATAGGCATGTGGCGTGTGCCATAGCGATTCGGCGACGGTGGAGGGAACGTTTCCCGTTGCATATCCGCGTGTCCCGGGACACGAATTGGTTGGGCTCGTGGATGCTCTGGGGGTGGGCGTTACTCAGTTCAAGATGGGGCAGCGTGTGGGCGCCGGCTGGTATGGCGGCCATTGCGGCAAGTGCGAACCTTGCCGGCGCGGCGACCTGGTGGCTTGCCAGCAGCCGAGCATCTCCGGAGTGACCTTCGATGGCGGCTACGCTGACTATGTCGTCGCTCCGGCAGTAGCGCTGGCAACTGTGCCGGATTCGCTGTCGAGCGCAGAGGCCGGACCATTGTTGTGCGCCGGAATCACCACCTTCAACGCGCTGCGCAACAGCGGAGCCCGGCCGCCGGATGTGGTCGCCGTCCTCGGCATGGGCGGCCTGGGCCATCTCGGCGTGCAGTATTCGGCGAAGATGGGCTTCACGACCGTGGCCATTGCCCGCGGCGCGGATAAGGCACAGTTCGCCCACGAGCTAGGGGCACACCACTACATCGATAGCACCTCGGAAAATGTCGCAGATGCGCTGAAGAAGCTGGGCGGGGCTCGAACCATTCTGGCGACTGTTACGGATTCCGATGCGATGTCGGCCGCACTTGGCGGCCTGGGGTATGCGGGCCGCATGGTGGTGCTGGGCGTCTCGCCGAAGCCTCTGCAAGTCCCGTCCATCCCGCTAATCATGGCCAGACAGTCCATCCATGGCTGGCCCAGCGGAACATCGATTGATTCGGAAGACACACTCAAGTTCAGCGCACTGATGGGAGTGAAGCCGTTGATCGAGAAGTACCCGCTCGAGCGCGCGGCCGAAGCCTACGCGCGGATGATGAGCGGCAAGGCGCGCTTTCGCGTGGTGCTGGAAACCGGCGCTTAAGGCAGGCGTCCGGCGGCTCTGTCCGGAACCGGCTGTGGCCAACCCGCTTTCTTACCAGGAAAGCCGCGTACGCCTCGGTTTGCGCCGGGTTCAGCGCGGCTATTTCCCTACGTGCGAGTCGAGAAACTTCGCCATGACGCCGAGGGCCTCGCGTGACTCCGGTAGCGAGACGTCGTACCAAAAGGCATGCGGAAGCCCTTCGAAGATCACCATTGGAGATTCCACTCCCGACTCATAGAAATGCCGCTGCAGAATCGTCGTGCCACTCAGCAGAGCGTCCCGGGTAGCGCTTATAAAGAGCGTGGGTGGAAACCCATGCACATTCGCAAAGAGAGGAGAAAGCACAGGATCCCGCGGGTTGGCCTTTCCGACATACCCGGGGTCGTGAATCGCGTTCGGCGCCAGTGGAACCAGGTGGCCCCCGAATCCCTGCAGCGTATACATCTCCTCGGAGTCGCCGGGCCGGCTAAAGTCCCCTGTCCCGGAAAACACCCCTAGCGCGGCAGGCAGCGGCAACCCTAGTTGGCGCATACGCACGGCCACCTCTGCCGTAAGCATCGCGCCTGCTGAAGTGCCATATATCCCAATATTCTTCGCCGGATAGGTTTTCAGCAGTTCTTTATAGACAGCTATCACGTCGTCCACCGCGGCCGGGAAGGGATGCTCCGGGGCCAGCCGGTCGACCAGCGGCGCCGCGTCGCGCAGCGTTTTCGTCAGGATGATCGCGCCATAGTCGCGCCAACTGGCGGCGGCGATTTTCTCGCGCGGCAGCGTCGCCAACTGCTTCGCCACCTCCTCGGCGACGAGCCGGGCGAGCCTGAGATCGTCGGTGATGAGGATCGATTGCGCCGCCTGATCGTGCTCGGCCTGGGCGATCAGGTCGGCGGCGACATAGGCGGGATCGGCGGTGGCGTCCGCCAGCACCACGACCTCGGACGGGCCGGCGATCATGTCGATGCCGACGATTCCGAACACCCGCCGCTTGGCCGCCGCGACATAGGCGTTGCCGGGGCCGACGATCTTGGCCACGGGCGCGATCGTCGCCGTGCCATAAGCCAGCGCCGCGATCGCCTGCGCGCCGCCGACGCGGTAGATCTCGTCGACGCCGGCGATGCGCGCCGCCGCCAGCACCAGCGGGTTGAGCCGGCCCTCGGGCGCCGGGGCGACCATCGCCAGGCGCTCGCAGCCCGCGACCTTGGCGGGAACGGCGTTCATCAGCACCGAGGAGGGATAGCTCGCCGCGCCGCCGGGCACGTAAAGCCCGACCGCTTCAATCGCCGTCCAGCGCCAGCCGAGCTTGACGCCGAGCGCGTCGGTGAAGCTCTCGTCCTTGGGGACTTGGCGCAGGTGGAAGGCGAGGATGCGCTGATGGGCGAATTTCAGCGCCTCCAGCGCCGCCTTCGGGCAGGCCGCGACCGCCGCGTCGATCTCCTCGGCCGAGACGGCGAGGCTCGCCCGCTCGAAATCGATGCGGTCGAAGCGCAGCGAATATTCCATCAGCGCCGCGTCGCCGCGCGCCCGCACGTCGGCGATGATCTTGGCCGCCGCCTCCTCGACATCGGCCTCCGCCTCGCGCTTGGCGGCCAGCAGTTGCGCGAACTTCGGCTCGAAATCCGCCGCGCCCGCGTCCAGAAACATCGCCATCAGCCACTCC
>Ga0207933_1002714_pt1 | contig 11124 bp, 9 predicted proteins | sample NGESurdeep092012_4_FD_184488 | JGI IMG/M metagenome (GOLD analysis project Ga0207933, IMG submission 184488) | Arctic peat soil microbial communities from Barrow, Alaska - NGEE Surface sample F53-3 deep-092012 (SPAdes) | ecosystem: Environmental > Terrestrial > Soil > Wetlands > Peat ... | reverse complement strand
CCTGATTACCGGCGCCTTCGCCGAACGGATGAAATTCAGCGCCATGCTGGTCTTCATGGTCCTGTGGTCCATCTTCGTGTATTCGCCCATGGCACACATGGTTTGGGGCAAGGGCGGCCTGCTCAACGCCTCGCTGGGCGGCCGATTCCCGACGCTGGACTTTGCCGGCGGCACGGTCGTGCACATCACCTCCGGCGTCTCCGCCCTGGTATGTGCCCTCTATCTCGGCAAGCGAGTCGGATACCCGAAAGAGCAGATGGCCCCGCACTCCATGGTGCTTAGCTTCATCGGGGCATGCTTGTTATGGGTAGGATGGTTCGGATTCAATGCCGGCAGCGCCCTTTCCGCCGGCACGTTAGCGACCAGCGCCTTTGTCAACACCCATTTCGCCGCGGCTGCAGCCGCGATTGCCTGGGCCGCCTCCGAATGGCTTCATAATGGAAAACCGAGCGCGCTCGGCGCTATCTCCGGAGCGGTTGCCGGCTTGGTCGCAATTACCCCGGCGGCCGGTTTTGTGCAACCGATGTGGGCCATCGTAATAGGACTGATGGCCGGAGGATTCTGCTATTTCATGGTGGTGGAGGTCAAGATATGGTTCGGATATGACGATACCCTGGATGCCTTCGGCGTGCACGGCGCGGGCGGCACTATCGGCGCGATGTTGACCGGCTTATTCGCCTCCAGCGCGATCAATCCCATCTTTAAAGACGCGAAAGGGCATGTGCTCGCCTCCGGCGCGCTGGAAGGCCATTGGAGCCAATTACTGAATCAGTTAGTCGGGGTAGCGATCGCTTGGACTATCTCGATTGTTGGAACTTATCTCATTCTTCGCTTTGTCGATGCCATCATCGGCGTTCGCATCTCTCCGGAAGCCGAAGAGGCAGGCCTGGACTTATCGCAACATGGCGAGGAGGGCTACGACCTAGCTTCCTAATACTTCCGCGGTTGAATGCTTATCGCCTGCGCGCAACTCGATTCAACATGGAGGATCTTTAGAATGCAAAAAATTGAAGCCGTGATTCAGCCGTCCAAGCTGGACGCGATCAAGGATGCTTTAATGGAGGTGGGCATCGGCGGGATGACGATCTTGGAGGCCCGAGGCCACGGACGGCAAAAAGGCCACACCGAGTTCTACCGGGGACGCGAGTACACAGTCGACTTGTTGCCCAAGATTAAGCTGGAAATCGTCGTTCCCGATGAATTGGCGGAGACCGCAATCCGCATTATCATCTCTACGGCCAGAACCGGAAAGATCGGGGATGGAAAAATCTTTGTCTCCAAGATAGAAGAAGCCATCCGGATTCGGAACGATGATCGTGGAGCGGGTGCTCTGTAGAGCGCAATCAGTACTAGTGCCGTTTTTGTTGTAGCCGGGCGTCCCCGTCCCCCCCGGGGAATTCGTTAATCTATAGTCATGGCATCTGGCGCCCGGGGCATACTGAGATGGCTGTTGAATTGGGCGCCGGCGGCGCTCGCCATAGCCATGATCGCCGGTGAGTCTACGGCCACCATGTCCGCCTCCGATACCAGCCGCTGGTTGCTGCCCATTTGGGTGAGCCTCTTTGGCCCGATTACCGCAGCACACTGGGCTGTCGTTCATTTCTTCCTGCGTAAGTCTGGCCATTTCATAGGGTACGGTCTGGTTAGTCTGGCCTTCTTCCACGGTTGGAGATCGTCTCTCAGCGAGGATGGCGATCCGCGGCGGCTGTGGCGCCGCTCTGCAGCCTGGGCGCTGCTGTGCACGCTGATCGTCGCCGCCGCTGATGAATGCCATCAGAGCTTGCTTCCCAGCCGCACGGGCGCCATTCACGATGTCGTGCTTGATCTGTGCGGCGGCGTCGCGGCACAGCTTCTGCTGCGGACGCTGGCGCCCCGGCTCTGGCGGCATTCCAGTCTATGGGCGGTTCTGTAAGCGGCTTTTTGGTCCGGCGGCGCCGCAAGATCGCGGTGCAAGATCGCGCCGCAAATTCTATGAACGCGCGCCGTCGAGTTCAAGACTTTCGTTTGGCGCGATCGTGAAGCCGTGCTTCACTCCGGCGGCATGCTCCACCCGGACCTCCGAGGCCTGCGCGCCGATTCCTACCGCACGGCGGAGCTTCCCCTCCAAATCTGTCACCAGCCGAACCACCTCGCCGGTGCTGCAGATTCGTTTCCCGTGCAGCGTCAGCTCTGCACGGCCGGCCGCATAGTTCAACTCGGCAGTGCGGCCGTTCCGGATGCGCAGCCGGAACGATGCCTTCTCTGCCGGCGTTGGCGGCCGAACATTCCATTCCAGTTCATCCCCCGCCTGGCGCACTCCTGCCAGCCGCCATGTGAAATCCATGAGCACCAGCGCGCATGGTGAATAATCGCCCCGGTCGACCGTAAATACTCCCGTAAGCGGGTCCATCTGCTGGCGGAACTGCGGCTGGCGAACAATGGCGGCGACCCATTGTTCCATCAGGTGCGCCAGGTCCGCGGGCTTGCCGTAATGCTCCATCCAGCGCGGGGCCCGTAGCGCGGTCAGCGCCTGGGATGCTCCTCCCCAGGAATTGCGCGGGATAGGGCGCACGAAGGACGGGTCATCCAGAGCGATCGAGGGGAACGGGTAAGGAGCCCAAAAAGCCTTCGGATTGTGCATCTGCCGTTGGTAAATCGTCTCGAAGAGCTTTTGATCCACAACATGTTCGCCGAGCACCCGCGTCGTTGCGTCGCCGATGACGCGGACAAAGTGGTTCTGCGCATCAAGGTCGAAGAACGCGGCGTCGGCGGGCGAATAGAGCAGCTTCAGGATTGCGGACTGGACGCTATGCGCCTCGGCGAGCCAACGGTCGGCCTCGGAGTTCTTCCCCAGCGCCCGCGCCATCGCCGCCAGCGCGATGCGTCCGCTGTAAACGGTGGCGGAGAGGTCGGGGCAGAGCCGCGGCAGCGAGGGCAGCGGTGGACATTTGCGCGCGTCCTTGTCGGGGCACTGGTTGGGAATTCCCCGCCAGCGCGGGCTGTTGTCCTGGCCCGTGTCGTAGGTGCAAAAGCCCTCGCACAGGCCGGTGCGCCGGGTATCGCGGTAACGGCGGAGCCAGCCTTCCCATCGGCTGCAGCTTGCGTAAGCCTTGTCCAACAGCTCGCTGTCACCCGTCTGCTGCGATAGCTCCCAAGCTGTGGCCGCGATCGGCGCCACCATCTGAATCTGCGAAAACTCCACCGAAGTCGTCTTGATCGCGCAGGGAATTTGCCCGTCCGGGTGCTGCAGATCGAAGAACGCCATGTGGTTGGTGCGGCCGGCGCCCGGATGGACGAGTGAGTAAATCAATCCTTCCTGCGGGGCATCTTCCAGCCAAATTCCGCGATAAGTGCTTCCCTCGATCAGCACCTGCTTCGCATAATGCGGCAGAACCGTCACATTCCCCGCGAGGATGGCAAGGGCCTTCTGATATGTGCCTTGGCGCTGCGGGTCGCTGGTCTCGAATGCGATTTGCGGCTCCGGCAGCCCCGCTTTGGCGTCGCAGAAGACTGCCGGCAGCCTCAACGAACGAGCGGGTCGCGGCAGGAGCGAGGCCCCGGCAACGAGTCCCGTCCCTGTTAAAAATTGCCGCCGCTTCATCCCTCGCTCCAGCGATCTTCGAGACAATTATAGGAGCCGGTCCGCGTGAATCGGGGTCTCCTAGGGTAAAGCGCCAATCCGCGTTAAGGAGCTGCGATTCTTGCGTATCATGTTTCATCCGCTCTCCGGCGACCCGCCAATTCAGATTGCTCGGCCGGCGAAACCGCGCCGCCGCGAGTGGGCTCGAAAAATAAGCGGGCGCAGCCGCGCTGTGAGATAGAGTCGAAGCGAAAGACGGAGATTACTTGCGATGAGGGATGGGATACGGCGGTTCGCGCTGCTGGGAGCCATGGTGACAATCGCGGTGGCGGCTTGCCTGCTGGCCGCCGCGCAAAGCGGCGCGAAGGCCAAGAAGAACTCGCCCGTGGAAATCTGGCGCTTCGATCAGACCGCGTCCCTAGGAGGCCATCCGGTCAAGGTGCTCGGTCGTCCCCAGGTGATCGACACACCCCTCGGCAAAGCCGTGCACTTTAATGGCTTGGACGACGCTCTCTTTGTCAGTGATCATCCGCTGGCGGGAGCGCGGACCTGGACCTGGAGCGTTGTCTTCCATCCTGACGTCGATGGCGCGCCGGCGCAGCGCTTTTTCCATTTGGCGGAAGTTGATCCGGCCACCGGCAAGAACACAGGCAATCGAATGCTCTTCGAGATCCGGACCATGCACGGGCAGTGGTGCCTGGACAGCTTCGCGATGGACAATGGGCAGTCGCGAGCCCTCTTGAACTGCAACAAGCTGTATCCTCTCGGCAAGTGGTACCGCGTGACCGCCGTCTACGACGGCACGATGCTAAAGAACTATGTCGGCAATGAACTGCAAGGGGAAGGCGCCGTGCATCTGGAGCCGCAAGGTCCAGGGCACTCTTCCGTAGGCGTGCGGATCAATCTCCGTGATTACTTCAAAGGCGCGATCTTGGAGGCCCGCTTTACCCCGCGGGCGCTAACTCCAGATGAATTCCTGGCCATGCAGCGATCCCGGTAACTGGTGCTCTCCAACTCAAGCGCTGGAAAGCCTTTCCCCGAGCAGGATCAACACAGATAAGCCCGGCAGTGGGGAAGCCGGCTCGGCTTGTTTGTGCTTTTGTGTTCTAATCAACTGAATTCTCGCCCCGTGTGCAGCATAACTCGGAGCGTATCTCGGGAGGGGGGCGCGCAGCCGGTCTTCATGGAGACAAATGCGTATCTGCCACGGCCTTCGCCGCAGAATCTTCTTTTGCTTTGCGGGTTCTCCGGTGTCCTTTTTATTGCCGCGTTCGTAGTTCTGGGGGAGTTAGCGCATAACTACAATCCGGTGCAAGGAACCATTAGTTCGCTGGAGTTCACTTCAGTGGGCTTTGCCCAACAGCTCAACTTTATCGTCTTTGGCCTCCTGCTAATCGGCTTCGCCTTTGCCCTCCGCATGGAATTGCCGAGCGGCCGCAGCGCCCGTCTTATTCCGCTCTTCCAGTTCATTTCCGGATTAGCGGTCTTCGGCGACGGTCTGTTTGTCCACGATCCCTTTCATCTAATCTGCGATCTCATTGCGCTCATCTCTGCGCTCCTCGTCCTCCTCCTCTTTGCGTGGCGTTTCTGGCCGCAGCGCCGCTGGAGAGCCTGGGCCTACTACACCATCGCAACCGCATTGCTAATGGTGGCATTTCTCACCGCTTTCGGACTCAACAAGCATCCCGGCCAGCCGGGCGGACTTATGGAGAAGCTGGCGACCGTCACACGGTCGCTCTGGTCCATGCTTCTGACGATTGCTTTATATCGCGGAGCTCGTCTCTAGGGGCTCGCCGCCTGCTCGCCGCAGCCCGAACGGCCTCAGCGGGCGCTCGCTCCGGATGAATTCCCGGCCATTCCGTCAGCCCGCTGAACCAGACCCTCCCCAAGCGTAAAATGGGGAAACCTCTTTCCGGGATGCACCTATAGTGGTTGTCTTGCGTGCGCCAGTCGCGTCTTTGCGCTGGCCTTTCCTAGATGGCCGCCGGGTGCATGGCCTCTGACAGACCCATGGCTCACTTTCCACCTCGATGGACGAAAGAACCTCGGAAGTGGCTGCTCGCAGCGCCTGCATTGGCGCTCGCGCTTTGCGTCGCCGCCAGCTTTGCCACCCGCGGCGCCATGCAGAATCTTCCCTTTCTGAAGAGCGGCGCGAATCCACACAATCGCAACCTGGTGGACCAAACCCCCTGGCTCACCGCACAGGCCCTGGCTCCTCTCGCTACGACGCAGGAAGAAAAAGCACTGGTTCGCGAAGCTGAGAGGCTGGCGGATCATGAGGTAGACCAGGCCTTCGCTATGGCGCTGCGCCAAGCTGCCGACCAGGCGCATCCCCGCACCGGGAAGGCGCTGGCCCTTCAGCAGAGGGTGGCCCAGCTTCGGCAGACGGTGAAGGATGACCAAGCGCATGTCGATGCCCTGACGGCAGAGGCAGGGAAAGCCGCGGCGGCCGCCCCGGCCCCCGGCGACGATCTGGCCATCGCCAAGGCTCAGTTGGAGTTGGACACCGACATCCTGAGCGATGCGGCCGACGACTTGCAGCGGGAGAGTGGCGATCAGCGCGCCAGAATCCAGCAGGAGCTTACCGCTCGCGAAGCCACCATGAAGCGATATGACGCGCAGACCGCCGCTGGCGGGCAGCCCGCGGTGACTGTCGAACGGCAGCGGGGAACGCTTTACCGTCGTCTTTCGGGGTGGTTTGACCAGCGCAGCCGTGCCCGGCTGATCGAGCAGGCCCGGCAGGAAGCCCTGGAATCGGCCTCCGCGCTCACCCAGCAGCACCAGGCGCTGCAGGCCGCTGCGGGTGCCGAGGAGGCAACCGGTCCGGCCGCCTCGCTCACCGGCGCCGCGCGCGTGAAGGCGCTAGAAGCAATGGGTTCGCGCAGAAAGATCATGTCCATCCTGGACGATCGCATCGTGACCCAGCAGCACCTCGCCGCTACCTACGCAAGCTGGTCTGCGCAAGTCCACCTTCAGCACCGGATTGTGCTCCATCTGATGTTCCAGTCCTTCACATGGATTGCGCTTATCGCTTTTTGCACCGTGCTGGCGAGCTGGACCTTCCGCAGAATCCTCGATCGCGTTTCCAGCAATAGCCGGCAAAAGCGAACGCTACATGCCATCGTCGATTTGGCCATTCAATTGGTGGCTCTACTGCTGATTCTCCTGGTCACCTTCGGCGCCCCTCGCCAAATGCCCACCATCCTGGGCCTGCTGACCGCGGGCCTGACAGTCGTCTTTCAGGATTTCATTTTGGCCTTCTTCGGCTGGTTCGTGCTCATCGGCAAGAATGGAATCCGCGTTGGCGACTGGGTGGAGATCAATGGCGTGGGCGGCGAGGTGATGGAGATAGGCCTATTCCGGACGGCGCTGCTGGAGACCGGGAACTGGACCGCTAACGGCCATCCAACCGGGAGACGCACCACCTTCATCAACAGCTTTGCCATTCGCGGCCAGTACTTCAACTTCTCCACTGCCGGGCAGTGGATGTGGGACGAGATTCGATTGAACCTGCCCCCCGGTGAGCAGACCCCCCAGCTCATCGATAAGATTCTTGCGGTTGTGGCCAAGACCACGGCGGCCGACACCACCGCTGCAGAGGAGGAGTGGCTACGCGTGACCCAGCGTAACGGGCTGCTGCACTTTGGCGCGCAGCCGACCGTTGACATGCGTCCCGCAGCCTCCGGCGTCGATATCATCGTCCGCTATGTCACACGGGCAGGAGTACGGCTGGAGATGCGAAACCGTCTATATAAGGAAGTCGTGAGGCTGTTGCAGGAACCGTCAGAACCGGCTGCGCCGGTCTTGACCCCGGAATTGGCGAACGCCTCTGCCGATCAGGATATCTGAGCGGTTTCTTCTCCGCTGAAGTTAGGCGAGGCTGTCCCGGCGCGGAACGAACCGAATCTCCAGCGGTCTCACTTTCAACGTGACATGGCGAGTGCTGGGAGCGGCCGTTCTTCGACGGAGAGTCCGCGTTCGCACACACCAAGGGAAAGCGCTCTACTGGCCTTGCGCGCCGTAGTGGTCCAGCGTGTCACCGATCCGCTGCAGCAAATCGTTAACCCGTCCGTTGATGTTGTCCGAATTGCCGATCACCATCACATAATCATCCATATAGATGGGAACGCCATTCAGCGGCACGGCGAGCGCCACCGAGATTACCGACGAATCGTCTTGGCCGGCAGGATTCAGGATCTTCATGGTGTTGATATAAAGACCCAGATGCGCATCGGCCATATTGTTGACGATGCATCCGTCATGCTGCGTTACCGCCGCTTTGAGCCCATAAAGAAAGAGCTTTCCATTAACCGTCGTGCTGTCTGCCGTGCTGTGCGAGGCCTGAATATACATCGGCAATTTGCAGGATGGATTGGTTTGCGCGGACGCGACGCTTGCTGCTAGAAGCGAAAACACCAGAGCGATTGCTTTCACTGTGATACCCCGAGCCCAGGAGAGTGGCCTAAGACTGTTTCATCATGGTAGGCGGGGCCGGTGCGCTTTACCTTTCCCCAAAAGACGCAGAAGACCTATCACTCTCGTTTTCCATCAGTTACACCAGGAGCATATCCGGGCGCTATTTCACCCGGGCCAGGTACACGCCAAACCAGCTTTGAGGATCGGTCCAGCTCCGTTCCACCTCGAAGCCCGCCCGCTCTAAGGTCTCCTTCGCGCGCCTGCCGGTGAACTTATAGCTGTTTTCTGTGTGGATGGTCTCCCCCCGCGCGAAGCACACCTCCAGCTCCAATGCGGGAATCGAGATCCGCTGCGCAATCGTGCTCTCCAGGTGCATCTCCACCCGCGCGCGCGCAGAATTCCAGATGGCGCCGTGGCGAAAGCGCTCGAGATCGAAGTTCGCTTCTAGCTCGCGGTTGATGCGCCGCAGCACATTCCGGTTAAATGCCGCCGTCACCCCGGCGTCGTCGTTGTATGCGGCCAAGAGCAAGGTGGGGTCCTTCACCATATCCATGCCGAGCAGCAGCGTGTCCCCCGGGGAGAGCGATGCGCGAACGCTCCGCAATACCTCGTGCGCGTCCTCTGGATCAAAGTTCCCTATGCTGGAGCCTATATAAAGGACCATGCGCCGCTCCTCCGGCACGCAGTCGGCAGTGATCTCCTCCAGGCCACTCGTGTAGTCGGTCACCACCGGATCCACGGTAAGCGAGGGAAGCTCCGCTTCCAGCCGGCTCTTCGCTGCCTCGAGCGCGCTACCGGAAACGTCGATCGGCCGATAGACGGTGCGCCCCTGGCGCTGCACGGCGGAGCGCAGCAGCTGCCCCGTCTTGGCCGCCGTGCCGGCTCCTAGCTCCAGAATGCTCAGGCGGCGTCCGGCCCCCGCCAAGCGAACCATCTCCTCCGCATGGCGAGCCAAAATAGCGCTCTCAGTCCGCGTTAGGTAATACTCCGGCTGCTCGCAGATCGCTTCAAAGAGCCGCGAACCGGCGGCATCGTAGAAGAGCCAGGGAGAGAGCGTCTTCGGTTGCGCAGTCAATCCGCGGCTGACCTCTTCGCCCACGGGGGTAAGCGCAGCCCAAGACGGCTTAGTAAGGGGGGTGGCAGTCATCAAAAGTTCGTCGCCTCCAGAAAAAAACGAAACACTGCATGTGGATGGAAGGCAATCAGCGCTCCGCCAGCCGAATTCCCGAGAACTGCCAGCGGGTAGCGGGCGGAAAGAAGTTGCGATAAGACGGCCGAATGTGAGAAGCCGGGGTGGCTACCGATCCGCCGCGCAAGACCATCTGGCCGGACATGAATTTTCCGTTATATTCTCCCAGCGCTCCGGCAACCGCGCGAAAGCCCGGATAGCCCACGAAGGGACTCTGCGTCCATTCCCATACGTCGCCATACATCTGCGCCGGCTCGCCAGGGGTGGGCTCGGGGCACGCTTGAGGATGAAGAAGCCCGCTCTCCAGCAGATTTCCCTTCACCGGAAGCGGCTGTGCGGCCACTTCCCATTCTGATTCCAACGGCAGGCTTTTGCCCGCCCATCGCGCAAATGCGTCAGCTTCAAAAAGGCTTACATGGCACACCGGAGTCTCCAGCAGATCCGTCAGCGGAACTCCGCCGCGTACGGTGTAGATGCTCCACTGCCCATCCTGGTTACTCCAATAGAGTGGGGCCTGCCAGCCCTCATCCTGGTTGCTCTGCCAGCCTGCGGAGAGCCAAAGCTCTTGCTTGCGATAGCCGCCGTCTTCGATAAATTCCAGATACTCCGCGCAGGTGACAGGCCGGGACGCCAGGCGAAAGGGACGCAGATATTCCAGATGCCGGGGCATCTCGCTGTCGAAGGCGAAGCCCTCGCCGGCAAATCCAATCTCGCGCAATCCTCCGTCGTATTCGATCCAAGTGGCAGGGGCGGCGGTTGCGCCGCGTGGGAAATCGTTCTCGAGGTAACAAGGCTGCAGCGGATTGGACCACAAAGCATTCTTGATATCCGTGGCCAGCAGCTCCTGGTGCTGTTGCTCATGGTGGAGGCCAAGTATGATTCTGCGCGCTGCTTCATCCCCCAGGTTTGATTCGATCAGTCGTTGTATCTCATCTTCAACATGCTTGCGGTAGGCAAAGATGGTGCCCGCCGATGGCCGCGAAAACCCGCTGCGCAGCTTTTTCTCCGGCTGGCGCGAAACCGCGTTGTAGTAGCTGTTGAAGAGCCACAGATAATCGGGGTCGAACCCCACGTAGCCGGGCAGAAATTCCCGCAGAATAAAGGTTTCAAAAAACCAGGTCGTATGCGCCAAATGCCACTTGGCGGGGCTGGCGTCGGAACACGACTGCACCATCATGTCTTCCGGCGAGAGCGGGCGGCAAAGATCCTCGCTCTGCCCGCGCACCCGAGCGAACTCTTCGCCCAAAGCGGTGTCTGTGGTCTCTGCGATGCTTTTCATCTGTCGGGGTCCTCCTTCAGGAGCGGAACAAGTGCAGTTGGTGTTGCCTGAAGCTGGGTATTTGGAATAACGGAGCAGAAGGGGACTTTGCGGCAGCGAAAGCAAAAAACCCTGCTACCTGTAGAGATGCGCATACACCGCTCAAGATGCTTGAAAGTGGATCGGCTCAGCCCATGCTCAGCAACCTGGCGAGCAGGTAAGCGGCTCCGGCGGCCAATCCGCCGATCACCGCCGTCTGAATGGCGCTGCGCACCACCCCTCCGCCGGTCATTCTGCCCTTCACTGCGCCAAAGACCACCAGCGCGATCAGCGTGATCACAATGGAGATAGGTAGCGCCGTCGCCGGGCTTTTGAGCATGTAGGGGGACAGAGGAATCAAGCCGCCCACAACATAAGAGAGTGCGATAGTGACTGCGCTGCGGGAGGCCCGGTTGCGCTGTGGCTCCTCCAGCCCCAGCTCGAACCGCATCATGAAATCCACCCAGGCCTGCGGCTTGCGTTTCAGAGCTTCCAGAACGGAGAAGCTCTCCTCCCTCTGGACTCCATACTGCTCGAAAATCTCGTAAATTTCGTCTTCTTCGTCCTGGGTGCGCTCGACGATTTCGCGCTCTTCGCGCAGGCGCTCGCTCGCATAGTGCTCCGCGTCTCCCTGCGCCGCCAGAAAACCGCCCAAGCCCATGG
>Ga0207933_1002713_pt1 | contig 11130 bp, 6 predicted proteins | sample NGESurdeep092012_4_FD_184488 | JGI IMG/M metagenome (GOLD analysis project Ga0207933, IMG submission 184488) | Arctic peat soil microbial communities from Barrow, Alaska - NGEE Surface sample F53-3 deep-092012 (SPAdes) | ecosystem: Environmental > Terrestrial > Soil > Wetlands > Peat ... | reverse complement strand
GCGGGCGATGCCGAGCTTGACCGCATCGGCCTGTCCGTTGACGCCGCCGCCCTTGACAGTGGTGAGCACATCAAACGTTTCATTGATGTCGGCAATGCCGAGGGGAAGCTTCGCCGCGACGCGCTGCGCCGGGGTCACGAAGTACTCCTCAAACTGCTTGCCGTTGACGGTGAACTTGCCCGAACCGGGGCGCAGGAAGACGCGAGCGATCGCGCTCTTGCGACGTCCGGTTCCGTAGTACTGAATCAAATCTGCCATGTTGAAATCCTCTTGGTGCGAGGGCTTGAAGCCCCTGAAATTTTGTGCCGCGTACGTTGCTGACTTTTGGCGTCCAGCTGCTGGCTATTAGCCGGAGGCTAAGAGCTGAATCCTAAGCCGTTTGCTTCCGGTGCAATTCCTGCTTCTGGTGCAATTCCATCGGCGTACCGGAGCGATGCATGTCCATCGCGGTGGGCATCTGAGCGTGGTGTGGGTGCTCTGCACCCTTGTAAACCTTGAGCTTGGTAGCCATCTGGCGGCCCAGCTTGCTCTTGGGTAGCATGCCCTTGATGGCCTCTTCGAGGATCTTCTCTGGGCGGCGGGCGAGCAGCTTGCTGTACTCTTCCTCGCGCAGACCGCCGGGGAACCCGGTGTAGCGGCGATAGAGCTTGTTCTCTGCCTTCATGCCGGTCACATGGATCTTCTCGGCGTTGATGACGATGACGTGATCACCCATATCGATATAGGGGGTGTAGAGCGGGTTGAGTTTGCCCGCGAGCACGCTGGCGGCGTGCGAGGCGAGGCGGCCGAGCGTCTGGCCGGAGGCGTCCAACACGAACCACTTGCGCTGAATGTCTTTGCCGCTGGGGATCGTTGTCGTCTGGTTGAGATTCATCTGGGTTACTCCTTGGTTCTGCCGTCTTCGTAGATCTGACTGCTCGGCTTGAAGCGCGAAGATTGTTGCAGCCGTGCGTTAGGCGGCGGGACGAGCGCAGACACGATGTCCACGCAGGCCAAAGCCGGGGATTGCGGTTGAGCGCACAGAGCCCTTGTGTCCGGATCTAGCTGCAGAATCTAGCTGCTGGATCAAACTGCAAGCGACTGGGGAGTGGGTGCTTCGACGGCCGGCACCCTTCAAAAACAAGAAGATTGCCCTGCCCCGGTAGACTCACCTCGATGTCTGGCTCCCGGTGTCCTCGTTGCCGCCCATACTACGGGCACACGGAGGTACAGGCGCGAGACTGCGCGAGTCTCTAGAATATGCGAGATTTACGGCTGACGTCAACATCTCTACCGCGCCAACCCTGGCTATCCGCCCTCGGAGTCAGCTAAAAGATGAAATTGCAGCGCAGGGTGATTGTGCGGTTGGCGGAGGCGCCGGTGCCGCCGGGGGAGAATGGCGAGTTCAGTGAAATCGGCTTCCCAAACAATGGGGAGCTTAGCACTCCCACCGGCGTCCCCGGATTGACGTGGTTCAGAATGTTGTCGGCTTCAACGGAGAAGCTGAGCGTGTAAGGCGGATCGGGCCGCGGGGCAGGCGTCTTGAGAGCGGCGGCACCGGCGGCAAGGGGCGGCGCTGGTGGCCGGGGACCAAACTTGAAGTTGCGCGCCAAGGCCGCCTCGAGAAAGAAAAAGCCGGGAGAGTTGCCGTAGTTGATCGGTATGATCTTCTCGCTGGGCTGGGGGTTAGCGTCGAAGGTTCCGTAGGCCGTCTTGTAGATCACGGAATTCGCCGTGGGATTGGTGGCGAAGGCCGGGCGGTCGTTGTAGATCGTGTCGCCGTTCAGGTCCGTTCCCGTCGTGATGTTGAAGGGCATGCCACTCTGCGCGGAGCCGTAAAAATTGCCGTCGATCCCCACGGGGAGCTTCACCCAGGCGCCTGCAAAGATTTCCTGAGACGGCTGCGCTGCTCGTCCATAGTCCTGTGCCAGGTTGTAGGAGTTGGAAGCGAACGTGTTTGCGTTGGATACGTCCTGATTGGAGTGTTGGAAGAAGTACGCTGCGAAGCCCGAAACCCGCTTACCCAACTTCAGCTGCGAATTGGCGAAAAGCACATGGGACTCAGCGACGCCACCCGAGCCGAACTGGTAGATATTCTGGGTTCCTCCCAGGGGTCGCACGCCGCTGGCAGGGTTGGCGGGATCGTAGGTGCCCGGCAGTGGCGCATTGATGTTGCGCGAGACATACTGATGATCGCCGCGGGTGAAGATGTAATTCGCACTGATACTGCCGACCTTGCCCAGGGAACGCTCGGCCGTTGCACCCGCGTAGATGCCGTACTCGGTGCGCAAATGTGGATCAATGTTGTAGAGCGTGGGAGGGGTTGAACTGAGCGTCGAAACAGGAGGTGGGCTGTTGAGGTACTGCTGGTAGAAGCTGGGATTGGTGACGAAGTAAGCGATCTGCTGGGTGCCGCTCTGCTGCCGGATCGCAGTGAGAATATTGCCGGGCAGGAAGCGGTCATAGAAGATGCCGCCGCCGCCGCGCAGCGTGACGATCGGCGGCTTCTTCGGCTTCTGTCCAACGGCCCACGCGAAACCCACGCGCGGCGCCGGATCGAAATGATCGGGCACACCCGATTGACTCTCCAACCGCAGGCCGAGGTCGAGAGTGAAGCTCTTGCGAATCTTCCACTCGTCTTCCGCGAACACACCCAGATCGCCGGTCAGCACCGTCGCGCGGGGAACTCCACCGGTGAGGCTGTACTGCGTGGTACCGCCGCCGTTGGCGAAGATTTGCGCAGGAGTCTCGCCGCTCAGAGCGAGCTTGTAGGTAGCGAGATCGGGGAAGACGAACTGGCCGTTGTAGTTCGCTGTGGTCACGTTCGCATCGCGGAGCAGCCGGTAGCGGCCGCCGAAGCGCAGGTAGTGGGATTTGCGCGCGATGGTGAGTAGTTCCTGAAACTCGTAGCGGTCCTGATTATCGGAGAACGCCTGCCCTGCACTGCCACCGCCATTGAAGACGCCCTGGACGATGATGCTCGCCGCAGTGCTCACGGGACTTTGCTGCTGACGTGTGCGCACGTACTGGAAGTGCGCCTCGGAGACGATCTTCGTGCCGATAACCTGCGTATCCGTAAGTTGCACGGTCTGGGTAGTGGTATTGCTATCAACACCCTCAGACGGCAGCACGAGCAGGCCAACGCCGCTGTTGTTCAGTACGCTGCTGTTGTACTCATAGCGACCCGTAAAGGTGTTCATTTTACTCAACTGGCGGTCGAGACGGACACTGTAGGTTTGCGCACGTTGCGGAGCAGCTACAGCCTCGGCGAGCGGGGTCAGCAAAGTCGGGTCAATCGCATCCACTATGGCATTGTTCTGCACATCGTTATACGTTCCTGCGACGAAGAAGGAAGTCTTCTTGTTGAGTGCCCCACTCAAATTGCCGTAGAGATTTACGGTGTAGTACGGCGGCTCGATGGCAGCGTAAGGATTGCGCGAATTGAAGACGTTGTCGGTTCCTGAGCTGCTGAAGTTGCCGTGCAGCTTGTCCGTGCCGGGTTTCGTAAAGACCTCAATCCGCCCGAAGCCCAGCGAATCGTACTGCGCGGAGTACGGATTGCGATTGATGCGGATCTCGCGAATGGTGTTCTTCGGAGGGAAGCGTCCGCCGGAGAATCCGTCCACCAGAATCTCGGGCGGCTTGACGCCATTGCCCCCGGCAAGCGCCTCGATCTCCTGCTGAAAGACGCTGTCGTCGTCGGAGAAGGTCTTTAGATCGTCACCCTTGAATACGAGCGCACTCTTGTTGTCGCCGGCGGCGGTGCTGTCCTGCTCGTCAGATGGAACGGTGATCTCCTCCGCCTTCGCATCGATCACCAGCCTGGCTTCGATGTGGGCGGAGCTGGCTCGATCCGAGAGCGTAACGTTCGTCGTGTACGTCTTGAAGCCTTCCGCCGTAATCGTGACTTCGTAGCTTCCGGGAGGGAGCGGAACGCTGAATCGGCCTCCGTCGTCGGTTGTAGTGTCGCGATCGACCGAATTGCTCTGAATATGGACATCGGCGTGCGCGATTCGCGCGCCTGAGGGATCGGAGACGCTGCCGCTGAGGATGCCGAAATTTGCCGGCGCATCCGTTGACACGCGCAGCGGCGCGATCATCGCCGCACGAACGGTGTCAGCGCCAAACGCGGCAAAACAACAGATTGGGGGTGCCATGCAACACAGCACGCCAGCCCACCACAGCTTCGACATTCAGTACCGCCCGTATTGGATCACGTTCGCAATTACCTGTTCGAGATAGGACGAGGGATGATGGCAGAAAGTCGTTCAACAAATAAGCGAAAATTGACCAATCCAGACTGTACCTTTGATGCTATCGCATGATGGCGGGTAATATATGTCCGGCCGGCCAGTCTGGTGATCAACGTGACGTTCGCAACCTTTCAGGCGCGGGCAGATTGATCAGTGCTGCAACTGGTCGCTACTCGGCTGCTGCCCGAGCTTTGTCCGCAGCGGCTTGGGAATGCGGCGCCGTACTCTGTGTCGCGACGGAGATGGAGGCGCAGTGACGGAATCAAGACGGTAGAGGATCAGCAGATCGCGGTCAGGGTCGTCGTAGGCCGGGAATGACGCAACCCGCTGCAGTCGATAGAGCGGCGTGAGAGCGTCAGCCTTATCATCTTCGACGTCGTTCCATGCAGCATACCAACCGGGCCGATACTGCTTGACGCGCTGATCAAGATCGAGAGTCCCGAAGTCGTCGTCGATGGAGGGAAGGCCCGTCATCAGCGTCAGATCGGAGCCAGAGATCGACAGGATCAGGTGCGAGTGCGTCTTGTCGGCAAGCACGATGCGCTTGATTCCATTCGCCGCAGCTTCGAACTCATACGTCGGATGGAGAACGTAGTCGATCTGCTGCACCGCATCCGGGACTGCGATCGCGAGCACACCGATGGCTGCAAGTGTCGACGCGATAATCGTCACTGTGCGACCATGCGTCCAGCGAAAGCTGTCGATGCCCAACGCAACAACGGCTGTAATGGGCACGGCGACGACGAGGTAGTACCTCGGCTGCAGGTTGTTGTGATACCCAAGGAATGCGAAGTATCCAGCGATCCAAAGCAGCAGCGACGCGACGAGTGGATTTGCAAACAGCCGCGGCCGCCAGAAGAGCGCGAGCACCAGCACAAGAAAGAAGGCGCTATAGATAAGCGTGCCCATCCATGCGCCGTCGGTAAGCGTGTTGAGGATAACCTTCGCGGCCGGTTCGAGCTCAATGCCCGTATACGCGTTGGCGGAGAAGAGATACTGGTAGTCCTGAAGATAGTGCGGTCGGACGAAGAGGAAAAAGTATCCGCACCACAATGCAGCGCCGCCGAGAATCGGAGGCAACGCCAGTCGCAGAGCCGGACGGATGCGGTATCCTGCGCGAGCCCAAAGCATGTAAACGATTGCGGGAAAGAGACAGATGGCTGTGGTCTTGGTGAGCACCATGGCAGGCAGCAGGATCATCAGCAGGAGCGCCTGCAAGATACCGCGAGCCCTGCCGCCACGCCAGTGGATCGGGTGCATGGTCGATGCAGTCAGCAGGGCCAGGGCTGTCAGCCCAATCAGCAGCGGCTCAAGAATTGCCATGCGTTCAAAGACGTAGAGAAACGGACTCGTGCACAGGAAGAGCACGGTGATTGCCGCGGCGAGCGGTTGGCCAGACTTGCTGGAGCGCGGACGGGTATGACGTCGAATGAGCAAGTACAGCGTTACGAGCGTGAGACCAAAGACCACCAGCGTAAGCGCACGCGCAGCGACAGGCGTGACGCCGGTGAATTTGAAGACAACCAGCTCGATCAGTGGCCATACGGGCAGCGCGACGGCCGGGTTGAAGTCACCCTTCCAGTACCAATGTCCGCTGACGAAGTGGCGAATGGCGGCGTCGCCGTACCAGCCTTCGTCGGTGTACTTCGACCAGTCGACCCAGGGAGAGTGGTTGGGAAAATCGGCGTTGAGATGAAGAAAATGGAGTGCAAAAAAAAGCGCCGAGAGAGCGAGCATCGTCAGCGACAGAACGCGCGCGACGGTAATAAGGGAGACCTGAGGATGCGGCATCGGCGAGGCCTGCAGCGACCCGGAGGGAATGACCGCACTGACAGCCGAGTTGGCAGAGGCATCAGACATGGAAGCTGTTCGCTCGAAACAAGTGGAACGATTGGAGGGCCTATGGTCCCTGAGATGCAGCCAACCCCCGGCGCGATAGTTCACGCTCAGATGTTGCTCAGATCTGCTCGATGTGAATCTACATTATGAGACAACGTGGCCGCCGTCACAAATGAACTACGGCGCAGGTGATGGATGCAGCACCGGTTCGAGGGGCTCGGGCGCGTGCCCTGCAGCAGCACAAACCTCGGCGGTCGCTGCCGGCGAAGCAATCAGATAGTGCAGGTCGGAGGCCCGCAAATTTGCAAGGTCATAGACCGAACAGATCGACCAGCCTTTCAGATTGAGACTGTTGTTCAGCTCCCCCAGGCTGAAGCCACTGACGAAAGCGTATTGGGGATCTTCAGCGGCACACCGTTCCACTCGTTCATGAAAGGGGAGCAGCGCGCGAGCACGTCCGTTGACCAGGCCGGCCATATCGCACAGAGGCGACCCCGTGAAATATCCGATGTAGCCTACATCGAACGCAACAACCTTCATCGAGCTGAGTCGTTCAAGATGTTGTGCCCGAAATTCTGCAAGGCTCACGGAGCGCGCGCGGAACTCCTTGTACAACATCATGGATTCGATCGGCAGCAGCACGACGAACATGACAGCAAGGCCATAGGTAGCAAGGCGCAGCAAACGTGCTGTCGAGCGTGCTGGCACACAAGCGCTCCACCGCAGCTCAAGCGTATTCCAGAGGATAGGAAAGAGCAGTGTCCATATTAAGTAGCGAACTCCCTGCACCTGTTGACCGCGCAGCGCTGCCAGCATGACGGTAATTGGGAAGAGGCTGTTCGCAACGAGGATGGGCAACGAGATGCGGCGCTTGTACGCAACCACAGCGGCTACTGTCAACAGCCAGAGCAACACCAGCAGCACGCCTAGCGACATCGAACTGGCAAGCACCATCAGCACAACAAACAACGTTGCGAACCACCCCCCCGCGCCACCGGCTTTCGCTACAGCCGTGTCCGGCACCACTGAGTGCATCGTGAAATAAATGATGGCCGCCGCAAGAAGGCTCCCCATCATCGGAGCAGCGCAACGCGCGGCAAGACGAAGGCCTGCGGAAAAACTCCGCTTTGCTTCCTCCTCCACGGGCAGCGACACCCGCGTAAGAAAGAGCGTCAGGCTGGCAACGCCGAACAGCAGCAAGTACTCGACGCGCGTCAGCGTAGCGATGAGCCCCAGCGAAAACAGCCAGAGCACCGAGCGACTACTCACACGCTCGCTATGTCCAAGACGCGAGATTGAAAAGGCCAGCAACGAAACCAGGCAGAGCGTAAGCGAGGTCTCCATCCCATCATCCAGCCAGCGCACCGCCATCGGCGCGACCAGCAGCGCCAGCAGCAGCAGAACAAAGGCCACGGCAAGCCTCGGTGCCGAACGCAGCGTGCGCGCGAAGGCCACAACCAACCCACCAAAGAGCACCAAATGGAAGAACGAGGACACCGCCCGCGGCAGCACAGGCGACGTGAAGAAGTTCCGCAGTCCAGCCAGCAACCATACGTAGAGCAGGCTGGATGTTCCATAGTCAGGATGGACTCCGTCGTACGAGATCATATGGTGCTGCAGCAGATTTACGGCATAACGAAGATGGATGAACGCGTCGTCCTGCATCGCCGGCCAGGACAACCACAGCCACACCAGAAGCCACACCGCAAAAAGAAAGGTCAGGCTCCTGTAAATCTTTGGCATGACTTCGTGTCCTGCTCCTTTTAGCAACTTGCTTACCTAACGCCGTAACGCGTGTTTGACACGAAGCATACGTCAATGAAGCACCGCAGGGTCATACAAAAGCGATAGCTACATCGATAGCGGAGCTCTCATGCAACTGAAGCATCGCGCTATTCGTAAGATAGAGCGTCGATTGGATCCTTGCGAGCAGCCTTGAGCGCAGGATAGAGCGCTCCCAGAAGTGCTCCGCACAGCGCAATGGCAATGGCATTGAACACCCAATGGAGCGTCACCTGAAAACTGAGGGTCGGGAATCGGTTGTGTAAAATGTTCCGCAGCAGATAGGTCAAGGAGACGCCCAGCGTCGTACCGACGATGGCCAGCAACATCGTCTCTCGGAGCACCACCGAAACGATTGCCAGACGTCCCGCACCCATGGACTTCAGGATGCCAATCTCTCGCGTGCGCTCCATCACGGCGGTATACATGGACTGAAAAATCACAAGGAAGCCAATGATGGTCGCGATGCTGATGACAACGTTGAGCGCAATATTGAAGCCTGGCAGTCGGTCCGGCGTCAGGGTCGAGAGAAACTCCTGAATGGTCTGGACACTCCAGTCCTGCAGCCCGTCCGTCGCAAGGATTTCACTGCGAACAACGCTTTGATATTTAGGCTGGTTCTCGGTTCGCAAATAAAACAGTGACGCCTTGCCGGGATTATTGTCGAGCGCGTCCATTGTTTCCAGGGGAATGTATTTCCGCGCGCCCTTGCCGTGTTCAACGATGCCGCAGACCGTGAAGTTGTGGCTGAGCACCTTCACGGTGTCGCCCACCTTCATCCCCTTGCCGGACTTGGCCTCTAGGTCATCGACGATCAGGTCGTAGGTATTCTTGAAGGGCCCCCCACTGACGAAAACAAAGGGCCGAAGAGCATTGTAGGTCGCGAAGTCGATGCCGTAGATATTCTCGACCGTAGCGCCCGCCGTGAATTTAATATTGACTGGAGCCGCGACCTGCACGTGGGGAAGCGCGTCGAGCACCTTCGCAATCCGCACGTCCGCAGACGCCGAACTCGTCATCATCATCGAGGTAGCTGCGCCCGGATGCACAATCATATCCCCACCGATACCGGTGGTCTGCGTGCGACTGCCGTTCAGTACGCCGTAGAAGATCGCCACAACCGAGAGGATCATGATCACCTCGATCGCAACTGCGAAAGCGCTGATCACCGAGCGCAGCGGCCGGTGCACGAGATTGCCAAAGATCAGTTTATTCATGGGTGTGGTTCAGGTTTCTCATCGGTGGGCAGTAGCCTTCATTGTAGCGCAGCCATTGGCAGCCGCGCCCGTTCCCACCGTCCCAGATGGGGCTTCGCCCGCTCAGCTCCCGCAATCATCGACTACGGAAAGCGCACCGCAACAAGGTCGCCACTGTATGCAGGCCCAAGATATGTGATCTTGGCATGACTGGCCGCCAGTGCTCGGTCCGTCCAGTCAAAATCCATGTGGAAGATCACGAAAAGATGCTCGCCCGGTTGCTTGGCCAACGCCTCATAGGATTCAAGCTTCATCTCCATCATGGGCTGCGTATGCAGCGCTGTCAGGGTCATCGTGTCCGAATTACAGCAACGCAACTCCTGCTCGCGAGAGTAGTACAGCGCGATTCTTTGCCGCATGTCGGGATCCGGAGCGTAATGCCTCACTAACTGAAACTCATACCAGTTCAAGATGAAGATTGGCTGGTTGGGTCTAGCCTCGATCGCAGCCTTCGTCTCAGGAGCAAGCGTCAACCGCGCCAGAATCTGCTGGCTCTGAACGCACTGTTCACGAATACGCACCACGCCAGCATACACAGCGGCCGCGAAGAGAATCGTTAGAACCAATCTCACCGTTCGAGGACGTTGGAATAGCGAAGCCGCGCCGATCGCAAGCAACGCGTCGATGCCCAGAATCGCTCCCAGCAAGAATCGAGCCTCAATCACATGGGTCACCATCCTGGCTAGCAGGTACCCAAAGAACGGAAGTGCTGCTACCAACAAAAGGAATACGAGTTCGGCCTTTAGAAGCGAAGACTTCCCCGTCATCACCTCGCGAGTTGCGGTGACAGCTAATGTCGTGATCGCCAGAATGAGGCCTACCTCGATGACTCGTTGCGCATTCATGCTTAGCTGGAGCGTACCCAGAGTTATCCATAGATATACGTGCGAGATGATGTGGAAGCTGACTGTGTGGGTGTAATAGTGGCTACGGAACGACGCCGCTCCCCTCGCAAAGGGCAATGCAAATATAATTCCGGTGACACCTGCACCGATCGCCAGCAAAAGCGGTACATCGATGCGACGCCTTTCCAGAGTGCGAAATAGCTCCGCACCGCATAGAGGGACAAGGATCAGCACCGCATAGTAGTGCGTGTTAAGTGCCAGCGCTGTTGACAGGCCAAGCACCACCAGAGCGCCCAAACGTCGAGTTTCGCTTCGCACTGCTGTCTGCCAACTGACCATGACCAGACCAAAGAGTCCCAGCAACAAACCATAAGGTCGGCCTTGTCCTGCGTACCAGAGCGTCCCCGCGCTCACAGTAAGCGCCACGGCGAAGACCGCAGCGCGCTCGCTCACGGCTCTTCGAACGAAGGCGAACAAGCATATCTGCATCGTTAGATAGCCGAGGAGTGATGGGAACCGAATCGCGAAAGCACGAGGCCCGAACAGCTTGATGAACGCATGTGCGACCAGATGGTAGACGATTGGTCCAGCGATATGGGTGTCGCCCGCTGAACATGAATCAGCGTTCGCACGCTGCTGACGCTGTCTGTCGTCAGAATTCCGAATTCATCGCCCCACAAGAGCTCGCAGTGGGACCATAGCAGAGAGATAACTACTGTCAGAATGAGGAACGCAATCGCCGGGAGTGGCATTCCAGCGATTCGAAATCGGCTTCGGTTCTCGTCTATCTCTGCATCATCAGGAGTGCGCAATGCCACCATATGCCTTGTTGATCCCCTCTTGAAAATGAAAGCGTGACGAATCTGGAACAGGTCTTGTATAGAAGTGGCTTGTTATAGCCTGTCGCCGTATTTGGCGCCAGCGGGCGCGAGGGGGATCGCTTGTGATCTCGCATGCCCTGACAGTGTAAGGCCAATATGCTTCACCGAGCGACTGGGTGGAGAAATGGCCCTTCCACTGAACAGCGCTCCAATAATCGGAGCGATCCTTGTTACGACAACGATTGCAAAAAACATTCCAAAATTGCCCATCCCCATAAAGTAGATGATGCCTCCGAGCAGTGTCTCAGGAGCCGAATGCGCAAACCAGACCACCACCATCAAGCCCCACGGATGC
>Ga0207933_1002711_pt1 | contig 11137 bp, 9 predicted proteins | sample NGESurdeep092012_4_FD_184488 | JGI IMG/M metagenome (GOLD analysis project Ga0207933, IMG submission 184488) | Arctic peat soil microbial communities from Barrow, Alaska - NGEE Surface sample F53-3 deep-092012 (SPAdes) | ecosystem: Environmental > Terrestrial > Soil > Wetlands > Peat ... | reverse complement strand
CTTAAGAGATTTCGGTGCCCGCCACATCAGGATGGTAAGGCGCTCTGGAAATGGACACTTCGTAATAGAGGATCGCCTCGAAAGTACCGACTTGCTTGACGTGCAATTTTCGCTCATGCTGGCTCCTGACATTGATTCCATTCCAGGTAAGGATGGTTGGTTCTTAGTTCGAGACGATCAACCACTTGGCAGTATTCGGTTCTTCGGTGAATTTGTTCACACTTCCGTACGAGGAGACTCAGAAACAGGCCAAGGTTGGTTCTCTGACACCTTTATGTCAAAGGCCCCCACGACCCAACTCCTTATCAATGGCAAACTGGGAAATTCCCGCGTACTCAGGGTCGAAATAAGCGCAGAGGCCTCCTCCGCAATGCGATGACTGAGTCCGACGTGTCCCGCTCGCCTCACAGTTCATCGCTTCCGATAGGCAGAGCCAAACGAGCCGAGTCCAATCTAAAGATACTGCTCCTCGCTCCGAGTTCAGATTCGCGCGGCCCTATTGGGATGATTGCTTCCCACCTGGTCTCAGAACTAGAAATCCTAAATTGCACTGTGCTGCGTCTCTCTTGGGGCAATGACGAGAAGGGCACTTCCACATTGCGGCGCATCGAAAATCGATTCTCTCAACTCCGACGCGCGGCAGCCGAAATCCGAACGGGCAATTTCGACGTATTTATCATTAAGACGGCGCACGATTGGCTCACTCTGACACGAGACATACCGATGCTACTGATCTCAAGACTTTTTAGAACGCCCGCAGTACTCCATTTTCACGGTAGCCGACCAGAGAACATCAGAACGGAGCGGCCATACGATCCTTTTACGGTTTTTAGCAGACTGCTCGCCCGATTAGCTTGCGGACTTCTAGTGCTCTCCGAAGAAGAGAAGGTCCAGTGGAGTGATCGTACTCATGCTCGTGGTGTACGCGTTGTACGCAATCCCTACGTGCAACGGTTCACTGATCGCGATTTTCATTCGACTATCGACGGTCCGAGCAAGTTAATATTTGTAGGGCGGGTCATCGAAGAAAAAGGTGTCCTTGACCTTGTGAGTGCCATGGCTTATGTACCGGCGACTAGTTGGCGCGTAACGATCATCGGTGAGGGTCGCGCCCTCGAAGAAGCAATCCGGCTCGCTGGCTCTCTGAATGTCGAGATATCAACAACCGGTTACCTGTCGGGGGACCTCTTGGACCATGAATTCAGGAGCGCCGACGCCTTGGCTCTCCCATCCTGGTCCGAAGGTTTCCCGACCGTTATTTCGGAAGCGATGGACGCTGGTCTAGGGATCATTACGACACCTATACGCGGGGTAGCAGATTGGCTCCGAGACGGAGTAAACGTTCTCTATGTCTCACCACGTAGTCCCCACGACATTGCGAGAGCCCTAAGTGAACTCGAAAGCCAGGCGTTGCGACGGCATATGGCAAAAGCAAATCGGGCAATGTTGAGCAACTTCGAGCCCAGTGCAGTTGCGAAGGACTATCTATCCTCGCTTCTGGCGCTCATATCCTGAAGTGCTCCGAGTCTCGCGGAGACTCTGGATGAAGTTGGCTCGGTACCATCGGCTGCAACTCTGGAGTGTCGCGGCACTCGGCGTAACTATTGCGGTATTCCTGGTCCTCACCGCAGTGCTGTTCGTCTGGCCGAGCACTAACGCGCCTCGGCATTCCAACGCCATTGTTGTTCTCGGTGGGTCGGGACCCCGTGTGCGGAAGGGACTTGCACTCGCCCGCGCGGGTTACGCCCCAAACCTGGTGATTTCTGTAACCTCACTCATCTCCTGCCCCCCCACCACCCATAGGAGTAAAGGTGGTCTGCTTCATTCCGGATCCCCTAACCACTCAGGGAGAAGCCCGGGCCGTGGCCAAACTGGCGCACGAGCACCATTGGCGCCAGGTCATCGTGGTTTCGAGCGTGCCACAGACGACCCGGGCCCGGATCCGCTTGGACCGCTGCTATAACGGTACGTACCTCTTCGACCCCGTCAGCCCAGGCGATCTCAGTGCATGGATTAAGGGCATCGTTTATGAGTGGGGGGCGCTTGTTAAGGCGTTGACGCTCCAGCGCGGGTGTTGACTTACGAATTAAACAGAGTTTGGTCGCGGTCTTGAACTCAAGAGGCAATTACTCGATCTGGATCGTCGCTGGCGCGCCGACGTAGGGACCGGTCAAGGGACTAAGCCGAGACACAAACACTGACGCAGTCTCGGGAACGGTGAGCCCGCCGACACGGCGGGTATTCCACCTCACACGACAATGTTGACATAACTCTCTGATCTGCGAGGTACCCATCATCTACACTCAAGCGAGCAACCTCAGCCATCGAATTGGAGCGGGAATAGGCCCTCATGGGAGAACTTACGTCGGCGGAAGCCAATTTGCGTACCTACCTCCAGGTACTACGCCGACGATCCTTCTGGGTCATTGCCCTGCTAATTCTCGCGGTCGCGGCATCGGTCGGCGTCAGCGCAGTTCAGACCAAAAAGTATTCGGCGTCTTCTTTGTTACTTGTCCAGCCCGCCGGAGCTACCTTCTCACTGATCTCAGGAATCCAACAGGCAATCACCCCCACCGACATCCTCACCGATCTCCAACTTCTGACGAGCGCTCCCGTGAAAACAGAGGCGGCGAAACAACTTGGATTTAAGCCTTCGATCGTTGGATCCATTGTCGGCCAGACCAATGTGATTTCGGTCACGGCATCGGCCAAGACTGCGTCGCTCGCAGCTCGCGCTGCCAATACCTACGCGAAGGACTTCGTCGCCCAGGAGCAAAAGAGGGCTATCAACGCAATAATCTCGGGTGAAAAGCAGTATCAGTCCCAGATCGATGCCATCGACCGTCAGATCCAGACGCTCAGCGCTTCGACAACTGCGGCGGCGGCGGCGACGATTTCTGCGTTGACCAGCCAAGCGGCGGTACTTAAGGGCGACGAGGCGCAGCTCGAAGTTGCCGCCGCAGAATCACCTGGTGGCGTTGAACTGGTTTCCCTGGCGAGTCCACCCAAGTCGCCGAGTTCGCCGCGACCCTTGAAGGATGGGGCAATCGCCCTCGCAATTGGACTTCTATTGGGCTTGGTTCTGGCGCTTCTCGTGGACTACTTCGACGACAACTTCTACACCAAAGAAGCGCTAGAGAAACTCACGGGCGGAGTGGCGATCCTGGCTCTCATTCCCAAAATAAGCAGCCGGAAGAAGCGTAAAGCCAAGCTCATCGTCGTTGAGGATCCGAACTCACCGGTGACCGAGGCGTACCGCTCCTTGCGTGCTGCCTTGCTCCTCGCCAATCGCGACGCATCGCTAAGGTCGATTCTTGTCACGAGTCCCTCCGGCAACGAAGGAAAGACGTCGACAGTGGCCAACCTCGGTGTGATCCTGGCAAATTCGGGCAAGCGAGTCGTCGTGGTCGATTGCGACCTCCGACAGCCACGCCTGGGAAGTCTTCTCGGACTGCAGGAGACGCCAGGATTCACTTCGATTTTCGTGGGTGAGAACGACTCAGCCGTCGAGGTCCAGACGCTTGCGAACATTCCCGGGCTCGCGTTTATCGGCACGGGGCCGATTCCGCCAAATGCTGCCGAACTTCTCGGATCTTCCGCCGCAGCGGAGTTCTTTGGGGCCCTTTCCCTCGAATTCGACGTAGTGCTTATCGACAGTCCATCCTTGCTCGTGTCAGACGCAATGGTTCTGTCGACGTATGCGGATGCGCTTCTACTCGTCGCCGCCGCCGGCGAGACCAATCAAAGGCAGATGCAGTGGGCACTCCAACTACTCGACCAGACCAACGGTCTCCCGGCAGGCATCGTTCTTAACAAGGTTGCACGTCGCTGGAGGAAACGGTACTAGCGGATTAGCGAGTCGGGCTCACCAAGGCATCGCGCATCATTAAAAGGACTGCCGGCCGCTCACAATGTCGGATCTGCCCACCGCTAGACGGAAAACGCCAACACCGAAGACCGAAGGGAAGTGACTCAGCCGAAGTCAGCCTCGAACGCGGCCAAGGAGTTCGAGAAGTGCCCGTCCGTAAGGGTGAAATCGATTCCCTCACTGCTGTCATTAGCGACGTCGCTGGCGAAATAGATGACCCAGGCGACGTGGTTGGCAATGAACCAGTTGTACATGTCGTTGATAAAGGTGGGATCGTCCCCAAGGCCGTGACCGTCGGTGCGAATGGTGACCGCCCATTCGGGAATGACAATCGGTTTGTTGTGTGCTTGGGCGAAGGACGCGAGCCAGTTGAGTCCTTCGGGGTCAGTCAGGTATTCGTTGAAGACAGTCTTTGACTGGGCGACAGTCGCCGAGTTGTTCGGGTCCCCAGATGGAAAAATTGTGCTATCCCAGGACCAGTCATAAACATCAAGGGATACGTAGTCCACGTAGGCGTTGCCGGGGTAGGCATCATTGATGTTCCACGACAGCGACTGGAATCCGGCCGGACTCCAGAGAAACTTGAAGTCTGCTCCCGGCACTGATCGCATGGCCGTCACGATGTCCTGCCAGTAAGTGGCAAAGTTGGCGGCGTCCGTGTTGCTCTGCACGGTCCAGGGATACCAGTAGCCGTCGAACTCCCAGCCCAGACGCAAGATGGCGTTGCCGAAGCCGAGGGCCACGAGGTTCTTGGCAAAGGCCACGAAGTTGGCATTCTCGTCGCCCGCCGCCCCTTGGGCCAGCGTGTTCTCAGGACTACCCGAACTATTGAGGGTCACCATGGGTACACAGATCACCATTTGGTCACTAGTGCCGGACCAGGTAGAGAGCCAACTGGCCAAGTTGGACTGCGTGGTTAGGTAACTCCACCCCAACGAGTTCGCGGTGTTGGGAAGGGACGTCTCGGCCATCGTCACGTGAGCGCCAGTGGTCGCCGCGAAGTTATTCACTCCGGCTTGGTTGTTGTTGCCCGCGAAAACGCCGAGCGCGGGGGGCGTGGTGGTACTCGACGGCGGCGACGCCATGGTGGTCGTCGATAGTGGCGCTGTTGTCGTCGTGGTCGTCGAAATGATGGTGGTCGTTGGCGACGGACTGCCGACGCCCCCTCCGGTATCGCTGGAGTTACCCGTCGCGGTCGTCGTTGACGAAGCGCCGCCGGCATCACCGATAGCACCGGAGCCAACCGTGGTACTCAAGGTCGCTGCAGAGGAAGCCACGATCGTCGAACCTTTCCACACGGTCGACCATTGTTTCGCTAGATCCAGAAAACGTCTAGTGCCGGTCCCTGAAATGAGAGCTAAATCTGCGTTCGTGCGGACCGCGGTTGAACCCCTGCTGCCGACCGATGAAGCCGACGCATCAATGTTTATCATCGCTAGAAGAACGCACGACGAAGCCACAAGCGTTGAGATCTTGGCGAGACGATGCGTGGTCTTCGACACGAAGAAGTTTCTGTATGAGCCCTTGTTCACCTTTCCAAGTTCGCAGGCTCACAACACGCCACCGCCTACGAAATCGCAACACTTGCTCAAATCAGCATCGCCTGCTCCACAGATAGTTTCAGATCTAGCCACCCGAATGTTCAATTTTCATGAATTTGAGTCATTAGCGACGCGTCGGAGTTCGAGCAATTGTCCAGCACGACTCGTAATTGTCCAATTCGTCCGACTAACCGATATCGAGATTCTCGATCCCCTGGAGGATTCCTCGGGGCTCGGCGCTGAAATGTGGCAGCAGATAACGAAACTACAGCGCCGTAGAGCAGGTATCAGCACTACGAGCAAATCGGGCCGATTGGATTAATCCGTTCGTAATGCCACGAAAGCAGGATTCAGGCTAAGTCTTACGAAAATTTCAGAGTGACCGATTGTGCGATCAACGTAGGAACCAGGGGCAGTCCTCGTCCGACGGGTATGGAGAAAGAGTGGCCGGCTGAAGTGGCGAATCTTGAGCCAGAGGCAAACACTGTCTTCGGGACCAACCCCCCGTGGTTGTAATGTGCCGAGCCCGCGGGCGCGCCTTTCGCTGTCTTATTTTTTCAGATGGCGTAGGTCTGACACTCGCGGCACTGATCGGCCCGTTGGTGGCCTCTGCTGTGTTTGGCGGCTCCCAGCACTCGTTGGAACATATTGGAGACGTTTACGTCTTCAACTTTGCGGTCATCCCGATGTACGTCGCAGTGCTCTCTACGTATGGCCTCTATAGGGACGTCAACCGACGCATCTCATTGAATGTTTTCTTCGATCTTCCAGATATATTTCATAGCTTGTTGGTCGGCAGCGCGCTCTACGCGATCGCGACATACATTGCCAATCGGGGCTTCAACTTTCGATATGTGGGCGCAGCCCAAATTATCGCAATGAGTCGTCTCGCCTTGGTATCCATACCGTTGGCACGCCTCGCTTCCATCACCCTTTTTGGCCGTCGGAATTTGGCAGGTACAGTTCCGATTCTTGTTGTGGGTACGGGAAAAGTAGCCCAAACAGGGGCCGGTCACTTGCTCGCGAACTCAATCGTGCGATTCGTGGGTTTCGTCGACGACAAGCCCTTGGGTCAAAACGACGTCGTCTCAATCTTGAAGATCTCCTCGAACAGTGTCGTATACACCACGTCTCGCGCGTGGTGGTCTCCTTCTCAAGGACGCATCCAGAGCACCTCACCGATATTCTGAAAAAGTTGTCCGGCCAGGTCGCCATTTCTGTTGTTACCCGCTACTACGAGTTGATAACTAGTCGTTCTGTCGTCGAAGATTTCTCGGGTGTTACCATGCTCGACATTCCGCCAACCTCCACGAGTGGCGGAGGGCTATTTGGTTCCGTAGTCCTCCCAGTTCGGAGCAACTGCCGGTTCACCTCGGTTCCCGAATCATTAGAAGATCAACTTCTCGATCGCTCCGGCTCTTGACTCCCACCCATGACGCGACGCGAATGACCAACCGTGACGTCGGGACACGTTGATCCGATTGGGAAACGATTAGGAGGCGCCGCGACCTCGGAACATTGCCGCTGGCGTCTGCCACAGGATTTGCATGTCCCACCAGAACGACCACGAGGCAACGTAGAGGTAGTCGAGCCGGCACAGTTCCAGGTGTGAAAGTTCACTCCGTCCGGAGACCTGCCACAGGCCGGTCATTCCGGGTCGGGTTTCGTAGCGTTTACGGGCCCACCCCTGGATCAGCAACGCCTCGGACACAACGAAAGGCCGCGGTCCTACCAGCGACATGTCGCCCCTCCACACGTTGATCAACTGAGGAATCTCGTCGAGACTGGTTCGGCGGAGGAATCGCCCCAGTCGGGTAACGCGGGGATCGTCGCGCACCTTGAATAAAGGACCATCAGCCTCGTTGAGGTCGTTGAACTCGTGGCGCCTGGCTTCAGCATCGGTGTACATAGTACGGAATTTCATCATGCAGAACGGCTGTTCATTTAGGCCCGTACGCTCCTGCCGGAAGAAGACTGGCCCAGAACTCGTCAACTTGATCGCCAGGGCGATGGCCGCGATGAGTGGGGACACCACGATCAGGATTAGGCCGGATGAAACGATGTCGAAGGAGCGCTTGAGGAATGGCGTACGCGCGCTCAGTGAGGCTGGCGCGATGTCAAGCATCGGCAGACCGGATAGGTCTTCCATACGTGAACGGTTAGTGATCAGCTCGAAGTAGCGCGGAACGATGGAGATCCCCACCTGGCCGGCAAGGCTCTTCAACACGTCCGCCGTACGCTCGGGATGCGTCTGCGAAAAGCAGACCACTACCCGTGTGACGCCATGCGTGCGACACAACTCGGGAAGATTCTCAAGCTCGCCGATGACATTGACGTGCCCGAGCGGTTTGTCATCAACAAAGCCAACGAACTTCACACTCGAATTGGCACGAAGGTGGCTCGCCACCGTCTGGGCTAGTTTGCCGGTCCCGACCACGATGACGGGGACCGACTCGTGCAAGGTTCGACCGAACAGGGAAAACGACACCGCTCGGGCCAAAGGAACGACGATCATGGCCGCGAGGCACATGACGATGATCTTGGCCACGCCCAGTCCTTGGAAGCCGAAGTCCGTAGTCGCAACATACGCGACGATGGCGTAGAGAAAACCGCTGATGATGAGGGCGTGCATGATGTTCTGAAGATCGGTGAAGACGCTGATCGATATACGTCGGGAGATGCCCCTGTACAGCCCATAAAGAGCGAATGTCCCGATGAACAAGGGAATAACGGCCAGGTTGAAAAGGTATATCGATCCAAGGCGAGTCAATGAGTTACTTGGATCTTTTGAAATCGCCGAGACCACGAGCAGGCCAAGGAGCCCGGCCAACGCCAGTCCGGCTACGTCGGCGGCGAGCAGTCGCCTCAGCGCGTGGCGACGAACTTTGGCCGCCGCTTGGACATGGCGGTCTAGGCGGACTTGGAGGTCGCGGTGATCCACGACCAATGGCGACTTCTCGCGACCCTCTGTGCCAACCTCTGGTAGGAGAACCTCTGCCAGAATGCCCTCTCCCACACCGGCTATGCGGGGGGAAAACATTGTCTCCATCCGCGCAAGTCGAACTTGATAATTGCAAGTGCCAAGAAACTTTTGAACGTCATTCGCATGACTGCTCTCCATATCCGCCCTTGCCGAAGAGCAGTATCGTCCGGTGACCGTCTGTTGTCAAACGAGAGTGATTACGTCGTGTTTTTGTAGTGTTTTAAAGGCTTTCACAAATTCCCTTAACCACGGGGTGGTATGGCTTTTCCTATAACGAGTTTTAAAAAAGCTTCGCTGCTCGGGATTCATTTAAAGCAATTGTCCCCACGCGGCGCTCAATTTCTCCCAACCAAGAAGCCTCGGGTCGTGCTTGGCAAATGCGACGAGTCCGAGCCTCACGCCAAGAGGTTCCGAAGAGGTTCCGAAGAGGTTCCGGCATATGCGCTCGTGCGACCGTAACGTCTAAGCATGAACAACCCGCTCACTAAACGTGAGATCGAGTCGTTGGCCGACCAGCTGCTGGCTCTGCTCGATCAAATTGACAGCGGCGATCTCCGCGCGACGCCCGGTATGCGCCATCGCATCGAAGGCGCCCTCATCGGCCTCGATATCGCACTGGGCCGATCGTTGGATGTCAACGCGCATCCAAAACAGCCACACTTGTGCATCGTCGAGACGTAGGAGCGGATGGTGAGGTAGTTGGTCGCCCCGGCCTCGGTGCGGTAGCAACCCGAGATCTTCTGTTGGAGCTTGACCATTCGGAGGTCCCGCTCAACTTGGTTGTTCGAAAAAGGAACGGTGAAGTCCGTCGCGAATCTCAGCACGTCGTCGCGATAGCGATCGAGGCGTCGAAGAAGGTTCGCGGACTTGGTCCGCTTCGGACGACCCGGCTGGCCCGTTCGTTCCGGTGGCGCGTTCGCGGCGTGGCCGACGGTGATCAGTTGGTCGTAGTGGCGAGTGAGGACTTTGAGGGTGCGCGCTGAAAGAGCCGACGCCCCGTTCACCTGGGCGTTCTTCACGCGGTCGTTGGTCGCGACCAGCAGCGTGGCGAGTTCGTCGGCCCAGCGTTGTCCGTCCTCAGCGGCCGCGCGCAGCTCTCGTAAGTGGTGCGCGTTGCAAAGTCCGTGGGTCACGGTCTCGTAGCGGCGGTAGGGGACCAGCCGTCGTGGATGGCGACCCCCGAGTAACCGGGCAGGACGTTGAACTCGTCAAAGACCACACGGCCCCGGCGTCGGTGGAAGAGGCAGGCGGTGAGCGAGCCCGTCGAGGCCGAGTGCACCCAGCCGAGTCTTCCCGCGTCCCGGGCGCCCGTCTCGTCCAGGTGCAGGACCGGGCTCTCGCGCAGTGCTTCGCGGGTGACCTCAACGAACTCAGCGAGACTCTCACCCGCCTCGCCAATGAGCGAGGTGGCAAAGCCGGTCGACACCGTCATCCCGCAGCACTCCCTCAGGACCTCGGTCGCTCGTTCGATTGGCAGGTGCTGAGCGATCACCAGGTAGGTGAGCAGGGCCCGCACGCCCGGTCCGTAACAGGTGGGGCCAATCGCCTCGGGCGGGAACTGCCCGGTGGTGAGTTCCCCGCAGACGCACCGCCTCGTCTCGACCTGGTGCTCGGTGACGACCGCTCGCACCTGCGGCAACTCGAAGACCTGGCGCATCTCGCGCTTCACGACCTCGCTTCGAGTCAGGTCTCGGTCGCAGTTTCCGCAGTGGCCGGGACTGTGGGTCACCACGTAATCGGGGTGCTCGACGGGCTCGAGACGGTGACCCGGGTCACCGATCTGCTTGCCCGGGCGCCGACGGCGCGCGGCGCCGTTCGGAGCCACCGGCGCCTTGGCGAATCCCTCAGCCGACGGGGGGGAGCTTCGAGTTGCGGCCGAGGACCTCGTCGCACCCCTGGCAGGTGCATGGGTTGTGGTTTTCCATGACCGGGACCGTCCGACACACCCCCCCCTTCGGCGCAATCCCCGCCACTTGCACTGTCTGGCTACTGTCGCAACATTTCCGCGATCTCCTAAAGGCCAGTGGTTATTGCGGTTTGGGCCACCGACCGTGACCGCAAGCTGAGAACGCGAGTTCGATTCTCGTCGCCCGCTCCATAGGTCTTCGTGTAAAACCCGTCGAGAACGTCCAGGCGGCCAATTCACCGACGGATCCGGTAACGGACGTGTGTGGCCAGTGAATCGACAATTGTCCAGAGGTAGTGCTGGCCCCCCTTTAAGTAGTGAGCCGGCACCCTTGATGTGGACCTCTTTAGTCCGTATCGTCCGCCACGAGCCCTTCAGGGGGCTTGAAAACGAGGAATCGAGGTTCCATGACTGCTTTGTCTCCATCCAACACCGCATCTCTTAAGGCGGACTCCTCCATGTACGTCGAGAGCGGTTTCAACGTGGAGCTACGTCGTTCACCGTGTGCTCAATAAGTCACGCGACAGTCCGCCCCCGACGACTCGAAAGTTGACCGCCGCTCCGACGTTGGCATCGTCAACCGGTTAGTGAGTCCCTCTCCCTGATCTTCACCTTTTGTTTCTACCTTTCAATTGACGCTGACCAGTCGGCGGCGGCCTCGTTCGCGCTGCGAAGTACGTCTCGCGGATCTCCCTCTTGATCAGATTCGGGGCTAGATGTTCGCGTGAAGTTCACCTTCGGATAACTTTCGCTTATTCCCCCATTCAATCTGACTTGTAAGGATTCAGTTAGTGGGCATCTCCAACGAGGTGACCACGGTGGAGATGAAAATGGTTGAC
>Ga0207933_1002710_pt1 | contig 11137 bp, 10 predicted proteins | sample NGESurdeep092012_4_FD_184488 | JGI IMG/M metagenome (GOLD analysis project Ga0207933, IMG submission 184488) | Arctic peat soil microbial communities from Barrow, Alaska - NGEE Surface sample F53-3 deep-092012 (SPAdes) | ecosystem: Environmental > Terrestrial > Soil > Wetlands > Peat ... | reverse complement strand
CTCGGCGGCGCCTTCGATGTTCTTCCACGCGAGCTCGAACCGCGCGCGCTTCTTCGAGAGGATCAGGCGCCCTTCGGCGTCTTCCTTCGTGAGCACCAGCGCGTCGATCTCGTCGCCGACGGAAACCTCGTCGGCCGGGTTGACCGAACGGCGAATCGAGAGCTCGGAAACCGGAATGACGCCCTCAGACTTGTAACCGATGTCAACGAGCACTTCGTCCTTGTCGACCCGGACCACGGTCCCGTGCACGACCTGCCCCTCGTTGATCTCGGGGAACGTCGAGTCGTAGTCGGGGATCAGCTCGCCGTCAGGGCCTTCGACCCAGACGCCGGGCTCCTGCTGCATGAGGTCGTTGGTAGCCAAGCGGCCGGGAAGTATAGCCACGTCCCGCAATCGCTCCGTGAACCCACGGATTGAACCTGGAGTCTGCCCGTCTACGACTTGGCGTCGGCCCAATTGTCGCCGACACCGACATCGACGGCAAGGGCCGGATCGAGCTCGTAGGCGCCGCACATCTCGCTGCGCACGAGCTCGCGCACGCTGGACACCTCGGGCTCGGGGACCTCGAGCAGTAGCTCGTCGTGCACCTGGAGCACGAGCAGTGCACCCCTCCCTTCGTCGCGCAGCCGCTTCGCGATCCGGATCATCGCCACCTTGATGATGTCGGCGTTCGAGCCCTGCATGACGAAGTTGACCGCGATCCGCTCGCCGAATCCGCGCGTCTGACGGTTCGACGCGCGAATCTCGGGCACCGGGCGGCGGCGGCCGAGCAGCGACGTGACGTAGCCGTCTTGCCCGGCCTGTTCGATCGTGCGCGCAATGAAGTCCTGAACGTGCGGGAAGCGTGCGAGGTAGGCGTCGATGTAGCGCTGTGCCTCGTCGCGCGGGATCTCGAGGTTCTCGGATAGACCGTAGGCCGAGATGCCGTAGACGATCCCGAAGTTGATCATCTTGGCGATGCTGCGCTGTCCGCTCGTCAGCTTGCCGGGCTCGACACCGAGCACCTCGGCAGCGGTCGCCGTATGGATGTCCTCGCCGCGCGCAAACGCCTCGCGCAGCTTCGGCTCGCCCGACACGTGCGCGAGGATGCGCAGCTCGATCTGCGAGTAGTCGGCCGAGAGAATGCGGTGCCCTTCCTCGGCGACGAAGGCGGAGCGGATCTCGCGGCCGAGCTCGGTGCGGATCGGAATCGCCTGCAGGTTCGGGTCGGAGGTCGAAAGCCGCCCGGTTGCGGCGACCGTCTGATTGAACGTCGTGTGCAGACGACCGTCGGCGTCCGAGAGCAGCGACGGCAGCGGACGCAAGTACGCGTTCAACAGCTTCGAGAGCTCGCGCCACTCCTCGAGCACCGGAACGATTTCGTGCTCGTGGCGAATCGAGCGCAGCACCTTCGCGTCGGTCGAGTAGCCCGTCTTGCCCTTGCGCCCCGCGGTCAGCTGAAGCTGATCGAAGAGCACGCGCCCCACCTGCTGGGTCGAGCCGATCAGGAACTCCTCGCCCGCGAGCTCGTACGCCTTCGTCTCGAGCTCTTCGACCCGGTCGGCGAGGCGCGCGGTGATCTCGCCCATCCGGTAGGTGTCGATCTTCACGCCGGCCTGCTCCATCTGCGCGAGCACGTCGGAGAGCGGCAGCTCGATCGTGCGGTAGAGCTCGGTGATCCCCCGCTCCTCCAGGCGGTCGAGCAGCAGCCCAATCAGCCTGCGCGGTGTCTCGGCGCGGCGCACGAGCGCCGTTGTCTCTTCGTCGGCCGGCGGCGCCGGCAGCAGCTCCACCCCGTACTCGGCCGCGAGATCGTCGAGGGCATATGACGCGCGGCCCGGATCGATCAGATACGCCGCGAGGAGCGTGTCGTCGCGGGCGTCGACGCCCAGCGCCTTCGCGTCGTGCACGACGAAGTCGCCCTCGGCGCGTGGCGGCCGCACGCCGATCACCACCTCCGCACCAGCGGCGACCGCCGCGCGGTCACCGTCGACGGCGTAGCCGACCAGGCCCCGGAAGTCGAGCTCGCCTTCGCGCCACGGCACCTCGACACCGGTCAGCTTCATCGGCGCTGAGGGCACGGCCGCGTCGAGCTCGTCGACCCTGTTCAGCAGGTTGCGGAACTCGAAGCGGCGGAAGATCTCCTTCAGCTCGTTCCGGTCGGGCGGATCGAGCACGAGCTGGGCCGGGTCGCACTCGATATCGAGATCGCGGCGCATCGTCGCCAATTCTTTTGAGACACGGGCAAGTTCGCTGTTCTCGGAGACGTTGCGCGCGCGGGCCGGAGACAGCTCGGCTGCATGCTCGAGCACCGACTCGAGCGAGCCGTACTGGCCGATCAACTGGCCCGCTGTCTTGTCACCGATCCCCGGAATGCCGGGAATGTTGTCGGACGTGTCTCCCTTCAGCCCGATGAAGTCGGGAATCTGTGCGGGGGTGACGCCGTAACGCGCGAACACGCGCTCGGGCGTGTAGACGTTGACGTCGGCCACACCCCGCGGCGTCATCATCAGGCAGACGTTGTCGCTGCAGAGCTGGAATGCGTCGCGGTCGGTCGAGACGACGCAGGTCTTGATCCCCTCGGCGTCGGCCCGGGTCGCGAGCGTCGCGATCACATCGTCGGCCTCCCACCCTTCGAACTCGAGGTTGCGGTAGCCGAACGCCTCGACGATCGGCCGGAAGTGCGGAAACTGCTCGCGCAGCAGCTCGGGCGTGGGCCGACGGCCTTCCTTGTAGACGACGTCGACCGCCTCGGCGACGGCGGCCCGGTGCACTGGGCGCGAGTCCCAGGCGACGGCGACGCCCTTCGGCCGGTAGTCGGCCAGCAGCTTGAAGAGCATGTTCGTGAAGCCGAGCAGCGCGCCGGTCGGCTGGCCGTCGGTGGTCGCCAACTCCTCCGGCAGCGCAAAGAAGGCGCGGTAGGCGAGGTTGTTGCCGTCGACGATGAACAGGTCGGAGCCGCGGGCCGGCGCGTCGTCGAGTTCGAGCTCTGCTCCCGTCAGGGTTTTCGGCACAGCGCCACGGTATCGTCCGCCGCCGATGCCGAAGCTCGAATTGCGCCCGCCGGCCCGCACAGGGTGTCAGACACCGTTTTTGTGTCTGACACCCTGTGCGGTAGCCCACGTCAGGCAAATGGTGTCTGACACAACCGCGGTGTCAGACACCCGGGCTGCGAGCGGTCGGGCGGCGTGATGCGCGTCCCGTTGCTGGCCGACTCGCGTGTGGTGATCGCAGAGATCGGGCCGGACGATGTCGTCCTCCGTCCGCCGCTTCCCCCCGGCCGCATTGAGGACGTCGGTGCCGCGGTGCGCGAAGCGCTGGCGTTCCCGCTCGCCGGGCCGCCGTTGCGCGAGCTTGTCACTCGCGGAGGGACGGCGACGATCGTGATCGAGCAGCCGTCGCTGCCGATCCCGAGCGTGCAGGTCGGGCCGAGGCACGACGCGATCGCCACCGTCTCGGACGAGCTCGTCCGGCTCGGCGTCGAGCAGCTGACGATCCTCGTTGCGGGCGGCCTCGCCCGGCGAACGACGCCACACGAGATCGGGCTGCTCGTACCCGCCGAGTTCCGCCGGCGCTTCCGCGGCCGGGTGATCGTCCACGACGCCGAAGCAGACGACCTCGTCACCCTGGGCGACGAGGGCAGCGTTTCGCTCCGCGTCAATCCGGCGCTCGTCGAGACCGACCTCGTCGTCACGGTGACGGCGGCGGAAACCGTGCTGCACGGCGGGCCTGCAGCGCTCCTCGCCGCGAGCGGCCGTGAGTCGCTGCGCGCAGCCGGCGCACTCTCGCTGCTCGAGACGAGCGCCTCGCAGGGCTGGCGCCTGGCGCTCGCGCTCGAGCGGAGGCTGCAAGCGAGCGTTCCCGTCACCGGCATCTCGCTCGTGCTCAACCCGCCGCGCATGGCCGGCCCGTTCGCCGGCTATCCGTACGACCAGGAGGCGATCGAGCGGTTCGTCGGCTCGCGCGCGCGGCGCGTCTTCCAGCTCGCACCCGGGCGGGTGCGCCAGCGCGTGCTGGAGAGACTGCCGCGCGAGCAGACCTGCGCGGCGGTGTACGGCGGCACCCCGTCGGAGGCGCACGCCGAGGCGCTGCTGCGCGGGACGCTCTTCAAAGGCATCGAGCTCGACCAGCAGCTCGATGCGCTCGTGATCGGGATTCCCCCGACGACGCCGTTCATGCCGCGCGAGCGGCCGAACCCCGTCAGCGCCGCCTACCTGGGCCTCGGCCTCGCACTGCGGATGTGGCGCAACCGGCCGCCGCTCGCCGAAGGCGGCACGGTGATTCTCGTCCATCCGTTTCCACGGCGCTTCCCACGCCCCACCCAGGTTCCCTATCGCACGCTCTTCTTCGATCCGCGCACCGCACGCGACAGCGACGCGATGCGTGAATCCGAACGTGCCGCGGTCGCCGATACGGAGGCGCTGGCCGCCTACCGCGCCGGACGCGCATGCCATCCACTCCAGCCATTCGTCGAATGGAGCGCCTGCGACGTGTCTGCCCACCGGCTCGGCGCCGTGCTGATCGCAGGCTGCCGTGACGCGCACTCGGCACGGCAGCTCGGGTTCGTGCCGGTGCACGGCCTGGGCGCGGCGCTCGAAATGGCCCGCGGGCGCGGAGCGAAGCGGATCGGGTACCTGCTCGCACCGCCCTACGTGCCGCTCGTCGTCTCTCCGGCTGACGTCTGAGAGCCCCTCCGCCTCAGGGCGGAGGCGGCTACGGCCGCTGGAGAGGACAATACGGCGATGCTCAGGAAGATCCCGAACTGGTTCATCGACCTCGGCGTCGTTTTCATCGTTGCGGTGTTCTCGGTGGGCAACGCATTCCACCGCGGCGACGAGGTGTGGCTGCTCGCACCGCTCTCGCTGCTCGCCGCCCTGCTGCTCTTCCGGCGGCGCCGCTACCCGGTGGCCGTGCTGGCGGCCGAGACGGTGCTGGCCACGTTCCTCGGCCTCTTCGGCGCCTTCTGGCTTGTCGCGGGAGTGATCGCCGGCGTCTGGACGGTCGCGGGTCAGCTCGACCGCAGCCGCTCACTGCGGCTGAGCATCGCTGCAGCGGCGATCGTGGCTCTGCCGGCCCTCGGCGGCAACGGCTGGCGCGCCTGGCACCTCGTTCCGCAAGGCATCTTCTTCGTTGCCGCCTGGCTCTACGGCGAGAACACGCGCGCCTACGACCTCGAGCGGGAAGAGCGCTCGCGCAAGGCGGTCGCCGACGAGCGCGCCCGCATCGCGCGCGAGCTGCACGACGTGGTCACCCACAACGTGAGCGTGATGGTCGTCCAGGCGGCGGCCGGGAACGATGTCTGGGACTCGCACCCGGACCGCGCCCGTGAGGCTCTGCGCGCAGTCGAGGACACCGGCCGGCGTGCGCTCGGAGAGCTGAGACGGCTGCTGGACATCACCGCGGACGGTGAGGGCACGCTGCCGCAACCCGGGCTCGACCGCGTCGACGAGCTCGTCGAGCAGGTGCGCCGTGTGGGACTCGCTGTCGGCGTCACCATCGAAGGAACGCGGCGGCCCGTGCCGGAGGCGCTCGACCTGTCGGCCTATCGCATCGTCCAGGAGGCGCTCACCAACACGCTGCGGCACGCGCATGCCACACACGCCGACGTGCACGTGCGCTATTCGCCGGACTCGATCGAGGTCGAGATCGCCGACGACGGTGTCGGGCCGAACGGCGGCGCGGGCGACGGCCGCGGGCTGATCGGGATGCGCGAACGCGTCGGACTGTTCGGCGGCGACCTGCACACCGGCGCCGGGCCGAACGGCGGCTTTGCCGTCAGGGCGCGCATCCCGCTGGGTGCCGCGTGATCAAAGTCCTGCTCGCCGACGACCAGGCCCTCGTGCGCTCCGGCTTCCGGATGATCCTTGAGGCCCGCGACGACTTCGACGTGATCGGCGAGGCCGAGAACGGCCGCGAAGCAGTCGAGCTCGCAGCCGTCACGTCGCCCGACGTGATCCTGATGGACGTCCGCATGCCCGAGCTGGACGGCGTCGAGGCGACACGGCTGATCCTCGGGGCCGGATCGTCCGCGCGGGTGCTGATCCTGACGACGTTCGACCTGGATGAGTACGTCGTGCGTGCGATCCGGGCCGGGGCAAGCGGCTTCATGCTCAAGGACGTGCGGCCGCAGCAGCTCGTCGAGGCGATCCGCGTTGTCGCCGGCGGGGACGCGCTGCTCGCGCCGAGCGTCACGCGGCGGCTGCTCGACCGTTTCGCCCGCGACTTCACGCCCAGCGGCGAGTGCGCATCGCTGGACGAGCTAACCGGCCGGGAACGCGAGATCCTGATGCTCGTCGCGCAGGGTCTCTCGAACGCAGAGATCGCCGAGCGCTTGGTCGTGGGCGAGTCGACCGTCAAAACGCACGTCTCGAGCATTCTCCGCAAGCTGCAACTGCGCGACCGCGTGCAGGCCGTGATCGCCGCCTACGACGCGGGGCTGGTTCGCCCCGCCGCCTCTCCTCCGGATGGCTGACGGCGTCTCGCGACACGCACTGTCCGGTGTCTGACACCACCCGCGCCTCCGCCGGAAGGCTGACTCGAAAATCAGTCGCGTAGCCGATGGAGCCGACCGCTCCGATCCGTACGGTGGCCGCATGGAAACCGTGATCGAGACGAAGGCGCTGACGAAGCGCTTCGGTGAGCGGGCCGCCGTCGACGGCGTCGACCTGACCGTCGGCGCCGGCGTGGCCTTCGGTTTCCTCGGCCCGAACGGCGCCGGCAAGACGACGATGATCCGAACCCTGCTGGGCCTGACGCGAGCGACAGCCGGCGAGGTGAGCCTGCTCGGTCTCCCCCAGCCGGCGAAGCGCCGCGAGGCACTCGCGCGCGTCGGGGCGATCGTCGAGGAGCCGCGCTTCCATCCGCACCTGACCGGCCGCGAGAACCTGCAGGTCGTCGCGGCGGCACGCGACTCGGCGGCCGACGGCCGGATCGACGCGTCGATCGAGCGCGTTGGCCTCGCCCATCGCTCCGGCGACCGCGTGAAGACCTACTCGCTCGGGATGCGGCAGCGCCTCGGCATCGCTCGCTGCCTGCTCGCCGACCCCGCGCTGCTGATCCTCGACGAGCCGATGAACGGGCTCGACCCGGCCGGCATCCTCGAGATGCGCCACCTGATCCGCGCCTTCGTCGACGAAGGCCGCACCGTGTTCCTCTCCTCGCACCTCCTCGACGAGGTCGAAAAGACGTGCGACGAGGTCGCGATCGTCGATCGCGGGCGCGTGATCCTGCAGGGTCGCGTCGACGAGATCGCGGCGTCGGGCGACCCGACGGTGCTGCTCGCCATTGACGACACCGAAGCGGCGCGGCGCGTGCTGTCGGCCGAGACGCGCGTCACCAACATCGAGCAGGAGGGTCGCGAGCTGCGGATCACGCTCAGCGACGGCCTCACGGCAGCCGAGGTCAACCGGGCCTTGGTCACCGCGGGCGTTGCCGTGTCGCGGCTCGAGCCGGCGCGCGCAACCCTGGAGGAGAAGTTCCTCGCTGTCACCTCCCGGCTGGAGACGAGCGAATGAGGCTCGTCAACGCCGAGATCCTGAAGCTCCGCCGGCGACGTGGCCTGATGATCTGGAGCTGGCTCCTCACGGTGGGCTCGGTGCTCGTCGCGCTGATCGTGCTGCTCGTGTTGCACGCGGTCAACCCCGGCCACCACGGCCCTGCCGGCGGCAGCACGAACCTCGAGCATTACGTCTTCCTGCTCAGCGGGCTCGGCGACATCGCGGCGATCCTGATCGGCGCGACCGCCGGAACGCAGGACGTCTCGAACGGCGTGTTCCGCGATCTGGTCGTCACCGGGCGCAGCCGCGCGACCCTGTTCCGCGTCCGGGCCGTCGGAGCGCTCTGCGTGTTCCTGCCGATCCTGGCCGTGGGCTTCGCGGTTGCGATCGGAAGCTCGTTCCTCTTCGCGGGCGGGCTGCCGAACGCAACGGGATCCGAGATCGGCCACTACATCGCCTACACACTGGCGATCACGGTCGTGAACACGATCCTCGCCGTCAGCATCGCCGCGTTCGCCAGCTCACGGGTCGTCGTCGGCGTGCTGATCGCATGGAGTGCGATCGTCGCTCAGATCCTGCTGGCGATCAACGCCCTCGGCGGCGTGCGCAAGTTCATCGACGTCGCAGCCGCCGAGCACTTCGCCACGCAGCACATGTCCAACACGAACAACCGAATCCCGATGTCGTCGGCCACGGCGGTCCTCGTGCTCGCCGTCTGGGCCGCGATCGCGCTCAGCGCCGGCCGCTGGTGGACGAACCGCGTCGACGCCTGAAAGACCCGTTAGCGCGACTGGCGGTAGGACAGAATGTGCACGCGCTCGACCGTGACCATCCCGTCTTCGACCATCTCGTCGAGCACGGGAATGACGCGGTCGACGTTCTCGGCGGTGTCGACGATCTCGATCACGATCGGCAGGTCTTCCGAGAGCCGCAGGATGCGTGTCGTGTGCAGGTGGGACTTCGCACCGAAGCCCTCGATTCCGCGCAGCACCGTCGCCCCGGCCAGGCCCTCCTCGCGCACGCGCTGGACGATCGCCTGGTAGAGCGGCCGGCCGTGCCAGGTGTCGGACTCACCAATGAAGATCCGGAGGAGCTTGCCCTCGCCCTCGAGCCGTGGCGTCACAACGCCCGCCCCAGCACGACCCCGACGTAGACGGCGACGAGCCCGGCGGCGCACGAGCCGAGCACGTTCAGTGCCGCGAGCCCGAACGCGCGGTCGGAAGCCAGCCGGTAGCTCTCGAACATCAGGGTCGAAAAGGTCGTGTATGCGCCGAGGAAGCCGACCGTGGCCGAGGTGCGGAGCCACGGAGCGAGCGCCCAGCGGTCGGTGGCCAGGGTGTAGACGAGCCCGAGCACGAACGCACCGCTGATGTTGACCGCGAACGTCCCGAGCGGGAATGCCCCCGGCGAGCGGCGGCTGACCGCACCTTCGAGGCCGTAGCGGGCAAGTGCACCCAGCGCTCCTGCAACGGCAATCGCGATCACTATCCGCACCGGCGCAATCCTATGTTCACGCCCGGCCGCCGTCGTTCTTGATTGAACCGCTTTCTGGAATGGATCGTGGTTAGACTCGAACCGATGCCCCCTCCGACGCAGAATCCCGAGGCACTGAGCCTCCGCGCGGCAGACCTGCGCGTCACGGCCACCCGCCTGGCCGTGCTCGCGGCGGTCCGGGAGGGCGACCATCTGCTGGTCGACGAGATCGCGGTCGCCGCACGCCGGCGGCTCGGCGCGGTCTCGACGCAAGCCGTCTACGACGTCCTGCACGCGCTGACCGCCGCCGGCCTGGCGCGCCGGATCGAGCCGGCGGGCAGCCCCGCGCGCTTCGAGGGCCGCGTCGGCGACAACCACCACCACCTCATCTGCCGCTCCTGCGGAGCGGTGAGCGACGTCGACTGCGCCATCGGCCACGCGCCGTGCCTGCAGCCTGCGGGCACGACCGGCTTCGACATCGAGGAGGCGGAAGTCATCTACTGGGGCCAGTGCCCCAGCTGTAGCTCGAAAACCGCACCAGCGACGAAAGTGAGTTCACGATGAGCAGTCATTCGAACGGCGACGCCAAGCGTCCGCCTGCGACCACCAACGACTCGGGCGTCCCCGCGGCGAGTGACGAGTACTCGCTCACCGTCGGCCCGGCTGGCCCGACTGTCCTGCACGACCATTACGTCGTCCAGAAGATGCAGCACTTCAATCGCGAGCGCGTGCCGGAGCGCGTCGTGCACGCGAAGGGAACGGGTGCGCATGGTTTCTTCGAGCTCACCGAGGACGTCACGCAGTTCACCAAGGCGAGCCTCTTCTCACAGGTCGGTAAGCGGACGCCGATGTTCGCGCGCTTCTCGACCGTCGCCGGCGAACAGGGCTACCCCGACACCGTGCGCGACCCGCGCGGCTTCGCGCTCAAGTTCTATACCGACGAGGGCAACTACGACCTGGTCGGCAACAACACGCCGGTGTTCTTCATCCGCGACGCAACGAAGTTCTCGGACTTCATCCACTCGCAGAAGCGCCTGCCCGACACCGGCATCGGGTCGAACGACATGCAATGGGACTTCTGGACGCTCTCGCCCGAGACCGCGCACCAGGTTTCGACGCTGATGTCCGACCGCGGCACGCCGCGCACGCTGCGGCACATGCACGGCTTCAGCAGCCACACGTTCTCGTGGATCAACGCTGCCGGCGAGCGCTTCTGGGTCAAGTACCACTTCAAGACCGTCCAGGGGATCGAGAACTTCACCAACGACGAGGCCAAGGCGATGGTCGCCGAGGATCTCGACTTCCACCGGCGCGACCTGCGGGAGTCGATCGCGGCCGGCGACGCCCCTGAATGGCGGGTCGAGGTGCAGGTGATGCCGTTCGCGGATGCGGCGGACTACCGGTTCAACCCGTTCGACCTGACGAAGGTGTGGCCGCATGCCGACTATCCGCCGATCACGATCGGCCGCTTCGTGCTCGACCGGAATCCAGAGAACTTCTTCGCCGAGGTCGAGCAGGCAGCCTTCTCGCCCGCCAATCTCGTGCCGGGGATCGGCCTCAGCCCCGACAAGATGCTGATGGGCAGGATCTTCTCCTACCACGACACTCATCTGCACCGGATTGGCCCCAACTACGAGCAGCTGCCGATCAACGCACCGCACGTCGAGGTGCACTCGTACAACAAGGACGGCCACATGACGTACCGCCATGCCGGCGCGCAGCCCGTCTATGCCCCGAACAGCCACGGCGGCCCGCAGGCCGACCCGGTGTACGCAGCCGATCTCACCTGGAACGTCGAGGCTGCCGAGCTCGGGCGGTACGCCTACGAGAAGCATGCAGAGGACGACGACTTCGTTCAGCCGCGGGCGCTCTACCAGGACGTGATGAACGACGTCGACCGCGAGCACATGGTCACGAACATCGTCGCCCATGCGAGCGGCGGCGTCACCGACGAGGTGCAGTACCGGGTGATCGCGTACTGGTCGAACGTCGACCCGGATCTGGGCGCGCGGGTCGCAGCCGGGCTCGGGAAGGCAACGTCGGAGAACGGAGCCGCCGCGCAGGCGGCCGAGATCGTCGCAGCGAGGGCGAACCGGGCGTAGGACAAACGTACGAAACCAGGTTCCGCTGCGCGGCAACCTGGTTCGGGACCGGGGAAGCAACCTGGTTTCCGGCGTAGCCGGAACCAG
>Ga0207933_1002709_pt1 | contig 11138 bp, 9 predicted proteins | sample NGESurdeep092012_4_FD_184488 | JGI IMG/M metagenome (GOLD analysis project Ga0207933, IMG submission 184488) | Arctic peat soil microbial communities from Barrow, Alaska - NGEE Surface sample F53-3 deep-092012 (SPAdes) | ecosystem: Environmental > Terrestrial > Soil > Wetlands > Peat ... | reverse complement strand
ATCGCGACGAATCCGGCGCGCTCAAGAGCCGGACCGACAGCTTCGACCATGCCGGTCGTGAGTCCGGTCGCTCCCCACAAGCTCTGGTTGCCGTCACGCGTGCTCGTGTCGACCAGACGTACCGTTTTCATGCGACGTCGCTCTCGGCGATGACGAACAACGGCTGGCCGGCCTCGACCATGTCGCCATTTTCCGCCAACACGGCGACGATCCGTCCGGCGACAATCGCCTCGACGGGCACCATCATCTTCATGACCTCGATGATCGCCATCGTGGTGCCGACCGCAACGACATCTCCGGCCACCACAAATGGCGGTTGCTCGGGTGCCGGTCCTCGATAGAACAGGCCGACAATCGGAGCGGCAACTTCGACACCGCCCGGTTGCCCAACCTGCTCATCGGCCGGGGTGGGCTGGGTTGCCGCAGCTGCAGCTGCAGCGACGGTGTGATCGGTCTCGGCCGCTTCGCCGCCCACCGTGTCTGAGAGACCGTGCCGTGACACCCGGACGGTGAGACCAGGCATCTCGACGACGAAGTCCTCGAAGTCAGTGGTCTCGAGGTGCTCGACGAGAGCGAGCAGATCCGACCAACTCGGCAACGCGTCGCCGCTCACGCTTTGCGCACTCCCGCTCCCGCGTTGCGGATCACGGAAAGGTATGACGCTGCCGCGCTAGACCCCGTCTTTGCTCTGGATTCGGCTTGTCGCTTCTTCCAGCTCGTTTCGGGCCGCGACTGCAACAGCACGATCCGCGCCGGCCCGGCGCTCGTGGCGCGCGCCCTCGCCCACTCAATGTCTTGTGGGCAGCCGTAGTGCTGCTCGACCCGAATCGCGATCTCCGCTAGCTCGCGAATCGACTCAGGGGCTAGGCACGCGACGTCCTGCTGATCGTCGGGCACCGGAACAGTGGTGACACCTTGGCCTGTACTGGACGGAAGGCACTGCATCGTCTTGTGAGCGATCGTGCTGCTAGTCACCTCAAGACCGACCTTCGATAGCCAGTATTCGTCCGGCGTCACCTCGCCCGACACAACGGCCTGCCCCAAACCCCAGCTTGCGTTAATCGCCATGACCGACCGGTCACCGGTGCGCGGGCTCACGGTGAAGGCGACGCCGGCTACCTCGGCATCGACCATCGCCTGCACGCCCACCGAGATCAATGTCGCTTCGAACGCGACCTCCTCGGGAAGTTGGGAGCGGTACGCAATGGCCTGCGGTGTATAGAGACTTGCCCAGCAGGCGCGCACGCGATCGATAACGTCGCGCGCGCCCACCACCCACAAGTAAGTCTCCTGCTGTCCGGCGAAGCTCGTCACGGCACCGTCTTCTGAAATGCCTGATGACCGGACGGCGACGGGGAGCGCCTCGTCGCCCGTGAGATCGCACAACTCGCCGTATGCAGCCACGATCTGATCGACGACATCGTGCGGTATCGGAGTCGCCGCGACCAGTCCGGATGCCGCCGCGTGGGCAGCCTCGAGAACGCTGGATCGGCTGGGGTCGACCGAGCGCACAATGTGCTTGAGATCGTCACGCAAGGTGCCCTGATCCCTGAACGCCTCGAAGGCGCTAGCGGTGACAGCGAACCCGTTGGGAACCTCGATCCCGGCATGAATGAGCTCGCCTAGGCTGGCGCATTTGCCGCCCACTTCAGGGCGATCGGCAAGCCTCAGGTCGCGGAAGTGCCTGATGTAGGTCATGAGTCCGAAAGGATCGTGACGATGCCTTTGTCGCCGTCGACCCTGATGATTTGCCCGGTCTTGATCGTGGCCGTAGCCGTACCAGTGCCGACAACTGCTGGCAGCCCGTACTCCCGCGACACGATCGACGCGTGACACATGATCCCTCCGATATCGCTGACTGCACCCTTGATGCGCGCGAACACCGGCGTCCAGCTCGGGCTCGTAATCGGTGCGACCAGAATCTCGCCATCGACAAGGAAGTCGAGATCGCCTGGACTCATGACCACGCGAGCCGGGCCTTCGGCGACGCCAGGGCTACCGGCGAACCCCGACAGAACGCGGACCACGCCGTCACCACTCTGCGCGTCGAGCCAGCTCTTGACCTGATCGTCCGTGATGCCCCACAGCATGATCGTCATTGGCTCGACGATCTCGGCTGGTGCCGGGCCCAGTGCCGGTGGTGGGGTCCATCGCTTGAGCGCGGCGTGGATGCGCCGACGCTCTTCGATAATGCTCGGCCAGTAGTCGGGACCGAGTGGCTGGCCGCCACCGCACCAGGACATCTGGACGTCGACCAACGCGTCGCCCACTTCGGCGCGACGCATGAAGAAGATGTCGTCGACATTGGCGAAAAACCCGAACCGCACGAAGACCTCACTGAGCTCGCGCATCTTGTTCCAGAACTTGGTCATGTACCAGTGCTCGATGAAGAAGTTGTGATTCTCGACGTAGGGGAAGACGACCCGAGAAAGGCCGAGCGCCTCGTCAAACGCCTGCACGTCCTCGGCGTCGAGCAGGGATCGGTAGCGGTCGACCACGGCGTCACGCTCAGTGCTCACAGCTTCGAGCGGCCGGCTCAAATCCTCGTTGTTCTGTAGCCGCCCGATGTATTCGACGATGATCGTGAGCGGGAAGGTCGGGTCGTCGCTCCAACTCCGGTGGTGATGGTAAAACCCGTTGCCGTAGGAGAAGTTGAACCACGGATCGGCCGATTCGTCGTACGCCGCGTTCCACTGTTGGCCGGCTCCCGATTCGGCAAGATCGGCCCGCAGAGAGTCGAGCCGGCCCGAGGCGAATCGCCCGGTCAAGTCGAGCTCTATTGCCAAGGCAGCCAGCTTCTTCAACTCGTCGTCTGGGCGGAAGAGCAGTACCTCGACGCCACTGACCATCTTCGCCACCGACTGGTCGCTGATTTCCGGGAAGTGACCGCGCAGGATCATGAGGAAGTTCAAATAGGCGGCGTAGCCCATGTTGAGCAGCTCGCTGTGCAGGTTCCAGGCCGCGTCAAGCGACGCGAGAATCGCCTGGTACGCGACGAGGAAATCGTTCGACGAAGTCACGCCCCGGTTGGCAAGCACGTCGGCGACCGGCTCGAACTCCCCAAGCTCGGGAATGGTGATCGCCTGCAGCTTCGCGATCTCGGCTCTGACCTTCGCTTCCCACTTGGCGTAGATGTCAGGCCAGTTCTGGTAGTAGTACCCCACGCGTACCGCAAACTCCTCAGCGCGGCGCCCGATCTCCTCAGGATTTTCGACCCCGTTGGCCGACATGTATACGTAGCCATTGAGCACCCGCACGTCGATACCGAGCGCCGGCGGCAGCGCGAAGACGCGGGTGTTCATCACTCCGGTGCTCATGAAGGCACTATCCGACGTCACGATGTCGAAGGGCGGCATCGGCTCGGGGAAGTGCATGCCGTTGCGGAACCAGGTGCGCGCGGAATCGCGGTCGCGTCGCGATTCGAGGAATCGGTTGTAGTAGGGATACATGTCTTCCCAGCCTTGCGCGCCCTCGGGCGTCGCGATGCTGTACGGATCAGGGAAGCGACGAGCTGGAGTGCTGCCCTCGCTTGACGTCATAGCGGTCTCCTCGTGGCTGAGCAATCGTTGTGGTCTTAGAAGTTGTTTGGCGTCATGCCATGACGCGACCGCCGTTGACGAGCAGCACCTGCCCGGTAATGAAGCCACTCGCCGCTGAAAGCAGGAACGCGACCGCTCCTACGACATCGTCGGGATGACCAACGCGTCCGAGCGGGGTCGCGGTCGTGTCGTAGCTGTCGGGGTCGCCGATCGCCCGGGCGCCTTCGGTGTTGGTGAATCCCGGTGCAACCGCATTGACTCGAACCTTGCTGGCGCCCGCTTCGCGAGCCAATGCACGGGTCAGGCCAACCACAGCGGCCTTGCTGGCGACATAGTGTGCGAGGTTTGTCGAGCCGCTGTAGGCAACCTCGCTGGCCAGATTCACCACGCTGCCACCGCCGTCTGCAGTGAGCACGGGTAGCGCGGCCCGATAGACCAGCCACGGCCCACGCACGTTCACAGCCATGACCTGGTTGAACTCGTAGACGCCGACCCCTTCTGCGGGTTTGCGGGTCACCGCGACGATCGCTGCACTGTTGACCACGCCGTCGAGTCCGCCGAGCTTGGCAGCTGCGGCCGCGACCGCCTGCCTTACCTGTACCTCGTCGGAGACGTCGCAGGTTCGGGTACATACCGTTGTCTGGTCGAAGGCTTGCGCTAGTCCAGCGGTATCGGTGTCGACCGCGAATACAGACGCTCCGGAGTCGACGAGGTAACGCACGATTGCCAGACCAATTCCGCGAGCCGCACCGGTGACGAGCACCCGCGATCCACTCAGGTCTTGGGTCGTCACAACGATTCACCGGTCGCTTGAGCCGAAACGGTCGTGCGCAGATCGGCGTCCGCATCGAGCCCGAGATCCGCGGCGATCGCCCGCCAGCAATTGAGGCTGCTGCCGCGACCGATGCCGGACCCGGAATGCATGCTCGACGAGCACATGTACAGGTTCTCGAGCACCGATCGGTACGACGAGAGCTCCGGGATCGGGCGAAAGCGACCGAGTTGGCTCGCGATGGTGCTGCCCTGGCTGTAGCCGCCCTCAGCCATGTCAGGGTGTGTCGCGAAGATGTCTCGCGGCATCGCGACGTGGATGGACGCAACATTCTCCCGCGTCATATTTGGCGCGTACCGCTGCCACTGTTCGAGAATCGTGTCGACAGCCTCCTGCTCGATTCGCTTCCAGTCATCGCGATCGAACAGTCGCAACGGCGCGGTGAACTCCTCCAAGCCAACGAGATGCTCGCCAGCTGGGGCGCGCGATGGATCCCAAATGGTATCGGCGGAAGAGAACGCGAACGATCGGCTCGAGTAGCCCTTGGTCATGATCTCGGCCTGGTACCTCGTCGCAAGCCAGTCAGGATCCTTCGGCCCCCAATACAGCCGGGGCTGCTCGCCGACCGCTGCGTCACTGTTGGCAGCCGAATAATCGGGGAGTTCGTGAACCGCGACGTTCATCCAGATCAACTGACCGCGATCGAAGTGGATATTGCGAAGCCGATGCCCGACGCGCTGCGGTAACGGGAGGTCAGGCAGTAGCTCGAGAAGCGTTTGCGGCGCGCCCAGCCCGCTGACGACGAGGTCGGCGGCCACGAAGCTGCCGCTTGCCAACCGAATTCCGGTGGCGCGCGTTCCGCTGCGAACGATCGCTGCGACGGGCTCGTGCATGTAGTACTCGACGCCACGACGCCGACCGGCACTGACCAGGGCATCGGTCACGGCGCCGGTGCCACCAACGGCGATCGCGGCAGGTTCGAGCGAAAGCGTCAGCGCGAGAACATGGACGAGTCCTTGCAGCCCGATGACATCGTCGGGGAACGCGCCCGTCGACGTCGTTGCAGCTCGCATGAAGAGCGTGCGTAGCTCGTCGGATTCGAAGAAATCGTACGCCAGCTGACGCACGCTCATAAACTGGTGCACAGGCTCGATGACGCCGCCGTCGCGCATCAGCGCCTCGAGTGGATCGGGTGTACTCCACGGGGTCGGGGCCGTGAAACGGTGCCGTCCGAACGCGGCTTTCCACTCCTTGACGTAAGCGTCGTGGAACCGCAGGTAAGTGTCAGCATCGACACCGGAGAATCTCCGGATGGCCGCTTCGGTACGTCGAAGCCCCTCGTCCCATGGTTGCTGCCGGCCGGATTCGTCGACAACGCGACTGGCCGACCACCCGACGAAAGCGGTGCCGTCGTCGAACACCATCGCCTCGTTGCCTTCGGGGAAGACGTAGTGCAAGCCTTCCGCGCGCAGGTCGAAGTCTCGGTAGGCGGGATGGGAGTAGAAGCGGGTCCAGTGCGAATAGTGATTCATCGTGTAGCCGCGCGCTGGCCCGGGACCGCTCAGTGCGGCTCCGCCAAGGCGCCCTGACGCCTCGAAGACTGCAACCGACATGCCGGCGCGTGCGAGGTAGAGCGCGATGATCGTCGAATGGTGGCCGCCACCGACGACGACAGCGTCATACCTGCTCGCGACCACCACGCGTCGTCCCCTCTGCTGAGCTTTTCGGGTTCAGCGTGAACCCTGGCGGGCGCGGTGTCAGGCGATCCTTCCACGATGTGGAAGTTCCCGTTTAGAGTGGCGTTCGCGACGTGAGCGAGGGGAGGACGAGGTGACGGCACGGCAACGCGATGACGCGCGATCGGCGGCCGGCCGAACGCTCTTCGTCCTGGGCGCGTTCGACGAGAGCCACCCGAGCTTGACGTTGTCGCAGATCGGTCAGCGCGCACACCTACCGCTGCCGACTGCACACCGACTCGTCGCCGAGCTTGTCGGCGCGCGGCTGGTGACACGAAGCCCGGACGGCGCGTACTCGATCGGCGCGCGGCTCTGGCGCCTGGGGCTGCTCTCAGCTCCAACGACACTGCGCGAAGTTGCCCAGCCGCATCTACAAGACCTGGTTGCAGCAACAGGCCACACCGTGCACCTTGCCGTGCTGGAGGGATCGCGTGCGATGGTCGTCGAGCGTCTCTCCGGCACCCGCACTGTTTCGACCCGGCATCGGCCCGGAGCGCTACTTCCGTTGCATTGCACAGCAGTCGGCAAGGCGCTGCTCAGTTACGCAAGCGACGACGTCGTCAATGAGGTGATGGCCGCACTGACGCAGCACACGCCGTTCACGAATTCCGACCCGCGCGTGCTGCGGCGGCAGCTTGCCGAGGTTCGCCGCACCGGAGTCGCGCGCAGCGCCCAGGAGCATCGGCTCGGGGCCTCGTCGTTGGCAGTCCCTGTGTTCAGCGACGGCGACAACGTTGTCGCCGCAGTCGCCGTGATCGCGCCGCTGACCAGTCCGCGGATCACCGAGTCGGTGCCGCCAATGAGGGCAGCAGCCGCCGCAATAGCTGAGGGCCTGCGACGGCAACGACTCGCCGACGAGCACCCCTAGGTCGTTCAGCTAGGCATTCGCAGAATGGGCTTGATGACGGAGCCGTCGTAGGACTTCGCCAACGCACTCTCGACCTCGTCGAGCTCGAAGTACGTGACGAGGCGGTCGAGCGGAAACCTGCCCAGCGCATAAAGGTCGATCAAGCCGCCAATCAGCTCTGCGCTACGCCCGCTTCCACCGAGCACGCCGACGATTCGTTTGCCCCACAGCGTCGAGAGGTGGTCGAGGCTGAACTCCGCCGCTGCCGGCGCGCCGCCGATCAGGATGCACGTGCCGAGCATGCCGATGCAGTCGACCGCTTGCCTTACGACGTCGATGACGCCCGTGCACTCCAACGCATAGTCGTGCTGGCGAGTTGCGCGCGGCCATGATTGCGGCGAGCCCCACGGTGCCGACGCCGAACACCACCACACTCGACCCCGGTGTCGGTCGAGCCGTGTTGAACACTGCACCCGCACCCGGTGATACACCACACGCAAGCGGGCCTATCATCTCCAACGGAACATCAGGTCGGACGCCGACAAGCGAGCGTGGTGTTGTCAACGCGTAGGTCGCAAACGATGACTGCCCGAAGAAGTGGCTGTGGATCGGTGATCCATCGGACCGATGCAATGCGGGCTCACCACCACGCCTGCTGCCACCGACCAGCAGCTCGCCGAGGTGTTGGCAGTAGCGCGGTTCGCCTGCTTGGCAGTTGCGGCAGGTTCCGCATGACGGCCAGCCGATGACAACGCGGTCTCCCGCCGAAAACTCCGTGATACCAGGACCTACTGCGTCGACTGTGCCGGCGCCTTCGTGGCCGAGCACGCCAGGAAACGGAAAGGGTAAGTCGCCATGTCGGGCGAGACCGTCGGTGTGGCAAACGCCGGTGGCGACGAGGCGAACAAACACTTCACCCGGGCCGGGCTCGTCAATCTCGAGAGTCTGCAGCTCGAACGGCTTGTCTTGCGCCTCGACGACGGCCGCGGTGATCTCGACCGCCATCAGAACGGATATGTCGGCGGCTCGCTGCGCATCGTGACCCATTGGGTTTCGGTGAATGCCTCGATGTTGGCTGCAGCACCACCAAATCGGGAACCGGTACCCGAGGCACCGACGCCACCGAACGGGGTGTTCGCCTCGTCGTTCACGGTCTGGTCATTGATGTGCACGATTCCAGTAGGGATTCGCGCGGCCAGGTCGAGGCCGCGCAGAACGTCACGCGTCACAATCCCGAGAGACAGGCCGTACTCAGTGGCTGTCGCGATCGCAACGGCTTCGTCGGCGTTCGCGAAGCGCATCACCGGGGCGACCGGCCCGAAGACTTCCTGCTCGAAAGCGGGAGAGGTGAGCTCGACGTTGGTGAGCACGGTCGGCTGGTAGAACAGGCCTTCGTAGCTGCCGCCGGCCGCGACCTTTGCGCCGCCTGCCACGCTCGACGTCACGAGGCTGTGCACCTTGTCGCGCTGCCCAGCGTCGATGAGAGGACCTAAGGCCACCTGACCCGACGCGGGATCACCGACCGGCAGGTGAGCGGCCTTCGCGGCGAGCTTCTCAACGAACTCGTCATGCAGCCGCGCGTGAACGAGGTGCCGTCCGGTTGTCATGCAGATCTCACCTTGGTGAAAGAACGATCCCCACGCCGCGAGGTTGACTGCCGCGTCGACGTCCGCGTCATCCAAGACGATGAGTGCGGAGTTGCCGCCGAGTTCAAGATGCACCCTCTTCAGATGCTTGCCCGCGAGTTCACCCACCCGGCGTCCGGCTGCTGTCGAACCGGTGAAGGAAATCACGCTCACCAACGGATGCGTCACCAATGCTTCGCCAACATCGGCGTGACCGGGAAGCATCTGCAGGACGCCGGGGGGCAACCCTGCCTCCTCGAAGATTCGGGCGATCGTCACGCCGCCAGTAACCGCGGTGCGCGGGTCGGGCTTGAGGATGACCGCGTTGCCGAGCGCGAGGGCCGGCGCGACCGACCTGATGCCCAGAATGATCGGGACATTGAACGGCGAGATGACGCCGACAACGCCGACGGGCAGCCGCCGGGCGAGCGACAACCGCGGGCCTTCGCTCGACAGGATTTCCCCGGTCGGCCGGCTCGGCAACGAAGCCGCTTCGTAGCACTCCTGTTCGGCGACATGCACCGCGAAGCCGGCCATGCCCTCGATGGCGCCGACTTCTCGGATGTTCCACCAGCTGATCTCTTCGGCGTGCTCAGCCCAGAGCGCGCCGGCCTTGCGCAGGACGGCCGCACGTGCCGGGTGCGGCAACGCAGCCCACTCGCGTTGCGCGTCGCTTGCACTGGCGGCAGCCGTCGCAACGTCGCCGGGCCCTGCGAGACCCTTCTGCGCGAGCGTGGCCCCGGTCGCCGGTTCGATGACGTCGGCAACGCCGCCGGCGCCGGGAACCCATGCTCCGCCGACGAAGATCTGGCCCTTCCACCTCGAGTCGTCCAGGATCACCAGTTGCCTCCTCGTCCGCGCACGCACAGGTGGGCAGACCGTAGACGGGCAGCGCTGAATAATCAACCAGGCGTTCCGATAATTGGAACGCGCACGCCGCTAGCTGAGACGTTTCCGCGTTCTCGCTACGACGCTTCCACTCTGTAGCCGAGCCGGGCGGATATCTCGTTCGTGGTCCGTCGCAACGGCGCTTCGAGGCGGGCGGTCAGCACCTCCATCGGGACGGTGGCGATGCTCAGGGGGACAACAACGCCGACGGCAGCGATGACCTCTCCGGAGCGCGAACGCACCGGCGCCGCAATCGCGCGCAACCCAGGGGCCAGTTCTTCGTCGTTCAATCCGATGCCGAGGTCGCGGATTCGGCCGAGGGCGAAGGTGAGTTGCTCGCGCGCAGTGATGGTTTTCGGCGCCCGACGAGCCAGGTCTGTGCGATCGAGCAGCACCCGCAGGGCAGCTGGATCGCGGTTCGCCAGCAGGACCTTTCCCAGCGCCGTGCAGTAGGCAGGCAGCCGGGAGCCGACGTGCAGGTTCAGCTCCATCCCGAGATGGACGCCGCGAGCGCTGCGGCGCCGGTCAACGTAGACGATGTCTGAACCGTCGAGGACCGCCATGCTGACCGTGTGTCCGGTCTCGTCGGCGAGCGCCTGAAGTGGTCGTGCGGCGACGCGGGTGATCTCCATCGAGTTGATCGCCGCGAACCCGAGGTCCGCCACCCGCGGCCCCAAAGAGTATTTCTTTGTCTCGGGGTCCTGTTGGAGGTAATCCAAGCGCGCCAAGGTCGCGACGTAGCGATGCGTGGTGCTCTTGTTCAGGTCGACGGCACGAGCAATGTCGGCAATGCCCAGAACGGGGCGGCGCTCGCTGAAAACTGCCAGAATCTGCAATCCACGCTCAAGGGACTGCGAAAATCCTGCGGTGGCGCTCGTCGCGGTCGGCAGCCGCTGTTTCGCGTCGCCGGAGGCCATGTTCGAATCGTAACCCAAAGTGTTCCACCTAGTGGAACAAGTCGTTGACGGCCAGCACGCCGCCTCCTACGTTTCGCCCCACTCACCCGCAATCGTGGAGGTCATGGTGGACCCTTCTTCACAGCCCGAGGTCGTCCAGGCGGCTATCAGCCGGCGGAATTTTCTGCGCGCGGCCGGCTTGGGCGCGACGACGCTAGCGTTCACGAGCCCGCTTCTCGCGGCGTGTTCGAGCAGCAAGAAGTCAACTGCGGCGCCGTCGACCCCCGCGTCCACCACGGCAGCAGCTCCGTCCTCCGCGGCCTCGACGACAGCCGCGGCGCCATCCACCTCGGCTGCGGCATCGGGCGGACCGAGCGCAGGCACGATCAAGATCGGCTACGTAAGCCCCATCACCGGCGCTGACGCCGGGTTCGGCGAGCCCGATGGCTACGTGTTGGGGCTGGCGCGCAAGGCGTTCGCGAACGGCATCCAGATTGGCGGCAAGACCTGGAACGTCCAGATCATCGACAAGGACGGGCAGTCCGATCCCGCACGCGCCGCTCAGGTAGCAAACGACCTGATCAATAGTACGAAGGTCGACTTGATGCTCGTGACCTCGACCCCGGAGCAGGTCAACCCGGTCGCCGACGCCTGTGAGGCAGCGGGCGTCCCGTGCGTGTCGACGGTCGTGCCGTGGGAGTCGTTCTATTACGGTCGAGGTGCGAAGCCGGGAGACAACCACGCCTACAAGTGGACCTACCACTTCTGCTTCGGTGTCCAGCAGTTCGCCAATGCCTACACGACGATGTGGCCACAGGTCTCGACCAACAAGAAG
>Ga0207933_1002708_pt1 | contig 11139 bp, 10 predicted proteins | sample NGESurdeep092012_4_FD_184488 | JGI IMG/M metagenome (GOLD analysis project Ga0207933, IMG submission 184488) | Arctic peat soil microbial communities from Barrow, Alaska - NGEE Surface sample F53-3 deep-092012 (SPAdes) | ecosystem: Environmental > Terrestrial > Soil > Wetlands > Peat ... | reverse complement strand
ATGCGAAACACGGTGAGCAGCACGTCGTGGGCGTCGTCGTCCACGCCGTCGAGGTCGAGCCAGAAGAACTCACCGGCCGACAGACGCTGTTCGATGGCCTCGCGAGTGGCCGTGGTGGCCGCTCCTCCGAAGGTCAGGGTTCCGTCCATCTCCCGATTCTGGTGCCGGAGAGCCGGGCGGACAGGGATGGGCCGGGCGGACCGGGATGAGCCGTGGGGGGCAGCCGAGCCCCGGTCAGTCGAGCCGGACCAGCCGCTGTCGGTAGCGGTGCCCGTTGGTCACGTACTCGTTGGCCGAGATCTCGATCATGGCCCGATCGGAGCGGTCGGTCCGCAGGGTGGCCGGCACGCCGATGGCCAACGCTCCGGCCGGCACCTCCATGTTGTTGGGGACCACCGCATTGGCCCCGACCGTGGCGCCGGTTCCGACCACGGCGTGGTGGAGCACCACCGAGCCCGATCCGACCAGGGCATCGTCCTCGAGGATGCACCCTTCGAGGTGGGCGAGGTGCCCGATGACGCATCCACTGCCGATCACCGTGGGGAAGCCGGGGCCGGCATGGATCACCGACCCGTCCTGCACAGAGGTACGGGCCCCGACGGTGATGGTCCCGTAGTCACCCCGTAGGACGGCGTGGGGCCAGATGGTGGACTCGGGCCCGATGGTCACGTCGCCGATGACCACCGCCTCAGGGTGGACGTACGCTTCGGGATCGACGGAGGGGACCAGGTCCCCGAGTTGATAGATGGCCATCGTCCGACCCTAAGGCACACCCCCGGCGAGGGCCAAGGTGGCCCGCCCCTGCTGAGGGAGCCGGGCCCCGCGTGACAGTTCCGTGACGATTGGCCAGGCTAACGTCTGCCAGCAGATCGTTCGCCGGTGGCCTGGGTCAGGAGCCTTGACGGGGAGGAGACACGTGGGAGCGCCCACCGCCGTGCACGGAGCCCAGAGCAAGCGTCAGACGGGGTCAGTGCCGACTCAGCCGTGGGTTCCCTGGGTCGTCCTCGGCGCGTCCGGCGCGGTGGGGATGGTGCTGGCCGGGACCCGGATCGGGGCCGTTCCCGACCCCCATCTGGGGCTCTGGTGGTTCTCCCTCCCGGCGGGAGGGGCACCTTTGACCTCCATCCTCTTCTACGCCTCGGTGGCCGTGGTGGTGGGAGCGTGGTTCGGTCTCGGTCGGGTGGCCCTCGCCGGTGGCCTGAGCTTGGGTCGGGCCTGGGTCGTCCTCGCCGCCTGGGGACTGCCCTTCGTCCTCGGTCCTCCCCTGTTCAGCCGGGACCTGTTCAGCTACGTGGCCCAGGGGCTCCTCGCCCACCACGGGGCCAATCCCTACACCGTGACGCCTTCCACCCTCGGCCCCGGGCCCTTGCTGTCCGGGGTGGCCAGCGTGTGGCGCGATACCACCTCCCCCTACGGCCCTTTCTTCGTGGGCGCGGGCCGACTGGTGGCGGACGCCGGAGGGTCCCTGGCTGTGCAGGTGATGGCCTCCCGGGCCCTGGAGCTGGTCGGCGTGGTGCTGGTCATGGTGTCCCTCCCCCGCCTGGCCCGACACCTGGGCACCGATCCGGGGATCGCCCTGTGGCTCGGGGCCCTCAGCCCGCTGGCCCTGTTCAGCTTCGTGGCCTCCGGCCACAACGACGCCCTCATGGTCGGCCTGCTGGTGGCCGGGGTGACGTTGGGTGTGACCGGGCGGCTCCTCCCCGGCCTGCTGCTCTGCGCCCTGGCCGCCACCGTGAAGCTCCCGGCCGCCGCCGGCGTGGCCTTCCTCGCCGTCGATGCCATCCAGGCCCGGACCGGCCTGGCCCGATGGCGGGTGGGGGCCCAGGCGGTGGCCATCCTGGCGGTAGTGGTGGTGGGGGTGACCCTGCTGGCCGGGTACGGGTGGACGTGGCTCGGCCCCACCGCCCTGCACATCCCCACCGAGCTGCGGGTGCTGTCCACCCCCTCGGTGTCGCTCGGTGTCCTCATCTTCTCCGCACTCCATCCGCTGGGCATCCCGGTGGCCCGGTCGGCAGTGGTGACGGTGACCCAGGACCTGGTGGCCGTGGTGGCGGTGGCCGCCGTGGCGTGGCTGCTGTTCACCGTGCGTCGGCACGAGGTGGTGCGGTCCCTCGGGCTGGCCCTCCTCCTCATCGTCCTCGGCAGTCCCACCGTGTGGCCTTGGTACCTGATGTGGGGGGTGGTGCTGCTGGCCGCCACCGGCGCGCAGCGGTCGAGAGTGCTGGCCGCGGTGGCCGCGGTGGCCATGCTGGTGGTCGGACCGAGCGGCCACCCGCTCCTGCTGGGCCAGTGGTACCTGGCGGTGTCCCTGGGCACGGTGGCCGGGGTGGCGTGGCTGATCCGCGGCGGACACTGGCGATGGGTGGTGGAGGGCCATGGCGCCTGACCCGAGCACCGGTACCGAGCTGTCGTCGGCCGTGGCCCTTCCGTCGCCGCCCCGGTCTCCGACCACCGACCGGACTCCCCGTCCGGGTCGCTCCGGGGCCGGAGTGGCCGGGGTGCCGCGGGACGATCCCGACACTCCACCCGAGGGCCGGCGGTGGCCACGATGGATCCTCCGTCCGGCCCTCATCTACCTGGTGTCCCGGGCCGTCACCTGGACGACCCTGGCCGTCACCACCCTCTTCACCCACCAGAGCATCCTCCAGGAGGTGGATCGGTGGGACAGCCGGTGGTTCCTCCGGGCCGCCGCCCTCGGCTGGCCGCGGCACCTGCCGTTCGACCACGGTCACGTGGCCGGGAGCACCATCGCCTTCTTCCCGCTCTTCCCGCTGAGCATCCGGTGGCTCTCCGACGCCACCGGCCTGTCCCTGCTGGCCGCCGGCATCACCATCACAACGGTCACCGGCCTCACCGCCATGGTCGGGGTATGGGCGCTGGTCCGTCACTACGCCGATCAGGCCTCGGCCGATCGGGCCACACTGCTGGTGGCCCTGTTCCCCGGGTCCTTCGTTCTCAGCATGGTGTACTCGGAGGGGTTCGCCCTCACCTTCCTGGCTTTCGGGCTCCTGGCCCTCCTCCAGAAGCGGTGGCTGCTGGCCGGGCTCCTCGGGCTCCTGGCCAGCTTCACCACGCCGGTGGCCCTGGCCTTCGAGGTCAGCTGCCTGTGGTGCGCCTACCGCGAGCTGTCCGTCGACCGGAACTGGCAGGTGCTGGCGGCGCCGATCCTGGCCCCCCTCGGCTTCGTGTACTACCAGGTGTGGATCTGGCAGCACACCGGCAACTTCAACGCCTGGCGTCTGACCGAGCGGGGTGGGTGGAAGAGCTACCCGTCGCTGGTCTACGCCTTCCACACGGTGGCGGTGTTCGTGCGTGATCCCATCGCCACCAACAAGACCGACGACCTCCTGTTCGTCTGTACCGTTCTGGTGGTGGCGGCCGCGGTGGTGGCCGTCCGGTCGTCCATGCCCACCCCCATGGTCCTCTACGGGCTGTCGGCCGCCGCGCTCGGCATGATCTCGGCCCCGATCGGGCTGCGCCCCCGGTTCATCTTTCTGGCCTTCCCGCTCATCATCGCCGTGGGCACCCGGCTGCGGGACCGGGCCTTCGCCACCGTGGCGTCGGTGTCGGCGGCCTTCCTGATCGGCTTCACCGTCTTCGAAGTGGCCTCGTGGCGCATCTTCCCCTGAGGACGGCGGGCCCGGTGTCCGGTATCGGCCACCCGAGCCCCCCGCCCCTCCCCTGCCCCCTACCATCGGAGGGGCGGTGGGCCACGGGCGGGGCTGCTGGCTTCTGGTCGGCTTCGGCGCCGCCCCGGTCAGGGCTCCGCCCATCACCGCCGGCCCGAGGGGGATGACCATCGTACGAGCACCGGACAAGGGGATGGAGCCGGTACCAACTGTCCCCTCCGATACCGGCGAAGCCCGGCCGGTCTCCCCCTCGGCGACCGGGCCGACGGAGTCGATCGGGGCCCCGGCCACGTTGGAGCGCTGCGCCTGGGCCCTGGTCTGGCTCGGCGCCGTGGTGGCCGGCCTGGCCTTCTGGGGCTCCTGGTCGTCGTGGCCCCCCGGCGGTTACCTCGCTCCCCTGATCGTGGCCATCGGCATAGTCGGCCTGGCCGCCACGTGGCTGGTCCGCACCCCCCGTTCGCCGGTACTCCAGCTCTCGGCCCTGGGCGCCTCGCTGGCCGCCACTCTCGGGCACCAGGGCATCGGGATCCACGTGCGCCAGTACTACAGCACCGACTCGGGCGCCTTCAATCAGGTGGCCGCCCATCTGGTGATGCGTGGGGCCAACCCCTACACCCACACCATGGCGGCGGCGGCCCAGCTCCTCCAGACGCCCAGCGACTACTGGACCTACACGGTGACCGGCGGGCACATCGACGCCGTCTCCTATCCGGCCGGGTCGTTCCTGGTGGAGGTGCCGGCCCTGTGGCTGGGATTCCAGCACCAGATCGTGGACTGGACGGACCTGCTGGCCTGGCTGGTCACCGGGGTCCTGATCTTCGTGCTGGTGCCGTCCTCCCTCCGATGGATCGGCCCCCTGCTGGTGACCGTGCCCATCTACGCCGATGTCTTCGGTTCGGGTGGTACCGACGCCGCCTTCCTGCCCTTCTTGGTGCTGGCCGTGTGGCGTTGGGACCGGTTCGGCACCGGCCCTGGGGGCGGGCTCGCCCGGTGGGTCGGCCCGGTGGCCCTGGGCCTGGCCTGCGCCGTCAAACAGACCCCGTGGTTCTGTGTCCCGTTGCTGGCCGTCGCCCTCTATCTCGAGTCACGGTCCGACGGTCGGCGGCCGGCGCGCGTCGTGGCCACGTATCTAGCCGTGGTGGCCGCCGTCTTCGCCCTGGTGAACCTCCCGTACATCCTGTGGTCGCCGTCGGCCTGGGCCCACGGCACGCTCCTTCCCTTCGTCAAACCGCTGGTGCCCGACGGACAGGGACTGGTGAGCCTGGCTCTGCACGGGGTGACCCGGGGGGTGACCCTTCCGCTGCTGACCTTGGCCAGCGTGCTGGTCTACGCGTCCCTGGTGGCTGCCCTGGCCGTCTGGTACCCGGCCATGAAGCGGATGTGGATGCTGCTCCTGCCCCTCACGTTCTTCGTGGCCCCCCGGAGTCTGCTCAGCTACCTGTTGGACCTCTATCCGGCGGCCATCGTGGCCGCCGTCACCGTGGCGCCGGCGGCCCTGGCCGGGGTGGCTCGGTCGGCCCACTCCCGGACCGGCGGCCGGTTGCGCTGGCCGCTCGGTCTGGCCGCCCTCGTGCCTGCAGCGGCAGCCGTGGTGGTGACGGTCCTGGCCTTCGGCTCCCCTCCCCTCCAACTCGACGTGGCCAGATTCCACTCCTCCTACTCCGATACCCTGCTGGATTCGGTGACCGTGGCGGTCCACAACGACACCGATGAGACCGTGGCCCCGCACTTCATGGTGACCATCGGCAGCTCCCACCCGAGTGGCTACTGGCACACGCTCGACCGACACCCGGTCGTGCTCGGACCGCATGCCTCGACGGTGGTGAAGCTCCGTCCCCCGACCTTCACCGGTGCGCCCACCCACGGTTCGTACTGGCTGGTGCAGGCGTACACCTCGTCCCCGGCCGCGCTCAGCAACTCCCCCCTCCAGCACTGGACGCTGGGCAAGGTCAAGTAGCGGCGGGGCGCCCTCACCGGGGTCCGGGTCCCGGAACCTAGGATGAGACGACCCGAGAGGCAGAGGCGAGGAGCCAGACCATGCACGATCCCGAGGAACTCGACCACCCGGTCTTCGACGCCGACAACCACTACTACGAGGCCATGGACGCCTTCACCCGGCACCTCGACCCCGCTCTGGGCTCGAGGGTCATCCAGTGGAGTGAGGTCAACGGTCGCAAGTACCACGTGATCGGGGGACGGGTCAGCCACGCCGTCACCAATCCCACCTTCGATCCGGTGGCCCTTCCCGGAGCCATGTACGACTACTTCCGGGGGAACCCCGACCACCGGAACCCCATGGAGTTCCTGTCCCGCCGCGAGCCGGTCCGTCCCGCCTACCGGCAGCCCGACGCCCGCCTGGACACCCTCGACAGCCAGGAGTTGGCCGGCTGCCTGCTCTTCCCCACCCTGGGCATGATCTACGAGGAGCCGCTGGCCCACGACCCCGAAGCGGTGTGCCACCTGTTCCGGGCCTTCAACCGTTGGATGCTCGAGGACTGGACCTTCAACTACCGCGACCGGATCTTCTCGGCCCCCTATATCACCCTGGCCGATCCAGCCTGGGCCGCCGACGAGCTGGCTTGGGCCCTCGACCAGGGGGCTCGGACCGTGGTCATGCGGCCAGCCGCGCCCACCACCGTCGTGGGCCGGCGGAGCCCGTTCGACCCCATGTTCGACGCCTTCTGGGGCCTGGCCGACGAGGCGGGGATCACGGTGGTGGTCCACGCCGCCGACAGCGGCCTGTCGTCCAACGGCTATGCGGTGGACGGGTTCGCCGCCACCTTCTCGGGGGGGTGGAAGCCGTCCATCAAGTCGTTCGCCATCGAGCAGGCCATCCGCGACTACCTGCTCACCATCATCTTCGAAAACCACTTCGAGCGGTTCCCCAACCTGCGCATCGCCTCCATCGAGAACGGCGCCGAGTACCTCCCCGAGGTCCTGAAGAAGATCCGGTCCACGGCCAACAAGATGCCCGGCTACTGGAAGGACGATCCGGTCGAGACGCTCCGCCGTCACGTGTGGATCAACCCGTTCTGGGAGGACGACGTCTACCAGGTGGCCGAGTGCATGGGAGCCGACCGCGTCCTGTTCGGATCGGACTGGCCCCACATCGAAGCCCTGCCCGAGCCGCGTGACTACGTGAAGGAGTTGAAGAACTTCAGTGCCGAGGACCGCCGGCTCATCCTGAACGACAACGTCCGGGAGCTCATCACCCTCCGCCCGACCTGACCCCGCGGGTCGGGCCGGACCGGTGGCCCTAGTGGCGGCCCCGGCCCCGGGACCGCTTGGCATCCTTGCCGTGATGGGTCACCTTGTGAGGTGCGTTCCGGGCGTTCTGCTCGCGATACCGGTCCCGGCGGCTCCGACCGACGAATCCCCCCAACACGATGACCACCAGCACGACGGCCAGGATGATCCAAATCAGCACAGTTGCTCCGTTCAGTGATTCTCGACGGGCCCGTGGTGGCCCCGGCGGAACCACGCGGGTCGGTCAGCGGGTCTCCGCCGCCCGGAGCACGGTAGACCACCGGAGCTCGGTCGGGACGGACCGGGACTCGGAGCCTGGACCGACGATGAAGCGGCTCCCCCCGAAGCCGCATTCATCGTCGGATGATCCCCCTCGCTAGATCGTCAGAGCCCGTAGAACGAGCAGCCCACCGTGGAAGCTGCGCCACGCAGCTGCAGGGTGAGGGGAGTGCGACCCATCCACGTTCGCGACAGCCATCGGGAGCTCCTTGGGAGGATGGCCGACAGTCGCCTCGACATCCGCCGCCAGTACTCGGATGGCGCGAGCAGGGCCAGGCCTACGGCCACCAGGGCCAGACCAGCGAAGAGGAACGGTTTGATGGGCTTGCCGGTGAACGGCAGCTGGGTCAGCGGGGCCGGGGCCGTGGCCGTCGAGGTCGTTACAGGAGTGGCCACCGGTGGCGCGGGCGGGGTCGGTGCCGGCGGTTGGACGTTGTTGCCCGAGATGGGGGGAGGCACCACTGGCGGTGCCGTGGTCGTGGTGGTCGGGGGCTCCGTGGTGGTGGTCGTGGTGGTCGGAGGCTGACAGTCCTCAATGGTGTGCTGCCAGCCGCGCTTGGCCACCCACGGTGGGCCCACATAGGCGTCGGCCTGGATCACCCCACAGAAGTTGGGCGGATAGGCGAGCGTCAAAGTGCCCGACGTGCCGTAGATGGTGGCCACATCCACCGACAGCTTCGGTTCGTTGAGGAAGAACTTCCACTGGCAGTCGGGCTGGGAGGCCGGACAGGCGGGCGAAGGGATCTGGAGTGTCACCTGATGGGCCGCGTCGTCGAAGGTGATCACCGCGGTCGACGGGGCATTGGTGGCGCTCCAGGCCGCGCCCCCCAGCGTCACGCTGAACGCCACCAGAGTGATGACCGATGCCAGTGCCACGATGATGCGCTTCACGACTGCCCCTTACTCGTTCCCTCGGCGGTCGCACTGGGCTCCCGCACTCTTGGCACTGCCCACCCGATGGTCGCCGTCGATGCTGCGGGTCCCACTGACCCGGGCGTCGAATCCATCCGGCGGCCGCACGGTGACGGACCCCGGTCGGAGGAGATGCAGCCTCGGACCCGCACCGTCCGGGTGCCCCGAGATTCGTACCGCTGACGTGCTTGGTGCCATAGGCCCCCCGACAGGAGTCACTTCACTGGTTGTGACGGTAACCCTCCCGATGGACCCCGTCATCACCAAGATTGGGGAGGCGTGCCGATGTCTCCAGATCACGCTCGCTGGAGGCCCGGATAGTGCAGTTTTTGTCGGCCTCGCGGTGCTAAAAGCCATGGGGAGAGCAGGTTCGCTAGTGCAAGGGGTCTGGTGCGATATGACGACGCTAGGGTAACCTTGCGCTAGGGGAAAGGAGCACTATGCCCTTCGAATCTCGACCGGTGACCGCCAAAGCATGGAAGGCCCTCGACCGGGTGATTGCGGCCAACGCGGCCATGCGGGAGGCGGAGGCCAAGCGGGCCAAGCAGGCCCGGAAGCGGGCCAAGGCCATCGAGGAGGCACGTGGTTACGGCCTCTCGCTCGACGCCATCGCCGAGCGCCTGGGCGTCAGTCGCGAGCGGGTCCGCCAGATGGTGGTGCGACAGCCCAAGAACTGACCGCTCCCTGCAGGTTTCGCACCACCGCTGTCCGGGCCGGAGAGCCAGTGGGGCGGTTCAGGACGGTGAGTCCGGCAAGTCCCCGTGGCGACCATCCCGTTGGTCCATCAGCGCCAGGATGTCGACGTGGATCAGGGTGAGACGGTCCTCGCACTCGGCGATGGCCAAGGCCAGGGTCACCAGCTCGCCGACACCGCCCGGGAAGAGGTCGGCCCGGGCGCCGCGCTTGGCCCGTTGGCTCATGACGTCGAATGCCAACGGACCACCGCTCTCGGTGGTGAGAGACCAGGCGCTGTGGATGGCCTCGTTCCGCTTGCGACGGCACTTGTTGGCGCTCCTCCTCCAGGCTTTGAAGGCGCCCAACTCCCCCACCGCCCCCTCGCCGTAGGAGGCCAGCAGCGCCTCGATGGTCTCCCAGATGTTCTCGACCCGCTGCCCCGCCACCACGGCCCGGGCCAAGGTCTCGTCCCGGCTGCCGACCAGGCTCATCAGCACCAGACCGGAGGCGATCTCGATGAGGGACCAGTTGGCCGCGATGCGTCCGAGGGCCCGATGCAGATCGTCCTGGTCGGGTGAGTCGTTTCCCTCACCGACCGCATCGTGGGTGGAGGCAGTGGTCTCGGAGAACCGGACGACTTTTCCCCGGGCGGCGAACGGCAGGATGTTGCGGATCTTCCGCTTCACCCCGCCACCACCACTGCCGGGAGAGGGATATCCGGAGAGCTCACGCCACCGTCTCTGCCGGGTAGGCCGGCACAGGGGCGAGTCGGATGGCGACGGGGGTTGGCGGGGCGGATCGACCGAATCTACTGGCAGGGCTCGTCGTCGTCACCCCAATGGCGGCGGACACGAGCTCGGTGGCCGCAGCTGACTTCGGGTCCGGAGCACAAGCGGCGGCCAAGCCGATGGTCCGGGCCGGTGCCGATGGGATCACCATCATCACTGGGACCCTGCTCGAACGATACGAAAACGGCGGGGTGGCGGACCCACGGATTCGTCGCCGGGCCACAGGGCCGCTGCGGGGTTTGGTCTGGTGCCACGATGATGAGCGGTGGAGCGGTGGTCGGGTGCACGACGCATTTCATCGCAGCGGCCCCGAGCCGGAGGCACGAATCGGCCGGACCGGGCTTCGCTTCGAGTAGTGGCGCCTGCCCCGACCTGGTTAATTCAACTGGGATCAACCCCCTGCATCGGGCGGCCGGGTGGCATGTCCCACCTAGTGACCTGAGTCATAAATAATTGATGAGTTAGGAATTTCCGCGTCCGGCTTCGCGTTTCTTGTCGTCATAGGCGACGATGGGAGACGCGATGCCAAGTCCGATTCTTGAACCGTTGGAATTGACTGACGACGAGCGGACCACGCTTGAACGGTGCGTGCGGCGACCAACCAGCGCTCAAGCGCTTGCCCTTCGATGTCGCATCGTGTTGGCGTGTGCGACCGGCGAAAGCAACACCGCCGTGGCCAAGAGACTGGGCATCAGCTTCAACTCGGTGTCGAAGTGGCGCTCGAGGTTCTTGGCCTTGCGGCTCGATGGCCTCCACGACGAACCCCGCCCCGGAGCACCGCGCCAGATCGGCGACGATGCGGTCGAGGCGGTCGTGGTAAAGACCCTCGAAGAGACGCCGACGGACGCTACCCAGTGGTCGACGCGCTCCATGGCCAAGGCGACGGGGATGAGCCAGTCAGCCGTCTCCCGGATCTGGCGGGCCTTTGGTCTGAAACCGCACCTGGTCGATACCTTCAAACTCAGCCCCGACCCCCTGTTCGTCGAGAAAGTACGCGATGTGGTGGGGCTTTACATCAATCCTCCCGACGGTGCGTTGGTGCTCTGCGTCGACGAAAAAGCCCAGATCCAGGCGCTCGACCGGACTGCTCCGGTCCTTCCACTGCGACCTGGACTCCCTGAGCGGCGCACTCACGATTACGTCCGAGGTGGCACGACCAACCTCTACGCGGCGCTCGATGTCGCCTCGGGCCATGTAATCGCCGACATGACAGATCGGCCCCGCGCCGTCGAGTTCCGACGCTTCTTGAACCTCATCAACCGCAGCGTGCCCGAAGAGCTCGACGTCCACCTCGTCGTCGACAACGTCTCGACCCACAAGACGCCGGAGATCAAGAAATGGCTCCTGCGTCATCCCCGATTCCATCTCCACTTCACACCCACCTACAGCTCCTGGATGAACCTGGTGGAACGTTGGTTTGCCGAACTCACCAACAAGTGGCTGCGACGAGGTACGCACCGATCGACCAAGGAACTCGAATCAGCGATCACCGCGTGGATTGAACACTGGAACGACGACCCCAAACCCTTCGTCTGGCACAAGAGTGCCGATGAGATCCTTGACACGCTGGCTAGCTACTGCGCGCGAATCTCGGACTCAGGTCACTAGCC
>Ga0207933_1002706_pt1 | contig 11147 bp, 8 predicted proteins | sample NGESurdeep092012_4_FD_184488 | JGI IMG/M metagenome (GOLD analysis project Ga0207933, IMG submission 184488) | Arctic peat soil microbial communities from Barrow, Alaska - NGEE Surface sample F53-3 deep-092012 (SPAdes) | ecosystem: Environmental > Terrestrial > Soil > Wetlands > Peat ... | reverse complement strand
AACCGGCGGTCGCTTGTGTTCAACAGATACGTCGACAATCCGATGGAGATGTTCGGTGGGCCCGTGTACCCGAAGGGTGCCACAGTACTTCAGATGCTGCGACACCAGCTTGGCGACTCGTCGTTCTGGAGCGCGATGCACCACTATGCTACCTCGCACATGTACGGCAACGTCGTCACAGCCGACCTGGAGCGTGCATTCGAGGAGAGCACTGGCCGGAATTACAAGACGTTCTTCGATCAGTGGGTCTACGGCGCTGGCTTCCCTGTGTTCAGGGTTACGTCTTCATACGACAGCACCACCAGACGACTCACTCTGCACGCCGACGAGATCCAGCCGCGTGACTCGCTCACCGGGGATTTTGATACCGACGTCGATGTGGAGGTCCTGACAGATGCTGGACCCGCCAGAGCGGCGATGCAAGTCAGGAACGGCAAGGGCGACCTCATAATCGCTCTGCCCTCAGCACCGCGCGCCATCGACTGGAACAAGGGAGCATGGGTACTCGCTCTCTCCGATTTTCCCCGTTCGACGGCGATGCTCGATTACCAGCTTGCCCACTCGAATGATGTCGCGGGCCGAAACGACGCTCTCTCTCTACTGAGTGAACGGACACATGACCGCGCTGCTGTGCGCGCCATCGCCACTGCTTCGCGTGTGGACCCGTTCTGGGCTTTGCGCGCCCGTGCTGTAGCGCTGCTCGCCTCTTTTCCAGGCGACACCGTTGCGCGCGATTCAGCGCTGTCTGCGGTCCGCGATCAGGATTCACGCGTTCGGCAGTCGGCGGTAGGCGCGCTCGCGAGCTTTCCCGGTGCAGCTGCCAACACGCTGCTCGCGAACGAAGCGCGCAGCGACGCGTCGCCTATAGTGCGCGGATTCGCGTTAGCTTCCTACATCAGAGTCGCGGGCGCCGCCGCGTTGCCGCTTGCAACCGCGGTCATGGCGGAGAATTCGTGGCGCAACGTGTTGCGCACACCAGCAATGACAGTCTTGAAGGGGATGCAAGGCGCGGCCGCACAGGATCTGTATCAGAAATACGCCAAGCCGTGAGAAGAACTCTCACCACCCGACGACCCGTATCATGACTGCACCGATCGACACACTCTGATTCCGCGAGTAAGCTTCAAGTGAGGATTGCTCTTTCCACCGGCGGCGGCGACGCCCCAGGTCTGAACGCCGTGATCCGCGCTGCGGTTCTTGGCGCGCTCGATCGCGGCTGGGACGTGCTCGGCGTCACCAAGGGTTATGCCGGACTGCTTGGCGAGGAGGAAGTAATCCCGCTGACGCGGGCCGCCGTCCGCGGAATTGGCCATCTGGGCGGTACCATCCTCCGCACCACAAATCGTGGGAACCCGTTCTCGTACCCGGTGCTCCAGAACGATGGCACTTACGCGACCGTGGACCGATCGGACGAGCTTATCGCGCGTGCGACACAACTTGGGATCGAAGCACTAATCTCGATCGGTGGCGACGGGTCGCTCGCGATCGCGCAGCAGCTTTCGGACAAGGGCATGCGCGTGGTTGGCGTTCCCAAGACTATCGACAACGACGTGAGCGGAACCATCACCACGTTTGGGTTCGACACTGCGGTGCAGACGGCGCTCGAGGCAATCGACAAGCTTCACACGACTGCGGAATCACACGACCGGGTATTCGTGCTCGAGGTTATGGGTCGCGATACAGGATTCATCGCGCTGCACAGCGGGCTCGCGGGCTCCGCTGACGTCATTCTCATCCCCGAGATTCCGTACGATCCAGATCGGGTATGCGAGAAAATCGTGTCGCGAAGTCTTGGTGGCCGTCATTTCTCGATCGTCGTAATGGCGGAAGGCGCTCATACCGCGGGTCAGGCCGCAGGTGTGCTCGGTGCTTCAATGCCTGGCCAGGCTGTGCGGGTCGGCGGCGTCGCTGCTCAGCTTGCGGAGCTGATCCAGGAGCGCACGGGCAAGGAGTCGCGCTCGATGGTGCTCGGTCACCTCCAGAGAGGCGGTCAGCCAACGGGGTATGACCGGCTCCTTGCCACGCGCTTTGGCGGGGCTGCGGTACGGGCCGTCGCCGAGGGCAAGTGGGGACATATGGTGGCTCTCCAGTCCCCGCACATCGTAACAATTCCCATTGAGGAGGCGCTACGCGAGCAGAAGCGCGTGGATCCGACTCACGACACAGTGTTGACCGCTCGGGCCACCGGGGTCTCGTTCGGCGACTGAGCCCGCGGCGCGCCAGGCGGCGCGCCGCGGCCCTGCAGGGGTCTGCAGGGAGGGATCCGGCAAAGCCAGACAGCCGGATCAACCAAAAACGCCAGTTTGTAGCCATCCGCCGGAACGCTTCATATATTCAAAGGATGACCCGGTCAAATCTCGCCCGCCTAGTCATGGCGAGCACACTCATTGCGGCCGCATTCCCGCTCGCTGCCCATGCTGCCGAACCAGGACCGACTCCGCACCCGGCGGCCGATACGCTTACAAAGCTCGATAAGATCAAACCCGATCAGCGTGCGACTCCCAGTGCGAAAAAGAAGCTCAAGGGCCGTGAGGCTGCACCTGCACAGCCCCGCGCCAACTACAGCCCGGATCAACCTTGGGAGACCGACTTCTATGTCGATAACGACATCGCGGGGCGGCACGAGATCGGGACTGCGCTGGCTTCGTTCGGGCGTCGTTGGTAGCACTTCACGTTCGTAATGACTTGAGGGACCCGAAAGGGTCCTTTTTCACAGGGTCGCACCATCATCGACGGCACTGAGATCATCGCAGGCACCACGCCCGGCACGCTGAACGAGGCGCTTGCCCGCGAAATGAGTACCATCGATCGCGCTGGGCTCAAACGAGTCATGCGACCAGTTGAGCGAAGAGCGGGGGTGGAGCTTCTCCTCGATGGGCGGTCTGTTGTGGACTTCTCATCCAATGATTACCTCGGACTCGCTGGCGACCCCCGCATCGCTCGCTCTGCCGCCGACGCCCTCGAGTCAGGTAGCACCGGAGCCGCCGCCGCCAGACTGATCTCCGGAACGCAGCCAGTTCACATGCAACTTGAGCGGGAGATCGCCGAGTTCAAGGGATTGCCGGCAGCATTGCTGTTCGCCAGCGGATACGCCGCAAACACCGGTACGATCCCGGCACTCGTCGGAAGACGCGACGTCATTTACACGGACCGACTCAACCATGCGTCGCTGATCGACGGTGCGCGGTTGTCACGCGCAGAGGTTCGAGTATTTCCGCACATGGACATTGCTTCGCTCAGATCGATGCTCGAGGCCGACGCCGGACAATTTCGGCGCAGACTCATCGTCGTCGACGGAGTGTTTTCCATGGACGGAGATGTATTTCCGCTTGCGGATCTGGTGCCGCTTGCCCGCGAATTCGACGCGTGGACCTATGTGGACGACGCACACGCTACGGGCGTACTCGGCGCCGAGGGCCGCGGATCCGCCGAATACTGCGGCGTCGACGGTGAGATCGACGTGTCGATGGGCACTCTAGGCAAGGCCATCGGGACGATTGGCGCCTATGTCGCGGGGTCGCCTCTACTGATCGAGTATTTGATGAACCGGGCGCGCGCCTTCGTTTTCACTACCGCCGCGCCACCAGCGCTCGCGGCGGCGACTCTGGAAGCGCTACGCATCGTCAGGTCTGAGCCTCAACGGCGCGTGCAGCTCGTGGATAATGCCCGTTATCTGCGCGCGCGACTGAGCTCGATCGGGCTGGCGCCAGGCGGCGAGACGGACGGATACATCGTTCCGCTCGTACTGGGCGGCTCAGAGCGCACAACTTTGATTGGTAACGCCCTTTGCGAGGCGGGATACCTGGTTGGAGCAGTGCGGCCGCCCACGGTGCCACTTGGCCAGTCGCGGCTTCGCATCACCGTCAGCGCAGCGCATAACCACGTTCATATCGATGGCCTCATTGAAGCTCTCGGCGCGGTATTACAGTGAGGATCGACGCGAGTGACGTCGTCGGCGCGGATGCCCGGCACATCTGGCATCCATACACCCAGCACCTTGACGCCCGACCCGCGATTGAAGCCGTTGCGGCGTCGGGCGCTTTTATTCAGACGGCAGATGGCCGAAGCATTTTCGACGCTATCTCGTCGTGGTGGGTCACTCTGCACGGCCACTCACACCCTGCGATCGCGCAGGCAATAGCGCAACAGGCGGCGACGCTGGACCAGGTGATCTTCACATCTTTCACACATGAGCCTGCGGCCTTGTTTGCGCGTGACCTGGCCGCTGTGCTGCCTGATGGACTGAATCGCGTCTTTTTTTCGGACGATGGATCGACCGCCGTGGAAGTCGCGGTGAAGATGGCACTTCAGTATCAGGCGAATTGCGGCAACGATCGATCGATCGTGGTCGCGCTTGAGAATGCGTACCACGGTGATACGTTCGGAGCGATGAGCGTAAGCAGTCGCGGAACTTTCACCGACCCGTTCAGCACGCTCCTCTTCGATGTTCGCCGCTTGCCTGACCCTGCCACGGGCGATGCTGTTTCGGCGTTCGACTCACTGATCGAGCGCGAGGGTCGCTCGATCGCGGCGCTAATTGTCGAGCCATTGCTGCAGGGCGCTGGCGGAATGGTGATGTACGACGAGTCTGTACTCGCAGCGCTGCGGCTGCGTGCGAGTGAGCACGATATCCTGTTCATCGCGGACGAGGTGCTCACCGGATTTGGCCGCACCGGACCGTTATTCGCCTGTCAACGGGCTGGGATCTCGCCGGACATCATGTGCCTGAGCAAGGGCCTGACAGGCGGTGCGCTTCCGCTCGGCGCGACTGTCACCACCGACGGAATATTCGCAGCATTTTTGAGCGAAGATCGGCATCGCACGCTATTCCATGGCCACTCCTACACTGCGAATCCCATTGCGTGCGCTGCGGGACGCGCATCGCTCGCGTTGCTCGACGACGCGTCTGCTCGGAAGCGGGAGGCGATCAATCTGGCTCACGTCGCTGGACTTGGTCGAATCGCCGCGCACGACCGTGTCCAAAACGCGAGAGTCATCGGAACTGTCGCAGCATTCGACCTCGTGGGCGCTAGCGGTTATCTGAGCCCGATCGGCAAGGAACTGGCCGACTTCGCGCTCGGCTTCGACATTCTCCTGCGGCCCCTGGGTAACGTGGTCTATCTTCTTCCTCCGTTCTGCGCGACACCCGCGGACCTGCAGACCGTCTACAACGTGATCGAGCAGTTTCTGACATCGTGACGATCAGGATTGGAGTTACCGGCACTGATACAGGCGTGGGCAAGACTGTCGTGGCGTGCGCGATCATCGGTGCGCTACGCGAAGCCGGAATGCGCGTTGCGGCAATGAAACCAGTAGAAAGCGGGGGCACCAGTGATGCAGACGCGCTGTGGCGCGCTGCCGGTAAAATATTTCCCATGGAAATGGTCTGTCCGATAGCCCTTGCTGAACCTCTGGCGCCGCTGCTCGCTGCGCGGCGCGCGAATTCGGTCATCGATCCGCACCTGCTCGACTCCGCGTTTGCTCGATTATCGAGCGACGCCGACGCCATCGTAGTAGAGGGCGCTGGCGGTCTGCTCGTGCCGATAACGACCGGTGAATCGTACGCGACGCTCTTTCGTCGGTGGGATCTGGATCTTGTAATTGTCGCTGCAAATCGTCTCGGAGTTCTCAATCACACGCTGCTCACAGTGCGCGCTGCGCGCGAGCATGGGCTGCGCGTGCGCGCCGTGGCGCTGAATTCGATCACGAGTCAAGCCGACGGACTGGCTGAAAGTACCAATCTGGCCATGCTCCGTGAGCTTCTTCCGGATGTGAACGTGGTACCCTTTCCGTACGTAGCTGAAGATGGCGTCCTGCCGAAAATATCATTCGACTCTCCTGGATTCACCAATGTTGCATGACTGGAATGCTCTTGCCGTCGAGGCACTTGAAGGCCGCATTATTTCGCGCGAGTCTGCTCGCGCCGTACTTACTGCGCATGATGATGAATTGCTCTCGCAGGTTGCTGCTGCATATCGAGTTCGGCGCCATTACTGGTCTAACAAAGTCCGGCTGCACTTTCTTCTGAACGCGCAGAGTGGGCTGTGCCCCGAGGACTGCCATTACTGCTCGCAATCAAAAATTTCCACAGCTGACATCGAGAAATACCCGCTTCTGGCGCGCGAAAAGATCCTTGATGCTGCCGAGCGAGCCGCGACCCTGCGAGCTGGCACATTCTGCCTCGTGATCAGCGGGAGAACGCCTGGAGAGCGCGTCTTTGGCAAGATCCTCGACGCCGTTGGCGAAATAAAAGCCAAGCACGATCTACGCGTATGCGCGTGCCTTGGCCTGCTCAACGACGACCAGGCCCGGCGCCTCAAGGCTGCTGGCGTCGACACGGTCAATCACAATCTGAATACCAGCGAGGCATTTCACAGCGAGATATGCACGACTCATACGTTCGATGATCGAAAACGAACCATTCAGAACGTGCATGAAGCCGGCATATCGAGCTGCTCCGGCGGCATCATCGGAATGGGCGAGACCGACGACGACATTATCGATCTGGCGCTTTCGTTACGGGAGATGGATGTGTCGAGCGTTCCAGTGAATTTTTTAATCCCGATTGATGGCACCCCGTTGGCAGGGACCAACGCGCTGAATCCCCGCAGATGTCTGCGTGTTCTCTGTCTGTACCGATTTCTCCTGCCCAGCAAGAAGATCCGCATCGCTGGTGGCAGGGAGGTACACCTGAGATCGCTGCAACCCCTCGGGCTGTATCCCGCGAACTCGCTGTTCATCGGCGATTATCTGACCACTGCCGGCCAGGAAGCGCGCGCCGATCTCGAGATGATCCGCGATGCCGGGTTTGTGCTTGAGGCTCCGGACGGAACGGCACTGCAAGGTGACCCTCTAGCTGGCCTCGATGATTACCTCGCGGCCATGCCCCCGGTGGGTTACGCGGCCGCCGAAGTGCCGCATATGTCGTGAAGCGGACCACGTTCGGAGACGGGCAGGTGCCTGGCTGATTTTCTTATATCTTCCACGCTGTGACCACTCCGCGCGTTGTACAGGATCGCTACCTCCCCCCAGATCGCGAAGCGTTTGCAGCCGCCGAGCCGTCGCATGGGCGCGTGATCGTGATCGCGCCGACCCGCGCGGCGTGCGAGACCATCGAGCTCGCGGTCGGACTGCATCTCGAGACGGTGCTCCAGCGCGAGCATGGCGCTCAGATCCAGCAGCTTGCCGCCGGCGGTGCCGGCTTCGGCATAGTTGCGGGCACCGGTACCGGCAAGACGCTCGCGATTCGGCCGATCGCGGAGACGATTCTCCACACAACGGAGCTCCGAGTCGGCGTGGTGAACCGCGAGCGCGAAGCGACGCCGGATACGCCCACCTGGAACGTCATCATCGTCACCACCGGCATCGCGCGCCGCTGGTTCCAGGACAACGACATTCGCCCGACGGATACACTCATTGTCGACGAGATCCACCAGACTTCCGCCGAGCTTGAGCTCTGTCTTGCACTCGGCAAGCGCGCAGGATGTCGCTACATCTGGCTCTCGGCGACGGTCGATCCTTCGTTCTACGCCGAGTATCTCGGCTCGGCGTCCGTTATCGAGAGCAGCGCGTTCGATCCTGCGAAGGCTGCTACCGTGAAGATCGTGAACCGGGATCCGCTGGAGTTTCTGGACGACAAGTTCCTTCGCGCGGTGTTCAAGGACAAACGCGGGGTCGGAGTGTTTCTTCCAACCCGCGCTGGCGTCGAGCAGGCCGCCGAGAGCGTGCACGCCAGCTTTCCGCGCATCAACACGGCGTTCTATCACGGCGGAGAGCCGATTCGCGTGATCCGTCCCTTTCTCGAAGGGACCGAGAAAAAGCCATACGTTCTTGCAATGACGGCTGCGGGCCAGAGTGCATTGAACGTGCGCGGGCTCGACACCGTCGTGATCGATGACACGCGCTTCACCAACATCATCGAGCGCGGCAAGAACGTGCTGAGCAAGCTGCACCTCGGGAGCAATGAGATATTGCAGATGGCGGGACGGGTACACGGTCGGGTCGATGGCGGCCGTGTCTTTATTCTCAGCGATCGCGACATCGACTTCAAGTCGCTGCAGCCTACTGCGCCCGAGTTCCAACTCGCGGGAGACTCCGAGCGCGTTGCCCTCACATGCGCAGCACTGGAGGTTCGCGCAGACGACCTGGATCTTCCAGTTCCACTCGATCGCGTTTCATATCGAAAGGCGATCGCACTTCTGGATGACCGCGGAATCGTGGAGAACGGCAAGCTCACGACGTATGGCCGAGCTGTTGAAGCACTGCCAGTCGACCGCCCATGGGCCGAACTGCTCGTGAACGCTGACGACGACCTCGTGCCGTATGTGGCAGTCGCGAGTGGCATCGACTCGCTGCATCGTATGACGCGCGAGGAGCGCGATCTCGAAGGACTCATCATTGCTGGAAGCGATCATCTCACTTCGTACAACGTGTACGCTGAAGCGCTCGCGAAATGTGGCTACACGGGAGAGGTGTACGGGCTGCCGCGGCATCAGTTCGACGAATCAGTGACGGAGTGGGCGGACCGGCGTGGCGTACTCGTGAAATCGATCGAGGATGCAGCGCTCGGCATGGCCAGCGTGTACCGCAGTCTCGGAATGCCGCTCCCGGCAAAGCTCCCATTCGCGCGCGAACACACGCGCAAGCAATTTGCGGAGCTCCTGGCGCGCACGATGCCATTCGATCTCGTCATCGACGAACAGACGCGCGACGGCGGCAATGCCCGCGTGTCGAAGACCAGCGTGTGCGGAAGCTGGGGCGCCATTGCCGGCTCGCTTCGATATTTTGCCGGCAAGAGCGGCGAGCCGCGCGCTGGAATCGAAGGCACCCAGATTCCCGACGATCTCATTCGAAAGTACGCGACGCGCACAAAACCTCAGCTGGTTTACGACGCCCATCGCAAGCACGACCAGCTCGTATTGATGAGCCGCATAGAGTATTTCGGATTCGAGCTGGATCGCGAGGTCGAGGCGGTGCGCGAATTTCCAGAAGAACTCGCAGGTGAGGCGCGGCACATCCTCGCGCAGGCCGCCGCGCGCGAGGAGGCTCGGCAGGTCTCGATCAAGAAGAACCACTCCGCCATCAACGCCGTACGCGAGGCGTACCGTCGCTCGGGCGGCGCGACCCCAAGGCTTGGCTTTGACGAGCTCGCGGCGCTTTACGAGACGCAGCTCGCCCAGGTCAATTCGGTGGAGGAGTTCCGCAACGCGCGGCTGGATGTGAACGCCGATGATTATGTCTCGCCAGAAGAGCGCGCGCGACTCGCCCTCCTGCCGGACATGCTCCTCATCCGCGATCGCGAGGCATGGATAGACTACGACGTGGAAGAACGCGCCGACGGTTCGCATTATGGCGTCGCGCGGCTCCGGATTCCGGAGAAAATTGCGCGCACGCTTGCCGAGTCCGAGGTGCCCACGCTCGACCGGCCGGTGCGGTTCACCGTGGCGCGCGGGCAGCGCGGCGCCGTAAGGGCCGATACATTGGACGAGCTTCAGGAGCTGCTGGACAGACCGTGGTCTCAGGAAGAGATCGGAAAAGAGAGAAAACGTGACGACAGAAAGCCGCAACATGATCGCAGACCACTTCGCGGAAAACATCCGCACGGTCCAGGCAAGCGCCACGGCCCTCGCGGACGAGGCCGACCGCGCAGGTAAGGCGCTCGTCGCCGCCGTCCTGGGCGGCCGAAAAATCCTCTGCTTCGGAAATGGCGGATCTGCCACCCAGGCCAGCCACATGGCCGGCGAACTCATCGGCCGCTTCAAGGAAACGCGGCGCCCATACGCAGCGCTCGCGCTCGGCGGCGATCCCGGCTCCGTAACCTGCATCGCCAATGACTTTGGCTATGGTGCCTTGTTCGAGCGCCAGCTCGAGGGGCTAGCAGCGACCGGCGACGTCGCGATCGGGCTCAGCACCAGTGGATCGTCAGAAAACGTCGTGCGCGGACTCGTCATGGCGCGCAGCAAGGGCGCGATCACAATCGCGATGACCGGCGAGAACGGACTCTTTGGCGGCGCCGCGGATTACATCCTGGCCGTCCCGAGCAGCGTCACCGCTCACATCCAGGAAGTACACCTGATGCTGCTTCACGCCTGGTGCGTTGAAATCGACGCACACGTACTCGGACGAAAATAGGAGAACATTGCGGCCGATTCGATCTCAGATCCACCTTCGATCGGGCATGGAATAGGCGGCGCGCATAAATCCGCGCCCTACGACTTGCCGAATGAATCGTCGCCCGTGGTTACAGGCGTTCGGGGGACTAGCACACTCTTAGAACATCCGTTCGAATCAGCACCTTTCGCTAAATTTCATGCATGACAGCGCCCACAACACCGACCACCTACTTCCGAAAGGGGTTTGGCCTCAAGGCGGACGTCGAGGGCGAGCTGGCGGCGGCGTACGACGGACGGCTGGTGGATCTGCTCAAGGAGCGGGACTACTCTCTGACCGCCGGCGGCGTGACTGTGAGGCTCGCGCGGGAGTTTGGCTTCTGCTACGGTGTGGAGCGCGCGGTCGAATACGCGTACCAGACTCGAAAGAAGTTTCCAGAGAAGAAGATCTACCTTGCTGGCGAGATCATCCACAACCCGCACATCAATCGCCGGCTGAGCGACTTGGGCGTGATCTTCCTCAAGCACAACGTGGCGACCAACGAAGCGTCCTTCGATTTCGGGCTTCTGAATCCCGATGACGTGGTGATCCTTCCGGCATTTGGAGTCACGGTCGCTGATTTCGCGACGCTGCGGGAGCGCGGTTGTGTAATGGTGGATACAACCTGCGGCTCGGTGCTCAACGTGTGGAAGCGGGTCGAGAGCTACGCGCGCGACGGCTATACGGCGCTGATTCACGGGAAGTACTATCACGAAGAGACGCGCGCCACGGCGTCGCAGGTAATGAAGTATCCCGGCGGTCAGTATCTCATAGTACGCGACATGGACGAGGCGCGCATGGTTTGCGACTTCATCGAATCCAGGCGTGACGCCGACGAGATTCGCGCGCGATTCGCTCCGCACGCGGCATCTCCAGACTTCGATCCCGATCGTGACCTCAAGCGCATCGGTGTGGCGAATCAGACGACCATGCTGGCCAGCGAGAGCCTGGCGATCGCCGCCGAAACAAGGGCCGCGATGGCGCGCGCCAGGGGCGAA
>Ga0207933_1002705_pt1 | contig 11151 bp, 9 predicted proteins | sample NGESurdeep092012_4_FD_184488 | JGI IMG/M metagenome (GOLD analysis project Ga0207933, IMG submission 184488) | Arctic peat soil microbial communities from Barrow, Alaska - NGEE Surface sample F53-3 deep-092012 (SPAdes) | ecosystem: Environmental > Terrestrial > Soil > Wetlands > Peat ... | reverse complement strand
AGCAGCGCAAAGCCCTCCCCTTCTTCGACAAGTTCACTCACTTGTGCCTGGTCGTAGAATCGCTTGCGCAGATTCGGCCGCCCGCCGCGGCGCGCCGCCTCGCGCGGGTCGAGCGGCTGATTTTCAAAAATCTCGGTAAAAATTTCCCGCATCTTGATCTTGTCTTTGTGCGCCGCAACACGAATGGAACGACGGCCAGCCGCCTTAATCTTGAGCCACGAAAATACCCGGTCCTTTGCCCATAAGCATTACCGCAATAGGCCGATAAAGCCGTCTCAGCGCCATGCTGTCGCCCCTTTCAGGGAGCGAAAAAGATGAATGCTGGCTGGCAGTTGATAGGTCACCGGCCTGACGGAAGGATAGGTAGCCTTGGGGGGTCCAAAGCCATATATTCCCGGCTCTGAATCGGTGCCAGTCAACGAAGCAGCGCCGGGAGAAAGAGCAGCCACGAAAGGCTGTAACGCGACACCGTTAGAGTAATCCGCCTGACGGAGCGCGTTTCGAGGAGTGAATGAAGAATACCAACATTGCCGCGCCGGATTATTTCCACAAGGTCGTGGATTGCCAATGGGCTTGCCCGGCGCATACGCCCGTCCCTGAATATATCCGGTTGATCGCGGCGGGGCGCTACTCCGACGCCTACATGGTCAACTGGTACTCGAACGTATTTCCCGGAATTCTCGGCCGCACTTGCGACCGCCCATGCGAGCCGGCCTGCCGCCGCGTGCGCGTCGAGGACCAGCCGGTGGCGATCTGCCGTCTCAAGCGCGTCGCCGCCGATTACAAAGACGACATCAAGGAACGGCTGCCCAAGGCGGCAGCGCGCAAGAACGGCAAGCGCGTGGCGTTGATCGGTGGCGGACCGGCTTCGCTCACCGTGGCGCGCGATCTCGCGCCGCTCGGTTACAACGTCGTGGTGTTCGACGGCGATCCGAAGGCCGGCGGCATGATCCGCTCGCAAATTCCGAAATTCCGCCTGCCCGATGCCGTGATCGACGAGGAATGCGGCTACATCCTCGGCCTCGGCGTCGAGTTCCGGGGCGGCCAGCGCATCGACAGCATGAAGGCCCTGCTCACGGAAGGCTGGGATGCGGTCTTTGTCGGCTCCGGCGCGCCGCGCGGGCGCGACCTCGACATTCCCGGACGCAAGGAAGCTGCCTCGAACATCCATATCGGCATCGACTGGCTGTCTTCCGTGTCGTTCGGCCACGTCACGAAAATCGGCAAGCGCGTGATCGTGCTCGGCGGCGGCAACACCGCCATGGACTGCTGCCGCTCGTCCCGCCGGCTCGGCGGCGATGATGTGCAGGTCGTCGTGCGTTCGGGCTTTGAGGAAATGAAGGCGTCGCCTTGGGAAAAGGAAGACGCCATGCACGAAGGCATCCCGATCCATAATTTTCTGGTGCCCAAGGAGTTCACCCACGAGAACGGCAAGCTCACCGGCGTCACCTTCGAGAAAGTGAAAGCCGAGATCGACGCCAAGGGCCGCCGCAAGCTGGTGAATGCCGGCGAGCCCGATCAGCATTTCCCCTGCGACGACGTTCTGGTGGCGGTCGGCCAGGAGAACGCCTTCCCCTGGATCGAACGCGATGCCGGCATTGAATTCAACGATTGGGGCCTGCCCAAGCTTGACGAGAAAACTTTCCAATCAAGCAATCCAAAGGTGTTCTTCGGCGGCGACAGCGCCTTCGGCCCCAAGAATATCATCTGGGCGGTGGCGCACGGCCATGAGGCGGCCGTCTCGATCGACAAGATGCTCAATGGCGAGGACATCGCCGACCGCCCGCTGCCGGCGGTCGTGATGATGAGCCAGAAGATGGGCATCCACGAATGGTCCTACGACAACGAGATCGAACTCGATAAACGCTACAAGGTGCCGCATCGCGAGCTGGGCGTCGCGCTCAAGGACATCAAGGCCGAGGTCGAGCTGGGCTTCGATCCGGAATTGGCGCTGGCGGAAGCCGGCCGCTGCCTGAATTGCGATGTGCAGACGGTGTTCTCGGCGCAGCTTTGCATCGAATGCGATGCCTGCGTCGATATCTGTCCGATGGACTGCATCACCTTTACGCCCAACGGCGAGGAAGCCGACTTGCGCAAGCGGCTGTCGGCGCCCGCGCTCAATGTCTCCCAGTATCTCTACGTGCAGGACGGCCTCAAAACCGGCCGCGTCATGGTGAAAGACGAAGACGTGTGCCTGCATTGCGGCCTGTGCGCCGAACGCTGCCCGACCGGCGCATGGGACATGCAGAAATTCTTGCTGGAACCGACTTACGCAGGGACGTCATGCCGACCGCCACAACGATCAGCCGCGTAAACGACTTCGTCGTTCGCTTTGCCAACGTCAACGGCTCAGGCTCCGCCAGCGCCAACGAGATGTTCGCGCGCGCGGTGATGCGCATGGGCATCCCTGTTGCTCCACGAAACATCTTCCCGTCCAACATTCAGGGCCTGCCGACCTGGTACGAGGTGCGCGTTTCGGAAGCCGGCCATCTCGGCGCGCGCGGCGGCAACGACCTCATGGTGGCGATGAATCCGCAGACCTTCGACAAGGACATCGCCAGTATCGAGCCGGGCGGTTATCTGCTCTACGATTCGACCAAGACGCTGCCGGCTTCGAAATTCCGCCAGGACATTACCGTTATCGGCGTGCCGCTGACCGCGATCTGCAACCGCGAATACACCGATCCGCGCCAGCGCCAGCTATTCAAGAACATCATCTATATCGGCGCGCTGACCGCGTTGATCGACATGGATGTGAACGTGGTCGAGCAGCTGATCGGCGAGCAGTACAAGGGCAAGGAAAAGCTGATCGCGCCCAACATCAAGGCGCTCCATATCGGGCGCGACTACGCGACCTTGAACCTCGCCTGCCCGATCGGGCTGCGGTTGAAGAAAAGCAACAAAGTCGGCGACCGCATCTTCATCGAGGGCAATGCGTCGGCAGCGCTCGGCGCGGTCTATGGCGGCGCCACCGTTTGCGCCTGGTATCCGATCACGCCCTCCTCATCGCTCGCCGATGCTTTCACCCGCCACTGCGCCAAATTGCGCGTCGATCCCGAAACCAAGCAGGCGCGCTACGCCATCATCCAGGCCGAGGACGAACTCGCCTCCATCGGCATGGTGATCGGCGCCGGCTGGAACGGCGCGCGCGCTTTCACGGCGACATCGGGGCCCGGTATTTCGCTGATGCAGGAATTCATCGGCCTGTCTTACTTCGCAGAAATTCCCGCGGTGATCTTCGACGTGCAACGCGCCGGCCCCTCGACCGGCATGCCGACGCGCACCCAGCAATGCGACATCACCTCCTGCGCTTATGCCTCGCACGGCGACACCAAGCACATTCTGCTGTTCCCGGAAGACCCGACCGAAGCCTTCGAATTCGGCGCGCAAGCCTTCGATCTTGCCGACCGGCTGCAGACTCTGATCTTCGTCATGCTCGATCTCGACATCGGCATGAACCATCATTTGTCGAAGCCGCTCGCCTGGGACGACAGCCGCCAATACGACCGCGGCAAGGTGATGACGGCCGCGGAGCTGGAGGCCGGCAAGGAATTCGGCCGCTATCTCGATGTCGACGGCGACGGCATCCCCTACCGCACCTATCCGGGCACGCACCCGACCAAGGGGTCGTTCTTCACCCGCGGCACATCGCGTGACAGGTTTGCCAAATACACCGAAGAAGGCGCGCCATACGTCGACAACATGCAGCGGCTGATCCGCAAGTTCGACACCGCCAAGGATCTGGTGCCGCGCCCGCTTTTGGCCAATGCCGACAAACCGACCAAATACGGCGTGATCTATTTCGGCTCGACATCGCCGGCGATGGACGAGGCCATTCACATGATCGAGTCGCACGGCCACGCGCTCGACCGCATGCGCATCCGCGCCTTCCCGTTCCATTCGTCGGTCAACAGTTTTGTCGCCGATCACGACTTCGTCTTCGTGGTCGAGCAGAACCGCGACGCGCAATTGCGCTCGCTCGTCGTCAATGAATGCGGCATCGATCCGGTGCGGCTGGTGCCGATCCTGCATTACGACGGCACGCCGATCACCGCCCGCTTTATCGCCAAGGCGATCGGCGAGCATCTCGACAAGCTTAAAGTGACACCGATGAAGGTGGTCTCATGACCTATCTCACCAAACCGAAATTCCATCACCCCGATCTGCCGAAAAACGAGTTGGGCTATACCCACCGCGATTACGAGGGCACCGTATCGACGCTGTGCGCCGGCTGTGGGCACGACTCGATCACCGCTTCGATCATCCAGGCGTGTTTCGAACTCTCAATCGAACCGCACCGCGTCGCCAAGATCTCCGGTATCGGCTGCTCGTCGAAAACTCCGACGTACTTCCTTGGCAATTCACACGGCTTCAACTCGGTGCATGGCCGCATGCCGTCGGTGTTGACCGGAGCCAATCTCGCCAACCGCGATCTCATTTATCTCGGCGTCTCGGGCGACGGCGACAGCGCCTCGATCGGGCTCGGGCAATTCGCCCATTCGATCCGCCGCGGCGTCAACATGACCTATATCGTTGAGAACAACGGCGTTTACGGCCTGACCAAAGGCCAGTTCTCGGCCACCGCCGACCGCGGCTCCAAGTCGAAGCGCGGCGTGATCAACACCGATAATTCCATCGACCTGGTGGCGATGGCGCTGCAACTGGGCGCAAGTTTCGTCGCCCGCTCGTTCTCCGGCGACAAGCAACAGTTGGTGCCGATCATCAAGGCCGCCATTGCACATAAGGGCGCGGCCTTTATCGACGTGATCTCGCCATGCGTCATGTTCAACAACCATGCCGGCTCGACCAAGAGTTTCGATTTCGTGCGTGAGCACAACGAAGCGGTGAACCGGCTCGATTTTATTTCCAGCCGCATGCCGATCGAAGTGCAATACGAGCCGGGCACCGTCGAAATAGTGGAGCAGCATGACGGCTCCAAGCTGGCGCTGCGCAAGCTCGATGCCGACTACGAGCTGCATGACCGCGCCGCCGCGCTCGGCTTCCTTCAGCATCACGCCGCGAAAAAGCAGATTGTTACCGGCCTGCTCTATATGGAAAAAGAGTCGGACGATCTGCATGGGCATCTCGACACGGTCAAAACGCCGCTCAACGCGCTGGGCACGAAAGAGCTTTGCCCGGGGCAAAGTGCGCTGGATAAATTCAACGCCAGTTTGCGGTAGGCGCTACCCTCTCAACCGTCATTGCCGGGCTTGATCCGGCAATCCATGATGACTATTCGCGTCAAAGGTCTTTCGTAAGCTCCTCTCCGTTGCAATACCTCATGGGTGCCCCGGTCAAGCCCAGGCATGACACCGAATATGTCCATGGATAAACGCCGTCTCGGTCGATCCGATCTGCACATTGCGCCGCTGATCCTTGGCAGCAATGTGTTCGGCTGGAACGTCGATGCGCCGGCATCGTTTGCGATCCTCGATGCTTTCGTCGACGCCGGATTTAACACCATCGACACCGCCGACAGTTATTCGCGCTGGGTGCCGGGTCATCCGGGCGGCGAGTCGGAAACCATCATCGGCGACTGGCTGAAAAAGAGCGGCAAACGCGACAGCGTGCTGATCGCCACCAAGGTTGGCGAAGACATGGGTGCGGGCCACCGCAGCCTGAAGAAGGACTACATCCTGAGCGCCTGCGAGGCCTCGTTGCGGCGCCTGCAAACCGACCGCATCGATCTTTACCAGACCCATTTCGACGACGAGGTCACGCCGGTCGAGGAGACCATGCAGGCTTATGCGCAATTGATCGCGGCCGGCAAGGTGCGCGCGATTGGCGCCTCGAACATGACCCCTGCCCGGCTGAAGGAATCGCTCGCCGCCAGCAAACGGCTTGGCCTGCCGCGCTACGAGAGCCTGCAGCCGCTCTATAATCTGTCGGACCGCAAGGAATTCGAGACCGAGTACGAGCCGATCTGCCGGCAGGAAAAGCTCGGTGTCATTCCCTATTATGGCCTCGCCGCCGGCTTCCTGACCGGAAAATACCGCTCGCTTGCCGACGCCGACAAGAATCCGGCGCGCGGCGGACGGCTGAAAAAATATCTCGACGGCCGGGGTTTGCGAATTTTGAAAGTGCTCGATGATGTGGCCGCGTGCCACAACGCCGTGCTGGCGCAGATCGCGCTGGCCTGGCTGATCGGCCGCATCACAGCGCCGATCGTGAGCGCCACAAATCTTGAGCAGCTCTCTGAAATCCTCAAAAGCCCGCAGATCAAATTGACGGCCGAGGATATCGCCGCGCTCGATGCGGCAGGCGGCTAACGGAGTTTGGAAACGCTTGGGCGGCACGCAAGCGCCTCCCTTTCAACAACGCACGCATGAAATCATTTCGCAATGTAGGTGACGTAGACCGTCTTCGGCTTGAATTTCGAAGCGTCGACCACGTCAGACCTTCGTCTCGAATGTGACAGTGCCGGTTTCGAGCAGCGACTTGAGGTTCGACAGGATTTTCGGCCAGCCGCCGGACACCGCCGCGATGAATTGGGTGCCTTCGCCTTCGAGTTCGTGATGGATGGTCAGCTTGACCGCTTTCTCGTGTGACTCGAGCGTCATCGTGCAGCGTGACCAGCCCTCAGCCTTGATCTCCGGTTTCCATTCATTGCGCCAGCGGATGACGAGGCGCTTCGGCGGCTCGGATTCGAGGATTTCGCCAGCGTCCGCGACCCGGCCGTCGTCGAACTTAAGTGTCCACGACGAGCCCGGCTTCCAATCCGTTTCGGCGTAGGCGCCGAACCAGTACTTTTTCATCGTCGCGGGATCGGTCAGCGCCTGCCAGACCTTCTCGGGGGTGGAGCGGATATAGGTGACGTACACGAAGCTCGGCTTACTCATCTGACGACTCCAATGCTTGTTTCATGTCGCTGAGGGCGGCAAGACGCCCTCTTTCGAATTTCCCTATCCAGCGCTCGCCGATCTCATGGATCGGCACCGGATTGAGGTAGTGCAGCTTCTCGCGGCCGCGTTTGACAGTCGCGACGAGGTTGGCCTCCTCCAGGAGACCGAGATGCTTACTGACCGCCTGCCGGGTCATGTCCAGACGGGCGCACAGCTCGTTCAAAGTCTGACCGTTATCCGCGCGCAGGCGGTCGAGCAGTTCCCTGCGGCTTGGGTCGGCCAGTGCTTTGAAGACTTCATCCATAATGACAATATGCAACCTTCTGGTTGCCTGTCAAGAGGCGTAATCCAAGTTCCGTGGGCGGAACTCAGTTCCAATCCGCACGTTGATGGGCATGGCCGCACAAGCGCGCAGGAAAAATCAAACCACGCGCAAGGGCATTTCCGAGCAAGAAGTGCGCGACGTGGAAGAGATGGCCACGCCACGCACGCCGGTCATCTACGAAGTCGTGCGCCGCCACGGCGAAGAGGAAATCAAACGGCCCGCGACATCGCTTTGGTGGTCGGGGATCGCGGCCGGACTCTCAATCAGTTTCTCGCTCTTGGCGCAGGCCATTCTAGTGGCGCATCTGCCGGATGCTCCCTGGCGGCCTTTGGTGTCAAGTTTTGGATATTGCGTCGGCTTCCTGATGGTGGTGCTGGGCCGGCAGCAACTTTTCACCGAGAGCACGATCACGATCGTGCTGCCGGTATTCGCCGATTTGAGCGTGAAAAACATATGGCGCCTGGGGCGACTGTGGGCAATCGTGCTGGTGGCGAATTTCACCGGCACGCTGTTCGCGGCGATTTTCTGCACTTACACGCCGGTCCTGCCGGTGGACCTTCTTCACAGCATGCAGGCCGTCAGCCGCGACCTGCTCCAGCTTAGCTGGTGGCAAATGGCCTTCCGCGGCGTCTCTTCGGGCTTTCTGATCGCCGCCATGGTGTGGATGATCCCGAGCGCGGAGAGCGCCAAGTTCGTCGTCATTACGCTGATGACTTATCTGATTGCCATTGGCGGCTTTACCCACATCGTTGCCGGCAGCATGGAAGCCAACATGCTGGTATTGCACGGCGACTGGGAGTGGTGGCGGATGCTCGGCCAGTTTTTCGTTCCGGTACTGCTGGGCAATATTGTCGGCGGCACGGCCCTGTTCGCGCTGATCTCTTATGCGCAGGTCATGAAAGAAATTTAGCGCTATTGATTGATGCAGGTGCCCACGTAAGCAGTGCGGTCGCCACTATAGCTGCCGGCCTGGGTCGCGCAGCGCACGGCTCGGTCCTGATAGGTCTCGGTCCCATTCGGGCCGGACGGCGCCAGCAGCGGCTGGTTCGGCACCACCTGCCCGGTTTGCGGAATGACCAGCGGCGGCATCACGAACGTCCGCGACAGCGGCACTTGCGTGGAGGGCGGGATTACCACGCGCTCGGTCGAACCGCGCGGCGTTTTATATTTCGGCGGCACGCCTGGCTCCGGCCGCATGATGTTGTAGCGGCCCATGTAATTGTCCTGGGCAAAAGCCGGCGCGGTGGCAACGAGCGCGAAGGCAATCATTCCCGCGGCACAAATATTACGCATAGCGACCTCCCGGCTTTTCGGCGCAGGAAACTGCGTGGCAAACATTCAACGCACCGGCGCGCGCAATCCTGCGCCTAATCTTCCTCAGGCGCATCGACGATCGGGTCATAGCGCTTGGCATCGAAGCCGAGCAGGTTCCAGGACTGCTCCATGTGGGGCGGTAACGGCGCGCTCACGTCGATGGTTCCCCCGCGCGGATGCGGAACCGCGATACGGCGGGCCAGCAGATGCAGCTTGTCCTGCATGCCGCCAGGCAGTTCCCAGTTTTCGATATTGAAATATTTCGGATCGCCGATGATCGCGTTGCCGACATGGGCCATATGGGCGCGCAATTGATGGGTGCGGCCGGTGACGGGTTTGAGCGATATCCAGGCAAGCTTCTGCGCCGCCGTCTCCACCACGGCATAATACGTGACCGCGTGAACCGCAGCCTTTTCGCCGTGCTTGGCGATGCGCATGTAGCTGTCTTCCTCGACTTCCTGTTTGGCGAGATAGGTCGAGATGCGGCCCTGCGCGGGTTTGGGCACACCGGCCACCAGCGCCCAATAAATCTTGCGCGCCGAGCGCGAGCGAAAGGTTTTGCCGAGCGCTGCCGCGGCAAAGCGCGTCTTGGCCACCAGCAGGCAGCCGGCGGTGTCCTTGTCGAGCCGGTGCACAAGGCGCGGACGCTGGGCGTCCGGGTGTGAGCCGCGCAGTGCGCCGAGCATGCCGTCGATGTGGCGCACCGTGCCGGAGCCGCCCTGCACCGCCAAGCCCATCGGCTTGTTCAGTACCATCACATCGTCGTCTTCGTAGAGCGTCATCGACTTGAGGAAGTGACGGTCCTTAAGCGCGGCCGGCGCATCGTCACGCGGCTTGGGCGCGTCGAGCTTGAGCGGTGGAATGCGCACCGCCTGCCCCGCTTCCAGCCGCGCCTTCGGTTGCGTGCGCTTGCCGTTCACGCGCACTTCGCCTTTGCGGATAATGCGCTGAATGTGGCTGAACGACAGGCCGGCGAAGCGCGCCTCGAAGAAGCGGTCGACTCGCATGCCGTTTTCGTCCGGCGTGACACTGATGGTTTGCACGCCGGCTGAAAATTGCGCTGCCTTTAGTTCGGCAACCGGCGGCGGCGCGGGCTGAAAGACAACCGGGGCTTCGCGCGGCGGGCGCGCAGAGAAGGCCCGGCCACGTCCGCTGTCGCGTTTGGGCGAATGCTTCGCGGGCCGATCGGATTGGCGCAAGTTGGCGCGTTCCTGAAATCGTTCTTTCGATCGTTCCCGGTTTCGCTCGTCACGGTCACGGCCGTGGCCTCGGCCTTTTCCATGGCCTTTTCCATGGCCTTGCCCGCGGCCACGCGGGCCCGCGGTCTGCTTGCCGCCACCCGGCTGGCGCGGGCCGCCTTTTCTTTGTCTCACGATTCCCCGCGCTCCTTGCGCAGCTTGGCCCAATAGTCGAGCCGCTTACTGACCTCGCGCTCGAAGCCGCGTTCGGGCGGGTTATAGAATTGCTGGCGCGGCAGCGCATCGGGAAAATAATTCTGTCCGGAGAAGGCTTCTTCCTCGTCGTGGTCGTAGGCATAGCCGCGGCCATAACCTTCCTCTTTCATCAGCTTGGTCGGCGCGTTGAGGATGTGCTTGGGCGGCAGCAGCGAACCGGCCTGCCTGGCGGCGCGCATGGCGGCGCCGAAGGCAGCATAGGAGGCGTTCGATTTCGGCGCGGTCGCCATATAAAGTACGGCTTCCGCGATCGCCAATTCGCCCTCGGGCGAACCGAGAAAATCGTAGGCGTCCTTGGCGGCGTTGGCGACCACCAGCGCTTGCGGATCGGCAAGCCCAATATCCTCTATCGCCATGCGCACCACGCGGCGCGCGATGTAGAGCGGCGGCTCGCCGGCATCCAGCATGCGGCAGAGATAATAAAGTGCCGCGTCGGGATCGGAGCCACGCACCGATTTGTGCAGGGCGGAGATCAGATTGTAGTGGCCGTCCTGCGCCTTGTCGTAGATCGGCGCGCGGCGCTGCACGATGTCCTGCAGTTTCGCGGAGTCGAAGACTTCGTCCTTGCGGCCGGCGCGCCAGATTTCCTCGGTCAGCGTGAGCGCGGCGCGGCCGTCGCCGTCGGCCATGCCGATGAGGGCCGTGCGGGCATCGGCATCAAGCGGCAGCCGGCGTCCCTCGATCTGCTCGGCGCGTGATAGCAGCTTCTCGATGGCCCCCGCGTCGAGCGACTTGAACACCAGAACGCGCGCGCGCGACAAAAGCGGCGCGTTCAATTCGAACGACGGATTTTCCGTGGTTGCCCCAACCAGAATAATGGTGCCGTCCTCCATCACCGGCAGGAACGAGTCCTGTTGGGCGCGGTTGAAACGATGAATCTCATCGACGAACAACAGCGTGCCCTGCCCCAGCTCGCGGCGGCGGCGGGCTTCCTCAAACACCTTCTTGAGGTCGGCGACACCGGTGAAAATGGCGGAAATCTGCTCAAAATGCAGGTCCGTCGCCTGCGCTAGCAGCCGCGCCACCGTGGTCTTGCCGGTGCCGGGCGGGCCCCAGAACACCAGTGAGCCGAGCGAGCGGGTCGCCAGCATACGCGTGAGCGCGCCATCGGGCCCGAGCAGATGATCCTGGCCCACGACTTCATCGAGCTGGGTCGGGCGCAGCCGGTCGGCGAGCGGGCGCGGAGCATCCTTGTCGAGGCCCGCGGCCGCGAACA
>Ga0207933_1002701_pt1 | contig 11163 bp, 3 predicted proteins | sample NGESurdeep092012_4_FD_184488 | JGI IMG/M metagenome (GOLD analysis project Ga0207933, IMG submission 184488) | Arctic peat soil microbial communities from Barrow, Alaska - NGEE Surface sample F53-3 deep-092012 (SPAdes) | ecosystem: Environmental > Terrestrial > Soil > Wetlands > Peat ... | reverse complement strand
CGCAACAGCGGCACGGCTTCGCGTCGCGCGGTCACGGCGAAGCTCCTCCCCCGCGCGCTCGACGGCGCGTGGATCATCACGCTCGCTGTGGATCCGTAGTGCCAACCGATTGCTCCTCAGGATTGATCGTCGCGATCCGATGATGAAAGCGCACAGGCACAACCCGATGTCGCTCGGAGAACCTTGTGAGTCACCAGACGCCGGCTGGTACCAGATTCGAAGAAATTCCAGTTCAAAAACCCTACATGGCGAGAGCTGTCGAGTGGAGATTCACATGCGCTTGGAACAAAATGAAGTGCTCAAACCACGACGCTCCTCAGCTTTCGGTGAGGCTACGTAGATCCACAAATACCACCTCTGACCAGGCCAGATAATGCATCGAACTCGAAGGCCGCCACAAGCGGCATTGGCTAATACCGGTACCTTGTCGTAATGGGTTCGTCATGCCCAATCTGCGATCGAGGGCCCAATATTTCCTCGTGTGATCATAGATCTGGTGGCGATCCCCGGCCGAGGAGTGGCACCAGGCGTCGTTCGTCAAGGCGCGCACTCCGGGCACCTAGCGATCCGTAGCTACTTGCTCGTCCACGGATCAGCTACCGGCGGCGATGATCGCAACCTTACGTAGTCGCGGCTGTCAGCTCGAGTGGGGCCCTACTTCGTGATGACGATGCCGTTCTTGGCATTCGCCTGCACGTTTGGAACTATCTCGACCCACGTCCTTCCAGGCGCGAGCGAGACCTTCTTTCCTGCCGCATCGACGTACGTGGTGGGTTGGATCTCATCGGTGCGATGCCACGTCACCTTGACGACGGTTCCGTTGCGGAGGATGTAACCAGGTCCCGACCCGAGCAGCGCGCTTTGGACGTCACCTGAGCCGCCCGTGCTCTCGATATGAGGTCCAAGCGTGTACTTCACGATTTCGACGACGATGTTGTTCGTCGATACCTGCTGATCGTTTCGCGCATCGATGTCCGGCGTCCCTGAGTAAGTGTGCATCCAGAGACCCTTTTGCGCGTCCCACTTCCAGACGGGGTCGGTTCCGTACGAGAAATCGATCGCCAACGAGGCGGCGGGCGTCGCTGTGCTCACTGGCTTCGCCGAGTAGGTGAACTGTGGCGGCGGCGGGGTCTTCAACTTCGTGAACTGCCCGTAGAGCGTCTGGGTGCTCGTGTAGAGGTTGTCCGGTGCCGGCCGAGACGAGATCCGCCATGCCACCGAGGATGAGACGTTGAGCAGATCGATGCCCGACAGCCACGCGGAGTCCTTGGAGACGCCTTGTACGTTCGGGATAATTCCGCCGGCGAAGGCAAGTATCGGGTCATAAAACATTCGGGCGATCATGTGATAGTCCACCCATCGCACCGAGCGCGTTGGCCCGATCGAGCTTGAGTTGTTGCACTGGTAGACGGCGACGTAGCGCATGACGAAGCCTTCTGCCGGCGTGTCGAAGACGATGTCTGCTTCGTTCAAGCCGCTTTGGGGCCGAGCGCCCTCCGGCTCGTTACCGATCTTGACCATCAGAGCCGGCCTGTCGGGAACGAGGCCTCCGGGCGCCTGGGTGTCGGTAAGCGGGCAGAGGGTGGTGCTGAGGATCGCGACCGTTGTGGTCGTCGTACCATTCGCACTCGGGTGCTTGCCTTTTCCTCCCGAGGTCGCAGCGACGATGCCGACCACCAGACCCGCGAGCACAACGATGCTGGCGGCGATCACGATCGCCTTCGTCTTCGTGCTTGGTCCCGCGTTCACGGTGCCGTCGTCGGTTTCCGTGCTTGTTTCGGCGCTATTCGCGTGTGCTCTCGAGTGTCTGGGCATCCTGCGACCGTACCTGTTTCGAGGCGAGGAGTGGTGACACACCGCTGCCCGCGACGCCGAGGCGTGATCCCACTACCACCTCATTTGCCAATGAATTGCTGTGGTCTCTCCTGTGCTCAGCGCGGAGGCGGACGACCGTTGACGCCGATCACACCAGGCCCGCGGGACGAACTCGAGTGACCGAACACGGCGTCGGCGGTCTTGTAAATAGTGGCAACGAATCAGACTCAGAGGCTGAACGAAATCAGGTTGCTGCTGGTGCCACCAGTAGTGTTGCCACCGCCATTGCCATCGCTTACAACAACCTGGTAGGTGCAGTTGGTGGCGTCGAGCCCGTTCGGCACAGTGGTCGTGATCAAGGAGGGGGAGACCACCGTCACACTGCTGGCATCCACATATCCGTAACCGTAGGAGCACGATTGCGGCCGAAACTGCACCGTCGCGCCCGTCGTGTAGAAGCTGGCGCCAACTAACGCAAGCGGCGCTCCGACTGTGGACTGGGTGTACGAGGTCGAGGTGCTCACCGAGTTGGGTCCGATGCCCGAGACAAGCGGCACAAGCAACACGTAGGTGTACTCGGTCGTGGCCGTGCTGGTAGCGCTACTCCCCCCTGGGGTGACTACCTGAACGAGGTACTGACTGCCGGCGATCACACCGGGGGTCACTGCCGTGATCTGCGCACCTCCGGGAAAGACGATCACGTCCGTTGCCGACACGGTATTGCCGGCGCCCTCAGGTATGAAGTTCACCTGCGCGCCGGTGTAGAAGCCGGATCCGCTGATCGTGATCAGGTCGCCGCCGTTCGTCGAGCCCTTGGGAGGAGTGACGTGAGAGACGCTGAGGGCGGTCACAATCGGCGTGACCGAGGTCGTCGTATACGTGAACGTGAAGCAGGACCCGCCTGAAAGACAGGCTGCGGTCGTCCCGTTCGGCGTGGTAACCGTCACCCAGAAGGTGGTCCCTGACGTGACCGCAGGTGAGTTCACCTGAAGGAGCTCGCGGTTGCCGGAGATGGGGGTGATCGAGGTCGGGGTGACAGGCTGCAACGCGCTGACCAATGACGGTGCCCCTCCGGACTCCTGGGTGAAGTTCACCGTCGTCGCGCCTTGCACGAATCCGGTTCCTGTCAGATAGACAGTCGTGCCTCCAGTGATCGGTCCACCGCTCGAACCGTCCGCTGTGCGCAAGTCGGTCACCGCCGGAACGATGGGCGACCAACTCCAACTCTCAATGGTCTCCCCACTTCCGCAGTAAACCGAACAAATGCCGGTGGTAGGCGCGCTGACGCCTGGTGGATAGTCGTCAAAGACCACGACTGCCTGCACAAGAGGGCTTGCCGCGCACGGCCCCGCGGAGCCATTGACCGCGTTCTGACAAGCTGAGATCGTAACCGTACGCGTGTTCGCGCTCGAGGCATTCCAGACTGTGCTGCACCACACGTCGATCCCACCCAACTGGGCGGCTTTTGGGTCACCCGAGCTGTACGCGGTTCCAGGATCTGGATTCCAGCACTGGACAGGAGGGCTCGCATCGAGGGTCTCACCGCTGCTGATCAACGGTGTGTAGCGGATGTTTTGAATCGCGGCGTCAACGGCGCTCGTGGCCTCGTACTGCAAGGATCGACCCGCCGCGAACGCACCCGTGTCTTCTAAGTGACTCGAAATCGAGTTCGCAAGGACACCCACGACGCCACCTACCACTATCAAGAAGACGAGCGCCAGTATGAGGACAGCACCGCCTTCGCCTCGAGCTCCGCTCGCGAGCGACGCCGAATCACGTCGATCACGACTGGGGATCCGAGAACCCGGCCGAAAACGTGGAGCAGGTCTCATGTTCGTCAATCTCCGAACGTTTCCCATCAGTTGAACCTCACTCTTGGCTGCTGGGTCACGACGACTGAGCCACCAGTAGTGTCCGTGGCCATGAACGTCACCGACTCGCGACTGGAGTCAGTGACCGTGAACGTCACCTGACCGTTGCCGTCGGTCGGGCCAGAGGCCGCTCCGATGAGCGCGTGGTTGAAGCCAGAGCTCGCGACCAAGGTCACCGTCTGGTTGGCGTACGGGAGACCACCACCCGTGGTGTTGTCCTTGATGGTCACCGTGACCGTCGAGGTCCCGCCAAGGCCCGATGTGGCAGTAGCTGTCGAGTTGGCGGCGCTCGCCGAGACGGTGGTGAAGGTCACCGTCGTGGTCTGGGCCAGCGTGACAGTGGTACCGGTCGTGTCCTTGGCGGTGTAGGTCACCGCCTGAGCGGTGTTGTCGGCCACCGTGAAGGTCACGACGCCACTTGAGTTCGTCGTACCAGGCGACGTCGTGATCACCGAAGAACCGCTGCCTGGCGAGAGGGTCACCGTGTCACCGATCCTCGGGTTGTTGTTGACATCTCTTACCGTGACGGTGATCGTCGAGAGCGAGGTGCCGTTGGCAAATACCGACGTCGAGGATGGCGACACCGTCGAGTGCGCGGAGAGCCCAGAAGCGGGACCTGCGACGAAGGTGACTGTCGGCGCCTGTTGTAGCTGGAGGGCGTCGGTCGTGTCATGCGCGATGTAGACCACGGACTGGACGATGGTGCCCTTCACCGTGAAGGTCGCCACGCCGCTTGCATTCGTGACGCCCGACACCGTCGTGATCGTCGAGTTGGACGGCGTGCCAGTGAGCGTCATCGTCTTACCGCTCACCGGGTTGTTGTTGGCGTCGAGGGCGGTGACCGTGATCGTCGAGGTGGAGGTGCCGTCAGCGGTCAGCGAGGTCGGACTTGCGACCACCGTCGAGGCCGTAGTCGATACAGGACCTGCGATGAAAGCCACCGTCGGGGCCTGGGCGACCGTGACGTTCTGGGTGGTGTCCTTGGCCGTCAAGGTCACCGTCTGTGCGGTGAGGTCCGTGACCGAGAAGGTCGCTACGCCAGATGAGTTCGTCACGTTCGAGATCGGCGTGACCACCGAGGCGCCAGTGCCGGTGAGGGTTACCGTCTGGTTGGCGATCGGAAGACCTGGGGCGGTGGTGGTGTCCTTGATGGTGACGGTGACCAACGAGCTAGCGCTGCCGTTCGCGACGACACCGGACGTCGGGTTCGCCGCAGCTGTCGAGTTGGACGTGCTGGCCGAGTCGGCGGTGAAGGTCACCGTCGGGGTCTGATTGAACGTGATGGTGTCATTTGTGTCGAGTGCGGTGTAGACGACGGCCTGCGCGGTGTTGTCTGCCACCGTGAAGGTCGCTACGCCACTCGCACTCGTCGTGCCCGACACCGTCGTGATCAACGATGCATTGCCGGTACCTGCGGTGAGCGTGATCGTGTCACCGATCTCCGGGTTGTTGTTGGCGTCTTTCGCCGTGACGGTGATCGTCGACAGCGACGTACCGTTGGCATTCACCGACGTCGGGCTTGCAACTACCGTCGAGTTTGCGACCAGCGGCGATGCGGGACCTGCGACGAATGCCACCGTCGGGAGCGGCACACCGACCGTGACGCCTGCTGTCGTGTCGGTCGCGGTGTACGTGACCGTCTGTGCAGTGGTGTCGGTGACGGTGAAGACAACCTGTCCGACGTTGTTCGTCACGTTCGAGCCGTAGGTGATCAGCGATGCGCCGCCGCCTTGGCCAAGTGTCACGGTCTGGTTGGAGATCGGCGTGCCCGATGCGTCCTTGATCGTGACGGTGATCAAGGACGAGGCGGTACCGTTCGCCGTGACACCTGTCGGCTGGCTCGCTACCGCCGTCGAAACGCTGCCGCTCGCCGGGTCAGAACTGAAGGTAACTGCCGCGGTCTGGTTCAGCTGGACCGAGGCGGTTGTGTCGTGGGCTGTGTAGGTCACGGTCTGCGGCGTGTTGGTCGACACACTGAAGGTCGCGACGCCACCTGCGCTCGCGGTGACAGAGGTCGGCGTGATGGTCGAGGTGCCGGCTCCTTGGGTGAGCGTGATCGTGTCACCGGACTCGGGGTTGTTGAAGGCGTCATTGACCGTGACGGTGATCGTCGAGGTCGATATGCCGTTCGCCTTCACCGGAGTGGTGCTAGCGACCACCGTCGAGTTCGCGACGAGCGCCGATGCGGGACCGGTAAGGAAGGTCACCGTCGGGGTCTGGTTCAGCTGGACCGAGTCGGTTGTGTCGTGGGCGGTGTAGACAACGGCTTGCGCGTGGTTGTCATAGACACTGAACGTCGCGACTCCACTCGCGTTCGTCGTGCCGGAGACCGTCGTGATCACCGAGGAGCCGCTGCCTGCGGTGAGCGTCACGGTGTCGCCGATCTCAGGGTTGCTGTTGGCGTCGACGGCCGTGACCGTGATCGTCGAGGAGGCGGTATTGCTGACCGTTGTCGACGTCGCACTTGCAACAACCGTCGAGAGCGACGCCGAGGCTGGGCCTGCGACGAAGGCCACGGTCGGCTGCTGACCAACGATGATTCCCTCTGTCGTGTCCGTAGCGGTGTACGTCACCGTCTGGGCATGTGTGTTCGTGACCGTAAAGGTCGCCACGCCAGCTCCGTTGGTCGTGCCAGAGACCGTCGTGATCACCGAGGAGCCGGTACCCGCGAGGGTGACGACCTGGTTCGAGACAGGGCTGCTAGCTGCGTCCTTCATCGTCACGGTGATGGTCGAAGTCGTCGTCCCGTTTGCCGTGACACCTGTCGCCGCGCTCGCCACCGCAGTGGACGTCGTGGCACTAGCAGGGTCGGAGACGAAGGTCACTGTCGCGGTCTGGGCCAGCGTGACATTGCCGACTGTGTCTTTAGCGGTGTAGGTGACGGCCTGGGCGGTGTTGTCCGAGACCGCGAAGGTCGCCTGGCCATTTGCGTTCGTCGTGCCAAAGACCGTCGTGATCAGCGATGAACCAGTTCCAGCGGTGAGCGTAACCGGGTCACCTGCACGGACGTTGTTGTGGGCGTCCTTGACGGTAACGGTGATGGCCGAGGTCAAAGTGCCGTTGGCGCCGACTGACGTCGGGCTTGCTACCACCGTTGAGTTCGCAGCGAGCGGGGATGCAGGTCCAGGGACGAAGGTGACGCTCGGCGTCGTCGACAAGGTGATGTTGTCGGTCGTGTCTTTTGCCGTGTAGGTCACGGCCTCGACGGCCGTGTCAGTCACGGTGAAGCTCGCGACGCCGCTTGCGTTAGTCGTGCCGAGGACCGTCGTCACCAACGACGACCCTGCTCCTGGGGTGAGGGTGACTGCCTTGTTCGATACGGGGTTGCCGAATCCGTCCACAAGGGTCACCGTGACCGTCGAGTTGGTCGCTCCGTCTGCCGCAACACCACTAGTCGGGCTCGCCACCACCGTGGAAAGACCGGCCGAAACGGTGCCCGACGTAATCGTCTCGTTCTGGGTTACCGGCGCGAAGCCAGTCGCCGAGACGGTGACGGTCTGGGTGCTACTAGAGCTAAGCGTCCCGTCGCCGAAGTAGAACGGCACCGAGGTCGCGCCTGGCTGGATCGTCACGCTTGTCGCGCCTGAACCGCCAAGCGTGCCGGAGAACGTCCCAGTCCCAGTCGACGCGAGCGATACCGCCTGGCCGCTCCCACCCGCTGGTGCCGGGTTGCCGAATTGGTCCTGCTCGAGGAGCGTTATCGGGCCGAGATTTGCCGTTGCCGACGCTCCGCCGGAGACAGGTGAAGAAGTGATGAGGAACTGCGAAGCAGGTGCTGCAACGATCGTCTGAACCTCAGACGATGACGAGAGCCCAGCTGCCGACACGGTGACAGTGGGCGCGCCCGCTGTCTCGTCACCGTAGTAGAAGGTCGTCGAGGACAGACCGTAGGGAATCGTCACCGTGGGTGAGGAAGCGCCGCCGCTTAGGTCAGAAAACGTCGGACTTCCCGTCGAGGTCGTGGCCAAGTTGACGGTCTCGTTGCCTGCTCCGGCGAGGACGGGGTTCCCGTAGGCGTCCTCTTCCTGGACGGTAATCGGCCCGAGCGTCGGCGTAGCAGTCGCCGCGCCGTAGGCAGGCGACGACGTGATCGCCAGTTGCGAAGCTGCTCCTGGCGAGACGTTGAAGGTCGCGCTCAGCGCGCCACGGAACCCCGAAGTCGTTGCGGTCAGCGTCACGTTTGAGCCGGCATTAGTCGACTCGCACCCCGCGAAAGTCGCGATTCCACCGGAGGTAGTGACGGAATTACTCGTGCAGGTAAGCGGCGCGCCGCCAGTAATCGTGAGAGCGATCGACCGAGACGTACCGGTGCTGACAAGGTTGCCACCTGCGTCTTCTACGGCGACTACCGGCTGCACACCAAATGCCTGTCCGGCGGTGCCACCAAGCGGTGAGCCAGTAAAGGCCAGCTGTGCTGCCACGCCGGTCGTGATGTTGAACGGACTGCTCGTGGCCGGCGCGAGCGAGCCGTCGGTCGCGGTGAAGGTGTAGCCGTTAGCGACGTCGTTCACGGAACATCCAGAGAACGTCACTACTCCTGCCGACTCCGTTCCCGCACAGGTGTCAGAGACGGTGGCTCCCGAGAGTCCCGAGGATCCGCCAGGTGGGTTCAGCGTCAAGAGGACCGTGGAGGAGTCCGCGGTCACCACGAGACCATTGGCATCCTCAACCGTCACTTGCGGCTGGGTGGCGAAGTTGGAGCCACCAGTCCCATTGCTCGGCTGCGTCGTGAAGACAAGCTGGGTGGCTGGACCTGCGACGTTGAACGGCGTGAGCGAGGAGGCGGGCAGGCTGGTAAGGGCGCCCGAGAGAGCCTTCAACGTGAAGGCTGCCCCACCACCGGTCCCGGAGAGCGAAATCTGGCACTGCGCGAAGCTCGCGATACCACCGATGGCAACCGACGAATCGCCGACCGAGTTCGGACAGCCAAGGGTGCCGGGGCCGGAGTTGACGCTGAGCGAGATGGTCGCGGTGCTGTTAGTTACGAGATTACCCGCGGCGTCTTCAACTTGAACGGTCGGTTGCACGGTAAAGGCGACGCCCGACGTCGAGTTACCCGGCAGCGTTGAGAAGGCCAACTTCGTCGGCGTGCCTGCTACCGGAAATGTTGAACTCGCAAAGCCGTTGGCAACGCCGGTCGAGGTCGCCTCGAGGAGGTAGTTTCCACCAACGGTGCCACTTATCGTGATCTGGCAGTGCGAGAAGGTCGCTACCCCGTTCACCGCGGTCACCGGGTTATTCGAACAACCCGTCACCGAGCCCGCAGCCGACCCCGATGTGGCGTTTTGAAGCGTAATGCTGGCGGCGCTTGTCGTGACGAGGTATCCGTTACTGTCCACGACGTCAACCACCGGCTGAGTTGCGAACGCAGTCGCGGTTGTGGATGGACCCGGGATCGTCGTGAAGCTAAGCGAGTACGGAGCACCGGCGACGGTAAAGATGGAACTTACGCCTGCGGTGAGGCCGGTCGCGGAGGCAGCCAGCTGGTACTTGCCGGACGTACCGGTAAGGATCTTGCAGCCCGCGAACGTCGCGGATCCAGCAGTCGTGCTCTTCACGGTCGTGGTGCAGGAAAGGGTCCCAGGACCGCTCGACAACGAGAGCGTTATCGAAGTTGAGGCTGCCGTCGTCACCGGGTTACCCCCGGCATCGGCGATGGCGACGACCGGCTGGTTCGAGGGCGACCACGTCGTAGCAAGGGTGCCGGCGCCAGGAGAGGTCGTGAAGATCAACTTGGCGGGGAGCCCGGTAGTGATAGTGAAGGGAGAGCTATCGACGGTCCACGTGCCGTCGGTTGCAACTAACCGGTACGGGGTACTCGGACTCGTCGGACTGTCCAGATTGATCGAGCAGCCAGTGAACGAGAAGACTCCACTGCTCTCAGTAGGGGTGGAACAACCACTCAGCTGCGCCCCGGGCGCTCCGGTGCCGGGGAGAATCGAAAGCGAGACGCTTGAGTTGTCATTTGTCACGACGTTTCCGAACGCATCCTCGACCGTTACGACCGGCTGGTTCGACAGCGACCACGCGGATCCGCCGGTCCCGGTGACAGGCGAATTGGAGAACGCGACCTGCGAGGGAACGCCCGCGGAGATGTAGAAGGCCGAGCTCGTCGCGCTCGTAAGCCCGCTGTCCGAAGCGGTCAGCGTGTAGCCGCCGTCTCCGGCCGAGTCCGGCTTGTTGACATTGCAGTTGGAGAACGTGACGACGCCACCGATCTCGGCGCCGCTGCAGATACTCGACAGCGCGGCCCCGCTTGCACCTCCCTTCAGCTGAAGCTGCACCGAGGAGAGGTCGGTGGTGACGATTTCGTTGTTCGCGTCCTCTACCGCCACTTCAGGTGGCGCGCTGAGCGTGTTGCCAACCGACGAGTTTCCGGGCTGACCGATAAAGACCAATTTCGAAGCGGTCCCAAACGGTGGAAGCGCGGGTGCGGCAGGGTCATTGACGACATCGCTGATGCTGTAGCTCGTTCCGTTCGCAGCAAGAATCGTGATCGTCACAAGCGCTGACGGATTCATGTCGGCGGTAGAAGGACACGCCACCGGATTTGGGGGCAGCTCGGACGCGTCCTGGGCGACGTAGGTTCCCGAAGAGCTACTCCAGTAGGTGGCGGTGATGCTCGACACGGTGTAGCCGCTCGGCACCGGAACGACCGTTTCGCCCGGCTGGGTGGCCGCTGCGTTCAGCGCGCCAACGCCACCACAGTTCGTCCAGAGTGGCTGCAGCTGAGCCTGGAGGTCGTTCGTAACTGCCTCCGCAACCCCACGCAAGCCGGTGTCGGTCGTGGCGAGAGCCTTGTACTCCGACGAACCGAAGATCGATGTGGAGAACGCCAGAAGAATTGCGGCCGAGGCAATACCGAGCACCATGACCGCGAGCAGCACCTCGATCAGGGTGTCGCCGGTCTCGGGTCGTCGCGCGTGCCGGCGTGATTTAAGGGCCGATCGGCGCGCCAAGCTAGATCGCAGGTCATTCCTCATTGCCCGGCTGCTCCAGTCGCAATAGTTCCGCATAGTGATGAACTGCGCCGTCTGATCAAGATGAGAGCGGCTGTTGAGTTACCTCGAGAAACGTGTCCCGATCCGACCGACAACAATCGGCGGCACACCGCTCGCGAAGCGAGCTTCTCGCCGCTCCAGCGTTGGCGCGTCATTGCAGGACCAAGCCCACAAAGATCGCCTGCAGACCGCCTGCCAAGCCATTCCCATAGCCATTCAGCTGGATGTTGAGAGTCGACGGCTGTGCGGCCTCGAGCATTACGGTTCCCGTCTTGTCCGTGTTGTCGGCGCCGCTGTCACCCCCAGCGCACTCGACTGTGTTCGTACCGCCTGAGATTTGCTGGGTGGTGGTGTTATAGGTGCCGGCGCCCGTCAGCCACGTTCCGGGGAACATCGTGTTGGGGACCGTGACTCCGACGTCGGAGCAGGCATTGCCGATGTCGTCGCTCGGAGTACCACCTGGGCTATCGGGAAGT
>Ga0207933_1002698_pt1 | contig 11171 bp, 11 predicted proteins | sample NGESurdeep092012_4_FD_184488 | JGI IMG/M metagenome (GOLD analysis project Ga0207933, IMG submission 184488) | Arctic peat soil microbial communities from Barrow, Alaska - NGEE Surface sample F53-3 deep-092012 (SPAdes) | ecosystem: Environmental > Terrestrial > Soil > Wetlands > Peat ... | reverse complement strand
GGTATCGCCAGATGATGGCGCGGCCGGCGACCGCGCGGGGGTTCGAGGTGGCGCTGAGCTGATTGGCGGCGGGAGAACCGAGCGCACGATGAGCGACCTCTATGAGACCGACGTGGTGACCTGGAGCGAGCGCCAGGCCGCCCTGCTGCGCCGCATCGCCGGCGGCGAGCGGATCAACGATCAAGTGGATTGGGAGAACGTCGTCGAGGAGATCGAAAGTGTGGGACAGAGCCAGATCGACGCCGTCGAATCGCTGCTGTTCCAGGCCTTCGTGCACGACCTCAAAGCCAGAGCGTGGCCGCAGGCGCGGGATGTTCCGGGATGGGAGGGCGAGGCGCGGGGCTTCCCCGCCCAAGCGCGGCGCAAGCATCGACCGTCGATGGCGCAAAAGATCGACCTCCCCGGCATCTACGGTGACGCACGCCAGGCGCTGCCCGATACGATGGATGGTCAAGCCCCGTTGGCGATCCCGCCGGTCTGCCCGTTCGCCAGCATCGAGGAATTCTTCGGCGAGACGTGACGGGCCGGCCTTTCTGCGTTGGTCGGCGAGCACGACGCATGTCAACCGCCGTGAGCGCACGCAACGTCACGTCCACCGTGGTCAGTGCCGAGCAGTGTGGCCGCGCTCAGATCGCCCATCGCCGCCATGCTTCAGAACACGACTGATGGCTCTTCCTGATGGACGAGACGCGACCTCGCGGAGAGCTGCTGAAACCGAGACTTTATGATCCCGTGCAATCCGACAAATGTTGACGAATTCGTGGTTGAACCTTCGGCTGGTCCCTGGCGGTTCTTTGTCCATGATATCCTGTGCCAACCCTCGTATCCGGGGTAGCCATCCTGATAGCCTTGGGTGCGCCATCGTCTGGTACTCGGAATGCGCCTGAGCAATTGCTTTGGGGCCTCGCAGGTCTTGGTTCCTACCAACCCAATCTTGAAACTCCGACTCCGATTCTCGGTCGGTCCATCCGGCCGTATGGCGCCGCTGTGCAATGCTGCACAATTCATCGAGCCGCTGTTGTGTTCTGATGCGTTTTGGCACGCAAGCCTCCCAGGGATCTGGGGGCCTGAATACATCACTACGTAGAGGTGGCAATTGCTTCTATAGACCAGGTGCCACCGATCGAGCGTTGGCATCCAGGTTGCCGCGTAGCTTCGCGAAATGATTGCCGCGTTTCTGGTCGCCCATCCGTCTCGGGACAGGAGCCCTGATCAGGTAGCCAGCGCACGCATCACCGCCTCCGGTTCGCGGGCGATTACCGCCAGCAGCACCCTTGCAGTGCGATCAGGACGGCGCCGATGCTGTTCCCACGCCTGCACCGCGCCAACATCCAACCCGAAGGCGCGCGCGAACCGGGCTTGCGACAAGCCCAGCTTGCCGCGTAGCGCCGCCACGTCCACCGCCTCTGGGACCGTCACCTCATATTCGGGCAACGCCAACTCGCCCCGCGCATGGGCCGCAGCCTCATTAAGCGAGGCGATCAGGCGCCGCCCCAGCGGGGTCTGCTTCGGCTTCGATCGCCGCGATGAGGCGGCGGATATCGCGCTTCTCCGCACCAGTCAGGTTCTCCTTCGCGCTCTTGGCGTAGATGTCGAGCAGGTAGAGCGCACCGGTCCCGGTCAACACGAAATAGATCACCCGCGCGCCGCCGGTCTTGCCGCGCCCGCCCCGCGCCACCCGAGCCTTGCGCGCGCCGCCGGTGCCGGGGATCACCGGCCACGCCTCTGGTCGGGCCGCGATCGTCGTCTCGGCCAGGGCGCGCTCCGCCCCGCTTAGCAACCGCGCAGCCCGCCGGTCGTACGAGCGTGTCGCGATCACCCGCATGGCGCAAGAGGCTATACGACATTGTACGACAGCCGCAAGGGCCTCCTCACAAATCGATTGGGCGGATCGGAGGCCATTTCGGATTGTCTCGGAAACCTCCAATCCCAAGGCCAATCCGACGCATTCGGTTCACACCAACTCGACCCGTGCGGAATGGCCGGGTGCGGCGGCGAGACGGTGGTCGCGGGTGAGGAGCGCGGCGTCGAGCGCTTCCGCGAGCGCCACGTAGACCGCATCATAGGACGTCAGGCTGTTCCGCAGGTCCCACACGCGCGACAGCAAAAAATCGTGCGGATATCGCCGCAGCGGAAAGTCGCCCAGGTCGGCGAGAGCCTCGCCGCCACGCGCCGGGTCGATTTCGCCGGCGAGCGCGTACCGCCGGATGACCTGCGCGACTTCGACATCGAGCAGATGCGGCGCGTGCAGCGTCTGTCGAGAGGCGAGCAACCGCCGTTCCACCGCTTCGGCTGCCGGCGTGCGCAGGAGCACTTCCAGGAGAGCCGAGGCGTCGACCACGATCACTTGCGGCCGCGTTCAGCGCGAACCGCCGCGGCCGGCGTAACGGAGGGTGTCACTGGGGACCGGTGCTTCAACCGAGCACACAGCTCCTCGATGGTCGGGCGCTCAGCCACCTCCGATATCTCGTTAAGTAGAAAGTCCGACAGCGACATCCCCGCCAAGGCGGCGCGCGCTTTGAGGCGGCGATGCAGCGTATCGGGGACATTGCGGACTTGGACCATCACCGGCATGGGAACGGCTTAACGCATGTGGAGCACATGCCCAGCCGCCGTCATCACGCGGCGTTTCGCGATCCGGGGTTGGGCGTGGCAGGATGCGCGCCATGAGGTCGACCTCGCCGAGTTCGTTGCAGAAGGACAAGCGCATGGAAGTACGGCCGTACAAAGCCGCCGCGATTGCCGATCGCGAGACCGTCGCCGAAGGCGCCGATATGCGGGTGCTGGTACTGACGTTGGCGAAGGGGCAGTGCATTCCGTGGCACTACCATAATGGGATCAGCGATCATTTCGTCTGTCTGGAAGGACCGATGGTGGTGGAGACGCGCGCGCCACGGGCGGAATACCGGATGGAGCCGGGAGGACGCTGCGCGGTCGGTCCGAAGATCGCCCATTATGTGCATGGCGTCGATGACGGGCCGTGCAAGTTCCTGATCGTCCAAGGCGTCGGCGTCTACGACAACGTCGCGGTCGGCGGCTGACCCGAATGCGGGGATTGGCTGGACGGCGCACGATCGTTACCGGTGGCGCGAGCGGCATCGGCCGCGCGGCCTGCCTGCGGCTCGCCGACGAAGGCTGCGTCGTCGCGATCTTCGACCGCGACGAATCCGGCGGGGCGCGCGTCGCCGCCGAATGCGTGGGCGGCAAGGCGCGCGCGTACGGCGTGGACATCTCCGACGACGCGCGGGTCGAAGCGGCGGTGGCAGCCTTCGAAACGGACGCCGGCCCGATCGACGGGCTCGCGAACGTCGCCGGCTGGGATAAGGCCGGGGCGTTCCTCGACACCGATCGCGCGCTGTGGGATCGCATCATCGCGATCAACCTGATCGGCCCGCTGAACCTGCACAAAGCCGTGCTGCGCCGCATGGCCGAGCGCGGGGCCGGGCGCGTGGTGAACGTGGCGTCCGATGCCGGCCGGGTCGGATCGTCCGGCGAGGCAGTCTATTCCGCGTGCAAGGGCGGCATCATCGCCTTCACCAAGACGATGGCGCGCGAGATGGCGCGCAAGGGTATCACGTTGAACTGCCTCTGCCCCGGCCCGACGGAGACCCCGCTGTTCGAGGGCTTCACCGCTGACATGGCCGGGGGACAGAAGTTGAAGGACGCGCTGGCGCGGGCCATCCCGCTGCGCCGGCTGGGCCAGCCGGAGGACTATCCCGGGCTAATCGCGTTCCTGCTGAGCGACGACGCGGCCTATATGACCGGACAGACCATCAGCGTCTCCGGCGGGTTGACGATGGCCTGACCTCGGTCGGTCAGATCACCCTCTCCTCCCGCAACCCAGCGATGTCGGCATCCGAAAACCCAGCCTCGCGCAGCACCGCATCGGTATCCGCGCCAAGCGCCGGCGCCGCTTGGTGTGGCAAATCCTCCCCGGTGCCGATCGGCGTCCCGACCATCCGCACGCCTGTATAGTCCCGTATGCTGGCGCGTTCGGCGACGAATGGGTTCTCCAATGCGGTGCGTATGTCGTTCACCGGCGCCGCCGGCACCTCACCCGCGAAATGGGCGAGCCATTCGGCGGTTGTGCGAACCGACAATGCCCCGTCGAGCAACTCGGTAATCAGCGAGCGGTTCGCGAGCCGGTCCGCGAATGTGCGGAAACGTGGATCGTCGCCCCATTCCGGACGCCCGAGCCGCTCGCACAGGATCGGCCAGAATTTCTCCTTGTTGCACATGAGCAGGATGAAGCCGTCGCGTGTACGGTAGAGTTGGCTGGGGACCAGCGACGGATGGCCGGAGCGAGGTTCGCGCGCCTGTTCGTGGCCGGCGTTCAGATACCACGTCGCCAGATAGTTCAGGTTCTGCAACGCGGCGTCGAACAGGCTCACGTCCAGGTCACGCCCCACCCCGCTCGCGCGCGCCGCCAGCACGCCGGAGACCATCGCGAAGGCGGCGAACAGGCCGGTCATCAGATCGACCATCGACAGCCCGAAGCGCGACGGCGGCCCGTCGGGCTCGCCGGTGAGCGACAGGTAGCCGGCCTCGGCCTGCATCAGATAATCGTACCCCGGCCACGCCGCCCGCGACCCGGTGCGCCCGTACGCCGACAGGTGGGCACACACGATCTTCGGGTTGACCGAGGCGAGAGCCGCGTACGTCAAACCAAGCTTGTCGGGCAGATCGCCACGAAGATTGTCGAGCATCCCGTCCGCCCGCGCCGCCAGCGCGTGCAGGACGCGGCGCGCCTTCGGCTGCTTCAGGTCGAGCGTGACGCTGCGCTTGTTGCGGTTGAAGCTCTGGAAGAACAGGCTGTCGTTCTCGCCGACGAAGAACGGGCCGACCCGGCGCGCCATGTCGCCGCCCTCCGCCGGGTTCTCGATCTTGATGATCTCGGCGCCTAGATCGGCGAGCTGCATGGAACCGTACGGGCCGGCGCCGTACTGCTCGACGGCGATGATGCGTACCCCGTGCAGCGGTCCCATGCGCGTCAGACCGGGTTTCGCTCGATGAGCTGCCTCGCGATGATGATCCGCTGCATCTCGTTGGTCCCCTCGCCGATCACCAGCAGCGGCGCGTCGCGATAGAGCCGCTCCACGGTGAACTCCGTCGAATACCCATAGCCGCCGTGGATACGCATCGATTCCAGGCTGACGTTCACCGCCGCCTCGGTTGCGAACAGCTTCGCCATGCCGGCCTCCATATCGCAGCGATCACCGCGATCGTATGCCTGCGCGGCACTCTCCACCAGCAGGCGCGCGGCCTGCACCTGGGTCGCCATGTCGCCCAGCTTGGTCTGGATTGCCTGGTGCTGGCAGATCGGCTTGCCGAACGTTTTCCGAAGCTGGCTGTAGGAGACAGCCTCGTTCAGCGCCGCCTGCGCGACGCCCACGCCACGCGCCGCGACGTTGATGCGCCCCAGCTCCAGCCCGCCAAGCGTATGCTGCAACCCGCGTCCTTCGGCGCCGCCGATCAGCCGGCTCGCCGGAATCCGGTAGTCCTGAAAGACCAGTTCCGCGCTGTCGATCCCCTTGTAGCCGAGCTTTTCGAGCTTGCGGCTGACCGTGAACCCGGGACCCTTCTCGGCGAGGAACAGGCTCATGCCGCGATGGCGCGGCGCCGCGTCAAGATCGGTCTTCACCAGCAGCGCGAAGCACTGGCCGTAGATGCCGTTGGAGATCCATGTCTTGGTGCCGTTGACGACGTACTCGGCACCGTCGCGTTGCGCGGTCGTACGGATCGCCTGGAGGTCGGTGCCGCAATCGGGCTCGGTCAGCGCCAGGCCGCCGCGCAGCTCGCCGGTCGCGAAGCGCGGCAGGAAGGCTTGCCTCTGCTCCGCCGTGCCGAAGCGCTGGACAGCGGCGGCCATGATGAGGTGGGAGTTGAAGATGCCGGAAAGCGACATCCAGACCGTGGACACCGCCTCGACGATCGCCGCGTACGTCGTGCAGCTTAGCCCGAGGCCGCCATATTCCGCCGGGATCGTCGCGCCAAACAGCCCAAGCTCCTTCATCCGCTCGACCACCTCGGCCGGGTACTCATCGTCGTGCTCGAGCTGCTTCACATACGGCTTCACGTCGCGTTGCAGGAAACGCGCGACGCTATCGAGGATCATCTCATCCATCGCCGTCACCGTCCGAGATAAGTGTCCACGACCCGAGAGTCGGTCGCCAGCTCGGCGGCCGAGCCGGAGAGCACAATCCGCCCATGGTCGATGACATAGGCACGATCGGCCGCCGACAGCCCGAGCGTCATGCTCTGTTCGGCCAGCAGCACGCTCACGCCTTGCTGGCGCAGCATCGGCAATGTAGCGAACACCGACATCACGATCTTGGGCGCGAGCCCGGTCGAGGGCTCGTCCAGCAGCAGCACGCGCGGATCGGTCATCAACGCGCGCGCGATCGCCAGCATTTGCTGTTCGCCGCCCGACAGTGTGCCCGCGCGTTGGCGCAGACGGTCATGCAGCACCGGAAAGACCTCGAACATCTGTGCCCGCAATGCGGCGCGGCGCTCCGGCGCGCAGAGCCGGCCGCCGAGGTCGAGGTGATCGAGGACGGACAACCGGGGGAACAGCTCTCGTCCGCTCGGCACATGTCCGATGCCGGCGCGGGTAACCATATGCGCCGGCCGGCCGCCGATCGATTTGCCGTACAGGCTGATGTCGCCACCACGGGGCGCGAGCAGCCCGGCGATCGCGCGAAACAGCGTGGTCTTGCCGGCGCCATTGGCCCCGAGCACGACCACCACCTCGCTGGCGCCGACTTCCAGGGAGACGCCGTTGAGGATGGTCAGCGCGCCGAACCCGGCGACGACCTCACGCAACGCCAGTGCCGGCACCGCCGCTTCGCTCATTGCGGCTCGCCGAGATAGGCGCGCACCACGACCGGGTCTTGCAGCACGCGGGCCGGCGTATCGTCGGCGATCTTGCAGCCGAAATCGAGGACCACCATCCGGTCCGACAGATCGGCGATCGCGGCGATCACGTGTTCGACGCAGGCGACGGCGGCGACGCCGTAATCCTTCAGGCGGCGGATCACCGCGCGTACATCCTCCTGCTCGTCGCGCGTCATGCCCGCCATCACCTCGTCGAGCAGCACCAGCTCGGGGTTGAGCGCCAGCACGCGTGCGAACTCCAGAAGCCGCTGGAGCCCGGGAGACAGTCGCGCCACGGGATCGAGCCACGCCGTGTCGAATCCCACGGTGCGAAGCACCCAGGCGGCGTGATCGACCGCGCGGTGTCCCTGTCGGCCGTGCCGCGCTGCCAGCACCACGTTCTCCCACACCGTCATCTCGCCCATCACGCGCGGAATCTGGAAGCTGCGCGCCATGCCGAGTCGGGCACGCCGGAACGCCGGCAATTTCGCGACCGAGGCGCCCATGAACAGAATATCGCCAGATGTGGGCGGGACGAATCCGGTGATGGTGTTGAACAGCGTGGTCTTGCCGGCGCCGTTGGCACCGATGATGCTGACCGTCTCGCCGGCGCCGATCACGAACGACACGCCGTCCAGCGCCACCAATCCGCCGAACCGCACGGTCAGGTCCCGTACTTCCAGCACCGGCACGCCTTCGACGGTCGCCGTGTGCGCTTGCGGCGGTGCGCCCTGCGGCAGGACGGACGGCGCCAGCACGATGGGACGGCGCAGCAAGCCGAACCGGTTGGCGAGCGAGACGAGCCCGCCCGGGAAGACCAGCACGGTGAGGATCACCACCAGGCCGAACAGCGCGAGTTCCAGGTTCGGGAAATAGACCAGGAACTCCTCGCCCACGATCATCAGCACCAGGGTGCCGAGAAACGGGCCCCAAACCGTGCCGATGCCGCCGAACAGCACGAAGACCACGGTTTGCAGGTCGATCGTCGGATCGAACATGCTGGGCGGGTCGAGGTAGCTGCGGTTCCAGGCGACAAGACCGCCGGCGAGCGCCGGAAGCACGGCGCTGACGATGAAGGCCGCGACCTTCACGCGCGTCGCCGGCACGCCGAGCGCAGTTGCCGCCTCCTCGTCCTCGCGAACGCTCATCGCATCGAGGCCGAAGCCGGCGCGGGCGATCCACGCGGTAAGCGCGAAGCCGGCCAGTGCGATGCAGCCGGCGAAGACATAGACGCTGATCGGCGTGAGTTGGGCGGGCAAAGTCATGCCGCTGCCGCCGCCCGCGTAGCTCCAGTCGGAGAACACCACCGCGAGGATGCGGGCGAGGCCGAACATCCCGAGGGCGAACAGGATGCCGCGCAGGCGCAGCATGATCGGGCCGAGGAGGCCCGCCGCGATGGCCGCCACGATGCCGCCGAGGCAGATGGCGAAGTACCAAGGGATCGGCGTGTGGACCACCAGCAGCGCGGTCGCGTAGGCGCCGATCCCGTAGAACGAGACCTGCCCAAAGGACAAATAGCCGGTGAAGCCGCTGATCAAGTTCCAGCCGTAGGCCATCGCGGTGAACAGCAGGATGTCGGCGCCGAATTGCAGGGTGTAGCGCGAACCGAACAGCGGCACCGCGACGAAGGCCGCAGCCAGCACGAGCGCCGTCGCCCCGCCACGCAGTCGGTGCCCTGGCCGCGACAGCCGATCAGCCACGCAGCGAACCCCGCTGGAACCGGTGCGGCGTCACCGCCATGAACGCGATCAGCAGCACGTAGGGCAGCACGTTCTCGGCGTCGCCGCCGAGGTAGAAGCCGGCCACCGACTGGGCGACTCCGAGCAGCACCGCCGCGATCGCCACGCCGACGTAGTTGCCGAGGCCGCCAAGCGCGATGATGACGAAGGCGAGGATGGTGATGTTGTCGGCCGATTCCGCTGCCATCGGGATGACCAGCACCAGCAGCACGCCGGCGACCGAGGCCAGCCCGACGCCGACCGCGAAGGCCATCAGCCGCATCCGCTTCACGTCGATCCCGCAGCTCTCCGCGCCAATCTCGCTCTGCGACGCGGCGAGTAGCGCCTTGCCGAGCGGCGTGCGGTTGAGCCCGAGATGCAGCAGGATCGCGAGCACGCCACCGCACGCGCCGGAGACGAATAGCGCCTTGCCGATCGTGACCGTGCCCAGTGTCCAGGTGGACTGAAGGTAGGGCAGCGAGACGTAGTCCGAACCGAACAGCTGCAACGCCAGTTCCACCAGCACGTAGTCGAGGCCGAAGGTGACCATCAGGCTCAGCAGCTCGGCGCGCCTGCCGTATTTCACCAACGGTTCGAGCAGCAGCGGTTGCAGCGCGGCGCCGACGCCGAACATCACGATGAACACGACCGGCAGCACGATCAGCGGACTCGCGCTGCTGTGCGTGCTAAACCAGACGGTGAACAGCCCGGCCAGAACGATGAAGCTGCCATGGGCGAGGTTGACCACGCCCATGACGCCGAAGATCAGGTTCAGGCTCTGCGCGATCAGCACATAGGTGCCGCCGAGTAGGACGCCGTCCACGAGCAACTGCACCGCCAGCATGGCCTATGCCCGGCGATCGGCGGTGCGGTTGCTCAATGGATGGCGCTCACTTCCCAGGGTAGGGAACGAGCAGCTTGGCCTCCGCCAGATCGGGCGGCGTAATCAGCTTGATTGTCCCGTCCTGCACCTGCACCAGGTTCTGGGAGAATCCCTCCGAGAGGCCGTGCTGGTTCACCTTGAAGACGCCCTGGATGGTCTTCGGCTGGTGGTGCAGCAGCCATTCCCGGAGCTTTCCCTGGTCCAGCGATTTGGTTCCTGCCACCGCGTCGCCCATCACCTCGACCGCGGTGAAGCCGGCGGCGGCGTGATAGTCGGGCGCCTGGTGAAACTTCGCCGTGTAGGCGGCCACGAACTCCGGGTTGCCGGGGGTCTTGAAGTTGGCCCACCAGCCGGTGTTGGAGATGATGCCGTTGGCGAGGCTGCCGACCGCCTTGCCGAACGCCGCCTCGACCGGGCCGATCGTCTCGGCGAGGTAATGCGGCGCGAAGCCCTGGTTGTGCAGCGCCTGCGTCAGCCCGACAGCGTCGGGATAGTAGCTGCACGCAATCACCACGTCCGGGTGCGCGTTCTTGATCGCCAGCCCGATCGCCGCGAAGTCCGGCTGCGGCAGCGAATAGGTGGTCTGGTAGACCACCTTCATCCCGAGCTTCTCGGCCTGCCCGACCCGCGCCTTGTAGCAAGCGAGCGAGTAGGCGGATTTCAGCGCCAGCACGGCGACCGAGGTGGCGCCTCCCTTCTTGGCGATCGGCAGCACCTCGTCGAGATATTGCAGCGAGGAGGCGATCCCCTGGAAGTTCCACTTGTTGCCTTCGACGAAGATGTCGGGCAGCGAGCCGCCGGGGTCGATCGTGGCGTATTCGTATTTGTTGATCAACGGCGCGACCGCCTGGGTGATGCCGCTGGAATAGGGGCCAATCAGCAGGTCGACCTTGTCGTTGGTGATCAACCGCGTATAGAGCCGCACCGCGGTTCCGGGGTCGCTCTTGTCGTCGTACAATTTCAGTTCGAGCTTCCGTCCGAGCCAGCCGCCATGCTCGTTCGCCACCTCGATCCCGAGTTGGATGCCGCGATTCTGGTAGTCGGCATCCTCGGTCAGCGGCCCGGTTTCCGACGTTGTGGCGCCGATGACGATCGGCCCGGCGGCGCGCGCCGTCCCGGCTCCGATCAATCCCGCGGCGGGCAACGACATCGCAGCGCACAAGAACGCACGGAACCAAGATTTGGCTATTGGCATCTTTTCTCTCCCTGTGGCTCAGCCTATCTCGTTTCGGCGACGCTTTATTAGCTTCGGGGATTAGGCGAGCACTCCTGCTCCGTCAAGGTCACTCCGCGCAAGTGCAGCGCCGCCGCGCGCGCCTGTCCGGCCGCCACCAGCGCCCGCGCGGCGGCGGCGCCGTTGGCGAGCGCCGCCTCGACCTCCTCGCGGCTCAACGCCCCGGCGTCGCGGGTCACCGGGCGGTCACCGAGGTCGCTGTCGGGGTCGATCTCGCTACACGCCACGCGGGTGATGGCGGGATGGCCCGGCAGGTCCACCGCGTTGGCGATCATGGTCGCCGCGGCGTCGGCGGCGGCGGCGGTGTCGGCGAGCACGGTGACGGCATCGGCGATGCCGAGAGAATGGCTGCGCCCGCGCCAGCCGCTGGTGGCGATCCCGCGCACCGGCTCCGCCGCCTCGAGGATCGCGCGGGCGAACAGGGACGGCCGATCGGGCCGGTCCACCAGCCCAAGCGCGAGGC
>Ga0207933_1002697_pt1 | contig 11172 bp, 15 predicted proteins | sample NGESurdeep092012_4_FD_184488 | JGI IMG/M metagenome (GOLD analysis project Ga0207933, IMG submission 184488) | Arctic peat soil microbial communities from Barrow, Alaska - NGEE Surface sample F53-3 deep-092012 (SPAdes) | ecosystem: Environmental > Terrestrial > Soil > Wetlands > Peat ... | reverse complement strand
ATGTCCACCATCAATGCCCGCGTGGCCGCTTCATCGGCCAGCGCCGCCGCGAAGCTGTAACCGCCGGAAGTGGTGGGAAACATCGAATCATCCGCCCTTTGCCGCTTCCTTATAAGCGGCGCGAGCGGTGGTGTTAATCGACTTGCCGCGACACAAACGCGGCAATCACCTATTTCGGCATTACCCCCGCGGCGCGCAGCAGCTTGCCGTAGCGTTCGGCGTCCGAGCGGATGATGGCGTCGAATTGCGCGGGCGTGTTGGTCCCCGAAATGGCGCCGATGGTCACCAGGCGCGCCTGCACGTCGGGCATCTTGATGACCGTGGCTATATCCTTGCTGACCTTGTTCAGGATTGCTGGCGGCGTACCGGCCGGCGCCATGATGCCGAACCAGGAATCATATTGGTATTGCGGCATGCCGGCTTCGGCGAAGGTCGGTACGTCGGGCAGTGCCGGGTAGCGTTTGGCGGTGGCGATCGCAAGTGCACGCACTTTGCCCGAGGTGATGAAGGGCATCGCATTGCCGAGGAAGGCGAGGCTCATCTGCGAATCGCCGCGCATGATGCTGGTGAGCTGTTCGGGCGTGCCGCGGAACGGCACGTGCACGATGTTGACGCCCGCCTCTTGCTTGAACAATTCGCCGGCGATGTAGTTCGAGCTGGCGAGGCCGGCCGAGGTGAAATTGATAGTGCCGGGTTTTTCCTTGGCGAGCGCGATTAGCTCCTTCAGGTTTTTTGGCGGGAATGCGGGTGTGACGATCAGCACAACGGGCACGGAAGCGATCTGAGTAATGCCGGAGAAACCTTTGATAGGATCGAACGGCAGATCCTTGTTGAGTGCGCTCAGAATGGTGTGGCCGTTCGAGGTCGAGATCAGCGTGTAGCCGTCGGGCGCAGATTTGGCCGCGTAGATTGTGCCGGCGATGCCCGGCTTGTTTTCGACCAGCACCGTCTGCTTCCACATAACGGAAAGCTTGTCGGCCAGCACGCGCGCCAGTAGGTCGCTGACGCTGCCGGCGGTGAATGGATTGACGATGGTGACGGTTTTCGTTGGGTAGTCTTGCGCGAGGGCGCCCGATAGCGGCGCCAGCACGAGAGCGGCGCTCAGCACAATGTTTCGCAAGATCGTCATGTGAATCCTCCCGATGCAGCTTATTATTATAGCTTGAGCAGCTTCACCGCATTGCCGCCGAAGATCAAGGCGCGTTGTTGCGCGCTGACGGGCGCGGCGTCCATCCATTGCTTGCCGGCGAGATTGCGCTGGAACGGCCAGTCGACCGAGAACAGCACACGCTCGATGCCCATCTCGGCGATCGAACAAGTGAGCGCGGCATCGGAAAAGGCACCGCTGGTGGTGAGCCAAAAGTGCTGGCGGTAATAATCGGCGAACAGCTTCGTCATTTTCATGCGCTCGCTCAAGATGTCGCTGGTGCGCCACAAGAGAAACGGCGCGGTCTCGCCCAAATGGCCGACGATGATTTTAAGCGTGGGGAATTCGTCGAACAGTCCGCTGACGATCAGCCGAAAAGTGTGAGTGAGCGTCTCAATGGTGAACCCGAGCGGCGCGCCGGCGAGCACCGGATAGTCCCTGAAATAAGCTTCATTCACCGATGGGTGCGGCGGGGTCGGATGGATATAGAGCGGCACGTCAAGCGCTGCGGCGCGCTCAAAAATCGGACGGAATAGCTTGTCGTCCATGAAGCGGCCATGAGTCAGCCCCATGATCATGGCACCCTTGAAATCAAGCTTCGTGACGGCGCGCTCGAGTTCGTCGGCGGCCGCTTTCGGATCGGGCGTCGGCAGAGTCGTAAAGCCTGCGAAACGATCGGGATGCGCGCGCACGGCCTCAAATAGAATATCGTTGGAAGCGCGCGCCAGTTTGACCGCGCTCTCGCCGTCGAGCTGCTGGGTGGCTGGATTGTTCTCGGAGATCACCTGCAGGTCGATCCCCGCTTCATCCATGTCGCGGATGCGCAGCGCGCCCAGATCGTCCAGCTTGCGCTGAAGGGCTGAATCTTTTTCGCCGCGCAGCGCGCGCAGTTGTGGCGACGTGAAATGCTCTTCGAGGGCGATGACTTTGGGCTTCGGCATGGGGTTCTGTGGGTCTCTCTTTGGCGCCACGTGAATGACACGCTTTCAACGCAGCGGCAACGGAGTTCCGCGTGTCGCGTCACATCATTGCCATCGTTGAGCAATGTTCGCGGTTCCACGCACTGAAAACGGAACGTGCGCCGCTGCCCGACGTTTACATTGCACTGGCCGCAAGCGGTCGCAATACAAGGAGCATTATGATGCGTATTATTCTTTCCGCTTTTGCCATCGCGACGGCGGTGGCGCTTGCCGCGCCGGCTTTCGCTGATCCGTCAGAGGCCAATCCGAATTATGGCGGCGCTTACGCCGTAGCGCCCGCGGTTGGCGGTGCGGCGGTCGGCACCGCCGTCGGCGTCGGTCTCTATAACGGCTGGTATAGCGGCGCCTTCGCCGCTTCACTGCCGGCGACTGCCGCCGGTGCAGCTGCGGTCGGCGGTGTTGCCGGTCTTGGTACCGTGGCGCTGATCGATGCGGTGGTTGAGCCGTGCCGCGGCTTCCACGCTCTGGTCGGCATGAACGAGCACGAGTGTGTCAACGGCGTCTATGTCGGCGATCAGCCGCGCATGGCGGAATATCAACACGGCCGCCGCCACATCGTACGCTAAATTTGGCTTGTAATCGGAAGACCTCCGCGGTTCGCCGCGGAGGTTTTTTTGTTGGCTTAGGCGGCGCTGGCTTCGGCGGCCTGCGCGACCGGGAAAACGCAGGTGACGATAGTGCCTTGGCCGAGCGTGGAGTCGATCGTTACCGTGCCGCCGTGCAGTTCGGTGAACGAGCGCACCAGCGACAGGCCCAAGCCGGTGCCGCGATGCGACGAGCCCATCGAGTCGGTCTCGAACCAATCGAACACTTTGTCTTTCTGCTCGGGCGGTATGCCGGGGCCATGGTCGATTACTGTGAACACCACCGCGTCCGGTCGGCGCTGGGCGGCCAGCGTGACAATGGCGTTGGGCGGCGAGAAACCGACGGCGTTCGACAGCAGATTGAACAATATCTGGCGCAGGCGGCGCTCGTCGGCGGTGAAGCTGCCGATGCCGGGCGGCGCCTCGATCGCGAGTTTGATGTTGTCCTTGACTAACCGGTCCTGCACGCCCTCGGCGGCTTCACGCATGCTGACGCCGATATCGACATTGCCCAGATTGAGCGACATGGCGCCGGCATCGATGGTGGCGAGATCGAGGATGTTGTTGATGAGCGCGAGCAGGGCGTTGGTCGAGGTGGTGATGTAACCGAGATATTCGTGCTGCTTGTCGCTGAGCGAGCCAAAGGCGGGGTCGCCCAGCAGATTCGCAAAGCCGATGATGTTGGTGAGCGGCGAGCGCAGTTCGTAGCTGACGTGATGCACGAAATCGATCTTGATGGCGTCGGCGGTCTCCAGCGCCTCGTTTTTCTCACGCAGTGCGCGCTCGACGTTGAAAGTGTCGCTGACATCCTGGAACGTGACCAACGTGGCGCCGTCGGGCAGCGGCATGGTGGTCATATCGATCATCATGCCGTCGCGCCGTTCGATGCGCGCGACGATCGGCTGGCGCTCGTCGATCGCGGTGACCGCGGCGCGTAAGTTTCGCCATACGTTGTTGTCGTCGTGCATGGCCTGCGCCCAGGCTGTCACCGCCTCGATATGCGGATGCTGGTCGAGCGCCTCGGGAGCGAGTTTCCACATGCGCTGGAATGCCGGATTGTGCAGCCGCACGCGGCCGTCCGAGCCGAACACAGCGACTGCTTCGGCCAGATGATCGAGCGTCTCGCTTTGTACTTTGATGAGCGCATCGTAGCGGCGGTGCATGTCGAGGCGCTCGGTGACGTCGTCGTACAAATACGTGACGCCGCCTTCCGGATTGGGCGCGGTAACGACCCGCAGCGTACGGCCGTCCGGCAGATGCCACATCTGCTCATTGGGCTCGATCGCGCGATAAGCCTCGTAGAGCTGCTGCTTCCACTGCCGGAAGTCCTGCTCCTCTGGAACCTGGCCGCTGGTGCGCAGCGTGTCGAGCACGGCCGAGTCGGTCGGCGTGTGCTCGAGGAAAGCGGGATCGAGCTCGAACAGCGAGCGGAAGGCGGTGTTGTGGAAGATCAACTTGCGATCGACATCGAAAATGGCGACGCCGGTGGCGAGTTGGTCGAGCACGCGGCGGTGCGCCTCGATCATGCGTTTGAGCTCGGTGCGCATGGCCTCGACCTCGGTGGCGTCGATCGCCATCCCGGCGCTGCCGGCGCCGCTTGGCGCGTCCACCACGTCGAAGATGCGGCGTGACCCAGCAACGATGACCGGCAGCCGTTCCGGCAAGGCGATGTCGCCGGCCTGCGCCTGGGCGAATCTCTCTCGCGCGCTTCGGTCGAGCAGTTCCAGTTCGCGTTCGACCGCGTCGGAAGGATCCTCGGCTTCGACCGCGCGGGCGTAGGCCGCATTGACGAAAATCAGCCGGTTATCGGCGTCGCGCGCCCAGACCGGAGCAGGCAGCGAATTGAGCAGCGCCTTCATGGTCTCAAGATCGCCCATCAGGCGGTCGTGACGCGACGCCACCTCCATCAGTTCGAGTTCGATGCCGCTGACGTCGCGCAGGCGCAGCACGGCGCGCCCGGCCGCCACACGGCCTTCGGCCTCAAGTGGCCGGCCGGCGCTGGTGGTGAGTGTCATCGTGAAGCCGCGGCCCTCGCCGCGCAAAGTCTCGACCGCGTGCTCCATGCGTTGCGCCGCCGCCGGCTCCAGCCATGCGCCAAAAGCAAGCACGCGTTCGGGCACCGCGCCCGACACCACGATGCCCGTGTCACCATAAATTTCCGGCTGGTTGGCGCCGGCGGCCCAGGCGACCAGCACTTGCGGCTGCGATAACAACAAAGTCTTGAGGTGCTCAATTTCGGCGCGCGCCGCAGCGCGTTCCTCGTCTGCCACGGATTGCGCGGCGGCTGCTTCCCGCCGTGTGCGCATCAGCACCATGGTGGCGAGCATGGCGAAAAAGATCAAAGCGAGGGTCAAGGTCAGCGCACCTAGCTGTTCGCGCGATATCGTAATGCCGTCGGCCAAGCCAGCGTCGGCTAAAGCAGACGAGCCCGGCACGAGGGTGAGCGCTGTAAAAACGCAGGCGGCGAGGAATCCGCCCCGTCTCGGGCGAGAACGCAGCCTCTCGTTCGCCGTCCGGATCGTCTCCGGCATTACGACCTGCCCCAGGGAATGCGAGCGGCGTCCGCCGCGCTGCTCGCGAATCGGGTGACTTTACCCCCGCGAGGAGTCACGCCGAAAGAGTCCAGATCGTGAACGTGAATCAGAAGCGGCCGTGAAAAGCAGTTATTTTGCTTCTACCCGCTTGACCATGTCTTCAAGACTGATGCGGCTGAGGGCTGCGGAAAAAACACGCTGGGCTTCCGCCAGCGCGGGCCGCACCACGTCATTGACCAGCGGTGAATTGGGCAGCGGCGGGTCGCCGGAGTCCTCGGCGGAGCCGGCGGCGCGCAGGATGTCGTCGGCGTTGATGCGGCGGCTGTCGCGCGCGAGTGCGTAGCCGCCATGCGGGCCTCGAACGCCTCGCAGGATGCCTACGCGCACCAAAGCTTGCATAACGGGTTCGAGATGCCGGGGCGGAAGTTTATGGCGCCCCGCCAGCGCCTTGGCGGACACCGGCCGGGCGCGGGCGTTGATCGCCACATCGATCACGGCGGCAATGGCGAGAATGCCCTTGCGGGACACCAGCGGCATGATTAGCCCCAGTCGCAACTAATTTAGATGGAAATAGGCTACAGTCGCGCATCCGTCTAGCTGGTGAGAAAATACCGCCAGCTTCAACCGCCAGTCGAGCCAAAGCCGCCGCTGCCGCGCTTTGTTTCATTGAGACCAGCAACCTCTATCAAATTGGCACGCGCTACGGTTGCAACGATTAATTGCGCAATGCGCATGCCGCGTTCGATGGCGACTTGTTCACTGCCTAAATTTATCAGCAGGACGTGCAGCTCGCCGCGGTAGTCGGCATCGATGGTGCCGGGCGCATTGAGCACGGTGAGCCCGTGTTTGATCGCAAGCCCGGAGCGCGGCCGCACCTGCGCTTCGATGCCGGGTGGCAACGCGATGGCGATGCCGGTCGGGATGAGTGCGCGGGCGCCTGGCGCAAGGGTGAGCGGCTTGTCCACCGGCACGGCGGCGATCAGATCGAGGCCGGCGGCGAGCGCGCTTTGATAGGCCGGCAACGGAAGATCCCGGCCGTGCGGCAGACGGGTGATCTGGATTTCCATGGCGTCGCTCATGATGTGATCTCCTTACCGAACTCCTTAGCGACACGCGCGATCAGCATGGCGGCCACCGCTTCTTTCGATTGCGGCGGCCATTGCTCGATGCCCAGCGCCGTCACCAATTGAATCGTATTGCTGTCGCCGCCCATGATGCCGGTTTGCGGCGACACGTCGTTGGCTAAAATCCAGTCGCAACCTTTGTTGGCGAGTTTCGCTTTGGCATTGGCGGCGACGTTTTCGGTCTCGGCGGCAAAACCGATCACCAGCCTGGGGCGCTGCGATTTGTGGTGCGCGATGGTGGAGAGAATGTCGGGATTTTCCACGAGCGCGAGGTCCGGCGTGGCATGGCCGGCTTTCTTCTTGATCTTCTGTGAGCCGGCCTGCGCCACGCGCCAATCGGCGACCGCCGCGGCGAAGATCGCGACGTCGGACGGCAGCGCGCGCTCAGCCGCCTGCAACATCTCGCGCGCTGATTCCACACGCATCACAGTAACGCCCGACGGATCCGGCACATTGACCGGACCGCTGATCAGCGTCACGGCGGCGCCGGCTGTTGCTGCCGCCGCGGCAATGGCGTGGCCCTGCTTGCCGGAGGAACGGTTGGCGATGTAGCGCACCGGATCGATCGGCTCGTGCGTGGGGCCGGAAGTGACCAGTATGCGCAAGCCTTTGAGAGAGCTGCCCTTGAGTTCTTGCTTACCGCTGACGAGAAGATATTCTGCCGCTGAAGCGATCTCCAGCGGCTCGGCCATACGGCCCAAGCCGCGCTCGCCCACTTCCGCCATCTCGCCTTCGTTCGGGCCGACCAGTGCGACGCCGTCTTTAACAAGCTGCGCGAGATTGCGCTGCGTTGCTTTGTTGGCCCACATATGCGGGTTCATCGCCGGTGCCAGCAGAATTTTTGTGCCGGCCGCCAGCAGCACCGCGGTGGCGAGATCATTGGCGAGGCCGTTCGACATCTTTGCCATCAAGTCGGCGGTGGCCGGCGCCACCACGATCAGATCGGTTTCGCGCGCCAGCCGGATGTGACCGACGTCGAACTCGCTCCCGGCGTCGAACAGATCGGTGAACACGCGCTCGCCGACCAGTGCGCCGGCCGACAGCGGCGTGACGAAGTGCTCGGCCGCTTTAGTGAGAATGCAGCGCACGGCGAAGCCGCGCTCCTTCAATCGGCGGATGAGATCGAGTGACTTATAGGCCGCGATGCCGCCGCCAACGATCAGCAGCACGCGTTTTGTTCCGGCGGGCGCGTTGGCTGTGCGGCGTGGCGCCGGCGATTTGCTGGCCGGTGTGATGACATCGCGCGTATCTTCGCCGATGTCCTCGGCGGCGGCGCGCAGGATTGTGCGCACTTCATCCTCGACCGAACGTCCGCTTTTGGCGGCACGCAGCCGCAAGAGCTTCTTCAATCGCTCGTCGAGTTGCCTTACGGTGAGGGACGCCATGACAAAATCTGCTGTAATTACAACATCTAAGATAGATGTGATAGCATTGCCATCAATGCAATCAAATCACCTTTAAGAAGTTTCATCAAGCGGACGCTTGACCGCGCCGTGGCTATTGTGTAATTAACCGATGAGTTAATTAACTGAACAGTTAAGTACTATGACCCCCGACCGCCTCAGCGCCACCTTCGCCGCTCTCGCCGATCCGACCCGGCGCGCCATTCTGGCACGGCTCGCGCTCGGTGAAACGAATGTCAGCGAACTCGCCAAGCCGTTCAAGATGAGCGGGCCGGCCGTCTCCAGGCATCTCAAAGTGCTTGAGCACGCCGGGCTGATCGTGCGCTCGCGCGAAGCGCAGTGGCGGCCGTGCCGGATCGAGGCCGCGGCTCTTAAGCCGGTCGACGACTGGCTGTGTGAATACCGAAGACTCTGGGAGGAACGGCTCGACCGCCTCGACGATTATCTGAAAGTGCTGCAGGGCAAAGAAAAAGACGGAGAGACCAAACGTGAGCGTAAAAAATAGCATCGATCTCGACGATCCGCTGGCGATCACCGGTACCCGCGTGCTCGATGCGCCGCGCGAACTGGTGTTCGCAGCCTTCACCGAACCCAAACATTTTGAGAAATGGTGGGGGCCTGATGGATTCACCACCACTACCAGCGTCTTCGAGTTCCGGCCCGGTGGCGTCTGGCGTTTCGTCATGCACGGCCCCGACAAGCGCGATTACCAGAACCGCATCACCTTTGAGGTCATTGAACCTCCGTTGCGCCTCGTCTATCGCCATGGCGGTGCCGCCGATGTCGAGCCGACCGATCATCAGGTCACGGTCACATTTGAGGATTTGAGTGGCAAAACTAAACTGACGTGGCGTCACCTGTTCTCGTCGGCGGCTGAGCGCAATCGCATCATTGCCACATACGGAGCCGATAAAGGCCTCGTTCAAACCATGTCACGGCTCGCCGACTATGTCGCTGCGCAACAACACTGAGGAGAAGTCTATGCAAATCCAGCCCTATCTGTTTTTCGAAGGCCGCGCCGACGAAGCGATCGAGTTCTACAAGAAGACGCTCGGCGCCAAAGTGGAAATGGCCATGCGCTTCAAGGATGCGCCCGATCAATCGATGATCTCGCCGGGCAGCGCCGACAAAGTCATGCATGCGGCGATCAAGATCGGCGACGCCGTGGTGCTAATTTCCGACGGCCACAATACCGGAAAACCGAACTTCCAAGGCTTCTCGCTGACCATCTATCCCAAGGACGAAACCGAAGCAGACAAGTTGTTCGGCGCACTGAGCGCGGGCGGCGAAGTGCGGATGCCGATGGACAAGACATTCTTCGCCAAACGCTTCGGCATGCTGGCCGACAAATTCGGCGTCGGCTGGATGATCATTGTGCCCGCTCATTGAGCGGGCCGGACAGTGAAGTCGCGTAAAGGAGTGGAGAGAGAAATGACCGCAGAAGCCCAAACCCAAAGCAAAGCCTTCGTCCTGTCGCGTGTGTTCGACGCGCCGCGCGACCTGCTTTGGCAATGCTTCACCGATCCGGAGCGCATGAAGCCAGCTACCATTACGGCATGCAGACGCCCGACGGCACGGTGATGTGGGGCAAGTTCGTTTATCGCAAAATCGACCTGCAAGACCGGATCGAATTGATCAACTCATTTTCCGACGAGGCCGGCGGACTGACGCGTCATCCGTTCGCGCCGAACTGGCCGTTGGAATTATTGTCGGTTTTCACCTTTGAAAATGCGCCCGGCGGCAAGGCCCAGTTTACCATCCACTGGTCGCCGCTCAACGCGACCGCTGAAGAGCAGAAGACCTTCGATGCCGGACACGCCAGCATGACGCAAGGCTGGGGCGGCACCATGGACCAGCTCGCGGCTTATTTGACCCAAGCTGCCTGAAGGCGGCACCCACCGAAACCAAGGAGCGCAACATGTCTTACGTCGATGGAATCATTATTCCCGTCCCAAAAAAGAAACTCGCGGCCTATCGCGCGATGTCGAAAAAATTCGGCAAAGTGTGCCGCGAGCACGGCGCGCTGGAATATCGCGAAAGCGTTGCCGACGACGTGAAAGTGGGAAAACTGACGTCATTTCCGCGCAGCGTCAAGCTTAAGGCAGGCGAGACCGTGGTGCTTGCATGGGTCGTCTACAAATCGCGCGCGGCCCGCGACCGCGCCACGGCAAAAATTATGAACGACAAGCGTGTGGCGGCGATGATGAATCCGAAGTCCGCGCCGTTCGACGGCAAGCGGATGATCTTCGGCGGCTTCAAAACCTTCATCAGTCTTTAGCTCCGCATTGAGAGGGGTGTGACCCATGCAGTTTTCCAAAAATCCCATCACGCCATGCCTGTGGTTCGACACGCAAGCTGAAGAAGCGGCGAAGTTTTATGTCTCCGTGTTCAAGAACTCCAAGCTCGGCCGCATCAGCCGTTATGGCGAGGCCGGGCAGAACCATCACAGAAAGAAACCCGGCTCGGTGATGACGGTGGAGTTCGAGCTCAACGGTCAGAAATTCACCGCGCTCAACGCCGGGCCGCAATTCAAATTCACCGAAGCGGTGTCGTTTCAGGTCATGTGTGAGACGCAGGACGAGATCGACTACTACTGGACGAAGCTCACCGCTGGCGGCGAGGAAGGCCCGTGCGGCTGGTTGAAGGACAGATATGGCCTCTCCTGGCAGGTGATGCCGGCTGCGATTCCGAAAATGGTGGCGGATGCCGACACGGCGAAAGCCGGTCGGGTTGTGGAAGCAATCATGACGATGAAGAAGCTCGACGTCGCCAAGCTTGAGCGGGCTTACGAAGGAGCCGATGCATGAATCAGTCAGATGAAGCTGCAATGGAAGGCACCGTGGTCATCAACCGGGTGTTCGATGCGCCGCGCGATCTGGTGTGGCAGGCTTGGACCGACGCCAAGATGATGGCCCAGTGGTTCGGGCCGCGCGGCTTTACCAGCTCGGTTCCCGAACTGGATGCACGCGCCGGAGGCAAGTTGCGGATCGTGATGCACGGGCCGGATGGCAACGACTATCCTTGCGCAGGCGTTTTTCGCGAGGTGGTGAAACCCGAGCGGCTGGTGTTCACCAACAATGCGGTCGATAACAACGGCAAGGTGCTGCTCGAAGGCCTCGTTACCGTAACGTTCAGCGAAAGCGACGGCAAAACCACAATGCGTTTGCATACCCACGCCGTCGGCAAAGTTCCGATCGCGGCGCAGATGCTGGCGGGCATGGAAGCGGGCTGGACGCAGACCATCGACAAGCTGGGGGAGTTTGTCGCGCGCTAATTAGACTAGCCGCCACACGACCCACGCCAGTAGCGCGGCGATGGTCCAAAGCGCGAATGAAGTCCAGCGGTTGCGGCGCACCTCGGCGCGGCCGATGGCTTCGATGGTTTCCGGGGACAGCACCAA
>Ga0207933_1002695_pt1 | contig 11176 bp, 10 predicted proteins | sample NGESurdeep092012_4_FD_184488 | JGI IMG/M metagenome (GOLD analysis project Ga0207933, IMG submission 184488) | Arctic peat soil microbial communities from Barrow, Alaska - NGEE Surface sample F53-3 deep-092012 (SPAdes) | ecosystem: Environmental > Terrestrial > Soil > Wetlands > Peat ... | reverse complement strand
CGGCCCGGCTTATGCGCGCCAGGACGTCCGGGCCGACATAGGCTTCGATATCGGGCGTGGCGGGCGAGAGGGTTCCGAACACCAGCCCGCACAGCGTGCTCACCCGCAGCTTGCGCGGACCGTGCGCCTCCGGGCGGAAGCCGTCGGGCATTCCGCCCTTGCCGTTGACGCCGTGCTGGAAGGCGACCGAACGGAGCGTGCCACCGAGATCGTAGCGCCAGGCGTGATAGACGCAGGTGAAGTCCTTCGCCCCCTTGCCCGCCTGATCGAGGCAGATCAGCGAGCCGCGATGGACGCACCGGTTCTCGAACGCGGCGATGGCGCCGTCCGCGGTGCGGGCGACGACCACGGGCATCGTCCCCACGAAGGTGGTCCGCCAGTCGCCCGCGTCGGGGATATCCTGCTCCAGGCAGAGGTAGTTCCAGGTCGGCCCCTGGAACAGCCGCGCCTGCTCCTCGGCCGGCAGGGTGGTGTCCTGGTAGGCCCAGAAGGGGATTCGGGTGAGTCCGTCCGGCAAGATGGGATGCGGGGCGGGAACGGCGGGGCCGTCCATGGGCTGCCTCCGGTGAACGCTGGCCGATCCTCGCGCGGGCCGAGGTGAAGGGCAATCATTGCCGCTTACCCCTGTTGAACGAGGCTCGATGAGTGTGTATAAAGAGTGTGTATCGCGATGAGGATCGCATGTCGGCGAAGGCCCGCACCAACGTGACGGTTGATGCCGAACTGCTTGAGGAGGCCCGGACCCTCAACCTCAACCTTTCCGCGGTGCTTGACGTCGGCTTGCGCGCTGCCGTGCGGCGCGAGCGCGCGGCGCGCTGGCTGGCGGAAAACCGAGGCGCCCTTGATGACGCCAATGCCTTTCTCGCCGCGCGGGGCCTGTGGAGCGACGGTCGCAGGCTATTCTGATGCAGTTCGGCGTGTACCGCAACGCGGGCGAGACGAGTGACTACGCCCCCTACCTCCTGGATGTGCAAGCCAACCTGCTCGACGATCTTGATACCCGCGTGGTGGTGCCGCTGGTGAAGGCGGCGCTATTCGGACGTCGCGCAGGGCGGTTGCATCCTTCCTTCACCTTGGACGGCGAGACGTTGATCGCCGCCACCCACTTGATCGCCGCCATCCGCCGCGTCGAACTGGGCGAGCGTCTGTTCCGGCTCGAGGAACAGCGCGACGCAGTCGTGATGGCGATGGACGTGCTATTGAGCGGCGTCTGACGCCGGAAGGCGAGCGGCGAGCCCGCCGCGCCCTGCCGGACGCGCCCAAGCGCCGCCTTGACCATCCGCCTCGCGCGCGACCATTCTCCGCCCCCACGGCTTACGAACGCGAGGGGGATACGATGCCTCAGGTTACCCTGACGGTGAACGGCAAGCAGCACAGCGTCGAGGTCGAGGGACGCACCCTTCTGGTGGAGCTGCTGCGCGAGAAGCTGGGGCTGACCGGCACCCATGTCGGCTGCGATACCAGCCAATGCGGCGCCTGCGTGGTCCATCTGGACGGCGAGAGCGTGAAGTCCTGCACCATGCTCGCCTTGCAGGCCGACGGCGGGAACGTCCTGACCATCGAGGGGTTGGCGGAGGCGGACGGCACGCTGCATCCGATGCAGGCGATGTTCCGCGAGCACCACGCGCTGCAATGCGGGTTCTGCACGCCGGGGATGGTGATGTCGGCGGTCGATCTCGTGGCCAGCCATCCCCAGGGCCTGACCGAGAAGGAAATCCGTGACGGGCTGGAGGGCAATCTCTGCCGCTGCACGGGCTACCATAATATCGTCAAAGCGATCGCCGCCGCGTGGCCGCTGATGCACGGCAAGTCCATGCCGGCGGCCGCCGAGTAAGAGCGATCCAAACGGGAGGGTCATCATGGGACACCAGGGCATCGGCGCCTCCGTCCGCCGGACGGAGGACCTGCGGTTCCTGAGCGGGCGCGGCCACTATACCGACGACATCAATCGTCCCGGACAGACCTACGCCTATATCCGCCGCTCCGATCGGCCGCACGCCCGGCTGATCCGGATCGACACGAGCGCGGCGGCGAAGGCGCCGGGCGTCGTCGCCGTGTTCACCGGGGCCGACATGACGGCCGACAATGTCGGCGGCGTGCCGTGCGGCTGGCAGATCCACAACAAGGACGGCTCGGCGATGGCCGAGCCGATGCATCCGGTGCTCGCGATCGGCAAGGTGCGCCATGTCGGCGACCCGATCGCCGTCGTCGTCGCCGAGACCCGCCAGCAGGCGAAGGACGCGGCCGAATTGCTGGTCATCGACCTGGAGGATTTGCCCTCCGTCGCCAGTCTGCGCGACGCGGTGGCGCCGGGCGCGGTGACGGTGCATGACGATGTGCCGGGCAATATCTGCTACGACTGGCATCTGGGCGATAAGGACGCGGTGGATCAGGCATTCGCCGGCGCGGCGCATGTCGTGAAGCTTGATCTGATCAACAACCGGCTGATCCCGAACGCGATGGAGCCACGCGCGGCGATCGGCGATTTCGACCAATCGAGCGGGGACTTCACGCTCTACACCACCAGCCAGAACCCGCACGTCATCCGCTTGCTGATGGGCGCCTTCGTGCTGCACATCCCGGAGAACCGGCTGCGTGTGGTGGCCCCCGACGTGGGCGGCGGATTCGGGTCGAAGATCTTCCACTACGCCGAGGAAGCGATCGTCACCTGGGCCGCGGGCAAGGTGCATCGGCCGGTGAAGTGGACCGCCGAGCGGACGGAAAGCTTCATGTCCGACGCGCACGGGCGCGACCATGACAGCACCGCCGAGATGGCGCTGGATGCCGAGGGTAACTTCCTCGCGCTGCGCGTCGTCACGCTCGCCAACATGGGCGCCTACCTCTCCACCTTCGCGACCTCCATTCCCACGTATCTGTACGCGACCTTGCTCGCCGGCTGCTACAAGACGCCGGCGATCTATGCCCAGGTGAAGGCGGTGTTCACCAACACCGTCGCGGTGGACGCCTATCGTGGCGCCGGCCGGCCCGAGGCGACATTCCTGCTGGAGCGGCTGGTCGACGTGATCGCCCACGACACCGGGATCGACCGCGTGGAGCTGCGGCGGCGCAATTTCATTCCCGCCAGCGCGTTTCCGTACCAGACGCCGGTGGCGCTTCAGTACGATAGCGGCGACTACGTGGCGACCTTGAACCACTGCCAGAAGGCGGCCGACGTGGCCGGCTTCGAGGCGCGGCGGCTGGCTGCGAAGGCCCGCGGGAAACTGCGCGGGCTCGGCTATTCCACCTATGTCGAGGCGTGCGGCATCGCGCCGTCCGCGGTGGTGGGCTCGCTCGGCGCGCGGGCGGGCTTGTACGAATGCGCGAACATCCGCGTCCATCCGACCGGCAGCATCACCGTGTTCACCGGCTCGCACAGCCACGGGCAGGGCCACGAGACGACGTTCGCCCAGTTGGTGCATGAGCAACTGGGCGTGCCGTTCGAGCAGATCGAGATCGTCCACGGCGACACCGCGAAAATCCCGTTTGGGATGGGGACCTACGGCAGCCGCTCGCTTGCCGTCGGCGGTTCCGCGATGGTGAAGGCGATGGACAAGATCGTCGCCAAGGGTCGCAAGATCGCCGCGCATATGCTCGAAGCCGCGGTCGATGACGTCGAGTTCAAGGACGGCAAGTTCACCGTCGCCGGCACCGACCGATCCAAGGCGTTCGCCGAAATCTCGCTCGCCGCCTACGTCCCGCACAACTACCCGATCGAGGAGCTGGAGCCGGGGCTGGAGGAAACCGCGTTCTACGACCCGAAGAACTTCACCTTCCCCGGCGGCTGCCATGTCTGCGAGGTGGAGATCGACGCCCAGACCGGCGTTCCGGAGGTGGTGAGCTTCACCGCCGTCGATGATCTCGGCCGCGTCGTCAATCCGATGATCGTCGAGGGCCAGGTGCAGGGCGGCGTCGCGCAAGGGATCGGGCAGGCGTTGCTGGAGCGCGCGGTCTATGACCGATCGGGCCAGCTGCTCAGCGGTTCGATGATGGATTACACGATGCCGCGCGCCGACAATCTGCCGAACATCCTGGTGGGGAGCGAGATGACGCTCTGCACGCACAACCCGTTGGGCGTGAAGGGATGCGGCGAGGTGGGCGCGATCGGCTGCCCGCCGGCGGTCATCAACGCGGTGGTGGACGCGCTGCGCGACTACGGCGTGCGCCACATCGACATGCCGGCGACGCCGCAAAAGATCTGGGCGATCATCGAGGCCGGCCGGCCTCGCATGGCGGCCGAGTAGGAAGGAACAGCACGATGTATGACTTCGTCTATCAGCGGGCAGCCAGCGTCGATGAGGCGGTGAAGATGCTCGCGGGTGACCCGGAGGCGAAGGCGCTGGCCGGCGGGCAGACGTTGATCCCCGTCCTGAAGCAGCGGCTGAACCACCCGTCCAAAATCGTCGATCTCGCCAAGGCGGGGCTGTCGGGCATCAAGGTCGATGGCGCGACTGTCGCGATCGGGGCGATGACGACGCACGCGGCGGTGGCCCACTCGGCGGAGGTCGCGAAGGCGATCCCGGCGCTCGCGGAACTCGCGGGGCTGATCGGCGACGATCAGGTGCGCCATCGCGGCACGATCGGCGGCAGCATCGCCAACAACGACCCGGCGGCGGATTATCCGGCGGCGGCGCTGGCCCTGGGCGCAACCATCCGCACCAACAAGCGGGCGATCAAGGCGGACGACTTCTTCCAGGGCATGTTCGCGACCGCGCTCGCGCCCGACGAACTGATCACCGAGGTGTCGTTCCCGGTGCCGGAGAAGGCGGCGTACGAGAAGTTCCGCAACCCAGCCTCGCGCTACGCGATCGTCGGCGTGTTCGTCGCCAAGACGCGCGATGGCGTGCGGGTCGCGGTGACGGGCGCGGGACAGAACGGCGTGTTCCGCCACACCGCGATGGAGCAGGCGCTGGGGTCGAACCTGTCGGCCGACGCCATCGCGGGCGTCACCACCCCGGCGGGTGATCTGAACGGGGACATCCACGCGAGCGCTGAGTACCGCGCGCATTTGGTGGGGGTGATCGCCAAGCGGGCGCTGGCGAAGCTGCGGTAGTCGGACGCGGGCTGGTCAAGCCCGCGCCTCCTCCGCGCTACGCAGTGTATTGCGCGAGCATCTCGCGCATCTCGGAAACGAGCGGGGCGTGTGGCTCGTCCACGGCGTATGTCTCACGATACCATCGGTTGTATCGCTCGATGCTAGCCGCGAAGCTCAGTTCCGGCTGATAGCCGAGCAGTCGTTCGGCTCGTGCTAGCCCATGCTCTACCATCCGCAGCTGTTGCCGGCTGTAGTTCGAGTCATAGCGCGGCCCCAGGCCGACTTTTTCGACCGGAATCGGGCCGGCAAGACGGTCGCGGAGTCGTGCCTCGATCGCCGGCATGGACGCGACAAGCGAGCGCATCGTCGTGTCGATACTGGCAAGCAGGCGGTCCTGACGCAGCGCTTGCCTGACGTCGGAGGAGACGAGGTGGCGCAGCGAATGCAGGGGATTGGATCGGACCGTTTTGGCTGGGCGCACATGCCAGAACGCATCGTCACGCGGTAACGATGGTAGAGGCTCGCCGCAATCCGCAAGTGGCAGCAGCGCATCGACCAGGTCGCGCCAGCAGACGTGCGGCCCGTCGGTGATGAAGATACGTCGTCCATCGTTGGGCGCCGCGGTCAACGCCAATTCGATGGCGTGGCAGAGGTTGTCCACGTCCACGACGTTAATGGGCGCGGTGCCGTCCCCGAGCATGACGAAGCGATTTCGGCGCAGGTCATCGATCAGCCCGGCGTAGAATGAGGAGTACCGGCCACCGATATTGGGTGGGCAGAGAGTGATGCAATCCAGGCCGCGCGCGTGCGCCCGCTCGGCGCGGGTATCCTGCTGCAGCTTCATCCAGCCGTACGATCCGTTCGGCGGATTGGCCGGTGCGTCTTCAGACGTCGCAGTCGATGGAGGCGGGTCGCCGTAGACGGCGACACTGCTGAGGTGCACGAACCTGCGAACCTTAGCGCTTCGTGCACCGTCCAGGAGGTGGCCGAACCCCTCCAGCATAACAGCGTCCCCGCCGCGGGTACAGTTCACGACGTGGCTGCAACCTGCAAGCGCCTCCGGAATTGCGGATCGCTGCATTATGTCGAGGCGCTGCATGGGAATACCGCGGCTAGCGAGTCGCCAAGCACTGCCGAACGTGTTGACGAATGCGCGCACGCGGATTCCGGCGTGCATCAGACGCTCGGTCAAGGTCGCGCCAACGAAACCGGAGGCACCCAGGACCGCCACCGTCATGTCGGGACCAGCCATCAGGCCAGTTCCTCGGCGACGCTCGCGGTTGACGTCATATTCTGTGACCGATACAAATCTTGAAGAAGGCGCACGGATTGCACGCCGATTTCAGCCGGAACCGCGGGCGGGTGTTCTCCGCGGCACGCCTGGATGAAATCGTCCAGCTGCCGCTGGAACAGGGTCGCCTCCGGCCGCCAGCGCGGGGGGCCGCTCGGGCGGAACTCCGCCGTGACGATGGAGGTATCGGCACTCCGCCACAGGACGGGGCTTCCGTTACCCCCGGTGGCGAGGACGCCGCGTTCGGTTCTCAGGACGACCCCGCTATCGAGGCGCACCAGCTTTGAAAACAGCATCGACCCGTCGATCTGCAGACTGCGGGAATTGTAATGCAGCTTGGCAAAGCAGTGCGCTTCGGGACCCGCGACGCCGTCATGACGCAGCGACACGTCGTCCGGATAGCCGAACCAGTACAGCAGACGGTCGATATAGTGGCTGCCGTTCATCGTCAGCACGCCACCGCCGGCGCTCTTGCGATCGAGAATATAGCCGGACTCGGGAGACCATCCACCGATGCTGCCGCTTTGACAATGGAACCGCCGTACCGAGCCAAGGCTGCTCTCATCCAGCAATTTCTTCACCAGCACGACGCCATCATCGAAGCGCTGACAATAGCCGACGGCGACGACGACGCCGCGCGCCCTGGCGACCTCGCAGATCTCCCGCCCCTCATCCGCGGTGATGCAGAGCGGCTTCTCGATCAGGCACGGGATGCCTGCGCCGATCGCCGCTTGAGCAAGCGGAGCATGGGTATTGTTCGGGGTGGCGATGACAATCCCGTCCACCTTGTCGAGCACGTCCTCGAGCGACGATGCTATCAGGGGCGCGACGCCGTAGTCGCGCGCAATGGCTCGCGCCCGCTCGGCGACGGGGTCGACCAAGGCGGTCAGTGTCGCGAGCGGACTGGCTAATACAGCCGGGACGTGACACACGCGGGCGACCGCGCCGCTGCCAACAATTCCAACCCGAAACCGAGAATTCATGTGAACTTCCGCAAGCCTCGCCGCGTCGCACAAGGCAAGTAGCGTGCGAACGAACGAAAGTCCACGGAATCCTTGCGACCCGGTCTCGTGTAGGATTGGTTACGAGGTGACTTCCAGGTTGACATTTTGCGGGCCCGCATGATTAGTGCGCGCGCACGGCCGTGGTGCCCTTCGGCACTGTATGCAGCTGGATCATGATTTATGACGAGCGAGCTTCCCGCGGAATACTATGATGAGTTTCATGGCGTGGAGGCGCACTACAGCAAGAATTATCGAAAGTCACGATACTACGCGCTCTTTCGGGCCATCCTCAGGGAGCTGAACGATATTAGACCTTCACTCATTCTGGAAGTGGGATGCGGTAGTGGAGTGCTAGCGCAGATGCTGCAAGAGCAGCTTCCCTCCGTGTCCTACCGTGGGTTCGATTTCAGCCAGACAGCGGTGGGACGGGCGGGCAGGCGAACCGGACGTCAGGATATGTTCTTTGTCGCCGACGCCCGCTCCGCGGCTGCCTACGAATCCGACTACGATGCGATAGTCTGCACAGAGGTGCTGGAGCACATCGAGGACGATCTCGGCGTTATCCGGAACTGGCGTCCCGGCACACCCTGCATATGCAGTGTCCCGAACTTCCTCAACGACGAACACGTGCGCTGCTTTCGCCATGAGTCCGAAGTGCGTAAGCGGTATGGCGACCTGCTTTCGATCTCCAAGGTACGGCGCGTCGCAACGCCGGTAATGACCCAGACGGGATTTGGCGACTACTTGCGCCGGCTGCGCTGGAGCCGCAACGATCCCCGGAAACTAGCAGGCCTGCTTGGTATCAACAGATTCAATTACCTTGCGGGCTGGTTCATGTTCGCTGGAACGCGCCGCGCCGACTGAACACCGGCGCCTCAAGCCAACCGCGAGCACGCCGCCGCACCGAGAGGCCGAATACCCCGAATGCGTCAGCTGGTTGCCCGCTCCCTGTTCTGGCTAGTTTGGACGCGTGCCGGCATCAATGTCGTCTCGGTCCTAAACACGGTCATCCTCGCCCGTCTGCTATTGCCTAGGGAGTTCGGCCTCGCGGGCCTGGCGACCATCTGGACGGAGCTGATATCCGCGCTCGCCGAGTTTGGCCTGGGGGCCGCGATCATCCAGTTCCGCGATATCGATCCGGAGGATTTGAACACAAGCTTCTGGCTGACCATGCTGCTCGGGGCAGCGGGCTATGCCGGGTTGTTCTTCGCAAGCCCGGCACTCGAAGCTTGGTTCGCCGCGCCTGGGCTCAGCCCCGTCCTGCGGGTAGCAAGCCTGTCGCTCTTGCTCATCTGCGCCCGCGTGGTCCCTGACGGGCTGCTCAGGCGTGACATCAAGCTCGACAAGGTGGCGAAGGCGCAGATGCTCGGCAGCATCCTGGGCGCGCTCGTCGGGGTAGCCACGGCTCTCGCGGGCGGCGGCGTCTGGGCGTTGGTTTACGCGACGCTGGCGACTGCATTGGTGACGACCTATGCCAGCTATGTGTTTTGTCACTGGTGGCCGGGTTGGCGGTTGGGCACGCGGCAATTCGGCGCCATCGTCAGCTTCAGCCTCGCTGCCCTGGGCACGAAGCTCATCTTCGTATTGCGCAGCCGGGTGGACGAGTTCGTCGTCGGCAAGGTTCTCGGACAGGCGCCTCTCGGATTCTATCTCATGGCGCGCAATCTCGCGCTGATGCCGGTCGACCGGCTTGGCGGCATTATCGGTCAGTTGGCCACTTCGGTCATGGCCTCGCTACAAACGGAGCGGGGGCATCAAGCCGACATCCTGTTGCAGTCTATCAGATTGGTCGCCGCGATTTCGTTTCCGATATGTATCGGAATGCTGCTCGAGGCCCAGGACCTGGTCTTGGTCATGCTCGGGCCGCATTGGGTGTCAATGGTACCGGTTTTCCAGATCCTGTGTGTTTTCGCGACCTACCGCTCGATCGACGTTCTACTGCCACCACTGCTCTCCTCCCACCGGCGACAGTGGTTCCTCTTCGGCTATTCCTTCGCGAACATCATGGTCCTCGCACCGTTCCTGTGGCTCGGGGCGCGGTTCGCGGGCACCGTCGGCGTCGCTTCCGTCTACGTGCTCGTGTATCCGTTCTTCGTGGTCTGGCTCGTGCGAGAGACCCTGCGCACCGCGCGGGTCAAGTGGCGCGATCTCCTGCGTCAGCTGGCCGCCCCAACGGCGGCGTGCCTGCTGATGATCGGCGCGGTTCTGCTGATCCATCTCGGACTTGACCGTGTCGGCGTCGCCGCGGCGCTGCCGCGCCTTCTCGTATCGGCGCTCATCGGTGCCGGCGTCTATGCTTGCACCATCCTGTGCTCCGGCAGTCCCGTCGTGGCGGAACTGAAGGTGGTGCTTGGATGGGTGCTGCGGCCTCTCGGCCTCAAATCGAGGACGACGTGACGAACGCCCCTCTCCTCGATCCGCCGGACTGGGAGGCGTTTCGCGCCGCCGCGCACGCGAGCCTCGATCGCATCCTCGACTACACGCGCGACATTCGCGACCGGTCGGTCTGGCAGGCGATGCCCGCCGCACTGCGCCGCGAACTCTCGGCGCCGGTGCCGCGCGGCGCAGCGGATCTCGCCGACGTCGCCGCCGAATTCGAGCGGTTGATCCTCCCCTATGCGACCGGCAACGTGCATCCGCGCTTCATGGGCTGGGTGCATGGCGGCGGCAATCCGGCGGGAATCGTGGGCGAGATGCTGGCGGCCGGGCTGAACGCCAACCTTGGCGGGCGCGATCACGCGCCGATCGAGGTGGAGCGTCAGGTCGTCCGCTGGATGGCCGATCTGTTCGACATGCCGCAAACGGCCGGGGGATTGCTCGTCACCGGCACCTCGGCCGCCAACCTGATCGCCGTGCTGATCGCGCGCGCCCACGCCGTTGACGGGATCAGGCGTGCAGGCGTCGCTGGAACCGGGCTGGTGGCATACGCCTCGGCCGCCGTGCACCTGTGTGTCGGGCGGGCGATGGACATGGCGGGGTTGGGGAGCGAGGCGCTGCGCCTGATCGCGATCGACGCGGCGGGGCGGATGCTGATTCCGGCGTTGGCCGAGGCCATCGCGGCGGACCGGGCCGCCGGGCTGCACCCGTTCGTCGTCGTCGGCACGGCGGGCAGCGTGGACATTGGGGCGATCGACGATCTATCCGGCCTCGCCGCGTTGTGCCGGCGCGAGCGGCTATGGTTCCACGTCGACGGCGCGTTCGGCGCGCTGGCCGCGCTATCGCCGACGCTGCGCCCGATGCTCGCCGGGATCGAACACGCCGACAGCGTCGCCTTTGACTTCCACAAATGGGGACAGGTGCCGTACGACGCCGGCTGCATCGTCGTACGCGACCGCGCCCACGCGGAGGACGCCTTTTCCGCGCCGGCCGCCTATCTGCGCCACGAGGCGCGCGGCCTCTCTGGTGGCGCGCCGTGGCCATGCGATTACGGCCCCGACCTGTCGCGCGGGTTCCGTGCCCTCAAGGTTTGGTTCACCTTCAAGACCTGGGGCGCGGACGCGATCGGGGCCGCCATCCTGCACACCTGCGAGGTCGCGCGGCATCTGGCCGAACTGGTCGACGCGCAGCCGTTGCTGGAGCGGCTGGCGCCGGTGGCCTTGAACATCGTGTGCTTCCGCTATCGCTTCCCGCACGATGCCGACCGCCAAAACGCGGAGCTGGTGGCCGACTTGCAGGAGGCGGGAATCGTCGCTCCGTCGACGACAACGCTCGACGGCACGCTCGCCATCCGCGCCGCGATCGTGAACCACCGGACGAAGCTGGACGACGCCGAGGCGCTGGTTGACGCGGTGCTGCGATTTGGGGCACGCCGGGCAGAACAACAGGGAGGAAAGGAAACGCCATGAAACG
>Ga0207933_1002694_pt1 | contig 11177 bp, 13 predicted proteins | sample NGESurdeep092012_4_FD_184488 | JGI IMG/M metagenome (GOLD analysis project Ga0207933, IMG submission 184488) | Arctic peat soil microbial communities from Barrow, Alaska - NGEE Surface sample F53-3 deep-092012 (SPAdes) | ecosystem: Environmental > Terrestrial > Soil > Wetlands > Peat ... | reverse complement strand
CCGGAGATTCCGCACATGCCCTGGTTCTTCGACCGCACGGGGTCCACTGACGGCTCGCGAATAGCGCCGCCAACGATGTTGCCTTCCGCCTCAGTTAACGGCGTCGGCACCCCGAATACCTTGATTTCGCGGCTCAATAGCCCGGCCTGCGCGTACCCCGATTCCAACGCTTCGCTGCGCCCTCGCGGGTCGCCAACGCATGGTCGGGGCCACCGTGACTCGCTACGTCTTCGATGTCGGACTCTCTCATTCCTTTCTCCGGGCCGGTTTATCCCGGCGCTTTCTAACTATTTAGGTCCCTGCTGGCCTGGCTGGATTGGGTCAGCCGGGCGCGGATGCTGGCAGCCAGGGCTGTCCGGCTGCGAGTTGGGCGAGCACTTGTAGTGAGCACTGGCCTTGCTTTCTGGCGGTGGAGACGTAGGAGCGCACTGTCAGGTAATGCTCGGCGCCATTCATCGTGCGGAAGCACCCGGATATCTTCTGTTGCAGCTTGACCATGCGAAGGTCTGACTCGCAGAGGTTGTTCGAGAAGGGAACGGCGAAGTCGTGGGCGAAGAGGGTCGCTTCGCGCTCGCGCTTATCGAGTCTGAGCAGCAGGTTCTGGGCCTTGGTGCGCTTGATCTGCTTCCCGGCGTTCTGCGCCAGGCTGGGGTTCTGCTCGTAGCCTGAGGCGATCAGGTCGCGGTATGAGGTGTGAAGTTCTGCCAGGGCGGGGGCGCCCAGCGCCTTGCGGCCGGCGGTCTTGGCGTGATCGACCAGGTCCTTGGTGTCCAGCAGAAGGCAGCTCATGCCTGAGGCCCAGAGCTGCCCTGCTTCGGTGGCAGCGATCAGCTCCCGCAGGTGGTGGGCGCCGCAGAGCGCGTGGGCCGCGTTTGTGTAGGCACGGTAGGGGGAGAACCCGTCGTGCACGGCCACACCGGCGAAGCCGGGGAGCACGCCGGCCTGATCCATCGCTTGCCCTGCGCGGCCTTGTCCACCCAGGCCTTCAACGTGGCTGTGGAGAGCTGCGCCCCGATCAGGTCGCAGATCAGGTTGCGGGCGCGCTCATAGGAGACATGCTGGAAGACGATGAGGTAAACCCCGAAGGCGCGCAGATTCACCCCGTATTCGGTAGGGGCGATCACGTCCTTCGGGAAGTGGGCCTCGTTCACACGCCCGCAAGCCTTGCAGCGTCTGGCTTTCGCGAGATGCTCTATCACTTCCAGCGCGAGCTTCTCGGGAATATCGAAAACCTGACGAGACTCACCGCCCTCAATCTCTTCCCCATCAGTCAGATCTCGCCCGCAATCCTCGCAAACATCGGGCTCATGGACGATCACACGGTCGGGGACCGCCACGCGCTCCAAGCGGGCGCCCTCATGGCCATGCTGGCCGCCCTGTTTGCGCCCCGAGCGCTCCCTGAGGCTGCGCTTCTTCGGCGAGGGCTTTGAGTAACCATCAGAGGACGGCGGCTTGCTCGAGTTACTGGAGTTCTGATCCAGCCTGGCCCGCATCTCGACGATCTCGGCCTTCAACCCGACGATCATCGCCTGCTGCTCGGCGCTCTGCCCCCGCAACGCCGCGATCACCGCATCCTGATCGGTGATCCGGGCTTCAAGCTCCTCACGACTGAGCTGCCCTGCATCGGCCATGCCCGCAAGATTCCCTGCAACCACGCGGAATCCCGCTCACACCGACCCCCTTCCGGACTGCGCACCACACCCGAACCTGCGCTCACCCCCGACAAGCGAGACCAGCGGGACCTAAATAGTTACCATCGACGACGCACCGGCTCCCGTACCAGCGCCGGGCAAGGGCGCTCCAGAACCGAAGATGGCTCCTCGCTCATTGAGTTCCGAACAGCAGGTGGGGCCGCGACTGCTCGCGGCCCCACCCTGCGTTTGGCTACAGGCTCACCGTCACCTGTCTCCGTATGCTGGAGATCCTGCTACGGGTTTTTGACGGTGATTGGGTTATCGCCGGAAGGGCCTTCGATGAAGTCGTTGCCACTGATGGCGCCTTTCGTCCCGGTTGCGGTGTTCGTCAGAAAGCCCGAACCGTTGAATTCAGCGAAGCTCGGGTTGCTGTTGACGAACTTCGGTTCCAGCGTGCCTTCGTAAGTAGCCACCACCGTGCCCGAGCATCGGATGTCGATCTCAATGCCCGTGATCCGATCCAGGATGGGTGGTCCGGCTATCAGTTCGGTCAGCCACGGCAGCTTCGTTGGCACCACTTCTGTCACGGCTCCTTCAGGACAGATGTTGCTGACGTTTTTGCTGGTTTCGAAGCAGGTGATTTCGTCAAGCCCGGCACCGCCACCTACCGGATTCCAGATATAGCCGCAGTCTTTTACTTCGCCTTCGGTGAATTTTGTTCCTCCTTCCAGTTCTTTATCTTCCAGCTTGAGGTGGCCATGAGTCGTGACAGCGACCTTCGTAGCACCGATTTTTGTGCCATTGCTGTACCAGTGCGGCTGCGCCTGCGCCACCGTCGGCACAATCGCGAATGCGGCCACCACAAGCAACGGCGCGAACGCTGCGTAGAGCTTCTTGGACATGAACTATCATCTCCTTCGTAGTAGTAGTGTCGGCCTCGGAGTGCTCGTCTGTCCAGAGGTGCGCTTCGGGGCTGGATTTTGTGGGGCTCCCCCGGCCCGCCTGAGCGGCGGTCCGAGTTTGTCCCTCTACTTGTTAAGCGACGGGGAGGCCGCGAAAGGGGACATCGCCGCCCCGGGGTGTTCGTTCGGAGACGTTCAAGGGCGCCCCGGCGCCGATCCGCTCCCGCCGGCGGCGCCGTCGGCTTGGTCTGTTCCGCGCTCACCCGCGCGCGCCTCCCGCGCCTTACCCTTGCCGCGCACGAGCGCCTTCTTGATGGCCGCTACGCTCATGCCATGCCCGCGCGCGATCTCGGCGAGATCGAGGTCCATCACCGTGTGCTCGTAGACGATCGCGCGCTCGCGGTCGCTCATCGGCTCCAGCAGCTCGCCCACCGCGGCGGCCTGCTCGACTGGCGAGGGCGGCGGATCGACCGGGACCTCCGGCATCTCGCCGAGGTCGGTCGGCTGCTCGCGCTCGCGGCGGCGCCCGCACGCGCGGCAGAAGTCGACCGCCGCCCGCCGCAGGCAGAGCGCCGCCAGGACGCTCGCGGGCATCCGGGCCACCTCCTCGTCGTGGCCGAGCAGCGCCACGAAGAGCCGTACGTTCGCCGCGGAGACGACGTCCTCGCGATCCTGGCGGCACCAGCGCGGCGCGGGCAGCAGCCGCGGTACCGTCTTGCGCGCCTGTGGCAGGCTGCGCCCGACGAGTTCCCATGCGAGCTCGCGCACACGGCACTCGTCCCCGCACCGCGCGGCCTCGGCCAGGCAGGAGCACAGCTGCTCCTCATCGACGCGGGCGGTGAGCGCCGCCGGCGCGGACGCGAGCGCGACCGAAGCGAGGCTCCTTGAGAGATGCCTGTGAACCATCTCTACACTGCCTTGTGTCGTGGTCCCGACCCTGGGCCATCCGGTCCATACGGCCGGGACCTGTTTATGTGGTTCGGCTCCGGAGCGCTCCTCTTCCCAGACGATGCGCCCGGAGCCGTTCCCTTCCGGATCGCCTTCCGCCCCTGCGCTACCCGTGGGGCGGCGAGCTCTCCTTCGAGACACGAGCGACGCTACGCCTCGGTGCGCGCACGGGCAATCCCGACGCGAGCGGCCAGGTCGGATCGGTGATCCCTGTCTGACGCCCATGCGGCCCGGCGGGCGTCCGCTTCGCGGCAGCTCCCGACCCCGCATTTTCCGTGTATCTGCGGGGTAAATCGGGGACCGCCGCCACGGTGGTGTCGCGTGCGGCGAGCGCTTCTCGCCCCGATGAGCTCCGTTCTACGGTGCCGATCTGGTCGAACTCGCGATCCATTTCTTCGCCCGGGACGCCCGCTTCGCGCCGCCGCGAGGCTCTTCGGGCGCCCCGCGGGCGCCCTGTCAGGGCGCGGCCGGGGGTGGCACCGCGCCGGCGAGCGTCGCCAGCGCCGCGTCCGCCAGATCGCGGTTGCCGTCGATCTCCAGGCCCTCGACCGCGCCGCGCAGCAGCGCGTCGCAGACAGCCGGCGGCGCAGCGAGCACGATCGCGTCGGGCCTGGCCACGGCGCTCTCCCCGAGCGTGATGCGCCCGCCGTCCAGGCACAGCTCGACGTCTGCCCAGCCCTGCTGCAGGTGCGCGAGGGGCAGCACGTGCACGCGCACCACGCCGTGCAGGCCCGGTGGCGCGCGCAGCTCTCCCCCCAGCGCCAGCAGCTTTACGAGCCTGATCAGGTTGCCCGTCATCCACGGCGCGCTGCTCGGGGTGGTCGCCAGACGGAAGCGAGCGGAGAGCAGGATCACACGCGCCAGCGCCGGGACGATCGGGGCCAGCCGGTAGCGGTCCTGCCCTCCCGGCCCCGCGGCCGGCACCCTCTCCACCATGCCGCCCTCGGTCAGCGCCTTCAGATGCTCGGCGAAGGTCGACTTCGCCAGCTCGGGCATTTCCCGGCGCACGCGGCCCAGCAGCTCCATGAACGGCGCCCCTCCGTCGAGCAGCGCGTCGAGGATCAGGCGCCTGACGTGGTGACCGATCATCTCCACCAGCGACCGCAGCTTCGCCGGAGCGCGGGGCTCCTTGCGCAAGCGGCGCTCGAGCGCCTCTGTCTCGATGGCGAGTTGCGCCAGTTCGACGCCGGGCTGCGTGAGCTCCTCCCGCCTGCGCCTGGCGTCGGGCTGCCCGCCGCGGCGCTCGACCGGGCGGCTGCGACGATCGGGGGGCCCTGTGCGGCGCTCCGGCCCGATCGGGACCGAGCGCACGAGCCCGTATCGGTGCAGCTCGCCGAGCGCGGACTTCACCCGAGACTTCGAGAACTGCAGACGCTCCGGCAGCTCGTCGCGCTCCAGCGCCCCTGCGCGGTAGAACTCGCGCAGGATCTCGCCGCGCAGGTCGCCGGGCTTGATCAGCGCGAAGAAGCCGCCCTTCGGAACGGGCGGCTCAACCGAGCCCGCAGCGTCGCCGGACATCGCCCTCCCCCCAACGCAGGACTCGACGCGAGCCGTGTGGGCAGATGGCCCGCACGCGGGCCGGCGGACGCGGAGCGAGATGATCGCCCGCGCTCACGTGCCCTGCCTGGATGCGCCGTCGAATCTCTCTCATCTGCGCTGCCCCGGTGACAGTCTCCTCGCGTAGGCGCTGCTTTGACCGAACACAGGCTACACGAAATATCGCATAAATATCGCATAGCGGAAAGACTCCGGATCGGCGCCTGTGGGGGATATGCGCGCGCGGCGGCGCTTGCGCACTCGAGCGTGCCACAGCCGCCTACGGGCCGCTGATGGGCGACTGGCCGCGGGCGCTGCACGCCGTGATCGAGGCGATCATGCGCTACTTCGCATCAAAGCCCGCGCTGGCGCCGGCGATCGGCGCCGCGCGCGCCGCGGAGGTCGTCAGCGAGCAGCGCTCGCAAGAGCGCGCTCGCGGCTCGACGCGCGCGCGTCGAGGATCACGCTGACCGCGTCCTGCCCGCCGATCCCCGGCGCGAGCGCCAGGTAGGCGATCTGGTCGGCCAGCGCGGGCAGCAGGTGCGCCTCCCCGCGGGTGACGTGGTGGTGCACTATCCCCCAGATCGCGCCGACGATCGCCTCGGCCACCGGCGGCGAGGGCCGGCTGTCGGCCGGCAGAGAGTTCACCAGCTGATCGGTGAACTTGGCTAGCAGCGCCTCGCGCCGTTCGATCGCGGGCGGGCCGAGCGCGAAGACCTCCACGAACGCGATCCGGCACAGCGCCCGATCGCGGGCCACGCGCTCCATCAGCGCGGCGATGCCGCGGTGCACGCCCGCAAGCCGATCCCCGGCCTCCCGCGCGGCCGTGGAGGCGCCGATCAGCGCTTCGACGCTCAGCAGCTCCAGCGCGCCCAGGAAGCACTCCTGCACATCGCCGCAGCGCTCCCTGACCACGCTTTCGGTGACTCCGGCGCCGTAGGCGATCTGCCCATGGGTGAGCCGCGCGTAGCCGCCCTTCGCCGCGATCTGGGCGGCGACGCGCAGGATGCGGATGCGCTCGTCGCTGGTGCGCAGCGCCAGCGGGCGCGAGCAGCAACGCAACGGCGCCCCCGCAGATCGGGACTCACAGAGCTCGGCGAGAGCCGGCGACTGGTAGCAGAGCGCCCAGGCCAGCAGCTCGTCGGCGAGCGCGGGCAGCTCGTACTCGCGTCCGCTGAGCAGCCGCTGGCGGATCACGCGCTCCACGCCGCGCACGATGCCCTTGACGAGGATCGGGGGCAGCGCAACCCCTTCGGGCGCCTGCGCGAAGCTCGCGCCGACCATGCGCTCGAACACCGCCCTCGTGCGCTCCATGCGCTGCAGCCCCGCCGGCCCGCTGCCGAGCACCTCCGCCAGCGCGAACCGCGCCGCCTGGGGCTCCTCCACCACCTCGGCCGCGAGCTGCTGGAAGGCGCGCCGCAGCCGCAGCTGCCAGTCGCCATCCTGCACATAGGCGCCGCCGACCCGATCTACGGCGCGCCCCACGATCATGTCGTAGGTCGCCAGGAAGTAGCGCTCCTTGCTCGGGAAGTGCCTGTACATGTCCTGCTTGGACATGGCCGCCAGCCGCGCGAGCCGGCGCGTGCCGGCGGCCGCGTACCCGTCGGTCGTGACCACCTCGATCATCGCGCCGTGCAGGCGGCGGCGCTGATCGGCGGCCACCTGCTCCGCGGTCAGCCCGTCCGCGGCGCGCTGACCGCGCGGCAGCGCCCGGTACAGCGGCTCCAGCTCGGCCGTCGTTGGCACGTCTGTCAGCGTGGCTGCCACGGCCTCTCCTTGCTGAGCTCGTTGCGCTCGCCGAGTCGGTCGAGACCAGCGACCGCAGGCCGCTGGACCGTCCGCTCGATCCCAAAACGTGACACCGTGCCCGCCCTTTCCATGACTTGAGAGATTATACAATCGGGGTTGACCGGCATCAAAGAGGGTTCGACCCTCATGCCCGCCAGCCCCGACCCCCAGGTTGCGCTCGGTCGCGCGATTCGTTTGCGCCGCGAGGAACTCGGCCTCGAACAGCACTCCGTAGCGCTCGACGCCGGCATCGAAGCGTCATGGCTCTCGCACATCGAGAGCGGCCGCCAGAACCCCGCGTGGGGTACCGTCGACCGCATCGCCCGCGCTCTTGGATTGGCCCACTGGGAACTCGCGAAGCTCGCCGATGAGCTGGAGACCGCCGACCGGCGGCCCACCGACGAGCCGCTGCGGCGGCGCGACTGAGTCGAGCCGAGCTCCCGGTCCACGGCGGCCCGTCGACTCGTCCCCCGCGTTGGGGGCGTGTAGCGGAGGGGTGCAACGGCGAGCTGCTTCACGCGCGTGGGCAGGCGTTGACGACTGTGGTCATCGCGGCCAGCAGGGCGTGGGCGAGCGATACTCGATGGCTGTCAGGTTCAGGAGCGGGGCCAGCGCTTGCCGGTCGATGCGCAGGTGGTAGCGAGCCAGCAGCGCAAGCGGCTGACGGCGGCTCAGACTGGTGGGAGGATTTCTTCCTCGTAGACCCAACGCTCGATCCTGATGAGATAGGGGTCGAGCTCGTCCACGAGGACCAGGACACCCTCGTGCAGCGTTTTCCAGTTGTCCAGGGGGTAGGCGTGAGCGAGAATGTCGCGCAGCTTCATAGCCTCTTGCAGGCGCGCGGCTGATTCATGCGAGATGACGCCGAGCGCGGCGAGCCGCTCCAAGGGCCGACCTGGGGACTTGTCCACCACGCCGAGGCGCTGGCCCTCGGCGAGGGCGCGTGCCGCGAGCTCGTGCAGCCAGTTGAGCAGCACCTCGTACATGCGCTCGATGACCGCCACCCGGTTGCGCTCGGGCACCTCCGATGACTGCGCGGCAACGACGAACCGCTCCTCCGCAAAGTCCGGCCCGAACCCCTGCATCGCCTCGAGCAGTTGCTCGCGCACGGCGGGGATCTCCCGGAGGATCGCCCCGATCCGACGCTGGCCCTTGGATGCGCGATGCGCCTCCGTCACGCGCGCGCCACGACCCCGGGGGCCCCCGCGCCTCTTTCGCGCTGCGCCAATCGTTCCCTGGCGGCAGCGAACGTCGCGCGCGCACCGATCATGATCTGCTCATCTTCGCGGGCACCCGCCGCAAGGATCTGATCGCGGCGCTCCTGCAGGGCGCCCCAGAGATCGTCGCGGTCGATCAGCACGCGCCCCTCGCGCATGACGTCGGCGAGCAGCGAGGGCTGTGCCTCGGCCTGCTCCAGCATCACGACATCGACAGGCGTGCCAAGCGCGCGCCGCAGGCGTATACAAAGACCCGCCTGCACCATCCCCCCGGAGCGGCGGTGGACGATCAGCAGGTCCACGTCGGAAACTGGGGTGTCCTCGCCGGTCGCGGTCGAGCCGAACAGCACGGCCAGGCGCACGTCGCGCTCGGTGCGCAGCGCGGCCATCAGCTTCGCGAGTAGGGCACGGTGGCCGCTCAGGTAGGACTCCTCCGCGTGCGACAGTTCGAGCTGTCCGCCGGCCACCCGTCGGCCTCGCAGCAGGCCACCGTTGATGTAGCGGCGCAGCGTGCGCTCGCTGCACCCGACCCTGTTCGCCGATCGACTGAGAACCAAACCCATGCGTCCAATATATCACTCCGTGTGTCCAGCAGCTGGGCCCGTGTGTCCAACGAGCGAGTTCAGGGATCTGACTCAACGGGAAGGGGACAGGTCCCCCTCCCGATCTCCCCCCGGCTGCATATGGCAGCGAGCTCAGGGACTGAACTTGACCGTAATGACATCCCCGTCGACCATCACGTAGTCGCGCCCCTCGACCCGCAGCGTGCCGCGTTCGCGGGCGCCCGCGTAGCCGCCGGCGTCAACCAGCTCCTGCCAGCCGATCACCTCCGCGCGCACGAAGCCCTTCTGGATGTCCGTATGAATCTGGCCCGCCGCATGCCACGCGGTGAGACCGCGATGCAGATGCCAGGACTGCGCGATCGTGGCCTCGCCGGCGGTGAAGAACGCGATCAGCTCCAGCAGCGCAAACGCCTCGCGCACCACCCGTTGAAGGCCGGACTCGCCGGGCGGGCGGGAAAACAATTCCTCCCGCATCGCGGTGGCGTCCTCCTCGTCGAGCTCCGCCAGCTCCGACTCGATCCGCGAGGACACCGCCACCGCGCGCGCCCCCTGTGCGGCGGCGTGCTCGGCGACGGCCGCGGGGACCTCCTCGGAGCCCTCGTCGACGTTGGCCACGAACAGCACCGGCTTGCTCGTCAGGGAGCCCAGGTCGCGGGCGGCGTTGGGCGCCTCCTCGGGCACGGGCACCGTGCGCGCCGGCCGGCCTGACTGCAGCGCCGCGATCACCTCCCGCAGCCACGCCTCCTCGGCGATCGCCACGCGATCGCCCCCACGCGCCTGTTTGCCGACTTTGTCCACCCGCCGTTCGGCCGCCTCGAGATCGGCCATCACGAGCTCCGTCTCGATCGTCTCGATATCCGCAAGCGGGTCGACGCGGCCCTCCGGATGGATCACGTTTTCGTCGTTGTGCGCACGCACGACGTGGACGATCGCGTGCGTCTCGCGGATGTTCGCCAGGAATTTGTTGCCGAGGCCCTCCCCCTGGTGTGCTCCCGCCACCAGACCTGCGATGTCGTGGAAGTCCACCGTGTCCCACACGATCTCCGACGAGCCGAGCGTCTTTGCCACCTCCTCCATCCGCTCGTCTATCACCGGGACCACCGCCACGTTCGGCTCGATCGTGGTGAACGGGTAGTTGGCCGCCTCCGCCCCCGCCTTGGTCAGCGCGTTGAACAGCGAGGACTTGCCCGCATTTGGCATGCCTACGATGCCGATCCTCGTGCTCACCGGTCGGCATCTTGGCAGGGATCCGGGGAAGAGGCCGGCGGGCAGCTCACCGCCGCGCGGCGATGACCGTCCCCAGCAGCGCGCCGGCGAGCACGTCGGAGGGGTAGTGGACCCCCAGGTACAGACGCGAGACTGCCAGCCCCTTCGCGAGCGTGTAGAGCGGGAGCGCCGGCAGGCCCAGCCGCGCGTACGCGAGCGCGCCGGCGAACGAGGTGGAGGCGTGCGCGCTCGGGAAGCTCAGCTGTGTCGGGGTACTCGTCAGCGGCGGCAGATCCGGCAGTTGCGGACGGCGGCGGCGCACCACCAACTTGACCGCCGTGTTGAGCGCATAGGTCCCCAGCACGGTGCCCGTCGCCCGTCGCCATTGCGGACGCCTGGGCGCATCGAGCGCGTACCCGGCCGCCCCGATCGCGAGCCACACCGCGCCGCGCTCGCCGAGCTTGGAGAAGCGGGCGACCGCCCGCTCGGCCCTCGGCCCATGGCCCCGCGTACGCATCGCACGCAGCACCTGCTCGTCCAGCGACCGCGGGGCGCTAGGCGCCGAAGCCGACTCTTGAATCATCGTCCTCCGCGCGGATGTAGACGACCTGTCCGAGGTACAGCCGGACGGGGCCGTCCTCGGTCTCGAGCTCGTGCCAGCCGCCATCGCCGAGGGACTTGTAGAGGCCCTTCAACTCGTCATCGCTGACGCGCAGCGCGAGCACCTGACCGCCCTGGAAGCCGACGCTGATCCGGCGCGCGCTCGCGGTGGCCATCAGTGCGCTCCCAGGCCGGCGGCCGGCTCGACGATCTCGGTCAGCACGCCCGCGGTCGCGCGCGGGTGCAGGAACGCGACGCGTGAGCCGCGGATGCCGATCCGAGGCTGCTCGTCGATCAGCGCCATGCCCGACTGCCTGAGCGCCGCGAGCGTCGCGTCGATGTCGCCGACCTGGAAGGCCACGTGGTGCAGGCCCGGGCCCCTCTTCGCGAGGAACTTCCCGACTGGCGTGTCCTCGCCGAGCGGCGCGAGCAGCTCGACGTGGTTCTCGCCGACGTCCAGCAGCACGGCCTCGACGCCCTGCTCCTCGACCACCTCGCGGTGGGCCACCTCCATCTGGAAGCCGTCGCGCCACAGCACGAGCGAGGCCTCGATCTCCGCCACCGCCACGCCGATATGGTCGATCCGCCTGAACACGCCCGCCAGTCTATCGGCGGGTTGCGGATCGGCGGGTTGCGGATCGGCGGGTTGCGGATCGGCGGGTTGCGGATCGGCGGGGTGCGGATCGGCGGGTTGCGGATCGGCGGGGTGCGGATCGGCGGGGTGCGGGCGAGGGCGACGTGTCCCCTGTGGCGACGGACCCCACCCGCGCCGACGCCGCCCTC
>Ga0207933_1002693_pt1 | contig 11178 bp, 10 predicted proteins | sample NGESurdeep092012_4_FD_184488 | JGI IMG/M metagenome (GOLD analysis project Ga0207933, IMG submission 184488) | Arctic peat soil microbial communities from Barrow, Alaska - NGEE Surface sample F53-3 deep-092012 (SPAdes) | ecosystem: Environmental > Terrestrial > Soil > Wetlands > Peat ... | reverse complement strand
CGGGGATGAGCACGTCGTCGAAGTACTCCTGGCAGAACTCGGCCGTCCCGTTGATCATCTTGATCCGCTGCACCTCGATACCCGGCTGGTGGATCTTGAGGATGAACATGGTCAGACCCTGGTGCTTGGGCACGCTCGAATCGGTGCGGGCCAGGCACAGGCAGTAGTCGGCCCGGAAGGCGCCCGAACTCCAGATCTTCGATCCGTTGAGGGCGAAGACGTCACCGTCCCGGGTTGCCGTGGTCACCAGACCGGCCAGATCCGAGCCGCCGCTGGGCTCGGACAGGAACTGCACCCACAGCTCCTCCCCCTTCAGGATGGCCGGGAGGTGCCGCAGCTTCTGCTCCTCGGTCCCGAAGTCGAGGATGGTGGGGGCCAGGATGGTCAGGGTGGGGACGTTGAACGTGGTGGGCATCTGGTAGCCCATCGACTCCTGGGTGAAGGCCCGCTGGTGGGCCCGGGTCAGGCCCTGACCCCCGTACTCGGTCGGGTAGCAGATGCCTGCATAGCCCCCCTCGAACAGGAGCCCCTGGAGCCGGCGGGCCCGCACGGCCATCTCGTCTTCCTGGGCCAGCTGCCAGTTGTCCATGCCCTCGGGAAGGCGGGGCATGGTCTCGGCCAGCCAGTTCCGGGCCCGCAGGCGATAGGCCTCGAGCTCCTCGGGATCCACTCCGTCGTCCATGACAGTCCCTTCACTCATCTCCGATGCCCATCCCGGCGGCAATACGGTCCCGGTGGTCCCGAGGCGTCCCGAACTGGGTCCGGTCCTGGACCACCCGCCGCAGGTACAGGTGGAGATCGTGGTCCCACGTCACCCCGATCCCCCCGTGCAGCTGGACGCACTCCTGCAGGATGAACGGTCCGTGGTCGCCGATGTAGGACTTGGCCACGCTGACCAGCTCATCGGCCCACGGGGTGTCCGAGTCGACGGCTCGGGCCGCCGCTCCGGCCGTGGCGTGGGACGCCTCGAGCCACATCTTCATGTCGGCGAACCGGTGCTTGAGGGCCTGGTACGAGACCAGGGGCCGCCCGAACGAGTACCGGTCCTCGGCGTACTCGATCGTGAAGGAGAAGACCCGGTCGACCGCCCCCACCATCTCGAAGCACTGCAGCACCACGGCATTGTGGAGCTGGCGCTCGATCTCGCCCCCGGCCCGACCCGGCTCGCCCAGAACGCTGTCGGCGGCCACCTCCACGCCGTCGAATCGCAGGATGGCGAACCGTCGCACCAGGTCGATGCTCTCGGTCGGCTGGGCGGTGAGTCCCGCCGCTCCGGAGCGCACCACGAACTGGGCCGGTCCGACTTCGGTCCGGGCGGTGACCAGAAGCAGGTCGGCCTGAGCACCGGCCTCCACGGGGCCGGTGGTGCCGTCGAGCACGAAGCCGCCGCCCGGGGATCCCTGGGCCGTGGCCCGCACACCTACTTCAGGTCGCCCGGCCTGAAACGGCCCGGCGGAGAACGCCGGCGGGCACCAGGCAGCAACGGTCTCGCCTCCGACCAGATCGGCCAGGTGCCCGACATGCTCGGGGGTACCCGAGCGGGACAGGGCGGCAGCCACCACATTGGTGGGGATCAGGGGACCGGGAGCCACCAGACGTCCGGCCTCCTCGGCCACCAGGGCCAGATCGGAGAGGCCACGGCCGGAGACCGAGCCGCCGCCGTGCTCCTCGGCCACCAGCATGGAGACCCACCCCAGCTCGGCACCCCGCCGCCACCACGCGCGGTCGAAACCCTCCGGCTGCTCCTCGGCGATCTTCCGCACCGTGTCCAGCGGACACGTGTCCTCGAGGAACTTGCGGGTGGTCTCCTGAAACAGCTGCTGGTCGTCGGTGAGTCCGAACTCCACGGTCAACGCCCTTCTGTGTCTGTCGATGTCCTGGCCGGGAGTCGGTCCCGACTTCGTGCGACGGCATGGACGGGCGCCCACCCGGTCCTGGTCAGCTCCTGGTCCACCACCCCACGGCGGTGGCTCCATCCGGAACTTCCTCGGCCCGATCGCCCTTTCCGTGCGGGCCCGCGGTTTCGGGGTGCACACGTCCGTGACCGGCCGGGTCGTTCAGAGAATCTGCTTTCCGGCTGAAGAGTATCGTGCTCCGTACCGGTCCGTCGCAACCCGACGGCACCCAGGAGGGCTGCCTCTGAGACTCAGAGAGCTGGCACTCATCGGGCGTGGCGGAAGTCGGGGGTGCGCTTCTCGGCGAAGGCGGCCATCCCCTCGGCCATCTCGGCCGACACGGCGGACATGGCCTGGGCCTGGGCCTCCCGGTCGAGGGAGGCGGGGAGCCCGGTCTCGAAGGTGGCGTTGAGCAGCTGCTTGGACAGGCCCATCGAGCGGATCGGACCGGCGGCCAGTCTGACGGCCAGCGTGTCGGCCTCTTCTGCCAACTCGCCGGCCGTGGGCAGACACCGGTAGGCCAGGCCCAGCGACACGGCCTCAGGGCCCTTCGCCCCTTCCCCGAGCATCACCATGGCCTTGGCCCGGGGCAGGCCCACCAGTCGGGGCAGGAGGTAGGCGCCGCCGGCATCGACCACCAGGCCCCACCGGGCGAACGACCACACGAAGCGGGCCTCGTCGTGGAGGAGCACGAAGTCGCAGGCCAGGGCCAGGTGGGCGCCGGGCCCTACCGCCGTGCCGTTGACCGCGGCCACGGTGGGTTTGTCCAGCTCCCAGAGCTCACGGATGAAGGCCTGCACGCCGCTGCGCAGGGCCTCACTGGTGTTGCGAGGATTGAAGCCCTCTCCACCGGACCCGGCCACTGTGGACTGGCGCAGGTCCATTCCGGCACAGAAGGCATCCCCGGTTCCGGTGATGAGGAGCGCCCGCACGTCGGGATCGGCACGCACCTGCCGCACCCGGTCCACGATCTCGTCTCGCATCTCGGGGGTGAGGGCGTTCTTGGCTTCGGGGCGGTCGAGTACCAGGCGGGCGACACTGTCCTCGCCGACGTCATAGCGGATCATGGACCAAACGTAGGCCAGAGCTGCCCGCGTCGGCACCACGGGCCCATTCGGTCACCGGCAGCCAGAGGGCGCCGGAGCCGGTACCCGTTCAGACGACCGGGTCGGCGCTCTTCACGGCGGGCAGGCCGTGGTAGGGCATCCCCTTCCTCTTCCAGTCCTCGTACTTGGCCAACATGGCGTCGCCGAACGGGTCCTCCCCCACTAGCGGCATGCCCGCCCGCCAGATCGTGAAGTCGTCCGGGGCCAACTCCGTAGCCCAGTCCACGTGGCGTCGGGTGACCTCGTCGAGGCCCTGCCGGTGCGCTTCGGCCGCCACCCGGAAGTGCAGCCGGGCCAGGACCTCGTCCTCGGAGAGATCGCCGACGGCGGTGCGGGCCTCCTCCGCGGTCACGGGGATCTCACCGTCCCGGGCCCAGCGCCGGATCTCGTCCAGATGGGGACCGGACTCCACGCCGGTGAACTCAGCGAAGACGTCGCTGCCGTGGGCCAGGCCGTTGGGCCGGGCGATGTTGTCCTCCTCGTCGATCCACACCACTGTGGGGACGTTGGAGATGGCGTACGACTCGGTCAGCACGTGCTGAGGGTCATAGAGGATCGGCATGGTGATCCCGTCGATCCACGGTCGGACGTCGTCAGCCGACTGGTCGATGGCCACCGCCACCACCGTGAATCCTTCCGACTCCAGCTCGTCGTGGAGGGACTGCCAGCCGGGCAGGTCGTAGCGGCATCCGCACCAGCTGGAGAAGGTGACCAGGACCTTCTTGAGACCGGCCCACTCGTAGAGGCTGTGCAGATTGCCGTCCACGTCGGGGAGCGCGAACTCCGGGGCTCGCAGGTCGTCGAGGGCCTGGCGGCGAAGTTCGGCCGGAAGGGCCACCCCCATCAGTCCGGCGTCGACGTCCACCACGGTCGGTCGGCCGAGGGCCCGGGCCACCGCGGCCAGGTCCAACCGTCCGTCCACCTGGAGGGCACCGACATCACCCACGGGAACGCAGGTGCTCGCCTGGCACAGCCCCGAGGGCTTCAGCTCCCAGCCCAGGGCCTCGGGAAGCTGTCGGGGGTCGATGAGGAAGGTGCCCCGGCCGTGATCAGGTGTGGCGTCCACCCGGCGCGACTCGGCATCGATGATGGTGATCTGGGTCACGTCCGTACTCCTTCGTCCCTCATGTTCGTCCCCCGTGGTCAGGCCGCCATCTGGCGAGGCCACCGTTGCCGTGGGAGGGGTGCATGTCAACCTCCGGACGGCCGGTCGTTCTACCCGTTCTGCCGGAGCGGGTGCCTCGGTCGAACCCGGGACCAAGGCGGTCGCGGCGCCGGCGCCGATCACCCCGACTCCGTCAGGTCCGACCGGCGCAGGCCGGCGGACGCCACGAACAGCCGGCTACGCTCCCTGTACCCACCCTCGCCATCCGGCGTGGGAGCGGCCGGGGAGAACAGCACCACTCCCCCGGGGGCGGTGATGGCCGAGGCGGCGGCCACCGCCTCGGCCAGGTCGGTTGCCACCACCACGGACAGGGCCGGTGCGGCGGCGGCCAGGGCCCCGGCCAGGCGCTGGGCTTCGGGGGGCACGATCACGACGCGGGGAGCAGGTTGGCGGCCCACCAGTGCGTCCACCAGCGCCTGGGGATCGACCCCGCGGTCGGCGCCGCCCAGGATTACGGTGAGTTCACGATCGGCGAACGCGGCAACCGATGCGGCCGTGGCGAACGGATTGGAGGCCAAGGCGTCGTCCACGAAGGTAACTCCGCCACGCTCCCCCACTGTCCGACAGCGGGACGGGAGTCCGTTGAACTCCTCGACCACCGCCTCGAGGACCGAACGGGCGGGTACACAGCCGTCGAGCAGTGTGGCCCCGGCCACCGCACCGCACAGGTTCCAGAGGTTGTGCACGCCGGCCAGCCGGAGGGTCGAGGCGTCCACCGCTGGAACACCGTCCACGCTCACGAGGCCCGAGGTGTCCACGGATACCCGGCCCGCCGGTCCGAACAAGGTCCGGAGCGGGTGGCCGTCCGTCCTGCGCAGCGCCTCCTCACTCCCCGCGTTCACAGCCAACAGTCCCGGGGAACCGGCCTCGACCAGGCGCAGCTTGTCCCGGTAGTAGGCCTCCTCGCTCCGGTGCCAGTCGAGGTGATCGGGAGCCAAGCTGGTCAAGACTACGAGGCCCGGACTGACTGCCACGTCGGCAGCCTGGTAGGACGAGATCTCGACCACATAGGCGTCGGCCAGCGGCTTCCCGTACATCTCGACCACCGGTACGCCGATGTTGCCGATGAGGGCCACGTCCCGGCCATCCCGACGCAGGATCTCCGCGGTCAGTGCGGCGGTGGTGCTCTTTCCCTTGGTGCCGGTGATGGCCACCACCCGGGCGTCGGCAAAGTCCTCGAGCCACAGGGCCATGGCCGTGGTCACCGCGACTCCGGCATCCCGGGCCGACTCCAGCTCGGGACGGTACCGGCTCACCCCCGGAGCCCGGACGACCACCTCGATCTCCGACCAGGGCACGTCGGCCGGGCGGATCACCGGTCGGAGCCCATCCTGCTGATGACCGAGGCGGGACGCCGCCGCGTCGGGGTCGTCGTCCACGAACCACGCCTCGACCTGGCGGTCGTGGAGAAGGCGGGCCATCGCCAGCCCCTCGGCGCCCATCCCCCACACCGCCACCCGACGGGCGCACAGCTCCTCGAGGGTCACGCCCCCTCGTCCATGAGCCGACGTACGCCGGCCACCACGTCGGGCCCGAGTCGGCCAGGGGTTCCGGTGGCGCCGCTACCGGTCCCGTCGGTCCCGGGCATCTGGCTCGGGGTCAGCAACGCCCGCACGTCCTCGTCGTCGACCAGCGCCCGGGCACGGCCGCCCAGGGTCGCCACCACCACCGAATCCTGCCACTCGGGTCGGAACGAGAGCATGCGCATGGCGGCAGCCGACTCACGACGCTCCCCGACGCACTCGAACGGCTTGTCGTCGTCGCTCATCAGGTCGGCGAACCCGTCGATCTGGTCGGGATCGGCGAACAGGTCGCGCCCGATGATGGCTGCCAGTGCCCCCTGGCTCAGGAACGGCGCCAGCATCAGCCCGACGAAGCGGCACTTGGGGCAGTGCCCACACCACCGGTCCCCTGCCGCCGCCGACTGACGGAAGGCCGAGTTACAGCTGCAGAACGTGGCGTGATACCCGGTGAGACGGGCGAAGGTACGGGCGATGGCCAACTCCGAGTAGGGCCGGAGGGCCGACCCGTAGGCCACTCCGGGATCGATGGCGGTGGTGACGAGCCCGGACAGAAGGAATTCGAACTCGAGGCTCTTCGAGTACTGGTGGTTGACGGGTACCCCGTCCACCTGAACGGTCTCCTCGCTCGCCGACCGCTCCACGGCCATGGCGATGGTGTCGTAGCCGTACAGGAAGCTTCCGACCACGGCGATCAGCGAGACGATGGCGGTGATGGGAACGTGTCCGTTGAGTGCCCCCGAGGCGTTGAGGTCGGCGAGGCGGGTGTCGAGCCGCCTACGCACCACGATGAGGTCGAGCCCGGTCTGCCCGGCCAGGTCGACAACCAGAGGATGGGGATTGACGGCGAGCAGGCGGGGGCGGAGGTCCTTGACCGCTTCGATCAGGACCATCGAGTCCTTCCCGCCGCCGATGGGCACCACCAGGCCTCCGGGCCTGGACACTGGCGCGGGCCGTGGCCACCGGCCGGCTTCGACGTCGGATCGGATCCGAACCGGCCGGGGCACCGGTAGTCCGTTGGTCACGGCGAACTCGCGGAGACCGTCGTCGTAGAGGTGACGGTGGAACTCCTGCTCGTCGGAAGACAGGGCATCCTCCTCGACCATCACCTCGAGAGGCGCGGCGGCCTTGTAGTAGCTGGTGCCGGCAGCGATGTGGAGGTGAAGCAGGGCCCGGTCGAGTCCGGGACCGTCGAGTGCAGGTCCGGCCGTGAACGGGGTCTCGAAGGTGATGGTCTCGACGAACGCCTGGCGGTCGTCGAGGGCGTAGTGCAGAGAGACGGTGCCCGAGTCCCGATCGAAGGTGCGGCCCTGCACGCGAAAGACGCCGAAGGAGGCCGGATCGAACCGGTTCGGGGCGGGCATGACCCGGCCAGCGTAGTGGTCAGCCACCCTCCGGCGGCCTCTGGGCCGATGAGGCCAGGCGGCGGAGGTGCTGCACGATGGCCAGCGACGACCCGGTCGACTGGACCACCCACACTTCGCCCTTTTGCAGTCGGAAGGCCTTCCGATCAGGGGATTTGGCATCGGGGACCAGCACCTCGAGCAGGTCGGAAGCCACATCCCCGTGTGTGCACAGAACGGCCGACTCACCCCCCATGGTGGCCAGTAACCGGACGGCATCGTCGCCATGGCCCTCCGCCAACTCGTCGACCGACTCGACCGCCAGTTCGAGGGCCTCGGCCAGGGGCTGCACGGTGGCGCAGCACCGCACGAAGGGACTGGACAGGATCCGCTGCGGGCGGAACTCGCTGAGGAGCGGTACCAGCTCGAGGGCTCGGGCCTTACCTCGTGGGGACAGCGGTCGGACGCGATCATCACCCCGGTAGGCGCTCCGTCGTCCGGCGTGGGCGTGGCGAACCACCAGGAGCGGCATGCTCACGATGGTGGCAGATCAGCCGGTCCGTGAGGATGATGCCCGAACCGAGCGGCCCGGCCAGGTCGGAACGGCCGGTCCGCGCTCAGGGGGCGACGCCCGGGACGTCGAGACCGGGGTCGATCGGGAACGGGAACGTGTCGAGGTCGCGGGCCCGGCGGGCCAACGAGTGGTACCTGCGCTCGGCGAACCACCAGCGATCCGACCGGAGCACGTAGCGGTCGTGGTAGAGGCCGTAGATGGTGGTCCACCGACCCGTGGCCCGCTCCTGGCGCACCTCGCTCATGAACAGTCGGCTCACGGCGTGGCCGGCGCCGGCGCCGTCGGGGAAGGCGATGTGGGCGTTCAGGATGATGAACTCGAAGAACTCGAACTGCTCGATGGCGTGCTCGATGAACCGGCCCACCTCCGGCCCACCGGTCAGCACCATGGCCTGGTCGGCCCGGAGGTCGAGCGTCACGGTGGCGTCGGAGAGGAACAGTCGGGACATCTCCGACCAGGCCCGCCGGTTGACCACATCGGCGTAAGCGTGTTGTACGCGGCGCACCCCGGTGTCATGGACCGCCTCGGCCAGCCTCTCGTCGTCGATCATCCAGGGAACGCTACCGCTCAGGGGCCGTTCACCCTCCGACGCCTCCTCCGATGCCGCCTCCGGCTCCGCCTCGGAAGGATCCGCCCGCGAATCCGGTGCCACCGAGCCCGCCATCGAACGAGCCAGCGCCAGCGAAGCCGGAGCGGGTGGTGCTCGACGAGGTCGAGGGCAGGGGTTGGTTGACGTCGGCCAGGGAGATGACCTGGCCCTTGTCCGCCTGCAGCTGCGTGACCGTCGGGCTGCCCGTGGACGGGCCTCCCGCCGCGCCCGGACCCGAGGACGCGAGCGTGGCGGCCGCGGTGGTAGCCGTCGTGGCGGCGGTGGTGGTGGCACCCGACGAGCCCGATGACGTGGTGGTGGCGGTCTCGCTCCTCGGCGTTGGCCAGGGTGGCCTTGGCTGAGGCCACCGTGGCCTGGGGCGAGACCACGGAGGCGTTGAGCGAGGCCAGGTCGAGCGAGGCCAGGGTCTGACTGCCGTCATCGTCTGGCCCACCGACACGTCGACGGCGGCCACCGTCCCGGAGGCGTTGAAGTCGCCCCCGCCTGATTGACCGGGGTGATCGTCCCAACCGAGTCCAGGGTGGCCACCACGGTTCCCGTACTCACCACCGAGGTTCGGTACGTCGGCGACGAACCCCGGGTCAGATCCCAGGACACCAGCGCGGCCACCACCACGATGACCACCAGTCTGATCCGGAACGACGAGAACCACCGGACGTGGGCCAACCCCTCTTCGGACACGGTGCTCACGTCCTCGCCGGCCAGACTGAACCGACCGGCGGTCGGGACGTCGAGACATCCCAGGATATGCATCAGGGTCGACTTCCCCGACCCCGACGGGCCCATGATGGCCACGTACTCGGCGTTCCCGATATCGAAGGAGACGCCACGGAGGGCCTCCACCTCGAGCGCTCACGGCTCCTCGGCGCGTAGGGTCGTCCAACGACCACCGCACCGGTGACGGTGGCGTCATCGAGTGGTGGAGGTAGCTGTGAAGTACGTGAATCTGGGGAAGACCGGTCTGCGGGTGTCGCGGGTGTGCCTCGGCATGATGAGCTTCGGGAACGACAGCGAGCGTCCCTGGGTCCTGGACGAAGACGAAGCCGAACCCATCGTGCGGGCCGCCGTCGAAGGGGGCATCACCTTCTTCGACACTGCGGACACCTACTCCGGAGGAGCGAGCGAGGTGGCTACCGGTCGGCTACTCCCCAAGTTCTTCAGCCGCGAGGAGATGGTCGTGGCCACCAAGGTCTACATGCCGGTCACCCCGGGTGAAAACGGAGGAGGCCTGTCCCGTAAGCACATCATGGCCGGGATCGACGCGTCCCTCTCCCGCCTCGGGCTGGAGTACGTGGACCTCTACCAGATCCACCGATGGGATCCCCGAACCCCCATCGAGGAGACCATGGAGGCCCTGCACGACGTGGTGAAGTCCGGAAAGGCCCGTTATCTCGGCGCCAGCAGCATGTTCGCCTGGCAGTTCGCCCAAGCCCAACACGTCGCCGACATCAACCACTGGACTCGGTTCGTCTCCATGCAGCCCCACTACAACCTGATCTACCGCGAGGAGGAGCGCGAGATGATCCCCCAGTGCATCCACCAGGGAGTGGGGATCATCCCGTGGAGCCCGCTGGCCCGCGGGGTGCTGGCCGGGAACCGCGGTCGGGATGGTGAGCGGCGCACCACCCGCTCGGATACCGACGGCTTCACCGACCACCTCTACAGCCAGGCCACGGACTTCGATGTCGTGGAACGCGTGGCCGAGGTGGCCGCCACCCGCCAGGTGCCCGCCGCCCAGGTGGCACTGGCCTGGCTTCTGGCCAAGCCGGGCGTCACCGCCCCCATCATCGGTGCCACCAAGCCATCCCATGTGGCCGACGCCCTGGCCGCAGAGCAGCTCACCTTGAGCGACGAGGAAGTCGCACTCCTCGAGGAGCCGTACGTGCCGCACCCGGTGCTCGGCCACTTCTGACACTCCCCGTCAGGAAACCGGGCGCGCCAAAGGGACCCCATCGGGCCGGTTCCGAGAATTCTGGTTGCGTGTCCTGGGTATCCGGGGCTGGTCGATGACCGATCGACGGTTCGTCAGGGACGGTCCGCCGGCCACGGCCGGTTCTTCACTCCCGCCGGGGCGGTGGCCGCTCCTCGGGAAGCGCTCCGGACCGGTCGTCCCTGTGGTCCGGTCCGTGACGCTGCTCTTGTCGGTAGCACCAACGGTTGTGGAAGCCGCAGAGCAGACGGCCGTTGCTCTGGGTGGTCGTTCCCCCGAGGGAGTAGGGGGTGATGTGGTCGACCTGGCAGTGGCGGGCCGGTCGGTCACAGGAGGGGTGGGCACACTGCCCGTCCCGGATCTCGATGGCCCGCCGGGTGGCCCCGGTGAAGATCCGGTCGGTGGGTGGGCACTCCTGCCGGTCGGGGGGATCGAACACGGCCCGCTCCAGGTCCCAGAGCGTGACATGGGTCACCCGGGAGGCGTGGCTGAGGGCCACCGGGCCTCGTGGGGTGTGGGTGACCCGGACGATGTCGGCCCCCTCCAGCCAGGAGAGGGCCTCCCGGGGCGGGAGGGGTGGTCCACCCTCCAGCTCCGAGATGGCCCGGTAGGCCGTGGCCCAGTCCATATGGACGTAGAAGGTGGCCCCGGGCTTGCGGGCGTCCGTCGGTCGGGAGGCCGAACGCCTCGCCATCATGACCAGGGCATCGGCCCGGCGCTGGTGGGGGGTGCGGGAGAGCTCGGTGGCGAGGGGGGTGCGGCCCAGGCGGTCGGCGGCCTCGGCCCGGTCGGTCTGGAACAGCAGGTCGACCAGGCGCTCCAGTTCGTTGGAGACGATGGTGCCCGACACCGGGTCCAAGACCATCCGGCCGAACCACATCCCCCCGAACGACTCGGAGAGGTGGGCGTCCCTCCGGTTCTGCTGGGCCTCGGCCTCGTCGGTGGTGCCGTCGGGGTCGACGTGCTGGCGCCAGTAGGCCATCAGCCGCTTGAACTGGTCGAAGGTGTAGGCCCGGGCCAGGTCGACCAGGAGCT
>Ga0207933_1002692_pt1 | contig 11183 bp, 6 predicted proteins | sample NGESurdeep092012_4_FD_184488 | JGI IMG/M metagenome (GOLD analysis project Ga0207933, IMG submission 184488) | Arctic peat soil microbial communities from Barrow, Alaska - NGEE Surface sample F53-3 deep-092012 (SPAdes) | ecosystem: Environmental > Terrestrial > Soil > Wetlands > Peat ... | reverse complement strand
CGAGTCCGGTGAGGATGCGGCTCACGTGCCCGTTCACGATTCTTACCCCGCTCGTTCGTAGGACATCGAGCTCCGAGTCGTCCACGGCGGTATCGTCGTGCAGCACCACGGTGAACTGTGCGCTTAACTGGCGGAACAGTCCGGCGGCGTGGAGTCCCAACGGGTGGGTGACGATCTGGACAATCCGTCGGTCGCGAAACTCGTATCCGTGACAGAACGGACAATGAATCACGTCGCGCCCCCAGTGTTGCGCGAGGCCGTCGATGGCGGGGAGTTCATCCATAAGTCCAGTGGCGACGAGGACCCGACGAGCGAGGAGGGAGTGACCGCCGACGAGCTCGACGCGAAAGCCGTCGTCATTCGTGGGGGTCACGCACCTGGCTCGACCGGCGAGAATCTCACCGCCGTAACTGCGTACTTCCTCGCGACCGATGTTGGTCAGGTCCACCGGTGAACGACCCTCGTAACCCAAATAACTGTGCATGTGTGCGGAGGGCGCGTTACGAGGTTCGCCGGCGTCGACAACAATCACGGATCTGCGTTGGCGGCCAAGTTGCAGCGCGGCGGCCAGTCCGGCGGCCGATCCGCCGATGATGGCGACGTCGCAATACCGTTCGATCACTTGTAGGGGGTGCTCACTCATGGTCCTGATCGTATAAAGTATCTTCGTAACTGCATACAGTCTTGCAATATTCGCAAGAAAGAAGAATCCATGGTCGCCTTCAGTGACGTCGAAAACCTTGTTCGGACTCGCTTGCGGAGTTTGCGTCATACGCTCGGCTTGTCACTTGACGACCTCGCCGCACGCACCAATCTCAGCGCGTCGACCATTAGCCGGGTCGAGACCGGCAAAAGGACTATCAGTCTGGATATTCTTCTGCCACTTGCGGCGGCCCTTCAGGTTGACCTCGATGCTCTCCTCGACGTGGATGACGACGAGGATGTGGTTATCCGTCCAACCTCGAATAGTTCGGGCGGAGCCACAACCTGGCTCCTCAGCAGACCCACTGGCAGCACGACTGCCATCAAAATGCAACTCAGACCTCACAGCAGGTCGTTGGAGCAGAAAGTCCACCCCGGTCACGACTGGTTCTTCGTGATGGAGGGACGGGTGCTCCTCGCGCTCGGAGATCGCGAGATCATTATTGAGACTGGCCAGGCTGCCGAGTTCGCTACCATGACGCCGCACGCATTCGCGGCCCTCGACGGACCCGCTGAACTCATCATGATCTTCGACCGTGACGGCCAACGGGCCCACGTCCATCACGACGTTGTTGAACCTACGATGAAATCGAAACGTCAAACTAATCCTTGGTCCAATGTGAAGGGCCACTAGTGACGAGGGACGGCTCCGATTCTGAAACGACCGATTCAAGACAATAAGTGCAGAGGCCTCTCTGAATAGTTGTCGATTATCGTGATCTGTACGAGGCCCAAGGAAATGATGTTCGCGTTCTTCTATCAGCACATCATCAATGCTGGCCTCTCGACGCATCATCAGTCCATGGGAGTCGAATCCCCATAGTTCATTGCCATACGACGCTGCACGCGACGGAGCAAAGTGATTCGGGAATTCTTCGGTGTACTCGCGTTCGCTTCACACTTGGCGCGAGAAAATGCCATTGCCTACAAATATGCGAAAAGTAAAGGAGGGCCGGCGCGGCGCCAAAATTAGCGAGAAGCACCAGGTGACCATTCCAATTGAAGCGATGCGCATCGCGGGTTTGGAGGCGGACGAGCGTGTCATTGCCCGAGCTGACGGCGTGGAAGGGTGGCGCTCCCGCGCGAAGAGGACGTTCTTGCGAGTTGCTCTGGATCCTTGACGGGCGCATTCGAACACGGAATCCTTGAGCAACTTCGTAACGAATGGGACTAACCGTCATCGACGCAGGTATTCTCATTGGTTTCTTCGATGAGAGCGACGCGCACCATCTCGGGGCGAAGAGAGAATTGGCCAACGCCCGACAGCGCGGAGACCAAATATCGATACCGGCGTCAGCGATCGCTGAGACGCTGGTGTCGCCGGCGCGCCATGGCGAGCCGTCAGTCGCGCCAATTCTTGAGTTCATCGAGCGTCTCCCACTCGTGGTGGCGGAGCTTGATATTGAAACCGCCGTTGTGGCAGCGAGACTGTGAACTCGTCACGGCCAGAAACTCAAGCTGCCCGACGCCCTGGTCATCGCTACCGCCATCCACAATGAAGCCGGCGGGCTCGTCACAACTGATCGAGGTTGGTCCCCCAGGAGAAAATTAGGCTTCGAAGGAAATCTCATCAAGCTCTGACGATCACCTGTGCGCTCGCGTGGCGGTGCGTGGGCGGCGGTGCCAAGTTCGACGTGGTCGTCATTGTTTCGGCCTGACCCGGCGGACCACTCGCTTGAATGCTCTCCTCAGTGCAGATTCCTTAGGATGCTTTGCCGCTCGTGTAGCTATGACGATGAGGAAGCTTGAAAACTAAAAGGCACTGCGATTCATCCCTCAAAACATGCCTCACGCTTTTACGACGCCACACGATGGAACCGACAACGGGTGACAGCAATCTTAATGAACATCGACAAAATCGACCATCGATGATCTGTGACGACGGACTGGTTTCCATTCACACTCAGCAGGTCGGGGATTCGAGTCCCTCAGACCTCAGCGCCCACAAAATCAGATTGCGCAAACCGTTCAGACATGGCAGAGGTCGATCTCAGTGGTTCATGACCGATATGCGCCTGAACGATGTTTGATTGCGGTCACCTTCACCGTGTGCGAGGCGTCATCAATGAAGTACAGCACTCGATAGTCACCGCGGCGCGCGGAGTACGCCGGTGCTAAGGGTGGCGCGAGCGGTTTTCCAACGCGCCGAGGGTTGTCGAGCAATGGCCCGGTGATGAATTCGTACACCGCATGCGCGATTTTCTCGAAGAGCACGTCAGAGAGCTTTTGCTGCCGATCGGGCAGTCAGGAGGCTGGATCGACTCCTACTTTGTGTCGGCACTGCGCCCGGCATTCCCCATTGCCTCGGCGAGCTGATCGCTGTTGAGCACATCACGTTCTGAAAGCGCCTGTACGCGGCCATGAACCCGCGGTTGAGGTTTTCGCGAGTACAAAATCTCATTCAAATCACAAAGTCCGCTAATCAAGTTGAGAATTGGGGGGGCGTAGGGTTCGAGTTGCGAAATGCGTGGGGTGGCGCTGCGAGGGTTAATTGACGAGTGAAAAGTGAATCCAATGTCGTATCAGGCAGTCGCCCGATTCAAGGTCCCCGCAGTGGTCGTGACGTTGATTGCCGCGCTGTGCCTCTGCGTGCCGCCGGTGTCCGCTGCCACGGGGACGGTACCGGTCAGTTCGTGGCGAGTGGTCTCTACTCCTGCTCTCGTCGGTCACTGGTACGCGGTGGACTACATCGGCGGAAAGTGGATCGCGCTCGGTCGCACTGCGCGCATCGCCGTGTCACGCAACGGCACCACGTGGACGGAGCACTCCGTCCCCCTGGGATCGTGGCACTCCATCTCGTACGGGAACGGTCTCTTTGTTTCTCTCTCGTCGGCGAACGCTGGCCCTCACGAAATGGTCTCGACGAACGGCGTCAATTGGACCCTCGCGACGGGGCCAGCGGGCGCCTGGACCGGTGTGACCTTCGGGGGAGGTCGATTCGTCGCCGTGAGTTCGATCGGTCAACTCGACACCTCGACGGACGGCGTGCACTGGACCCAGACCTGGGTGCATAGCAAGTTTCACTTCACGTCGGTGGCGTACGGCAACGGGCGCTTCATCGCCGTCGACAATGCGCAGGGCGACGTCGTGATCTCGCTGAACGGAATTGGCTGGAGCTTTTACCCCATCTCGTCGCCCGGAGAGAAATGGGGCGCGGTGACCTACGGCAACGGGAATTTCGTCACGTTCAACCAGAGCTCGGGCGTCATCGCGACAACCGTGCTGGGTTACGTCTGGACGACGCACGCCTACCCACCTTCTCAACGCATCACCGCCGCCGCCTTTGGCTGCAACCGCTTCGTCGCGGCGGGTCGATCGACGGCGTCGCGCCATGATTTCTTTACGTCGCGTCTGGGCGCGTCTTGGTCGGCGACGCAGGTTCCACTCGACACCGCGTCGGACTGGACATCACTCGCCTACGGAGATTTTCGCTTTGTCGCGGTGAACGACGCCGGCAACATCGCGTCGCTGCACGTGGTGGCTAATTGTGCCGCGACGCCTCCGATGCCTCCTCAACAAGTCTCGGGGAACGTACGTAGCGGTGAGGTGTGGACGTACCAGCACCCACCCATGAATCCCGGCGGCGCGCCAGTCGATGGGTACCTCGTCACTGTGAGCGACGGAACGAGTACCAAACAGTGCTTCGCTCCCGTGTACTACCAGCCCAACTGCATTATCAAGGGATTGCGGAACCACCAGATCTACACCGTCTCCACTCAGGCGCATAACCGCTTTGGCTACTCGGTGCCGACGGATCTCGAATCGGTGATACCCGTCGCCTCGTCGAGCCTGAGTGCAGTCGTCGCCACCCCGGTCGTTGCCCCGTCGTCGCCGGTCGTCGTACAACTCACCGGCGTGGTCGCGAGCGCGCAGGGGATCTATCCGGCGAGTTCTGTCACGGTTCATTTCGGTGAGCAATTGTTGTATTGCCAACCCAATCCCTTCGGCGAATGCGTCCTCACGATTCCCCATGCAGCCCCGGGTAGGACGTCCATCTACGCGACCTACAGCGGCTACGGAAGGTCATATCAATCGCCGACCTCCTACGTCACGATTGTCAAGTGACGTGACTGTTAATTAGCCTTACTGTGCCATACTCCAGCCGGTGTCTAGCCCGTCGCGCGAAGGAATAGGGGCAAACCAACTTTCGGAACGTACTTTGAGGTGGGCCCTACGATGGCATCGGGATGAACTGCTACTCGTGCGAGCGCGGGCAGCAAACCTCACTAGTGCCCGAGAGGAGTGAGTCGTGCCTCAACGCATCGAAGACTACGCCGTAATTGGTGACCTGCACACGGCCGCCATCGTGGGCGTCGACGGTTCGATCGACTGGCTCTGTTTGCCGGACTTCGATTCGCCCTCGTGCTTTTCTCGTCTGCTCGGTGACGACTCACACGGTTCATGGCGCCTAGCGCCTCAGGGCGGACCGTCGAACGTCGTGGCGACGCGGCGGCACTACCGTCCAGACTCGCTCATCTTGGAAACCGAATTCGATACGGCGACGGGAACCGTCCGCATCACCGATTACATGCCCATGCGTGACGCTCACCCGAGCGTGGTACGCCTGGTCGAGGGGGTGTGGGGGACCGTCGACATGCGGATGGATCTCACGCTGCGCTTCGGGTACGGGGACGAGGTGCCGTGGGTCACCTCCTCCGATGGACTGATCCGCATGACCGCGGGTCCCAATTCGGTCGCCCTGTGGCACATGGTCGAACCTGAGGGTCGCGAAATGACGACGATTGCCGACTTTACCGTGGTGGCCGGGCAGCGCTTCCCCTTCACGCTCGTTTGGCACCCCTCGCACGAGCCACCCCCTGCGCCGGTCGACGCGGTGTACGCCCTGCGTCTGACCGACGCGTACTGGCGTGAGTGGTCGGCCCGCTGCACCTACCACGGCCCGTGGCGTGAAGCGGTCGTGAGGTCACTCATCACTCTCAAGGCCCTCACGTATGAACCGACGGGCGGCATCGTGGCGGCTGCCACGACGTCGCTACCCGAGGCCGTGGGTGGCAATCGCAACTGGGACTATCGCTACTGCTGGCTGCGCGACGCCACCTTCACCCTCGAGGCGCTGATGCGCGGCGGTTTCGGGGAAGAAGCTCTGGCCTGGCGCGACTGGCTCTTGCGCGCGGTGGCAGGCGATCCGGCTCGCCTGCAGATCATGTACGGGCCCGCCGGTGAGCGACGGTTGGACGAGTGGGAAGTGCCCTGGCTACCGGGCTACGAAGCGTCGGCGCCGGTGCGCGTCGGCAACGCCGCCTCCGGGCAGTTCCAGCTCGACGTTTACGGCGAGGTGATGTCGGCACTGTATGCGTCGGCGCGCGCCGAAGGCGTCCAGGGGCGATCTGCGTGGGGATTGCAGTGCACGCTGATGGATTTTCTCTCGACTATGTGGGACCAACCCGACGACGGCATCTGGGAAGTGCGAGGTCCCCAGCGCCACTTCACTCACTCGAAGGTCATGGCGTGGGTGGCCGTCGACCGGGCGGTGCGAACCCTGGAGAACTGGCCGAACCTCGGCGGACCACTCGACGACTGGCGAGCACTGCGCCACCGGATCTTCGCAGAAGTCTGCGACAAGGGGTACAACGAGCAGGTCGGTGCCTTCACTCAGTCCTACGGATCGGACCGACTGGACGCGAGTGTTCTCATGATCCCCTTGGTGGGATTCCTCCCGGCGAAGGATCCTCGCGTGGTGAGCACCGTCGAGGCGATCGAGCGCGATCTAATGGTCGACGGCTTCGTGTTGCGTTACCAGACGTCCGACGACGGGGTGGTCGACGGACTCGTTGGCCGTGAGGGCGCGTTCCTCGCGTGCTCCTTTTGGCTGGTGGACTGCCTGCACATGATCGGCCGCACCGACGACGCCGAGCGACTCTTTGAGCGGCTGTTGTCCGTTCGAACCGAGTTGGGACTCTTGTCCGAGGAGTACGACGCGGTGACGGGACGACTGGTCGGTAATTTTCCTCAGGCGTTCTCGCACGTGTCGCTCGTCAACGCCGCGTGCCGATTAACCGACTCTGACGTACTCGCCCTGGGTCCCGACGTGGATCCGGTGAGTGCGGACGTCGCCGACAACGACTCGGTTCTCTCGACGGGCGTACCGGCCGCGAGGGGTACGCCGCGGCGTGCGGCCGCCCGAGCGCGAAAGTTACAGCCGTGAAAAGCATCGTCGCGTCATGGACGTTTCGTTCCACCAGAAGAAGGGCGTCGTAATGAAAGCACTCACCGTCATTCCGCACCAGGCAGGGTCCGCCCAACTCTCCGAGGTCGACGAGTCACCCATTAGTGACGGACCGCTGCTCGTCGAGACGTTGGCGGTGGGAATCTGTGGGACCGATATCGAGATCCTGTCGGGCGCCTACGGGTGGGCGCCGCCCGGACGCGAGCGACTCATTCTCGGTCACGAATCCATCGGGCGAGTGCTCGAGGCTCCCGCTGGCGGTGCGTTCTCTCCCGGTGACCTGGTGGTGGGTATCGTGCGTCGTCCCGATCCGGTGCCGTGTGGCAATTGTGCCGTCTTGGAGTGGGACTTTTGTCGCAACGGGCTCTACACCGAGCGCGGCATCAAGGAACACGATGGGTATCTCTCGGAGCGCTACCGGATTACCCCCGATTTCGCGGTGAAGGTCGATCCGGCACTTTCTACCTTGGGCGTCCTGCTCGAGCCCACCAGTGTCGTGGCCAAGGCCTGGGAGGACGTGGAGCGAATTGGCGGTCGCGCAAGTTGGTCGCCCACGACCGCATTAATTACCGGCGCGGGCCCCATTGGCTTACTCGCCGCATTGATCGGCGTTCAACGGGGACTCGACGTACACGTACTCGACCAAATGAGTGACGGGCTGAAACCTGACTTGGTGCGGTCACTCGGCGCGACCTATCACAGTGGTTCGGTCACCGGGAGTGGTCTGTGTCCGGACATCATTATTGAATGCACGGGCGTGTCGTCGCTCGTACTCGACGCGATGACCAACATCGGTAACGGTGGGGTGGTGTGTCTCACGGGCGTCTCGTCCGGTGGACACACGATTCAAGTCGATGAAGGGGCGCTCAATCGGAGCATGGTCCTGCAGAATGTGGCAGTCGTTGGATCGGTGAACGCCAATCGACGCCACTACGAGAAGGCGGCCCAAGTTCTCGCCGCGGCGGACCGCGACTGGTTGGCCAAACTCGTGAGTCGGCGGGTGCCCCTAGAGAAGTGGCACGAAGCATTGCAGCGACAGCCCGACGACGTGAAAGTCGTCGTCGAGGTGGGCGCGGGTGAGTGAGTGAGTAGGGAAGCCATCGATATCTGAGCAGTGATGGTAGGGATGGCGTTTCTTTGCATCGCTTCGACTGGCGACCTGTCGTATTGGTGTGCATGTTTATTTTGCAATCAAGGTGTCCCATAGCGCCGTTAGGTCGTGGTGCCGCGACTTCTGGCGCTCAGACGACAAGTGCCGCGGGGCATTTCGGGTCGAGGGCGCCCGCGCGGATCGCTCCTCGCGCTGGTCCGCCACATCCTCTATGCTCACGTCGATAATCCCGAGTTCGCGTCGGGCATCATTCTGGGGGAATCTTGTAATCGTGAGTCGTTCTGGATTGAGATGAGACGTCGCCAGAGTTTGACGCTTCTGGCCGCGTCGGCTCTGACTCTTGTGTCCACACTGGTTGTCGGAGCGGGCGTCGCCAACGCCGCCACGCCAGCCGACCCGCCCACGGGTGTGCACCTGACAGTGACGGCGGGGGGCATTGTGGTGAATTGGACGGCTCCGACGAATACTGGTACCGACAGTTCAGGAAGTACCGCCGCGATTACGAGCTACAACGTATACGAAAGCACGTCGCCTGGCGGAGAGTCACTTACTTCTCCTGGTTGTTCGATTGCCGCACCGGCGACGTCGTGCGAGTTAGTGGCCCAGGTCGTCGGAACGACCTACTACGTCGAAGTCACGGCGTTAAATCCAGTGGAGTCCGCTGTGTCGGCTGAGGTGTCAGTCGATTATTTGCCGACAGTTCCCACACCTAACGTCACACTCAGTGTCTCTCCGTCGTCACCTACCTATCTCACCGGCACAACTTTGATCGCCACCTTGGACCAGCCCGCGCCCGGCAGTGTGGCTTTTTTGGTCGATGGAGTTGGCGTGGCGGGGTGTGGTGGCGTCCCTGTCGACACGTCGGGATCTCCATTCACCGCAACGTGTGCCTATACGCCGCCTGCCGCGTCGCCACCCAGCTACACGGTAGACGCGACATTTACGTCGGCGAACACGTCCAACTACTTAAGCACCAGCGCGAGCGAGATCTCCTTCAGTGTTGGACAGGCATCCCCAGCACCTTTGATGGTGACCTCCACGTCCGCGGCGTACGGGACGACTCTGTCGCTCACCACGACGGGTGGTAGTGGCACGGGGTCCTTATCGTTTAGCGTGACGAACGGTAGCGCGACGGGCTGTCAGGTTATCGCCGGTCCTGCATTGGTGTCGACGAGTGCCGGCACCTGTATCGTCACAGCGACCCAGAGCGCCGACGCTAATTATCTGGCGGTGTCTTCGACGCCAACGGCGGTCGTCTTCAGCCCTGCCGATCGAGGGAATCAAGGGACATTGACAATTGCGTCAACCACGGGTACGTACGGCACGCCAGTCACGCTGACCACGAGTGGTGGCGTGGGGACTGGAGCGGTGTCCTACTCCGTCACGAATGGGACCGCGACGGGCTGTCAAGTGGCGGGATCGATGCTCACGGCCTCCAGTGCGGGTACGTGCCTCGTCACCGCGTCAAAGGCCGCTGACGCAAATCACTTGGCGGCCACTTCCACGACGACGCCAGTGACCTTCGCCGAGGCGAACCAACCGACGCTTCGCGTCACCTCCCCGTTCGGAGTATTGGGACAGTCTTTGACAATGACGACGAGTGGGGGAGCCGGGAGCGGGCGGGTCACCTTCGCCGTGGCGAGCGGTAGCGCCAAAGGCTGCCAGGTGAGTGGATCCGCGCTGAGCGTGACCTCGACCGGTACGTGCCTCGTCACGGCGACGAAGGCCACTGACGGCAACTACCTCTCGACCGCGTCGGCGCCGACGACGGTCACCTTTAACTCCGGTGCTCAGGCAACGTTGACGATGACGTCGACCAGGGGGACCTATGGTACGGCGATCACTCTCGCCGCGAGTGGTGGCTTCAGCACCGGCGCGCTCAGCTACTCGGTGAAGAGCGGCACCGCCCTCGACTGCAAAATACGTGGAACGGCATTGACGGCTACTTCGGCCGGTACGTGCCTGGTCACCGCCACCAGGGCGACGGACGCAAATTATCCCGCAGTCAGTTCGCACACGACCACGGTCACCTTTGTTCGCGCGACACAGGCCAAAATCACCCTCACCTCGAGATCGGGAAAGTTCGCATCGGCGTCACACTTGACACTCAGTGGTGGAAGCGGAACGGGAGTGGTGAGCTTTAGCGTGGTTGACGGATCGGCCACGGGGTGTCACGTCACGGGTTCCAAACTTCGTGCCACCAGTACCGGCACGTGCCTGGTGCGGGCGCTCAAAGGTGCCAGCCGCAATTACTTGCCGGAGATGTCGTCGCGCGTAGAGTTTCACTTCACGCGAGCACCCCAAAGATTTCTCGTCGTGACCACGACCTCGGGTGACGTGGGAGCTCCGTTGACGCTCGCGACCAGCGGCGGTAGCGGTCGTGGCGTCGTGACGTTTCGAGTGACGAACGGTACGTCGAAGGATTGCGTGGCTCGGGGTGACGCAGTGACGTCAGTGGGTGTGGGAACGTGCGTCGTGGTCGCCACCAAATCCGCCGATAAAGACTATTTGTCGGTCTCCTCAGTCCCGACTACGGTGACGATTCTCGCCGCTGTTCATGACGCACTTCGACTGCTGTCCACGAGAGGGACGTACGGGGCGACCTCGCTGCTTTCTTCTAGCGGCGGCAGCGGTACCGGCGCGGTGAGTTTCACCGTGACGGACTTGACCGCGAACGGCTGTTCAATTTTGGGGTCCCCTGGCCACTACGTCTTGACGGCGACGACGGCGGGAACCTGCGTCGTCACGGTCGTCAAGGTGGGCGATGGTCACAACGCCGGCGTCAAATCAGCGGGCACGCCATTTATTTTTGCGCGCGCTCGCCAGCCCTCGGTGCGCATCACGACGATTCACGGACCAGCGCACGTTCCCCTCGCCCTGCACCTCGCTGGTGGCGCCGGGACGGGGGGTGTGGTGTACCGCGTCATCGGGGGCACTGCGTCGCATTGCGTCGTGACGTCTCGCGCGCTGGTGTCGACGTCGCCGGGCACGTGTCGAATCACTGCCACGAAGGACGGCGATCGAGATTACCGGAGCGCGACGACTACGGCTAGGGTTACGTTCGCACTCGTCAACCAGGCGGCGCTAAGTATTGTGCCTGTCACGGGGGCCGCTGGCGCGGCCGTCAACTTGACGACCAATGGTGGCAGTGGCAGCGGACAGTTGTCGTTCCAGTTACGTACC
>Ga0207933_1002691_pt1 | contig 11184 bp, 13 predicted proteins | sample NGESurdeep092012_4_FD_184488 | JGI IMG/M metagenome (GOLD analysis project Ga0207933, IMG submission 184488) | Arctic peat soil microbial communities from Barrow, Alaska - NGEE Surface sample F53-3 deep-092012 (SPAdes) | ecosystem: Environmental > Terrestrial > Soil > Wetlands > Peat ... | reverse complement strand
CCCTTCGGTTCGTCGGTTTGTGGCATGCGGATAAGTATAGTCGAGATTCCCGCTTTTGCAAGGGCATTCCTTTGAAAGGACGGCGTTCCGGTCTGCTGACCGGAACGCCTTGGCTCTCAGCGCCTTCGCGCTTCCGAGACACCTTTCAAAAGCAAAGCAGGGCTTGCAAAAGCGGGAGCCCATTCTATTTATAAGGAAGAGTTCGAATCCAGTTTGGTAATCTTGCCCGCTACCATTTCAGTTGGCTGACTACCATCTATGATTGTGTGGAATAGTCGGCGGTTTTTCATTTCCGCAATACTTATAAGCTGCGAATTAATCCAGGTGCTCGCATCGGCATAGCCTTCTTCGGCTACGCGTTGGCGGTTACGGCGTTGCAGTTCCTCTTGGTCAACTTCGATGAGCACAGTAGTAAATCCTCCATCCTGCTTGAGTGCAGCAACTTGATCTGGAGTTAGATGACTCTCAAAGAATATCACCTCCGACATATCGGCTACCCGTTTGAGGATTTGCGGTACAAGCACCTCGTTTTTGTACGCCAAATCCTTTGGCCATTCCCCACCATTGAGGCGAGCAATTTCTTCATCCATCTCCATAATCGTTGACATGGCATCGTCCGTATGTGCTCGGAGATATTTTATGACCGTGGTTTTACCCGCGCAGTTGGCGCCTATGACTAATAGTTTCATGGTTTCAATAACATCGTTGCATGCACCGTGTTGTAAAAATCGCAGCGCTATTTTCTATTATACTAAGACTAGTGGAATAAGTGGTGCCTTGCAAACCGTGATCGCTAATCCTGATCAAAGCGGCCGCATCCATCCACGCCTTTGGGATATCCAAAGGTCGAGTGCGCAATCAATAAAAAATATCATGACAGAAGAAAACGAAAAAAGCGGTATCGCAAAGATGCACGCCGATCACCGGAACGAGATGTTCCCGATGAACAACTGGCGGGCATGGGGCTCGTGGTTCAGCTGGGGATCGCCCGTCGGCTTGGGGATCGGGTGGGCGCTGTTCATCGTCCCGATCGGCATCTTTCTCTGGCTATTGCACCTGGCGAACATCATTCACTAGGCGAGGGATGGCATGAGGATAAAAAATAGCCCCGGTAGGGGGCTATTTTTTTAACATAATTTTAATCGCGTTCCATTATACTGCGCTAAATAAAAAGCGTCTACTTTTACTACCTTGACGAATATAGCCAATTTGCTATAATGGAAACTGGAGAATTTCAAAATAACCAAGAGTCATCCTACGAGCCGAGGATCGTAGTATTGGGCAACGTCCTTGAATGCATTGACGCGCTCAGCGGGGAATTGTCCATAAAGATATTAGCCGACATCAAACAACTTGGAACCGGAAAAACCGCCAGCTTGTTAATAAAACCACTCAGAGGAAAGCTTATGGAGCTTTCGGTAAAACAGTATCGCATCCTATATTTTAGGATAGAGGGAACAATTTATGTAGTGGATGTGCTCAAGAAGCAAAGCAGAAAAACGCCACGGAGAATTATCAAAAGGGCGTGGAATATATACAAAAAGTTTGAATAACCTAACTTATCATATGAAAAACAAAGAGATCACAATAGAAGACTTCGTTCCGTTCGATGAGTTTCTCGCCAAAAAAATGAAGGATAAAAAATTTAAAAAGGCGTTTCTGGAGGAGAGGAGCCGATCTCAGCTTGCTTATGAGATCAAAATGCTGCGGAAAAAGAGACACATGACACAGGCACAGGTGGCGAAGAAAGCAGACATGCCGCAGTCGGTAGTGGCGCGCATAGAATCAGGTTCGCGGGGGTTTTCTGTGAACACGCTTCATAAGATCGCGGGCGTGTTCGATCGGGAGGTCGGACTTGTGACGCCCCGACGATAACTTGACAAATTTTCGGATGTGGAGTACTATTAAGTGGCAAATTAAGAAACGTCGTCGAACTTCTAGAAAAGCAACAATACTAATTACAATCATGCAAGGAACAATCAAGACCCTTACGGATCGTGGATTCGGTTTTATCGCGCGCGATGGCGAAGCGAAAGACCTTTTCTTCCACTCCAAGGAGTTGAATGGTGTCGCATTTGATGATCTCAAGGTTGGCGATGTCGTCACTTTCGAGGTTACCGAAGGCGAGAAGGGCCCGGCCGCGACGAACGTCAGCCGCGCATAACGCCAAAACAAAACAGCCCCGCCAATTTGGCGGGGCTGTTTTGTTTTTGTTAATAACAAGAAAAAGAAAGAAGAGTGATACAATATGCATATGGCTTCGCCTCGTTCGGAAACATATTTTTCAATAGCGATATTGATCGTTGCGGCGGTGCTCGTGGGATTGGTGTTCCTTCCGGAGCTGGACGCGATCGTACTCGGCATCAGTCTCGCGATCCTTTTCCAGCCCTGGTACGGCGTGATAAAGAAATGGCTGCATGACCGGAGCGCCGCCGCGGCGGGGCTCATCGTTCTCATCGCGATCGCTATTATTCTCGTTCCGCTCGTGTTCTTTGGACTTCAGATATTCACTGAAGCACAGGGATTGTACGGCGCGGTTACCTACAACGGCGGAGCGCAGGCGCCCCTCGTCGGATGGCTGGGCACGATGTTGAACAGCTGGCTCCCGTCGCTGAAGATCGATCCCACTCCCTATGTCCAACAGGGGATCAATCTTTTGATCGGTGCCATCGGCCCGATATTCTCCGGCCTCATGAACGTCATCGCGACCGTTCTTCTCTCGTTCTTTGCACTCTATTATTTCCTTAAAGACGGTTCCAAGATCCGCACGTCAATCGTAGAACATGGGCCGCTATCCTCGGAACGAGCGGAGGCGGTGCTTACCAGTCTGCATGCCCGCGCGAGTTCCGTGATCCGCGGATCGCTCCTCGTGGCCGCGCTCTACGGCGTGCTTACTGGGCTCGGATTTTTTATTTTTGGATTGCCGAGCGCGATCCTGTGGGGCGCGGTCACAATGATCGCGTCATTCATTCCGGGCATTGGCGTTCTGCTCATCGTCATTCCCGGGATCGTTTCGCTCTATCTCGGCGGGAACATTCTGAGCGCTATCGGGCTCGTGATCTGGACGGCTATCATGTCAACAACGATAGAGGCCTATCTCCGGCCGCGTCTGCTCGGCGGCAAGGAGAGGATCCATCCGATGCTGATGCTGTTTGCCGTCTTGGGCGGCCTCTCGTTCTTCGGCCCGATCGGGATCCTGCTCGGACCGCTTGCGCTCAGCTTACTGCTTTCGCTATTCGAGAATCACCCCTTGTTCGATCTGGAGAACTTGAACAGGAAGTGAGAAAGGATGCCGGCGACGAGGAGGATGAGGATGATGATATCAGGATTAGAAACGAACGACGACAGGCCGAGGACGGTACCCCATAAGAAGAGGAACCAGACGAAGTTGCCGGCGAGTGTCAGCAGGAGTGCCATGTTGAAGGGCATGCCGATCCACGCGCCGATGAACGTGTTGATATAAGGGAAATTGATCACGCCAAGCAGGGCGAGCGACAGCTTTTCGCCGTGCGTGCCGAGCTGGGTGCGTCCCTTTTTTATCCACTTTTCTGTCCAATTAAAAAAGCGCGTCCCCTGTAATTTTTCCTGCGTGAACTTTCCGAGTTTGTAGCCCACGTACATATCGAGCGTCGTCGCGCAGATCCAGATCACGTTGATCTCCCATATTGGGAAATTATTCTGCAGGGCGATGATAAAAACGATCGCGCTTGACGCGAACTCCTGGGGGATCAATACGGCGGCGACGAGTATCCAGATCGGCATGCCATTATTGTAGCAAGTATTTACAATTCGGACCCTTTAGGTTTATGCTATGGCTAGCAGCTTGAACGTTGAGTTGCAGTAACATTGATTTCACTCCGAAAGGACACGGACATGACGAAATGGAATTACCAAGAACTGGAAGCTATCCCGGAAGAAGGGATTAGCCGCGTCGTAGAGATCCTCCGGAGCGGAAACATCTTCCGATACAGCTCCGCAAAACCCGAAGAATCCGAGGCCGCCCTGTTTGAGCGGGATTTCCTCGAGCAATGGGGCGGCGCGCTGCGTTACGCCCTCGCGGTGAATTCCGGTAGCAGTGCCATCCTTCTGGCGCTCAAGGCATTGGGCGTCGGGCCGGGCGACAAGGTGCTCGTTCCGGCATTCACCTTCACGGCGGTCCCTTCGGCCGTCGAGAACCTGCATGCGGAACCGGTCCTCGTGGAGTGCGGTATGGACTTCAAGGTAGATATTGAAGATCTTGAGGTGAAGATCGCTCGCAATCCCGAAGCGAAGGTCTTCCTGCTCTCGCATATGCGCGGCTGGATCTCCGACATGGGCCGGATCCTGGAGATCTGCGATGCCAACGGTATCACGATCATCGAAGATGCGGCGCATGCGCTCGGCAGTTGGTGGGGTCATCGTCTTGTGGGCACGTTCGGGAAGATCGCCACGTACTCCTTCCAGTCCTACAAGATCATCAACGCCGGCGAAGGCGGGATGGTCACCACGGACGACCCCGACCTGTTTGCCAGGATGCTGTTCGATCAAGGCGCTTACGAGAACCTTTTTGAACGGCACCTTCTGAAGCCGGGGAGCGATGTCCTCAAGCAATACCTCAACCAACGGCCGCTATACAACATGCGGATGTCGAACATGACCGCCGCGATCGCACGGTGTCAGTTGCCTCTCGTCGAGGGTCGCATCGAAGCGTACAAAAAGCTCTACGATACGATCGTCAGGGGGCTCTCGCGGAACAAGTCCGTCCAGATACCCAAGGCGGACCGCCGCGAGATCCGGGTGCTCGACTCCATACAGTTCCGGCTGAAAGATTTCACGCCGGAAATGATGAAGACGTTCATCGAGCATGTGCGTTCGTGCGGGGTGCCGCTTGCAGCATTCGCTGTCGGTGACAATGCTCGCGCGCCATGGAACTGGAAGTATATCGCCGGCATCGGGGACGAAGCGTTTCCAAAGACGCACAGGGCCCTGGACACCGCCTGCGATATGCGCATCACGACCATGCTCGACGACGCCCACTGCGAGCATCTCCTCCAATCGGTGTTCGCCGGCATCCAGAAAGCCGTCGAAGTGCCGGTGGCGGGCTGAACCCAGTCGCTACAACAACCCAAAAGGGCTGTCGGATATCATCCCGACCGCCCTTCTTTTTTTAGCCGCACGATGATGAATGGCGTAAGTTCTTCCTCCTGCCCCATCGGATTGTCGAGCAAGACGAGCCGTGCTTTCTTCGCGTCCATCGGTACGCCTTTGCTCATGGCAATGATCTTCACGTTGATGTTATTGCCGTCAATGATCACCGCCGGAGCGCCAAGTTCTTTCTCGATGCGGTTGCAGGTGTCTTCCGGATGCGAGGGCGGCAGCGCCACATTCTCGCGATACGGTTCAAGGACAACCGGATTGAACCCGTCGAGCTCCCCCGCGCGGTGTCCGAGGATCATCCAAAATATCCCGCGGATGCCTACGAGTTTGCCGAGCCCACCGATGACCATCGCAAGGATCGCGCGTGGATAGCCCGCCATCTCGACCGCCACCTGCATCTTTTCCTTGTTATCCCAGCCCTTATCATCGGGGTATTTCTTTACTCCCATAACGATCAACTTGGCGAGCCAGCCCACTTTTACCGTGGAAATATTCCGGATATCGTTCTGACAGGTGGAAACCACCTTTTCGGAGAGTGCGAGCCAATCGCCGGGCTTCAATGAGGAGCTAGCATATTTCCTGAGGGTATCAATAAGGTCTTCACCGAACCAGATAAGATGGGTTTTGACGGCAATGCGTTCATACGAAATACCGTCAACTGTCCGGATGGGATTGAATGATGACATGATGAGTTCATTATATACGGCCAGCAACCATTCTGGCAAAGCAATATGAGCGATGGTAATATGGTAATCATGATAAGCAACACTGGTCAGGCGAACAAGGCGACGATCTGGTTCGTCATCGGATTCATTGTGGTCGTCACAGCCGGGGTGATCATTGCGGGCGCGTACTCAAGCGGCACGTCCTCGAACAACGCGAGCAGCACGTTCGTCTCGACGACGGCGCCGACGCTCACATCCGCTGACTGGACGGAGGGTAATCTGAATGCGAAGGTCTCGCTCGTCGAGTATGGCGACTTTGAATGTCCGGCGTGCGGCGAATATTTCCCGCTCGTGCAGCAGCTCGTGCAGAACTACAGCAGCACGGTACTCTTCGTATTCCGCAACTTCCCGCTTACGACCATCCATCCGTTCGCGCAGATCGGCGCGCAGGCGGCCGAGGCGGCCGGACTCGAGGGGGGTGCATCAAAATATTGGGCGATGCACGATCTGCTCTACACCGACCAGACGCAATGGTCCGGCAACACTGCGCTCACCCCCGCGCAGGTCGTCTCGCAATATTTCGACGGATACGCGCAATCGATCGGCCTTGATATAAACACTTTTAACACGGACCTCAGTGCTACAGCGGTGTTGGATAAGATCCAGACGGACGTCAATGGCGGTAATACGGCGCAGATCGACCACACGCCGACGTTCTTTGTGAACCTTCAGCAAATCCCGAATCCGCAGAGCCTTCAAGATTTTGAAAGCACCTTGAACGCGGCGATCGCGTCATCAACGGCACAATAAAAACATACTGCCCTTGAGCGAGTGGGCGTTCTTACGCTGGAGCAAAAGGGCAGTATGTTTTTATTGTCCTATTCTTCGCCGCGGCGCATCTCGCGCTGGTGCGCACGCTTTTTAATAACTTCACGCTTGTCGGATTTTTTCCGCGTGCGGCCGAGACCGAGCTCGATCTTGATAAGGCCACGCTTGAGATATGCGCGAAGCGGGATAAGATGCTGGCTCTTATCAACCAGCGCACCCTGCACTTCTTTTATCTCCGCTTTGGATAATAGCAGCCGGCGCGCACGGTCCTCTTCGTAATCTGGCGGCATATTGGCCGCCTGGTAGGGCGGGATGTGAGAGTTCACGAGCCACGCCTCGCCGCCGCGGATAAGCACGTGCGCGCCGGCAACCTGAAGCCGGCCGCCTTTCGCGCTTTTCACTTCATGCCCTTTGAGCTCGATGCCCGCCTCATAGCTTTGCGAGATCTCGTAATCAAAGCGCGCCCGGCGATTTTCCGCTATGTTTTTCACCGGCATGTCCATGGTTTCATTCTACATTAGTTGCTGATATTAGTTGTGAAAAGGTATCCGAAAAAAATAAGAAGCCCGGCGCGAATGGCGCAGAGCCCTTTAGAGATGCTAAACTGGTAAATGATAAAGAGCAGAGAAGCTGACGCGGCGGCGCTCAGCAAGGATAAATTCGCCAGTCCGGCCCCCGGTTGAACGGGGTTCTGAGAATTTACCGCTAGCCGGTACGGGCCTCCCCTGGGGTCGGAGGCGATACCCAAGATCCGAAGGATCCAAGCGCCTGCCATCCGTACCATAGCATTTATATCTAGTATGTCAATGACCCAGGAAATCATTATTATATTAAAAAAGATATTTGGCGCGGACGCGCCCATCGATATCTCTGTCCCCGACGAGGAGCTTTTTGGACATTATTCCACGAACTTCGCTTTGCGGCAGGGGAAGATAAAAGGCGTTCCGCCGCTTGAGCTTGCCAAGGAATATGCCGCGCGGATTTCCGCCGCGGCGCCCGCGGGATTTTTCCAAAAAGTGGAGGCCGCCGCGCCCGGCTTCATTAATTTCTGGCTGAGCAATGAGACGATACAGCGCGAGTTCGTGCGCATCGCACGCGACAAAAAATATGGCGCGGGAGATGCCGGGAAAGGAAAGACGGTGATCGTGGAATATTCCGACCCGAACATCGCGAAGAAGATGCACGTGGGCCACATGCGCACGACGATCATCGGCGCGGCGCTCGCGAACATTCTGGAACTCTCCGGCTATCGCGTGGTGCGCTGGAACTATCTTGGCGATTGGGGAACGCAGTTCGGCAAACTCATCGCCGCATACAAAATGTGGGGGGATAAGAAGAGCGTGGAGAAGGATCCGATCGAGACGCTGCAAAGATTGTATGTGCGGTTTCATGAAGAGATGAAAGCGGATCCGGCGCTCGAAAAGCGCGGCCAGGAAGAATTCAAGAAGTTGGAAGACGGCGACCACGAGAACCGGCGGCTGTGGGAATGGTTCAAGAAGGAGTCGCTCGATGAGTTCAAGAGGATATACAAACTTCTCGACGTCGATTTCGACGTGTGGATCGGCGAGGCGTTCTTTGAGCGCGAGATGAAAGACACAGTAAAAGAGTTGATGGACAAGCATATCGCGGAACGCAGTGAGGGCGCGGTGGTGGTCAAGCTTGATGCCGCCGGATTACCGCCGGCGCTCATCCAGAAGTCCGACGGCGCAAGTCTGTACCTCACGCGCGATATCGCGAACCTCCGCTACCGGCTCAAGAAATATAAGCCGGCGAAGATACTATATATAGTGGGGAACGAGCAGGCACTTGCGTTCGAGCAGTTGTTTGCAGTGGCAAAGTTGCTCGGATGGGGTGAGGGGGTCGAGTTGAAGCATATAAAGTATGGCTTGGTGTTGGGCGAAAGTGGAAAGAAGCTTTCCACGCGCGAAGGCACGGCACAACTTTTGGAAGGAGTCATCGCGGAGGCGATCAGCAGAGCGGGCGATGTTGTTGCAACAAAAAATACGGATCTTTCGCCGAAAGAAAAAGATGAGGTCGCGACAGTGGTGGCGCTCGGCGCACTGCGCTACAACGACCTCAAAGAGAATCGCACGACGGATATCGTGTTCAATTGGGAGAAGATGTTGGATTTTTCCGGCGACAGCGCGCCATATCTGCAGTACACCTATGCGCGGCTGAAAAGCATTTTGCGGAAGTCGGGCGTGCGGAAGTCCGATCTTCGGCCGGCAAGCGTGGACGTAACAACGCTCGCGCACATGACCGAGCTCGCGCTCATGCGAAAATTATTTGAGTTCCCGGATATCGTCGCGCGCGCCGGCGAACTCTATTCCACGAGCACGCTTGCGGTGTATCTCTACAAGCTCGCCGTGGCGGCGAATAAATTCTACGAGACGACGCCGATCCTCAAGGATGACAACGTCGCGCGCCGCGCCGTGCGCTTGCTCCTCGTCGCCACTGCGGCGCGTGCCTTGCAGAAAGGGCTGGGACTGCTCGGGATCAAAACACTTGAAAAGATTTAGAGATAGGGTATAATCCGCGCTGGCAGTTCGATGGCGGTGCCATCATGGAGAAGAGAAAATGGAAGCGAAAACGACAGCCGCGATGACCAGATTCATTGTTAAGGCTGGAGATATCAGGATAGGCCCCCCGCACAATTTCTTGATCGGGGGAGTCAGTATCCCATCGAGTGTTGTTATCGTGGATAATTTCCCCGAGTTGAAGCTCTGCCCCCCTTGGCGCTTTGATCCGGGCGATCGGGTTATCGATGGCTTCGAAGGGTTTCAGCGGCGCATCTCGTCCGCCGATCCAGAAGAGCCGCGGTACTTCTTTATCCCCTCCAGTTGTTTACTGAGGGTCATGGAAGATTGATCGCTCCGACCGGGTTAGCGCGTCATCACAAGGCTCCCTTCTTTTGGGAGCCTTTTTCTTTGAAAATCCCGAAAAACCTGCTATTTTATAGGGATGGCGAGCGATACTCCTGAAAAACCAATGTCCGTGCCAGCTTTTTTGGACGAAGGCGACTTCAAGCTCCCGGAACTTGAAGAAAAAGTTCTGGCGTTTTGGGACAACCATCATATTTTTGAGAAGTCGCTTGAGAAGAAAGCCGGGGCAAAAAAGTTTGTTTTTTATGAAGGGCCGCCGTATGCGAACGGCAAGCCGGCGATCCATCACGTCATCAGTCGCGTCGTGAAGGATGTCATCTTGCGTTACAAAACAATGCAGGGATATGAAGTGCCGCGCCGTGCCGGATGGGACACGCACGGCCTGCCGGTGGAGATCGCCACGGAAAAGGCGCTGGGCTTGAAGTCAAAAAAGGATATCGAGGAACTCGGCGTGAAGCGCTTCAACGAGGAGGCGATGAAGCAGGTGTGGATCTATATGGACGAATGGGAGCGGATGACGCGCCGCATCGGCTACTGGCTCGATTTCAAGAACGCCTACATTACCTACGATCCGGAATATATAGAATCCCTTTGGTGGACGCTGTCGCAGATCTCAAAGCGGAAATTGCTCTATAAAGGATTCAAGGTGGTGCCATGGTGCACCCGCGACGGCACATCACTTTCGTCACACGAGCTCGCGCAGGGATATAAAGAGGTAAGTGATACTTCGGTGTATGTGAAATTCAGGGTAAAGCCGGGACAGAAGATCGGGGATCATACGGTAAAGCCGGATGACAAGATATACATCCTCTCGTGGACGACGACGCCATGGACCCTCCCTGGCAATGTCGCGCTTGCAGTCGGGAATGATATTTCATATGAAGCGTTCGAGTCCGGCGATGAATATTTCATCGCTGCGACGGAGCGTCTGGGAGATTTGGGATTCACCGATATAAAAAAAACAAATAAGCTTACTGGCTCGCAACTTATTGGCCTCGAATACGAGCCACTGTTTGACATACCCTCGCTCACATCACCGACATCATATAAGGTCTACCCCGCCGACTTCGTGACGACGACCGACGGCACGGGCGTGGTGCATACCGCCGTGATGTACGGCGAAGAGGATTATGCGCTCGGCAAAAAAGTTGGCCTGCCGGAATATCACACGGTGGACGAAGCCGGAAAATTTGTAAAAGAGGTACGCGGATTGGCCGGGCAGTATGTAAAGTCAAAAGAGACGGAGGATCATATTTTCAAACACCTTGAAGAGAACGGCAATCTGCTGAGAACAGAATCCTATGTGCACGAATATCCTTTTTGCTGGCGCTGCGGTACGGCCATTCTGTATTACGCGCGCTCATCGTGGTTCATTGAGATGTCCAAACTGCGCGGGGAATTGTTAAAAAATAATGAAACCGTGAACTGGATGCCAAAGCACGTTAAGGACGGACGCTTCGGCGAATGGTTGCGCGAAGTGAAGGATTGGAATCTTTCCCGTGAGCGGTACTGGGGCGCGCCGCTGCCGATCTGGGAATGCAAATCCTGCGGACATACGGAAGTGGTGGGCAGTTTGGATGAACTCGACCGGCTCGCGGGCGGGTCGAAGAACAATTACTGGGCGATGCGACACGGCGAATCGGAGAATCTGACGCGCGGCATCGTCGATTCCA
>Ga0207933_1002690_pt1 | contig 11184 bp, 10 predicted proteins | sample NGESurdeep092012_4_FD_184488 | JGI IMG/M metagenome (GOLD analysis project Ga0207933, IMG submission 184488) | Arctic peat soil microbial communities from Barrow, Alaska - NGEE Surface sample F53-3 deep-092012 (SPAdes) | ecosystem: Environmental > Terrestrial > Soil > Wetlands > Peat ... | reverse complement strand
GCGCACGCAGGCGCTCGCGCGCTACGGCGCCTTCTCCGCCGCGCACGAGCGCAAATACCGCTGGCTCTTGAACACCCAGCGCGCGATCGGCCGGCTCACACCCTCGCGGGCGGTCACCGCGCTCGCACGCGGGTTCGAAAACGAGCGTGTCTCGCGCTGGGCCTTCTCGCACTACCTGGCGATCGCGCCGCCGTCGTTCGTGGGCAAGCGAGGCCCACTCACGTCACACCGCGTCGCGGTCGCGCAAGCGGCGTAACCTAAAGACGCTGCGGAAGTTGTTGTACCTTTCAAACTGCGTGTAGCCATAGTTATACGCAGTTTTTTTTGTAAACACTTCTCCGGACGCGCTTTATTTTCCGTCACGCTCCGGTCACAATTTGGGTCTCCTCCGGACACACCCACCCCCCGGGCGTGATCTCCAGGTAGCCCATGTCGACCCGCAGCAGGTCCATCGACCGCTCGAATAACGCGCGGCCCGAGCCGTAACGACGGGCCAGCGTTCGCTCGGCGAGCGGCTCCTCCGCGAGGGGCAGCACCCTGGCGGTCGCCTCGAACGGCGGACCGAGCGGCTTGCCACGCACCGTGCAGGGCGCCACGAGCATACGCGGGTCACGCCGCAGGCGCTTGACCTTGCCGGCCGCGCGCTCGGTGCGCACATATAGCCGCCCGTCCGCCACCGCAGCCCACACCGGCGTGGACACGGGCGTCCCGTCACGGCGATAGGTCACGAGCAGCGAGCGCTTACAGGGAACTATCTCCTGCACCGAGCCCGTGCGCGGAGCGTCGGCGGCGTCCCGTGCGCCCCTCGGCAACACGCGCGCCGCGATGCGGCCGAAGAGCAGCGAGGCCGGCAGGCGCCTGTTCGTCACCGGGTGCGCGCCTGGACGGGCACGCGATGAGCTGTGGGCAGGTGATCCTTCGTGGTCGGTCATCGAGCGCCTCCTGGCGTCGTTGCTCTGGTGCTCTCCAGCGCGGGACGCGCTGAGAGACGGACTGGAAGTCGAAGAGTCGAGGCTGAGATGGGGGCCATCTTGCCGATCTGACGCGCGCTGTTCACATCTCCTCCAGGACCTCGGCCAACCTGCGGATGCCCTCCCCGATCGCCGGCTCTGAGAGGTTGGCGTAGCCGAGCACGAGCGCGTCCGTCATCGGCGACGGGTCGCGCTGGTGAAGGCTCAGCGGGTAGATGCCGACCGAGCGCCGCACTGCGTGCTCGATCAGGCGTCCCGCGTCGACCGAGCGCGGTAGGCGCACGAGCGCGTGCAGGCCGGCGGAGACGCCGCTGACACGCGCACCCGGAAGGCTCTGCTCGACCGCCGCGAGGAGCGCGTCGCGGCGCGCGCGGTTGCGGCGGCGGGCCTTGCGCAGATGGCGATCGTAGGCGGCGGTCTCGATCAGCCGTGCCAGCACGAGCTGCTCGATCGTGGGCGTGGCGAGACCGTCGAGCAGCTTCTCCGCGAGCACGCCGTCGAGCAGTGTGGCGGGCAGCAGCATCCAGCCGAGCCGCAACCCGGGAACGAGCGTCTTGGACACGGTCCCCAGGTAGACGACCCGATCGGGCGCCAACCCCTGCAGGGCGCCCGGGGGCGCCCGGTCGTAACGGAACTCACCGTCGTAGTCGTCCTCGATCACGAGGCCCCCGCCGCGCGCCCACTCGATCAGCGCCGCGCGACGCCGCGGCGAGAGCACGACACCGGTCGGACACTGGTGCGCGGGGGTGACCAGGACCGCCGGCGCGCGCACCGCGCCGACATCGATGCCCTGATCGTCGACGGGCACCCCCTCGACCCGCAGGCCCGCGTGGGCCAGGACCGCGCCATGCGGGGGCAGGCCGGGGTCCTCCACGGCGATCGCCCCCACTCCGGCGCCGGCCAGCGCGCGGCCGAGCAGCGCGAGGCCATGCGCGGCTCCGGAGCAGACCACGATCGCCCCGGGCTCGGCCACCACGCCGCGAACGCGCCGCAGGTAGGAGGCGAGCGCGGTGCGCAGCTCGGGTGTTCCGCGCACGTCGGGGTAGCTCAGCGCGCTCGCGGAAACCGAGCGCAACACCTCGCGCTGCGTGCGCAGCCAGAGCGTCCGCGGGAACGATGCGAGGTCGGGGACGCCGGGGAAGAAGTCGAAGCTCGGCGTGCGGTCCGGTGGCTGGGCAGGTTGCGCGTCGACGGCGCTCGCGCCGGCCGCCACGTAGGTCCCGGCGCCCTGACGGGCGAGGAGATAGCCCTCGGCGAACAGTTGCGCATAGGCGTCCACGACCAGACGGCGCGAGACTTCAAGATCCTCGGCGAGCACCCGCGATGCGGGCAGCCGGCTGCCGGCGGGCAACGTCCCATCGCGCACCATCTCGCGCAGGCGATCCTCGAGCTGGGCTCGCCGCCGCCCACCACGCAGTGCAATCAGCAGCTCCGGCCCAAAATTGGTATCCGATTTTGTCGAAAGATTGGTCACTATCTGGGGTCCATTCGTGGGCTACAGTAGCGCGGTGCCGAGCATTTGTGTGCAACCTTTGGAGGTGCAGCAGAGATGACCAGAATCGATGGCGTACCCACCCACAAGGCGGGACCGTTCGTAAAACTCGCCTATTTCATGACGCAGCGCCAGTTCGGCCGGATGATGGATCCTCCCGCCGTCTACGCCCACGCGCCCGGACTGCTGTTCGGCCACGGAATGCTCGAGCAGGCGACCGCCAAGCAGCACCGCGTCGAGGAGCGCCTGAAGGTGCTCGCCGAGACGAAGGCGGCCGCGATCGTCAACTGCGAGTTCTGCTGCGACATCGCCTCCTCGATTGCGCGCGACGCGGGGGTCACCGACGAGCAGTTGCTGGCCCTGCCCCGCTATCGCGAAAGCGACTCCTTCAACGACCTGGAGCGTTTGGTGCTCGACTTCGCGGTGGCGATGAGCCGCACGCCGACCACGGTCACCGATGAGCTGTTCGCCGCCCTGCGCGAGCACTTCGACGAGCGCCAGCTGGTCGAGCTGGGCAACGTGATCGCGCTCGAGAACATGCGCGCGCGCTTCAACAGCGCGTTCGACATGACCCCCTCCGGGTTCAGCGAGGGCGTGGTTTGCGTCGCCCCGGAGTCGCTCCCCGAGTCGGCCCGCGGCCCCCTCCCCCCCTCGACCTCGGGGTCGGCGATCGACTCAGCCCCTTCGGCCAAGTCCCCGGTCGCGGCATGAGGGTCTTCCTGGCCGGAGCCACCGGTGTGATCGGACGGCGACTCGTGCCGATGCTCCTCGCCGATGGGCACGAGGTGACGGGAATGACGCGTTCCCCCACAAAGGTCGACGCGCTGCGCGCCGTCGGTGCACGGCCGGTGGTGGTGGATGCGTTCGACGCGCCGTCCGTTACGAGGGCGCTCGCCGAGGCACAGCCGGACGTGGTCATCAACCAGCTCACCGCGATTCCCCCGCGGCTCGACCCGCGCAAGATCGCGCGCGACTTCGCGCTCACCGACCGCCTGCGCACGGAGGGGACGCGGATCCTTATCGACGCCGCACACGCAGCCGGCGCCCGGCGGATGATCGCTCAGAGCATCGTGCTCGTGTACGCACCCGGCCCGCCCGGAACGGTGCACACAGAGTCGGACGCGGTGAACGTGAACCCGCACAAGAGCTACCGGCAGACGGGCGGCGCGCTGGTCGAGCTCGAGCGCCAGGTACTTGCCGCGGACGGCCAGGTGCTCCGCTACGGCTTCTTCTACGGTCCGGGCAGCGCGATCTCGCGCGCTGGCTCGATCGGCGCGGAAGTCGCCCGCCGACGTCTCCCGATTGTCGGCGGTGGCGCGGGGGTGTGGTCGTTCATCCACGTCGAGGACGCCGCACGCGCCACCGTAGCGGCGCTCGCGAACCCCACTTCGAGCGCCTACAACATCGTCGACGACGAGCCCGCGAAGGTCGCAGAGTGGATACCGGCGCTCGCCGACGCGCTCGGCGCGCCGCGGCCGATGCGAATCCCTTCCCTACTCGCCCGCCCGTTCGCCGGCGGCTACGGGATCGAGACGATGACCAAATCGCAGGGCGCCTCCAACGCGCGCGCCAAGCGCGAGCTCGGCTGGGCACCGACGATTCCGAGTTGGCGCGAGGGCTTCTGCAGCCGCCTGGAGGATTAGTCGACCCTCTCTCGGAAAGGGTTTTCGACACGAACAGAGCCGATCACCTGACCGTCGTTCAGATCCTCGGTCAGCAGACGCTCACAGCCTCCCGCGGCGGCTGACGCGACGATCAGGCCATCCCAGTAGGACAGTTGAGAGGAGCGGCTGGTCTGGATCGCGGCTTTGACGAGCGCGGGGTCGAGGGTAACTACTCCCAACAGACTGAGCCAATCGACCGCCTGTGCAGCTTGAGCGGCGTCGAGCGGCTGTTTGAGCTTGCGCGTCACGACGACGTAGAACTCGCTCAGCACCTGTGTACTGAGCACCAACTCGCCGGGCTCGGCTTGCTCGAGGATGTCTCGAGCGCACTGTTCCTTGTCGGGCTCGTCGTGGTCGAAGAGGTAGACAAGGACGTTTGTGTCAAGAAACGCCCGCTCAGCGCTCATACAGTTCGTCGCGCGTCCAAGTGCGCCCCCCCGGACCGCTGCCCGAGTCGCTGTGCTCTGCCAGCTCGAGGAATGCCCTCAAGGCATCCCGTGCCCTGGCTTGATCGACAAGCTCCTTGAGATAGCCGCCGACCAGCGCGTTCACGGACGTGTTCCTTTCGAGAGCACGAAGCTGGGCCTGCTTCAGCAGTTCGCCGTCGAGCGTGAGAGTCAAGTTGGCGATCAGCCCGAGGTGCTTGACCTCATCGGCCGCCGCGAGATCTACCGTGGGACCATCGCCATTGCGAATCATCTCAGCGAGGCTCATCGCCGTTTCACGAGCTGACTTGGTGTCTGCGAGCAGCCGGCGCGCCTTCGCGCGGGCGCCGAGGATCACCAGCTCGGCGAAATCGATCCGATCCCCGTTCAGCTTCGCACGCAGCTCGGCGAGCGCCTCGTGCACAGGGGGGGTCTCGGTGATCGTGTGGCGGGGTCTCGTCGTCGGCATAGGCTAAGTGTAGCACCGTACAGCACCGGGAAAATGAGCAAATGCCTCTCTGCCCCCGGGTAGGGATACCTACTTCCGCACGACCAGCACCGCCCCCGCCACGAGCAGTACCAACCCGGCGATGCGGGGCGCGTCGATGTGCTGCTTGGTGAGCCCGAACAGGCCGAAGCGGTCGATCGCGACCGCGATCGAGAGCTGGCCGACGATGATCGCCACCGTCACGCCGCTCGCGCCGAGCGTGCGCACCGCGACGAGCGCCGCGGTTACGTAGACGGCTCCGAAGAGGCCGCCGATCAGCGCCCACCAGGGCGCGCGCCCGACCTTCCCGAGCTCGCCGAGGCCGCCTTTCACGAGCGAGGCGATCACAAGCAGCGCGACCGTGCCCACGAGGAACGAGAAGGTGGAGGCCTGCACGGTACCCACGGTCTTGCCCAGGCGCGAGTTCACCGGCGCCTGCATTCCCGCCAATGCCCCACCGAGGATGGCGAGCAGGACCGCGAACGTACGCGTCACTTCCCCTCCAGCCGGCTCTCGCCCACGGTTGACGCCGCCGCGGGCGCCTGGCTCGCTTCGCCTCCAACAACCCGATCCCGCCGACGGCGACCCGCGCCACGCATCCACGCCGGGCTCACTTCGCCTCCAGCCAGTTCGCGCCGACGCCGATGTCGACCGTGAGCGGCGGTTCGCGGTCCCACACGCCGACCATCTCGCGCTCGATCAACTCGCGGGCCGCATCGATCTCCCCGGGCGGCCCTTCGAATAGGAGCTCGTCGTGGATCGTGAGGATCTGGCGGGTCGCAAGGCCCGACTCCGCGAGCGCCGCGTGGCAGCGAACCATCGCCAGCTTGATGATGTCCGCGGCGGTGCCCTGGATCACGGTGTTGACGGCGAGGCGCTCGCCGAGCGTGCGCACCTGGTAGTTGCGCGCCTGCAGCTCCGGGATCTGCCGGCGGCGGCCCCAGAGGGTCTTCACGTGGCCCTCCTCCTTCGCCCGCTCAATCGTCTCGGCGATAAACCGCGCGACCTGAGGAAAGCGCTGGAGGTAGGCGTCGATGAACTCCTTCGCCTCCTCGCGCGGGATGTTCAATCGGTCGGCGAGACCGTAGTCGGAGAGACCGTAGACGATTCCGTAGTTGATCATCTTCGACTTCGATCTCATACCCGGGTCAATGTCCTCGGGTGCCACCTGGAAGACCTGGGAGGCGGTGGCGGTGTGCACGTCCTCGCCGCGGCGGAAGATCTCCTTCAGGGCCGAGTCGTCGGCCGCGTGGGCGAGCACGCGCAGCTCGATCTGGGAGTAGTCGGCGGAGATCAGGAGCTTGCCGGGGTCGGCCTCGAAGCAGCCGCGGATCTCGCGGCCGAGCTCGGTGCGGATCGGGACGTTCTGCATGTTCGGGTTGGTGCTCGACAGCCGTCCCGTCTGGGCGACGGCCTGCAGGAACGTGGTGTGGATCCGCGAGCGCTCGTCGAGCAGCGCGGGGAGCACGTCGAGGTAGGTCTTGATGAACGTCGAGAGCTCGCGCCAGCGCTCGATCCGCGGCACGATCTCGTGCTCCTCGCGGATCGCCTGCAGCACGCGCGCGTCGGTCGAGTAGCCGACCTTGCCCTTGCGCTTGCGCGAGAGCCCGAGCCGCTCGAACAGCACCTCCCCGAGCTGTTGGGGGGAGGCGATCAGGAACTCCGTTCCGGCGAGCCTGAAGATCTCCCGTTCGAGCTCGTCGATCTCCGCGCGCACGCGGCCCGTGATCTCCTCCAGGCGCTCCAGGTTCAAGCGCACGCCAAGGATCTCAAGGTCGCGCAGCACGGCCACCAGCGGCAGCTCGATCTCGCGCATCAGCTCCTCGAGGCCGCGCTCGGCGATCTGCTCGCGCTGCCACGCCGCGAGCGCGCCCAGTAGCACCGCGTCAGCCGCCGCCTCGTCCTCGAGCCCGCATACGAGGCCGCGCTCCTCGCAGAGCTCGGCGAAGGGGTAGCCGCGCCGCGCCGGCTCGAGCAGGTAGGCACCGAGCAGCGTGTCGTGTACGAGCCCGGGCGGGACCGTGCCGAGCGCTTTCGCGTCGTGAACGACGACCGCGCGCTCCCCGCAGGCGAGCGCGACCTGCTCGGGGCCCTCGCAATCACCGGCCAGCACCTCGGGGGAGTCGTGGGGCTCGGTTCCGGCCTTCGCCTCCGCCCCCGTCGCCACTACCGCTGCCGGTGCCCCGGCGACGGCGAAATGCCAGGGCGAGCCCTCGGCGAACAGCTCCCCATCGGGGGGCGCGGACTCGCGCAGCGCGACCCACAGCTCGTCCCCCTTCAGACCGGCGATATCGGCGGGTATCGCCTTGCCCGAGCGCAGGCGCGCCGGGAGCGCGACCTCGCCGCCGGCCGGCGCGGCCGGGACCTCCGCCTCGGAGTCCTCGAGCGCCTCTTCCAGGCGCCGCAGCGGGTCGCGCAGCTCGTACTGGCGGAAGACCTCCCGCACGCGCGAGCGGTCGGGCTCGTGGGCGGCCTCGGCGGTGATGTCGAGCTCGAGCGCGACGTCGCGCTGGATCGTCGCGAGGCGCTTGGAGATGCGCGCGTTCTCGGCGTGGTCGATCAGGTTCTGTTTGCGCTTCGGCCCGCTGATCTCGCGGATGTGCCCGAGCACGCCCTCGAGCGAGCCGTAGCGCTGGATCAGCTCGCTCGCGGTCTTCTCGCCGATCCCCGGCACGCCGGGGATGTTGTCGGAGGTATCGCCCTTCAGGCCGTAGAAGTCGGGAATCAGCTCGGGCGGGATCCCGTAGCGGTCGAGGACCGCCTGATGGTCGTAGATCTTCGTCTCGGTGATTCCCCGCGATGTCGCCATCACCTTGACATGGCCGTGCTCGTCGATCAGCTGGAAGATGTCGCGGTCGCCGGTCACGATCATCACCGACACGGGCGTCTCGGCCGTGAGCGCGCGCTCGGTGATCGAGGCGATCACGTCGTCGGCCTCGTAGCCGTCGATTTTCACGTTGCGGTAGCCGAACGCCTCGACCAGCGGTTCCATCGCCGGCCATTGCTGCTTCAACAGGTCCGGTCGCGAACGCCGCGTGGACTTGTACTCGGCGAACAGCTCCGTCCGCCCCGACGTGCCCGCGTCCCAGGCGACGACCGTCGGACGCACGCCGTACTCGGTCACGATCTTCACGAGCATCGAGGCGAACCCGAAGATCGCGTTGGTGGGGATCCCCGTCGAGGTCGCGATCGACTCGGGCAGGGCGTAAAAGGCGCGATAAACGAGGCTCGGCCCGTCGATCAGGAACAGGCGGCGCTCATCTTCGCGCGGGGGGCTCGACTTCGCGGGGCTCACCCTTCTGCGGCGCTTTCCAGTCGCTGTGGATCGGACACAACGATCACCTTATTGGTCGGAGCGCGGGCCACGGTGGGCAAGTAAATAAGATGCCGGGCCGCCGGTCCACATCGCCTTCGATCCAGGAGCCAACCTCCGTGAGCAGCATCAGCCCCAGCGCGCAGTTTCGCCTGACGATTCGCGTCGAGCTCGACGAGACGGCGGGCACACTCGCGCATCTGACCGGCGCGATCGGGGACGCCGAGGGGATCGTCGTGGCGGTCGACGCGGTCGAGATCGACTCCGGGCACTCCGTGCGCGACATCGTCGTCGACGCCTCCGGCAAGGAGCACTGGGAGCAAATCATCGCCGCGATCGGAGCCGTCGACGGCGCGCGCGTGATCGACACGATCGACCGCACGTTCCTGATGCATGTTGGCGGCAAGATCGAACAGCACAACAAGCATCCGCTGAAGACCCGCGACGACCTGTCGATGGCCTACACCCCCGGCGTCGCGCGCGTCTGCCTGGCGATCGCCGACGACGAGGACCGCGCCTTCCAGTACACGATCAAGCGCAACACCGTCGCCGTCGTCTCCGACGGCACCGCGGTGCTCGGGCTCGGCGACATCGGCCCGCGCGCGGCGATGCCGGTGATGGAGGGCAAGTGCTGCCTGTTCAAGGAGTTCGCCGGCGTCGACGCGTTCCCGATCTGCCTCGACACGAAGGACACCGAGGAGATCATCCGCGCGGTCACGTTGATCGCGCCCGCGTTCGGCGGGATCAACCTCGAGGACATCTCCGCGCCGCGCTGCTTCGAGATCGAGGAGCGCCTGAAGGAAGACCTGGACATCCCGATCTTCCACGACGACCAGCACGGCACCGCCGTGGTCGTGATGGCGGCGCTGCTGAACGCCGTCAAGCTCACCGGCCGGGGCCTGGAGGACCTGCACGTGCTGATCATCGGGCTCGGCGCGGCCGGGATCGCGGTCACGAAGATCCTGCTCGAGGCGGGGGTTCGGCACGTGATCGGCGCCGACTCGCGCGGGGCGCTGCACGTCGAGCGCTCCGATTATCTCGACGGCTCGATGAACGCGACGAAGCGCTGGTTCGCCGAGACGACCAACCCGGACCGCCGCGCCGGCACGCCGGCGGACGTGATCGACGGCGCCGACCTATTGATCGGGCTCTCCGGCGCGCGCGTGCTCGAGGCCGACGCGCTCGCGCGGATGAACGACGACGCGATGGTCTTCGCGATGGCCAACCCGACCCCCGAGGTCTCCCCCGAGGAGGCCGCGCCGCACGTGCGGATCATGGCCACCGGCCGCTCGGACTACCCCAACCAGATCAACAACGTGCTCTGCTTCCCGGGGATCTTCCGCGGCGCGCTCGACGTGCGCGCGCCGGACATCACCGACTCGATGAAGATGGCCGCCGCGCGCGCGATCGCCGCGATCGTCAGCGACGAGGAACTGCACGAGGACTACATCATACCCTCGGTCTTCAACCGCGACGTCGCCCCCGCGGTCGCCGCCGCGGTCGCCGACGAGGCCCGCGCGAGCGGCACCGCGCTCGCCGGCGCGGAGGTCGGGTTCGCCTCGGGAGACGATCGCTCGTAAGGCTCGCGACTCGCCCTTTGTGCGAGAGCGGTTCATACTCGAGGTCGGGCATCAACCTGGAAAGGGAGTAGACGCGATGCGCGTGACCGTGACGGGAGCAAGCGGGCTGATCGGAAGCGCGCTCGTCGCCGAGCTGCGCGAGCGCGGCGCGGAGGTCACGGTCCTCTCGCGCGACGCCTCCCGCGCGCGGGCGGCGCTGGGCGTCGAGGCGGTGCGCTGGGATCCGCTCGGCGAGCCCGCCCCGGTCGATGCGCTCACGGGAGCGGACGCGGTTGTGCACCTGGCCGGGGAGAACATCGCCCAGCGCTGGAGCGCGCGGGCCAAGCGGGCGATTCGCGAGAGTCGCGTGCTCGGCACCGCCAACCTGCTCGCGGGGCTCGAGGCGGCCGGCCGCGAGGAGGACGGCCGGGGTGGTGGGCGCCCGCGGATCTTGATCAGCGGCTCCGCCGTCGGCTACTACGGCCCGCGCGGCGAGGAACCACTCGACGAGGACGCGCCCCCGGGGAACGACTTCCTCGCGGAGACGTGCGTCGCCTGGGAGGCGGAGGCGCGGAAGGCCTCGGCGCTGGGGATGCGCGTGGTGGTGCTGCGCACCGGCGTGGTGCTCGACCGCGACGGCGGGGCGCTTGCGAAGATGCTGCCGCCGTTCCGGCTCGGCGTCGGCGGCCCGGTGGCGGGGGGTGAGCAGTACATGTCCTGGGTCCACCGCGAGGATCTCGTCGGCATGATCGCCGCCGCGCTGGCGGACGAGCGCTGGTCTGGCCCCGTCAACGGCACCGCGCCCGAACCGGTCTCCAACCGCGAGTTCTCCCACGCGCTCGGCCACGCGCTGCACCGGCCCTCGCTGCTGCCGGTCCCGGGCTTCGCGCTGGGGTTGCTCTACGGGGAGATGGCCGAGATCGTCACCACCGGTGCGCGCGTGATGCCGGCCAAGGCGCTCGTGCTCGGCTACGACTTCCGCCATCCCGAGCTCGGCGAGGCGCTGCGGTCCGCGCTCGGGTGACTCGGGGCGGCGAACCGAACATAACGAACATAAAGAAGCTGGGGAAGTCGTTGCACTTTGGAGAGTGCGTGTAACCATAGTGTCACGCACTCTCCGTCGTATACAAGCCAACGGCCCAGCTTTATCTTCCCGTCACATCTTCGACACACTCCCATCACGTTTGCGTCGCAATTACGCAGACACCGCCACACTCTCGTCACGTTTGCATCGCAAACACGCAAAACACGCAGACATTGTCGGTCGGGGCGG
>Ga0207933_1002688_pt1 | contig 11190 bp, 12 predicted proteins | sample NGESurdeep092012_4_FD_184488 | JGI IMG/M metagenome (GOLD analysis project Ga0207933, IMG submission 184488) | Arctic peat soil microbial communities from Barrow, Alaska - NGEE Surface sample F53-3 deep-092012 (SPAdes) | ecosystem: Environmental > Terrestrial > Soil > Wetlands > Peat ... | reverse complement strand
GCCGCGACGCTGCCCTGAATCTTGTGTACGTGCATTTAGTTTCTCCTTGCGTTCGAATATCGGGTGCAGGGGGCAGTAACTTTACCGCCGCCCGATCGTAACGTGTCTAGCGAATCAGGTTGAGCGTCGGCGCCGCTACGGGTACCTCTGGCGCCCTGTAGCTGGCAAGCGGATGCGGAAGTCCATCCATGGACTTGATGACATAGGCCACGTGTCCGCAAAGATCCGCCAGCGTCGACTGGGCCTCGTCCTCATCCGCGACGGGAGTCGCACAATCCACTGCGTCCGGATCCGGGACCGCACCTCGGCCGGCGGTCACGTTCCGGACGACGGAATCGATCACGCGATCGAGATTCTCCTCGAGCAATGAGGCTGGATGCAGCATCGCTACCTCCCCTTGGGGTTGTAGAGGGACTCGCCCGGCTGCGCGGTGCTGCCGGCCGGCCACTGCGTCCTTGCGGCGATGACCCACGACTCATGGAGGCTCGAGGCCATCTCCATGATCTTGGTGAGCCGTCCGATGTCCAGTGTGCGACCGACCGCCACTATCTCGGTGCCAAAGTAGGCGTAGAGTGCAGCGAGCCGCTGGGCGAGTTCCCCGCCCTTCTCACGGTCGAGAGATCCCATGAGCTCAATGACGATTGCTGAAGCCTTTTCCAGGCTCGCGGCCTTTCCCTCGAAGTCGCGCTGCTGAATCTGGACCTGCGCCCGCCGAAGCTGCGCCAGAAGGTGTTCATACAGCAACGGAACCAGCCATTCTTTTGACCGGCTGATCACGTCGTTCTCAAGGTACTTGGAGGTATAGGCGCTGTATCCCATGTTGCCCAGTGTCGGGCGAGCAGGTGGAAAACTTGAACGTTTTGAGGCAGTCGTGACGGCCCGCGTGGCGGGTCAGCCGCGGCGGTCCAGAAAGCGCTGCGAATCGGAGCGATACGCCGGCGGAAGACCGGCCTGGGAGCCCGAGGGATGAGTTCCGCGGAGTTCGCGACCCATGATGTCGCGCTGGACTCTGCACACGTCTGCGAGACGAGACGCAGAGCCGTCGAGCGTTTCCGCATGCGAGCGCGACGCGAAACTACGGCGCCGAATCTCGGACGCCCGCGTTCCCGCGAACTGCCCTGCCACGACAGCTTCCACGAGCGGAGCGAATCGCTTGCCGCACAAGCTCGCATCGCGCGCAAGCTTGTCGCCACGCGACGCCATCTCGAACAGGCCGGCGAAGTTTGCCGTCCGCACGTGCACGTACTGCGTGTCGAGCAACATCTCGTACTGCGACACGAGTGCATCGAACTCGTCCAGCGCCTGTACGGCTTTCCTGTGTGCGACAAGCGGTACGTCGCCGACGAGCGCGTTGCTCATGAGCCGGTCCCCGTGGAACTGGTACTTGAGGAGCCGCTGCTGCTGGACGAGCTATTGCCGTTGGTGGCGTTATTGAGGTTCGAGAATGCGGACAGAAACGAATTTCCCTGTGCAAGGATCTGCGATACCGCGCTATCCATCGCCGAGTATTGCGCGAGAAGTGCAGTTTTCTGCAGCGCTATTCGCGCATTGAAATTGGCCAGCCACGTCTGCTGAGTCGATATCGTATCGTTGATCTGCTGCGTCTGCATCGCGACTGTGCCGCCGGTCTGTGTCCACGACTGCAACAGCCGGTCGACTACTGCGCCCATCCCTTCGGTGAGAGAGAGACTCCCTATTGCGCCGGTCGACGTTCCAATGTATGCGAGACTCAAGCCATCGACCGGCGTGCCAGTAGCACCGACAAGCTGTCGGCCCAAACCCGTCGCGGCATATCCGCCGATCGTGCCCTGTACGTCTGATCCATGCGAACTACCGGCCGCAATACCGAGCTGAGTCGCGGGATCGCCGCTGCCGGAATACGAGATCGAGAACCCGGCACCCGATCCGTACGCGTTTCCCTGGATCTGGATCTGGTTGCCGACTGCAGTCGCATTGAGCGACAGGAGGCCGTGGCCAGCTGCCGTCACATTCATCGTGCCGAGGTTGAGCGAGCCACCGCCCTCATTATTCGCGGTTAGCGACAGCGTTAGCGGTGAGGCACCACTGGTGTTCGACTGAACGGAGATCTGTCCGTTGACCAGCGAAACGGTCGCACCTGTGCCCACGGACGACTGGAGCTGTGTAACGAAGTCCGCGAGCGTGGACGACGCGCCGACGGTGAATGTACCGGTGAATGGCGTACCACTTGTTCCGGTGCCGCTAAAGCTTATGGTGTCACCCGCGGCGACACGGGCGGAGGTTCCATCAGACGCATGGAGAGCCGTGAGCAGTGTCGAAGAGGTTGCGGCTGCCGTTCTAGTCGCATCGTTGAGCGTGGTCGATGACTGCATCGCCAGAGCCTGCGCCGAGCCGAATGACGCGGACAGCGCAGCGACGATCTGTGCTGTCGTCATCCCGCCCGCGAGCTGGATCGTAGAGGAGGCGTTGGAGCCAAGGTCGGTAACCGTCATGCTGTCCGGCGTTCCTGGCTGACTGTAGACGCCGCTAAAGCCGGTGCCGGACACCTGCGCCTGCGCCGCTGCCTGCGTAATGTTCACCACATAGTTGCCTGGCTGCGTCGCGGACGAAGATGCGGTATAGACAAGCGATGGATCCGTGGTATTTCCGGACTCCATGAACAGTGTCGTGAGGTCGTTATAGCGGGTGGTGAACGCGGTCTGAAACTTGGTGGTATCGAACGAGAGGTCACCCGTAGCGGTGAGCGAGATGCCCACCATGTCAGGCGTGGCCATATCGGACGCTGCGCCGGAGACCGGTGAGAGCATCGACTGCGACAGCGCACTTCGCGCCTGTCGCAGCAGCGTGTCGTTGTACAATGTGGGGTTGCTGGTCGGATCCGTGCCTGGCGTTTGCTGGGTCTTTATGTAATCCACAACAGCATTGTACGCGGTAACATAGTTCTGCACCGCAGTCTGCGCGGCTGTCGAGTCGAGCGCGACGTTGACTGTCGCCGTCACGTTGGGATCGGCGCCGGTCAGATTGAGCGTGGTGTTGGCTATGACGTCTGAGACCGAGTTGCTCGATCGCGTGAATGCAACACCGTCAACCGAGAACTTTGCATCAGCGCCCTGCACCAGCTCGCGCGAACGGCCGGTCGTCGTGGTAGCCAGTGCACCGAAGTCCAGCCTGCCTCCGCCCTGATTATTCGCAACCATCTGCAGCGAGAGACTGCTCTGTCCGGCGGTCCCATCGGAGACGACGATGTGGCCACCTGCGTCGATCGAAGCAGTCGCTGGCCGCGTTCCGGCCCCGAAACCGGTAGTAGCATTGAGTGCGTTAAGCAAATCTCCAACCGTGCTCCCGGCGGTGACTGTATACGCAACGTTTACCGCGGATCCATCGCCACGGGTGCCGGCGATCGTGAGTGTGTCACCGACCTGCGTGCCAGAAGCGGCGCCACCATTCCAGAGGTTGGTCAGCAATGTGGACGCAGTCGCCGGCGTGGAGGCATTGCCATCCGTCATCGCGGAGCTCTGCAACTGCTGAGTCACGGAGGAGCGCCCTGCGGCGAGAATTCCCAGTTGCTGTAGCGTGTTACCGCTATCGACAAAGCTTGTGGTGTTGCGCACATCGAGATAGTACTGTGTCGCGCCGTTTACCGTGGTGCTCTGCACTGTCGCCTGAATACCGGGAACGGCTGATAGCGAAGCGGCAATCGAGGTGAGCGAATCGGTCGACAGATTGATCGAGACACTCTGGCCGGCGATGGTGACGGTCTGCGGCCCGGGCGACGCAGAGAGCCCGAGTTGCGACGCGATCGTCGCGGTGGTGGAAGCGAAGTTATCGCTCTGCGCGCCAGCGCTGGTCGCATGCTTGATTGACTCGGTCGAGTCCACCCAGCCGAGTTGCTGGGCGACACCTTGCGATCCATCTACGAGATTGATTCCGGCGGATCCGGTCTGGGTGCTCGTAAGCACGATGCGCTGCGAGTTTGCAGAGTCGGTGACAATCGCAGCCGACACATGGCTAGCGTTGCTCCCGGAGTTTACCGCGTTGATCTTACTCGCTACTGAGGAGAGCGTATCAGACGCGACCAGCGTTACGGTGCGGCCGTTGACGACAAAGTCGCCAGAGATCCCGAGCGGCGTCGAACTGCCGCTGAATGAACCTCCGGAGAGCTTCTCGGCCTGAGCGGTCTGCAGGACCTGCACCGAGTACGTTCCGGGCGAGGCGCCGCTAAGTGACGATGCCGACAGAACCGATTGCCCATTCGCGCCTGTCGCATTGGAGACGTTGGCGCTGACGGCCTGGAACGCACTGCCGTCGCGCATCGTTGCGGTGGTCGCTTTGAGCGTCGAGAGGAGGCTGCTGTAATTCTGGTACTCGGTCAACTGCGACTGCTCTGTCGTGATCTTGGTTTGCATCGCAGTACCGGGCTGCGAGGCAATATTGATCATCGAGTTTACGAGACTAGTGTAGTCGAACGAGCTCCCGATTCCGGGAAACGATCCCACTGCTGTCATTCGTACTTCCTCCGGATGCGACGAGCCCGTAGGAGCCCAGATGGGCCCCTACGGTCTCGTAGCCAGGCTCGGGGAGGCAAGAGATTCCTCTCCGCCTGCCCTCACCCGGTTAGTTCATTTACTGGAAGAGCTTCAGCACGCTCTGCTGGCTCGAGTTTGCCTGCGCCAGCATCGCCGTACCGGCCTGCTGCATGATCTGCAGCTTGCTGTAGTTGGTGTATTCCTGCGCCATGTTCGTGTCGCGGATAACCGACTCGGCCGCGGATACGTTCTGGTACAGAGAGTTGAGGTTTGTGGTCGCGTAGCCGAGGCGGCTTTCAGCGGCACCGATGGTTCCGATGGTGCTGTTGAGAGTGCCGACTGCAGTCGTGATCGCGGTAAGCGCAGCCGCTGCGTTGGTTGCGGTATCAACCGAGACGCCGGTGCCAAGGCCCAGACCGGTTGTGGAGATGTCGCCGAGAGTGAGCGAGATGGTGTTGTTTGAATCAGTGACTGCACCTGAACCAACGCGGAACGACGCTGCTGCTGCTGCGGACGTTACGATCGTCGTGTCCGGCGAGGCAGTGCCGAAGCCTGTCGTGGTGCTGCTCACGTCTCCGTTGAACGTGAAGGAGATGCCAAGCTTGTCGAAGTTGAAGTTCTGAACGACACCCACGCCCGGGGTTGCCGCAAGCACCTGTGAGTTTCCCGCGGCGTCGGTCATCGTAAGTTTGTTGAGGGTATACGCGAGCGTATATGTCGTGCTCGCCTTCGCGCCGCCGAGGTTGATGTTGCTGGCGCCGGCCGGTGCTGAAGCAGTCGCCTGCAGAATTGTGCTGGTCTGTACCGGTGGGCTACCCGTGGTGGCGAGTCCAACACCGAAGTTACCGTTGAGGAGCGTCTGGCCCTGATAGACCGTGCTGCCGACGGTACGATCGATTTCCTGCTGGAGCTGCGCGAACTCGGCCTGGATCTTCTGGCGGTCGGAGTCCGTGACGTTGCTCGATGCAGATTCGGTCGCGAGCTGTTTCATACGATCGAGAATCGTCGAGATCGTCTGAGTTGCACCGTCCGCAATCTGTAGAACTGAGCCGGCCTGCGAAGCGTTCTGCTGAGCGGCGGTGAGACCTGCCTCGTTGTTGCGCAGCGAGTTCGCGATGCTCATACCTGCCGCATCGTCACCTGCGTTGTTGAGACGGAAACCGGACGACAGCTTCTGGATCGAGCTGGCCAGCTTGACTTCCGTGACGCCGAGGTTGTTGAGCGCGTTCGATGCGTTGGTGTTGTTCTGGATGTACATAAACGGTGATGCTCCTTTATCGGTTTGTGGTGGAGCTTCCGTGCTCCGCCCGGGTTGGCCATCTGGCCGTATGGACTATTTATCGGCAGTCGTCTGGAAACCTTTAGCGCGTAAAACTGGCGCTGCGCTTCTATTTGTATTCTTGTTCAGCTACAGTGTGAACGGCTGCCGAATGCCGTAGCTGTTCTCCGACAGCACGACCTGATGGCCCTGGTTGCGAGAAGTATGAATCACGACAGGTCCCTGCAGGTTGGCGGTCGGCGGTTCGCCGGGTGCAGTCGGCAGCGTCACAATCGCGAGCACGCTCACATCATTCGGGGAGACTGCGCGCAGGTCGGTTACGTCCAGATCCAGTGTGTAGCCCTCGAAAAACACGAACGGATCCACGAGAAGCAGCGCGAGCGACGAGTAATCGAAAGATTGGAGCCAATACACGTGCGGCCGCTCGGACGGGAGAAGCACGAAGGAGCGGCACTCCGGGAAGCCGAGCAGGCCCCGCGGAAAAGTGAGAATGGTATCCCGATCCACCGTGAGCGGGCCGAGGATGTCGGACGTGAATGTGACGGTGCTGGACATCGGGTAAGCCAGGGCTGCTGAGGTCATTTCAGGTAATCGGTCAGGGTCATACCGAGCACCTTTGATGTAGCGAGCATCGCGGTCTGGTAAGCAGTCTGGCGCGTAACGAGGTTGGTCGCGGCGGTAGCTGCGTCTATTCCGTTGAGGCTGCTCTTGAAGGAGTTGAGACTCGACTGGACGGCGGTGATGTTGGCGCTGGTAACTTGCAGCTGATTTTCTCGCGCGCCAAGATCTCCGACCAGTGCCTGCGTGGCATTCTGCGCGTTCGTGATGCTGGTGAGTGCGTTTCCGATTCCGGTCTGATCATTGTTGCCGAGTGCAGTAGAGAGGTCCTGCAGGGCCTGAAGCGTGCCCGGTGTGATGAGCAGTTCCGTGGCGTTGTGATTGGACTTGAAGAGCTGGCCTGCGGCGATCTGCGTAGTGTGGGTTCCGGTGGTTGGAGCACCGGCGTAGAAGGGCGGAGTCGTTGTGAGCGGTGCCGTGGTGGCATCATCGCCACCGAAGAGGTAGGTGCCCTGATACTGTGTGTTGCCTGCGGCGACCGCGGTCGCAATGAGATTGTCGACCTCGGCTTTCGCGGAGAGCCGGTTCGCGGCACTCGATGTGGAACTCCCCTGCTGCGTTGCGATTGCCGTCGCGCGCGTAAGGACATCGGTGATGTTCTGCAGTACTCCGTCTTCGGTGCTGGCGCGGGCAGTCGCGTCGTTGACATTGCGCTGATACTGAGTCAGCGCGTCAAGCTGAGTTGACGTCTGCATAACCGTCGATTGCGCCAGTGGATCGTCGGCGAATGAGCTGTACTTGAGTCCCGTGTTGACCTGGGTCTGCGCTTGCGCCATCTGCTGCTTATCCAGCTGCAGAGCCAGATTGGCGTTGGTGTTGATCATACTGTCGGTGACGCGCATCGTATTGCGTTGCTCCGGGCAAAAGCGTATGCTGTGGAGTATCGAGCGCCTGGCCCGATTGCTTTAGGTCCGAGAATAATTGGCCGGTGGCCGGAATTCTGGTCGGGCTATTCTACTACCTCGCCAGCGTAACCCATCTCCGAACAGACAATGGCAACCATTCTATATGTAGATGACGAGCCATCGGTCGGGTTGATACTGGAGGATACGCTTCGGCGAGCCGGCCACGAGGCGGTTGGCGCGCGCAATGTTCCGGAGGCTCTCCAGGCCCTGGCCCGCGGCAATATCGATCTGATCATCTCGGATTACCGGATGCCTGGTCTGACCGGACTCGAGTTTCTGTCGCTGATCCGACGCGAGGGTTACGAGGTGCCTCTGATCATGCTGACGGGATACGCCAGTATCGAGCACGCCGTGTCGTCAATCAAGGCCGGAGCGGTGGACTACATCACGAAGCCGGTCCGACCTCAGCAATTGGAGCTGGCGGTGGACCAGGCCCTCAAGCTGGTCCGGCTAAAAAAGGAGAACGACGCGCTACGCCGCGAGGTGATGGAATTCCGGAACGAGCGCCAGATCGTGGGAGACAGCGTGGCAATCCGGCGCATCATGCAGACAGTAGCCACTGCAGCGCCGACGCGAGCGACGATTCTTTTGCAAGGCGAGTCCGGGACAGGCAAGGAGCTCTTCGCCCGGGCGATTCACGACCAGAGCGACCGGCGTGACCGGCCGTTTATCCAACTGAATTGCGCAGCCCTGCCGGAGGGGTTGGTTGAGAGTGCATTATTCGGCCATGAGAAGGGAGCCTTTACCGGCGCGATCAAGCGTGTCGAGGGTGCGTTTGAGAGAGCGAACAGAGGCACTCTCCTGCTCGACGAAGTCTCGGAGATGCGACTCGACCTGCAGGCCAAGCTTCTCCGTGTTCTTCAGGAGCAGGAGTTCGAACGCGTCGGCGGGACTTCGACGATACGGGTCGACGTTCGCATTATTGCGACGACGAACCGGGATCTGGCGGCGGAGGCCGAGCGCGGAGCGTTCAGACAGGATCTCTACTATAGGTTGAGTACGATACCCATCGCGATTCCGCCATTGCGCGACCGGAAGGACGACATTCCGGCTCTGGCGTACAGGTTCGCGATTCGCATTGGCGCCGAGATGGGTAAGGAAGTAAAGGCAATCTCTCAGGAGGGGCTGGAAGTTCTCCAGCGGTACGACTGGCCTGGCAACGTGCGGGAGCTGCAACACGTCGTGGAACGGGCGGTGATCCTGTCGTCCGATCCGGTGGTACCGGCACACGCGTTCGACGGCCTCCGGTTTGGGTTGGCCAATGCGCTGGGCGGGCCGGTGTCGGCAACCCAGAGAGCGCTCATAGCGGCTGGTCTTGTACCGCTGGCAGACACCGTCGAGGACGACGGCGTTCTGGTACGGCTCATGTCGCTCAATGTCGAGGATGCCGAGCGGCATCTGATCCAGAAGGCGCTCGAGATGGCTGGCAACAATCGAACTCGCGCGGCCGAATTTCTCGGGATCAGCGTCAGGACGTTACGCAACAAGCTGAACACGCCGGCAGACGGCGAGGCAAGCTTGACCATGTAGAATCCGGCAAGAAGTGCCGATGCGGCAGTATCTGCCGTGTCGGCGACATAGGGAACAAGTTGCCGCCGGCTAGATTTCAGGCTCTTATTTGACGCGCTAAGTGATTGTGATTCAATCATTTAGCGCGTTTTGCATTGCTGACGGTACAGGGATCGTTCGGAGCGGCCCCGGCGTTGCTTTAGCACGACACCGAGATGATCACAGGATTCATTAGCCGTGTGGTACCGGCCTCGGAGTTGAAGAACGCACTCGACATCGGATCCCAAAGGGTTCGGGCGATCGCGGATCGCGTGTCCAAGGCGTCGCTCCAGAATCAGGACGGGTTTGCGCTGCCTGGCAGCGCTGGCGCGAATGGAGCCACATCGGCTGGATCTGGCGTGGACATCGAGTCAGAGATGATCAATCTGGCCGACGAACAGCTTCGCTACACAGCGACATCGAAGCTGCTCCAGAAGGCCTACGATCAAGTTCGCACCGCACTCAAGCCCTGATAATCGATGACGCGACCAGTCGGATTACTTCCATCGCCAGCGACGCCCCAGCAGCAGCCGATGTTCCGGTCCCTCGCGATTTCTGCGAGCGGGCTGTCGGCGCAGCGGGTGCGCATGGAGACAATAGCCTCGAACATCGCCAACGCGGAAACGACGCATGATGTGAACGGTCAACCGTATCGCCGGCGGCTAGCTGTTCTCGCGGCTGGCGATAGCGGCGGGGCCGGCGTGGCAGATCCACTCGCACCGGGTCAGCCGACAGGAACGACCGGCGTGTTCAACGGAGTGAATGCTTTTCAGGTGCCAAGCGGAGAGTTCCCGGCTGACGGACCGAGACGTTTTGACGTCCCCGTTCTCGAGACTAACGGTCCGGATGGCGGTGGTACCGGGGTGCATGTCGCAGGAATTCAGGAAGACATGAGTGCTGGACAGCTTGTCTACGATCCGGGGCATCCTGACGCAGACAAGAACGGATACGTGCATTACCCGAACGTGCGTGTGACCGACGAGGTCGTGGACATGATGGATGCACGCCGCGTGTACGAGGCGAACGCCAGTGTGTTCCAGGCAGCGAAGGGCATGTTGAATCAAGCCTTGAACATCTAAGCGAAAGTAACCAGCATGGCGATCAACGGAATTGGCGGTGGCGCATTCAATCCATATGCATCGGGCGTAACACGTCCGCACGCAGGCGTGCCGCGCCAGGTAACTCCCCAAACATCGAACGATGCAGCTGTCGCCGATCCAAAATCGGTTGCAAATGCGATTAAGAACGACGCAGCGGCTCGCAATGCTCAGCTCTCTTCGTCCACCGCACCGGCCGGGGTGGATCAGGATCTCTGGAGCGTATTGAGCAAGGATGAACGCTCGTATTTCATGAAGGCTGGCGCGATGGGTCCATTGACCTACGGTCGCATGAGCACCTCACAGACTCCAACACCGGCACCGCTACTGCGCGGCGGCCGTCTCGATTTAAAGGCCTGAGGCAGATGTCCAATCCAATTGGTGGAATCAGCAGCGGTATTTCGAGTTCGGCTCTCGATACGAGTGCGAAACAGATTCCGGTACTGCAGGACAAGTCAGCAAGCGGGACGAGTTTCGGAGACACATTGACAGGATTCATCAACAACGTGTCCGACTCACAGGATGTGGCTGCCGACTACGCGCAGCGATTTGCGCGAGGCGAACCGGTCGAGCTACACCAGGTAATGGCATCAGCCGAGGAAGCGTCGATATCGCTGGAGATGCTGGTTCAGATACGCAACAAGTTCCAGGATGCGTACAAGAGCCTGACGAGTATGCAGTCGTGACCGAGAACTGGGGACTATAAGCCGTGGCTGACGCAATTCAGGATATGATGGACCGAGTTGGCGGTCGACAGCGCGTAATGCTGTTGACCGTTGGCGTAGGTGTCGCAGCCGTGATATTCGGCATCTCCAGATGGGCAACTGCCCCGGATTGGGTTCCAGCATTTTCGAACCAGCCGGTCGAGACCGTTGGCAAAATGACCGACAAGCTGTCTGCTGCTGGTATTGCCTATCAACTAGGCAACGGTGGCAGTCAGATTCTCGTCTCGTCCAATGACGTCGCGCGTGCGACGGTCGAGCTCGCAAAGGACGGACTTCCATCCGCCGGTCGACCCGGGATGGAACTGTTCGATCAGCCTTCATGGGGCATGACCGACTTCACACAGCGAATCAACTACCGCCGTGCGCTGGAAGGTGAGCTCGAGCGGACAATCGGAAAGATGACCGGCGTACAAGCAGCGCAGGTACATCTCGCATTGCATGAACAGTCGACGTTCCGTTCGCAGGACAAGCCGGCCAATGCGTCTGTCGTACTCAAGACCGGTGGCGCGCCAC
>Ga0207933_1002687_pt1 | contig 11196 bp, 12 predicted proteins | sample NGESurdeep092012_4_FD_184488 | JGI IMG/M metagenome (GOLD analysis project Ga0207933, IMG submission 184488) | Arctic peat soil microbial communities from Barrow, Alaska - NGEE Surface sample F53-3 deep-092012 (SPAdes) | ecosystem: Environmental > Terrestrial > Soil > Wetlands > Peat ... | reverse complement strand
TACGCTTCGGCTACGCCTCCGCTTCATTCCGTCCACCAGCCTGTATCCAAAAATCAATTAAAAAGTCTACTTTAGATATGTACTAAAAAGGGGAAGCCTACACAGGTATGTTCCGCGGATTTAAACGAATCCTTTTCATACGATGGATTACTGGTCTATAAAAATCCAAAATATAAAGGAATTGAAAAAATAGAAATTTCTCTTAGAGGGGTAAACGAGAAAGTTTATAAGAAATAGGGATTTTAATAATAATGGATATTTCCAGAAATTTAGATTAAGATTTAACTTTTATCTTTTTATTAAAAATTTACTCCAAAATTTAATGAATAATTCTGTAATCAAAGTAGAAAACTTCTCCAAACACTATCGCCTCGGCAAAGTAGGAATGGATTATCTCATGCAACTATATATTATATATTGAGCAGAAACTTTTTTGTTCGCAACTACTTTAAAAAATGATCAACGTTACTAAAACATATCTTCCTCCTTTTGAAGAATATACTGCTATTCTAAAACGGGCATGGGACAAAGCCTGGATAACTAATAATGGTGAGTTGGTACAGGAACTGGAAGAAAAATTAAAAGATTTTCTTGGTGTACAAAATTTACTGTTTACTAACAATGGTACTACTCCATTACAAATGGCTTTAAAAGCTCTGGACATCACGGGCGAAGTAATCACCACGCCTTTCAGTTATGTCGCCACAACCAATGTAATTTTATGGGAGGGATGTAAACCTGTTTTTGTAGATATTGACCCCTCAACTTTTTGCATAGATTCTTCTAAAATAGAAGCGGCTATTACTCCTGCGACCCAAGCTATTCTAACTACCCATGTTTATGGAATAGCCTGTGATGTAGAAGTCATTGACGCCCTAGCCAAAAAATACGGATTAAAAGTGATCTATGATGGCGCCCATGCATTTGGGGCTGAGTACAAAGGCAAAAGCCTGCTAAGCTATGGTGATGTGAGTACCTGTAGTTTTCATGCTACTAAATTGTTTCATACGGTAGAAGGTGGATGTATCATAGCAAATGATGACGAACTACAAAGAAAACTAATGTTATTCCGACAATTTGGCCATGTGTATGATGACTATTTTAGTATAGGCATCAATGCAAAAAATTCTGAATTTCATGCTGCAATGGGTTTAAGTTTGTTGCCAAAAATAAAAATGATTATAGAAGAGAGAAAGCGGATAACCGGGCAGTACGACAAAGAGTTATTACCAATTATTCAAAGGCCAGCCATATCAGAGAATTTGAATTACAATTACGGCTATTATCCCGCAGTATTTGAAAACGAAAGCCTTTTATTAGAAGTAGTTAAAAATCTAAAACAAAATCATATTAATGGAAGAAGATATTTTTATCCTTCCTTAAACGAGCTTCCTTTCCTCCAAAAACAACCTTGCCCTGTTTCTGAAAATATCAGCAGGAGGATTCTTTGTTTGCCATTATATTACGGATTATCAGAAGAGGAAATAAAAAAGATCATCTTCACCATTAAACAAATATTGATTCCATGTTGATCATTGGAGCTAAAGGATTAGCTAAGGAAGTTTTGGAGATTTTCCATCAAAAAAACGAACTGGAGAATTTATATTTTTACGATAATATTTCTAAAGATATTCCTGATTGCTTATATGAACGGTTTCCCGTTCTTAAAAATACAAAGGAGGTTCTACAAATATTTAAAAAAGATAATCGTTTTACTTTGGGTTTGGGAAATCCCTTATTCCGTTTAGATTTTTATAAAAAGTTTAAAGATATGGGAGGTATTTTAGTTTCAGTAATCAGCCCCTCAGCACAAATAGGCCATTTTGGTACAATGATAGGTGACGGATGTACTATCATGGCTGGCAATATTATCACCAATGATGTTCATATAGGGGTTGGATGCTTAATAAATCCAAACTGTACCATAAGCCACGATAGCCTGATTGGTAATTTTGTGGAGATTTCTCCGGGTGTTCAGGTAACCGGTAATTGTGTAATCGGCGATTATTGTAGTATAGGAACCGGGGCTATCATTTTGCCAAAAATAAAATTGGGCAACAGCGTGGTAGTTGGTGCAGGCGCTGTTGTAAGAAACGATGTTCCTGAAGGACAAACAGTCATTGGAATACCGGCAAAAGTTTTAACCAAAAAAGAATAATGAGTGATATAGTTATAAAAGTAGAGAATATCTCAAAGCAATACCGTCTCGGCAATGTAGGGCTGGGTTCAATCAGTCATGATCTGAACAGATGGTATCAAACTACCTTACGAGGAAAGGAAGACCCTTATTTAAAAATCGGTGATGTAAACGACCGTTCCGTAAAAGGAGAAAGTGAATATGTGTGGGCATTACGTGATATTAATTTTGAAGTAAAACATGGGGAAGTGCTCGGTATAATTGGCCGCAACGGCGCAGGAAAATCTACCCTTTTAAAAATACTCAGCCGCACTACTTCACCCACTACCGGTGAAATAAAAATAAAAGGGCGTGTAGCCTCATTATTAGAAGTGGGCACTGGTTTTCACCCGGAATTGACTGGCCGTGAAAACATTTTTTTAAATGGGGCTATCCTGGGCATGTCAAAAAAAGAAATCAAAAGCAAGTTTGATGAAATTGTGGACTTTGCCGGAGTAGAACGATATATTGATACCCCGGTAAAAAGATATTCTTCAGGTATGTATGTGCGTTTGGCTTTTGGCGTGGCAGCGCATTTGGAACCGGAAATATTAATTGTTGATGAGGTACTGGCAGTAGGTGATGCGGAGTTTCAAAAAAAAGCTTTGGGAAAGATGAAAGATGTGAGTAGTAGAGAGGGAAGGACTGTGTTGTTCGTGAGCCATAATATGCAGGCAATAGAAAATTTATGTGATCAAGCGATTCTTCTGCAAAATGGTTATATAATTAAAAAAGGGCATTGTCAGGATGTAGTTCAAAAATATTTCTCAAATTTAAATTTGAAAAATTCAATACTTTTTAATGATATAGATGGAAGAATAAGCCATCGGCTTCAAATACACAGTATTTACATTTTTCCTGATACCACAAGAATTGAACATAATGCAAATATTGAAATTGAGCTTTTGCTTAAAGCTACTGAAAAGCAATCATTTTATATTAATTTTATTTTAAGAACTATGCATGGAGATGTTGTGTTTGAGCATCCAACCGGATATTTAAATATTGATGCATCTACAATCAAAGTAAAGTTTTCAATTCCAGGATGTTTATTAAATGAGGGCGTATATAATGTGCAATTCAATTTCAACGAATCTCCCACAACATTAATCGCCTCCTTACAAGATGTAATGCAATTTGAAATTGCAACGACAAATGTCCTGGAGAATTACTACGGCAAAAGGGCTGGAACAATAACACCTAATATTAAATTTTCTTTAGTTCAATTATGAATATTCTGACAATAAACGATGTTGTCAGCCAACCACTGATTATAGAGAAAGAACTAAAAGCCCTTTTTGGAAGAAATGAAAGATTACTTTTCATGGATATTGGAGCATGTACCGGAGAAGATTCAATTCGTTATAGCAATTTGTTTCCAAAAGCGAAAATTATATCGTTTGAACCATTACCGGGGAATATTGAAATAATGAGAAAGCATATTGGACAGTTTAAAAAAGAAGGCCAAATAAAAATTGTACAGCTCGCACTTTCTGATGTTAATGGAACATCGAAATTTTTTGTTTCTGGTGGAACGCCCTATAAAGATATCCCGGATCACCAATTTACTCAATTGATTCCAAAAGAATGGAATAAATCCAGTTCATTATTGAAACCTTCAAGTTTGATGAAAAAAGAGATTCCCTGGATAGAATTTAACCACGAAATAAATATTGAAACAAGAAGATTAGATGATTATATGAATGAGAAGAACATTGCAAAAGTTGATTTTATACATATGGATGTACAAGGGGCAGAATTATTAGTTCTCCAGGGAATGGGTAAATTTTTGCAGAACGTGAAACTTATTTGGCTTGAAGTTGAAAATGTTCAGTTGTATGAAAACCAACCTTTAAAAAAGCAAATCAATGAATATTTATGTAATTTAAATTTTAAAATGCTAAAAGATACTTCTATTAGCCAGTCGTCAGGTGACTGTTTGTATATTAATAAGAAGTTTTATTCAACCACATTTAAAACCACCCTCACTTTAAATAAGTTAATAGAAAGATTTAAAAACATTTGAAATAAATTTATTTAAATGGTTATATCGCAATTAAATGGAGGATTAGGAAATCAGCTTTTTCAGTACGCAACAGCTTTTAGTTTAGCGAAAGCATTAAACACTTCCTACATTTTTGATAAATCATTATTTGACAAAGAAATTACTATTCGCAAAATTCAGTTAGAAAAATTCAATGTTCCTTTTAAAACAATAAATCAATTCTCATTAAAATTATTAACTGATCAAAAAAAAATAAAAATAGATAACAGACACTATAATCCATTTTTCCATGAAGTTATTTGTGATCCAATATGGCAAAAGGTGGATTTAAGAAGTAAAGGCAAAAGAGTATATCTTAAGGGCTATTGGCCTTATTTGGATTATTTTAAAGAAAATAAAGATTATCTGAGAAAAGGATTTACTATCAGGGACTCTTTTAAAACTAATGCATTTGACAAAATGCTTCTGTCAATTATTTCCTCCGAAAGTGTATCCATACATATAAGATTAGAAGATTATCAAACGGATTCATCCCGTTCGCTTTTCGGCATGCAAAGCCCGGATTATTATGCACAGGCAATACATTATATTGAAACAAAAATACCTAATCCTTCTTATTTCATTTTTACTGATAATATTGAATTGGTTAAAAGTGAATATAATTTACCAGCTACAGCAGTATTTATCGCTGAGCAAAATATTGAAACAGATTACCTGGAGTTTGAATTGATGAGAAATTCAAAACATAATATTATTGCAAACAGCACTTTTAGCTGGTGGGCTTCTTTTCTCAACAATAACCCAGATAAAATTGTAATTCAACCTGCAAAATGGTACAATGATCAAAATGCCCAATTGGTGTACCAATCAAGGGAAATTTTATTTAATCAGGAAGCTATATTTATTTAATTGAATGAAGATTTCGGTTTGCATGATTACCTATGGCCACTCTCAGTTTATCAAACAAGCAGTGTTAGGCGTATTGAATCAAAAAACCAAATTTGAGGTAGAATTGATTATTGCCGATGATTGCTCTCCTGATAATACACAACAAATTTTAAAAGATATTATTAAAAATTATCCGGATGGGCAAAGGATAAAATATACGCGTCATTCTCAAAACAAAGGAATGATGAACAACTTTATTTGGGCGCTTAGAGAATGCAGTGGCAATTACATTGCGCTTTGCGAAGGCGATGATTACTGGACCGATGAATATAAATTACAAAAGCAGGTAGATTTTTTAGAAGCAAATGAGGATTATGCAATTTGTTTTCATGAGGCATTTGTGTTATATCCCGATGGAACAGAAAGATTGTTTAATAATATTGAGGAAAACGGAACATTTGACTTCTTAGATTTAACCCAGAAGAATTTTATTTCCACAGCCTCCTGTGTTTTTAGGGTTTACAACCATATTCACTCTATGCCTGGTTGGTTTTATAACCTGAGCGCAGGTGATTGGGGGCTTCATTTGTTAAATGCTTCAAAAGGGAAAATATTTTATTTAAAAGATGCTATGTCTGTTTATAGGAATCATGATCAAGGCGTGTGGACCTCTTTAACTCCCGAACAAATGTTTAATAGCGGTATTAAAATGGTAGACCAGTTGAATACAGCATTTGATTATAAATACAATGATTATTTTGAAAAAGGGAAAGCAAAAAGAGTGGTAGGATATAATTTGCAAACCTCAAATCCGGTTGTTCATCAGGAAACCCACTTAACAAAATTAAAAAGGAAGATTAAAAAATATTTGAGTTAGTATTTTGAGTGCTGATAATTTTACAAATATCCCATTTTCTCTAGAGAATCTTGACCGATATAATATCAGAGCAAGTATTTTAAATGCCATCAATTCAAACCTGCCACATTTTAAAGGGAATTTTTTAGACATTGGTTGCGGGAAAATGCCCTATAAAAATTATATCCTGCAAAACTCTGCAGTTACAAAATATGTAGGGTTAGATATAGAAAATGCTTTGGAATATGATGTATCTGTTAAACCAGATTTTACGTGGGATGGAGTTAAAATGCCTTTTAAAGATGGACAATTTGATACCGCATTTGGTACTGAAGTTTTAGAACATTGCCCAAGGCCAGAAATTATTTTGGGCGAAGTAAACAGGGTTTTGAAACCCGGTGGAATTTTCTTTTTTACAGTTCCGTTTTTATGGCCTTTACATGAAGTGCCTCATGATGAATACCGGTACACTCCATTTGCTTTAAAAAGGATGTTAGAAGAAACAGGGTTTGTAGATATTGAAATTAAACCTACCGGCGGATGGCATGCATCTTTGGCCCAAATGCTGGGGCTTTGGGTAAGAAGATCACCACTTACTATGCGGAAAAGAAAAATAATGTCTGCATTTTTTAAGCCTGTCATTAAATACCTGGTTAAAAAAGATCAATATACTGATAAGAGTTTTCATGAAAGCCAAATGATAACAGGATTATACGGAATTGCAAAAAAATTAAATTAAATACAAAGGTTTTATTGATTTTAAAAAAGTTGCTAAATAGCAATAACTTAAAAGTAACATTACTATATTGCACAAGTATTATTAAAATATGCAAAATTTAAAAATTTCAGGGGATAAGCAATTTGGAAAAAGCTTCGTAAAGTTAGACTTGCAGGTATTACTTTTTGAAGAAGAAAATACCTGGTTTGCTTTTATGCCCTCACTAGATCTTACCGGCTATGGTAATACAGAAGAAGCCAAAGAAAGCTTAACGATCGTTCTTGATGAGTTTTTAAGATATACCTTAAATAAGAAAACACTCATTACTGAAATGAAAAGGCTTGGCTGGCAAATAAAAAGCAAAAAGAAGCCGATGCTTGCTCCTGATATATCTGATTTGATAAATACTAATGACCAGCTAAAGGAGATTATCAACCATAAAGAATATTCCACTTCTCATTACCAGGTTAACGTTCCCGCATTTGCATAATGGCTACCAATCCTTTGAAAAATATTTCGCTACGCGATTGCCGGAAACTCTTACAAAATACCGGCTGTAATTGTAACCGAACGACTGGCGCCATGAACATTATACAAGGTTAGACTTAAAGCGGCCAATTACTATTCAATCACATATTGATCCCGTACCCGAAAGAATAATGAAGCAAATTATTATTACTTTAGATATTGATAGAAATAAGATAAAAAAATTCTTAAAGTGATGAAGCAGATTACATTGAAATGATCAGTTATTTTTGATAAAAACACTCGCCATATTTTCTCCATCTCAAAATGCTTATTCAGAAACTTTTATCCAGTCGCATAAAAAATTACCTTTTAATATTAAATATTATTACGATGGTTTTTTACCCTCCAAATTGGAAGGCGCAAAAAACTTGTATGAATTTAATATTTATGAAAAAATAAAATTAAAAGCGGATACAAATTTTAGTTTTTCAGGATATGCTTTGTTGAAGTCTTTAAAAAAAGAAAAAGTAGATTGCGTGCTGGCAGAATATGGGCCTACCGGGTGCGAATCTCTCCATGTAATAAAATTTTTAGGCCTGCCATTAATAGTTCAATTTTTTGGATATGACGCTACTCTTCATTCAACAATAAATCAATACAAAGAGAAATACAAGGATGTTTTTGATTATGCCAAATACGTTGTAGTTGTTTCCACTAAGATGAAAGAGGATTTAATTAAATTGGGTTGCCCTTTAGAAAAAATTGCGTTGAGTTATTGTGGCCCTGATAATTCTTTTTTTAAAGCCAATCCACAATTTAAGGCTTCTCAATTTGTATCAGTTGGAAGGTTTGTAGATAAAAAAGCACCTTATCTTACGCTGGCTGCATTCAAAAATGTAGTAGTTAAGTTTCCCGAAGCCACGCTGGTTATGATAGGCGACGGAATATTACTGAGTACCTGTAAAAATTTGGCTAAGCTTTGGAAAATTGACAAAAATGTTGAATTTACCGGCATTAAAAATCCTTCTGAAATTTTTAAAATATTTGAAGAGAGTATCGCCTTTGTCCAACATTCTATAACAGCAGATAATGGTGATTCGGAAGGTACACCTGTCGCCGTGTTAGATGCCCAGGCAGCAGGCATCCCCGTGATCAGCACCCGTCATGCGGGGATAGCTGATGTAGTACTTGATAATACCACAGGATTGTTAGTGGAGGAATATGACGTGGACGGAATGACATTAAATATGCTCAGATTATTGGAAGAAAAATGCCTTGCAAAAAAAATGGGAGACGCAGGTAGAAAAAGAGTAAGTGAGAATTTTTCTATTGATAAAAACCTGGATGAACTGGAAACAATAATTCGCGATTGTATGAGTTAACTCAAATTTGGCTATCGTTTTATTTACACAATTAATAAGTAGTTAAGAGTAATGATTATTGGAAGAGGGATGCTGGGAAAAGCATTGATAAATATTGATAGTGAGAAATATTTATTTTATGTAAATGGAATTTCAAATTCTGTTATCGATGAAATTCCGGATGACAATTTTGAAGCTCAGCAAATAAAGGAAATTGCTGAAAAGATAGGAGATAAAACTTTTATCTACTTAAGTACTTCCCAGGTCAATAGGAAGGAAAACTTTTGTCGTCCTTATGTTTTGCATAAGCATAAAATGGAAATTCTTGCAGCTAAGTTATTTCCAAATTATATCATTGTGCGAACTTCAAATTTAGTTGGGAATAATGCCTGGAATAATCATACCTTATTTAATTATTTATACAATTCACTTAACGAAGGAAATGAGATTTACGTTAATGAATTAATTATAAGGAATGTTTTGGATGTAGATCATTTTGTTTTATTATTTGAATATTATTTAAATAATTTCTTTACAAAAAATTGCACTATTGATTTAGTAAACCCGGTATCATTTAACATGAGAGAAATATTAAGTGCTTTTGAAACAACTTTTTCGAAAAAATTTTCACGTAATCAATTGGATGATCATTTTGCCTATTTTGGAGCACCATGTAATTTATCATCAAAGCTTGTAGCGCAATGCAACATCTCCTTAGAAAATTATCTTTTGAATTTATTAAATAAGTATTATTTGCATGTAGGAAAAAATGAATTAAATAAAATTGTGAGATGATTAAAAATTATTGACCTTGAGATTCTATATTTTCAATTTTACAGTAAACGAACTTTTAAATGATATTTTCATTTTGTCATTTTATTGCTTTTCTCACAAAACAAACAAATTTGAAATAGGCATTTCACTTCGCCGGTTGGTGGGGACACCAACCGGGGCGGAGAAAATTAAATAAACATTTTTTGAAAAAAGTTATAAAAAAGGTAATCAATTCATTTGGTTTTGAATTGTCTAATCTACAGTCATATAAAAATCAAATAAAGCTTAATGATTTAAATAATAAAGAAAAATTTGAGCTAAAAAATGCAATAGATCGGCTCCGGTTTATTGTTTCAAATACAAAATACCCAAACTTAGAGCCGTTTGGGATTTCAGGTTTTTTTCGTTATTCAATTGAAGAAATCCTGCAATCAAAGTCACAAATATTTCAGGATTTATTCGTTTTATATTGTTTAAAAAGAAAAATGAATGGTTTTTTTGTTGAATTCGGCGCAACCAATGGAATCAGCCTCAGCAATACTTTTTTGCTTGAAAAACAATACCATTGGAATGGTATATTAGCAGAACCTGCAATTATTTGGAAGGATAAATTATTAAAAAATAGGAATTGCAAAATTGAGACTAATTGTGTTTGGGCAGAGTCAGATAAAATTTTGACTTTTTATGAGACAGAAGTTGCAGAATTATCTACAATAGGCCTCTTTGCAGATGTAGATACTCACTCTGAAAATAGGAGAGATAACAAAAGTTATAATGTTAATACAATTTCTTTAATTGATTTACTAAAAAAATATGATGCTCCGGTCGATATTGATTATTTATCAATCGATACTGAAGGCTCTGAATTTGATATACTAAATTCTTTTGATTTTTCTAAATATAACATTACGATTATAACCGTTGAGCATAATTATACCAGCAAAAGAGAAGAAATATTTAGCCTTCTAATTTCAAAAGGTTACAAAAGGGTATTTGAGGCTATTAGTTTGTTTGACGACTGGTATGTCAAAGAATCTCTTTTAAATTCATTTCAATAGTCAGATGATTATTGTTGAATCAGCTGCTGAAATTTGTTATAGAATGGGCGTTATTGATTATTTTATCACAAGAAGGGAATTATTTTATAAAGGATGAGAGGGAATATTTTAAAAGTTCTTTCATAATAACGACAATGAATTTGCTAAGAAAAATAATGGGTTTACGGGTTTTAAGAAAGTATCTTCCGGCCACTGATATTGCGGTTGCATTAAAAGGCTCGAATGTTAATTGCATTTGTTGTGGTGGAAGTTTTATAACGTTTCTCCCTTTTGGATTGATAAAACGGGCAAATGCTTCATGTCCTTCCTGCGGCTCGCTGGAACGGCATAGGCTTCATTGGCATTTTATGGTAAACAAGACGGATTTACTAAAAAGCACCCTTAAATTAAGAATATTACATGTCGCACCGGAAGCTGTTTTCTATAATAAGTTCAATGGTAATCATTTATTTGATTATACCCCTTGTGCCAAATTTGGAGAAGGCTTTACTGATGAATATCCAGAGGGAACTATTGATGCGGATATAACCAAAATTCAATTTGAAGCTAATAGTTTTGATGATTTATTGTTCGCATGTTTTAGAACATGTTCCGGAAGATTTAAAAGCCATGCAAGAATTTTACAGGGTTTTAAAACCCGGAGGATGGGCGATGTTACAAGTTCCCCTTGATAAAAACAGGGTAAAAACTTACGAAGATTTTTCAATTGTTGATCCAAAAGAAAGAGAAAAAGCTTTTGGGCAATATGACCATGTAAGAGTGTACGGTTTAGATTATATAGATAGATTAAAACTTGCGGGTTTTACAGTAAATGAAATTAATTACACCGCAGAATTTTCAGAGAATGAATTATTTTATAACGGATTTCAGCACGGCGAGGACATTTTTATTT
>Ga0207933_1002686_pt1 | contig 11205 bp, 10 predicted proteins | sample NGESurdeep092012_4_FD_184488 | JGI IMG/M metagenome (GOLD analysis project Ga0207933, IMG submission 184488) | Arctic peat soil microbial communities from Barrow, Alaska - NGEE Surface sample F53-3 deep-092012 (SPAdes) | ecosystem: Environmental > Terrestrial > Soil > Wetlands > Peat ... | reverse complement strand
AACCGTTGTCTTCCGGATGGCGTTTAGACATCCGTGACTACATGTCGGCGAAGCGGGCGGCGATACAGGCGCATCGGTCGCAATATGGCGACCTGATCACCGACGACCCGGATGGCTTCCGGCTGCCGCCTGCGTTGCTGTCGGTGTTCGACAGGCCTTGGGAAACCTACCTACGATCATGACAAAATCGCGACCGCCCAGTCACTTCCAAGACCTGTATCAAGCCGATCCGGATCCTTGGCACTTCGAGACGAGTGCCTATGAACAGACCAAATACCGGAACTCATTGCGGGCATTGGGAGACCGGCATTTTGTGTCGGGGTTGGAGGTCGGCTGTTCGATCGGCGTGTTGACGCGGATGCTGGCGGGCCGTTGCGACCGTTTGCTGGGCGTCGATATCGTCGAGGCCCCATTGCCGGCCGCCCGAACGCGCTGTGCCGACATGCCATCTGTGCGGTTCGCGCGGATGCAGGTGCCGCTGGATTGGCCGAATGAGCAATTCGACTTAATCGTATTTTCCGAGGTTCTTTATTTTCTGTCTGCCAGCGATATCACCTGTTGCGCTCGGCGGGTTTTAGACACATTGCTACCCGGCGGCGGCGTCCTGTTGGTCAACTGGACCGGCGAAACGGGCGATCCCAGCCCGGGGAATGCCGCGCCGGATCGCTTTATCGCCGACGTCAGGGACCGGCTGCGGGTCGTACAACAGGAACGGCACCACAGCTACCGGCTGGAATTGCTGATCGGCTCCTGAAACCGGCGGGTCGCAGGCCCGTTCTCGACGCGGTTCGAGTGATTTTGCATGGGAACACGAACATGCCACGTGGCGATAAATCCGCGTACACCGACAAGCAGACCCGGCAAGCCGAACATATCGAGGAGAGTTACGAACATCGGGGCGTACCCGAGGGCGAAGCCGAACGGCGCGCCTGGGCGACGGTGAACAAGGAAACCGGGGGCGGTAAACGCAGCGGCAGCGGCCGGGGCAAACCGGTCAATACCGCGCCATCCCGCAAAGGCGGGAAACTGGGCGGCAAAGCCTCGGCATCCCGCCCCGCCGCCGCCCGTTCGGCCTCCGCAAAGAAGGCAGCCGCGACCCGAAAACGCAAGAGCGGCTGAGATTTCGTTGCCGCCGCGCCGGGTAAAGGCCCCGACTTTTCTCTTGAAAGATCTGGTACTCGGGGTTGGAGAACAAGGTCCGGCCGATCGTGTGGAACTTCCGCCCGACCGGCAGAACCTCGAAATACAGGCCAAGGCCCAGGACTTCGTAGCCATCGATTTCCGTCATCACACTTTCCTCCCAGCACGGTGCGGCGATGATGATCCGTTATGCAATCTTGCCCCGCAAGCTGTCTGCAAGCGCCGACAGCGCATTGGCGAGTTGCCTCGCGGTTTCCGGCGGTGGGAGCGGCATTTTGAGGTTTTGCGCGCCGGTGACGGGATCACGCTCGATCCATGGATGTGCCGGAGCGCGAGGATCGTTGGCAGCCGCCAGAGCGGCGACAAACTGCGCACCGACCTGAATCAATGCCTGCCACGGACCGGGGTCTGCATCGCGCGGTGAAACTCCATCTCCCGCACCCTCCGCGATCGTCATCTCCGCAACGCCAGTGTTCACATCCGCATCTGCATCGTCCCGGGATCCGGCGTCATCGGTGGTGACGATATTCGTCACTTCCTCGGCCGGCACCATGGCCTCGCCCTCACCCATACGCCCGGTAACGTTTTCCACGTCCTTCATGAAACGGGTGAGCCGCGACCCGCCAAGGGAGATCTCGCTGCTACCGCCATCGAGAATTCCTGCTGACAGGGAGCGTTTGAACGCCAGTACCGAAAGCATTCCCTCCTCGATAGTGCCCTTGGCCACGAAATTGATGACCCGAACGGGCTTTATCTGGCCCATGCGATGAATGCGGGCGATGCGCTGTTCGAGGATTGCGGGGTTCCATGGCAAGTCCATGTTCACCAGGGTCGAGGCATGCTGTAGATTCAGGCCCGTGCTACCGGCATCGGTAGAGAGGAACACGCGGCAGGCGGGGTCGTCGCGAAACCGCTCAACCAGTGCCGGCCGCTTCTCCGATGCCACGCCGCCGTGAAAACTGACGTAACCGAGCCCACGCGCTTCGAGGCGGCGGATGATAATGTCATGGGTCCGTGTCCATTGCGAAAACACCACGGCCTTGGCCTCGGGATCGGCGAACAAGTCTTCGAACAGCGCCGCCAATTCATCAGCCTTGACGCCATGATCGGTTTCCTGGTCCAGCAAATAGGTGCTGTTACACGACATCCGCATGTTCTGCAGCGCACAGGTCAGCCGCCGTTGGTCCGTGTCGGACAAGAACCGGGTCTTGCGCCAGCGCTGGACGATCCTCGTCACCACGTCGGCGTTTTCCTGATGATGGAGCATTTGCATCTCGGTCATCGGCACCAGCAAATTCTGATCGGTCCGGCTGGGCAATTGCCTCAGCACTTCGGATTTGCGCCGGCGGATCATGACCGGCGCCAGCGTCTGGCCGATCTTATCAAGTCCCGTATAGCCGGTGACACGCCCGGCTTCGTCCTTGACCTGATGCTCATGCAACAGCTTCCAGGTTGGCCCCAGGCGGTGCTGATCGACAAACTGGACAATGGAAATCAGCTCTTCAAGCTTGTTTTCCAAAGGCGTCCCCGTAAGCACGATCGCGTATGGACTATCGACGCGTTTCAAGGCGCGTGCCGCGAGGGTGTTCCAATTTTTCACCCGCTGTGCTTCATCGACGATCACCAGTTCGGGACCCCAGGCGGCGATCAGGTCGAGATCGGGCCTGAGCTTCTCATAATTTGTAACCTTACAGAAATCATCTAGGGCGTAGTCCCGCTGCCGTTGCGCCCGGCCGCCATTGATGACGCGCACCGCATTTTCATCCTGCCGACCCGAGAAACGCGTGATCTCGCTTTGCCACTGGTATTTGAGCGAGGTCGGGCAAACCACCAGCACTTTTGAAACGCCAAAGTGCCGAGCCAGTATTTCTGTCGCGGCGATCGCCTGTATGGTCTTGCCCAGGCCCATATCGTCGCCGATCAGCGCCCGGCCGGCCCTTACCGCGAACAGCGCGCCCTCCGCCTGGTAGGGGTAGAGCGGCGCCTTCAGAAGTGCCAATAGCCTGGGGTCGGTAGCGCCATGCGGAAACAAACGCGCGAGCTTTGCGACCCGCTGGTCTGCATCCCGCCGCCCGGCGAGGAAATCGAGAGTGTCGTCGTAGGCGCGCAACTCATGGCCGGCCTTAGACGCCATGGTCATGAACTGCTCGAGTTCGCCAAGGCGCTCATCCGGCAAGATCCCGTTGTGTTCGAGTTCGAACAGGGCGGCGGCGGCCTCTTTAAGTGGGGGTGGGCAATCCGTTCCGGCACGAAAATACACGTTCCGCCTGCCGTCATTTCGCAGATACAGCTCGGAAAATGCGGGTTGGTAGCCCCGAGCAAACGCCGTCTTCGCACCGCGCTTTTTCTCCAGCCGGGCGAGCGTGAATTCGATGTGCTTGCAAGTACCCAATTCGCTGGTGGCATAATCCGGGCACGAACAGAAGTTGTCCCCTGGATTCAGGCCTCGAATCGCCACGCGATAGCTGGATTTCGAGACAGGATTACTGACCCTGAATTCCGAAAAAAACGGCTCGTCGCCACGATTTTCAAGACCGAAGGCCTGCTCGCGGCCGAATTGGCGACGTAGGCCGCGCTGCCAATCCGATGGCGAAAGATCGGGGGGCGCCTGAATGCGTGAGAGTTTAGCTTCCTTCTTCAGCCCAGTGGCGGAGCTCGGGCTTCGGCGCTTGGATTTCATCGCGATGCTTTCCGTTCCGTTCGGCTGGTATCCCATGTCTCGGACTCGACCTATTCCACGGTGTAGCCGAGCAACCAATATCCCAATCGCCGCATTGTAACCATATGCGCCAGCGCCGATACCACCGCATCGACCTAGCCAATGATCAGACCCCGGTCTTTCCCGCACGCTGGCAGTGGCGACCGACAAGCCGAGCCAGGGTATTTCCCAGGATGTGGGCACCGTGAGGAAGAGGGTGCCAAGCCTCGGATCATCAAAGCCGGCGCCAGGGGGTACCGTCCCGCCGCGAGGCTTCCGGCCACCAGCTATCCGGCCGTCAGCTATAAAATGTGTGGGGAACCAGGTCGTCCGTCTTCGCGATCAGCCGGCAAAAGCGGCCATGGATAGCCCTACCGGGTCCCGGTCAGGGGTACCAGATGCGACAGGAATATCTCGGCGCAGGCACGCCACGAATAGCGTTCGGCGTGCATCCGGCAGGCCGAACGATCGGCGGACAGCGCATCCAGCGCGGCCGCGCGAAGATCCTCGCCGACTGAACCGATTTTGCCGGCGGCATGGGTCAGCACGTCCTTCGGTCCCGTCACCGGGAATGCGGCCACCGGCGTGCCGCAGGCCAGGGCCTCCAGGATCACCAGCCCGAACGTATCGGTCAGGCTAGGGAACACGAACACATCCGCGCCCGAATAGGCCCGAGCCAGCGCCTCGCCATAGCGCGGGCCGGTGAAAGTCACGGTTGGATAATCCCGTTGCAGTGACGCCAGTTGCGGACCGCCGCCCACGACCACTTTCGAGCCCGGCAAATCCAGGTCGAGGAATGTGCCGATATTCTTCTCCACCGCCACCCGGCCGACATAAATGAAAATCGGCCCCGGCAGATGGGCGAATTCACCCCGCGGGTAGGGCTTGAAAAGATCCAGATCGACCCCGCGCGACCAGGACCTGATATTGCGGAATCCACGTGCCGACAGTTCGTCCCGCAGCGACGGCGTCGCGACCATCGTCCCCTGGCCGGCAGCGTGGAACCGGCGCATCCAGGCGTAGATCGGCATCACCGGAATGCCGGTCCTGGCCTTCACGTATTCGGCGAAGCGGGTGTGAAACGCCGTGGTGAAGGCAACGCCGTTGCGCTTCGCCCAGCTTCGGGCCGCGAGACCAAGCGGTCCCTCGGTCGCGACGTGCAGCGCGTCCGGACGGAATGCCTCGATCATGGCGATCAACCGCCGGCGCGGCATCAGCGACAGGGCGATGTCGGGATAGGTCGGGCACGGCAGGGTGCGGAACCGGTCGGGCCCGATCACGTCGACGACGTGGCCCATGTCCTGAAGTTCCTGCGCGACCGTGGACAGCGTGCGCACCACGCCGTTGACCTGGGGCTTCCATGCATCCGTCACGATCAGGATGCGATGGGACGGGGCTGGGGGCAGCATGTCCGCTGTATCCGCGAGGGAAATGGTATCAGGCAGTTGCCGGCATCCGGGCCTGGGGCGGCGCGAAGAACGAAAGGCGGTTCAGCTCCGCCCAATCGATCAGTTCCAGACGTCCGTCATGATGTTCCACCAGCGCTGTGCAGCTTTCCACCCAATCCCCGTCGTTAAGGTACAACACGCCCTGCACGTCTCGCATTTCCGCGTGATGGATATGGCCACAGACCACGCCATCGAAGCCGCGGCGGCGGGCTTCCGAGGCCAACGCGGTTTCAAACCGGTCGATCGCCTTGACCGCTTCCTTCACCTGACGCTTCAACCAGGCGGACAGCGACCAGTACGGGTAACCCAACCGGCGGCGGATGGCGTTGAACCAGCGGTTGGCGACCAGCGCCACGGTGTAGGCCCAGTCGCCCAACAGCGCGAGGAACTTGGCATAGCGCACCACGCTGTCGAATTCGTCGCCATGCATCACCAGCAGGCGCTTGCCGTCGGCAGTGGTGTGCTCCGACTCGCGGCGCATCTTGATACCGCAGATTTCTAGCCCGATCGGCAGCCAGTTGCGGAACATCTCATCGTGGTTACCGGGGATATAGGTAACATCGGTGCCGGCGCGGGCGTGCCGGACGATCTGCTTCAGCACATCGTCGTGGCTTTCATCCCAGTACCAGGATTTGCGCAGCCGCCAGCCGTCGATGATGTCACCGACCAGGAACAAATGACGGCAGCTTGATTTTTTCAGGAAATCCGCCAGGAATTCGCTTCGGCAGCCACGCGTGCCAAGGTGCGCGTCCGAAATGAAAATGGTCCGGTAGTCGGTTGAGACGCCGATATGGGACATTGCGTTCATTCAGGGGGATTCACTTTTTTGGCTTCCAGTCACGGCGCACCAGATACTGTGCTTCCCGCGCCAGAGAAGTTAAGATTCGATGACGTAAGCGATTTGTCTGGATGTTATCAAAGATATCCTGATCGTCATCGAACTGTCATGGAAATGACGTTGGATGATGGCACCCAGTGACATTTACTGCTCAGGCAGGTTTCGATTCGCTGATGGTCATCGTCTTCAATCCTGTTGCCGGCCGTCGACGTGCCCATTTGCTGTGGCGGGTGCTCGATGTGCTCGTTGCCAACGGAGTCAGGCTTGATCTCGCGGAAACCCATCGGGCCGGCCACGCCGAGGCGTTGGCGCGCGAGGCCGCGCGGCGCGGTGAGAGCATGGTCGTCGCGGCCGGTGGAGACGGCACCATCGCTGAAGTCGCCAACGGGTTGATGGGTTCCACCGCCCGCCTCGGCGTCATTCCGCTGGGGACCGCCAACGTGCTAGCGCATGAACTTGGGCTGCCATTTGCCCCGAGGACCGTGGCCGCCGCCCTGGCGTTCGGGCGCACCCGCACGCTGTGGCCAGGCCAAGCGAACGGACCCGACGGCGCCAGACTGTTCGTGCAAATGCTGGGTGTGGGTTTCGATGCGCACGTGGTCCACAACCTGCCCTTCCCGCTGAAGAAAGTGTTCGGCAAGGGTGCCTATGTGATGCAGTCGATGCGGGAACTTGTGCGTTACAAATTCCCGGTGATCCGGATGCGTATCGACAACATGGAAACCGAGGCCGCCAGCGTCATCATCAGCAAGGGCACGCTGTATGGCGGCAGTTTCCAACTGGCAGCCGACGCAATACCGAGCGATCCGGGGTTCTCGGTGGTGCTGTTCGATCGGTCGGGTCCCGGTGCGGCGATGATGTATGGTGCCGCACTGCCGTTCAACCTGCTGAGCCGCGCCCCGGGCGTGCGGCACATCCGGGCTCGGCGCATCGATTTCCTACAGAATGAGTCGGTCCTGGCCCAGACCGACGGCGACAGCGCCGGTCACGCCCCGCTGTGGGTCAGCGACGCCCCAGGGCCGATCCAGGTGGTGATGGCGTAGCTTCGTCCAGTGCCGCCTGGTCCCAGAAACCGATGACGATGCCGGCCTTGAGCTGTGCGGCCTCGCTGTAGGCGGCGATGCGGGCATCGGGGGTGGTGATCCGATTGTGATCTCGCAACGACCATGCCAGCAGCGCATCCTTCAGCCGAACGCAGACATTGGCGCGGGCAGGATCAGCCCCAAGGTCATGGAGTTCGTTCGGATCGGAGGCCAAATCATACAGCATCGGACGAAAGCCGACGGCGTGGATGTATTTCCAGCGCCCGTCGAACACCATGAACAACCGGGACGCGTCCACCGGCGTGTCCAGCGTCCGGCGGGCCGGCATCGTTCCGTAGTCGTATTCGGAGAAGACGTGCTGCCGCCAATCCTCGACCACCTGCCCGTGCAGCAGGGGTTGCAAGGCCCGCCCCTCCACGACATGCGATTTCGGCTCCCCGCCGAAGTACCGGATGAAACTGGGTACCAGGTCGATCGCCTCCACCAGCGCGTCGCTCGCGGTCCCGCGCGTGGCATCCGCGGCGAGTGACGGATCGACAACGATCAGCGGCACCTTGGCGGAGCAATCGTGAAACAGATCCTTCTCGCCCAGCCAGTGATCGCCCAAGTAATCACCGTGATCGGAGGTGAACGCGATCATCGTGGTGTCCAGCAGGCCGCGATCGGCCAGGAAGCGCATCAACACCCCGATCTGGTCGTCGATCTGCTTGATCAGGCCCATATAGGCCGGGATCACCCGCTGTCTGACCTCATCACGGGAGAACGTTTGCGACACCCTGGCGGCCATGAAGGCACCGTAGACGGGATGCGGATCACGCCTTTCGGTCTCCGATCGGACCGGCGGGATGATATCCGACGTTCCATACATCGCGTGATACGGTGCCGGCACGATATACGGCCAGTGCGGCTTGATATACGAAAGATGCAGGCACCAGGGGCGCCCATCCGCCGCCGCCTCCTCGATGAAGCGCATCGCGCGGCGGGTCATATAGGGGGTTTCGGAATGTTCCTCCGGAATGCGCGCGGGTTTGTCGGCGTGCTCCATCAGCCAGCCGCTCAGCAGCGTGCCGTCAGGTGCCTCGGCCGAATTCGCCCACTGCTCCCACGGATTGGTGGCGTCGAAGCCCTGCGCACGCAAATAGTCATCGTAGGGCACGCGGGGTGCGGGATCGGGGTTCAGGCCGTCGTCGCGTTCATAGGGTTCGAAGCCGCATTCGGCGATCTGGACACCGAGTGATGAGGCGGGGTCGATCCCGAGCCGCCGCATGCCTTCGGTGTCGGCTTGCATGTGGGTCTTGCCGACGAGGACGTTGCGCACGCCGAGTTCAGCCAGATGGTCGCCCAACGTTGGTTCGCCGATCCGCAGCGGGAAGCGGTTCCAGTTGGCACCGTGGCTACGCATGTAACGGCCAGTGTAGGAACTCATGCGGGACGGGCCGCAGACGGGCGACTGGACGTACGCATTGGCGAAGCGCACGCCGCGCTCGGCCAGTGCATCGATGTTGGGCGTGTGCAGATGTGGATGGCCGTAACGGCTCAAGTAATCGAACCGGAGCTGGTCGCACATGATCCACAAGACGTTTCGATTTGCCATGTGGTCACGCCCACGGATCGACAATGACCTTGGCATGCTGTTCCGGGTTCGCCAGCGCGGTGAAGGCATCGCTCACCCCGGCCAATCCGACGGTGCCAGTGACCAGGGGCGCGACATCGATGTTCCCCTCCGCGATGTGGTGCAGGCTCTCGGCGAATTCCTGCGCGGTGTAGGCCAGCACGAACTGGACGTTCAGTTGCTTGACGATGCCGAAGAACGGCTCGATCCGGTCGGTCTGCATGCAGACGCCGACTACCACGATGCGGGCCGAGGCCGGCGCGCCCTCCATGACCTGCTGGATCACGCCGGGCACGCCGACACATTCGAAGATCACTGCCGGCCGCAGCTTGGGACCAAGGCCGAAAAGCTGGGCGTAGCGGCTGTCGTCGTAACCCGGCGGGGTCGCGGTCTGCCGCCACGTGTCGTACGGCGACGTTTCTGCCGGATCGATCACGATATCCGCCCCCATTTTCAACGCCAGCGCCCGGCGGGCGGGCGAGAAATCGGCAGCGATGATCGGATGGATATTCTTCAGCACAAGGCCGGCGATGACGGACAGTCCGACCGGGCCGCAGCCGACGACCAGCGGCACATCGTCCGGGGCTAGCCTTGCGTGCTGCACGGCATGCCAACCCACCGCGATCGGTTCGGTCAGGGCGGCGCGATCCGCCGGCAGCCCGTTCGGTACCGCCAGCAGCATCCGGTCGGCCAGCGGCATGTACTGCGCGAAACCGCCGGCGATGTCGTTGGAATAGCCGATGCCCTGCACGGTCTCACCCGTCAGGGTCAGCGGCATCGAGCAGACCAGCGTGCCGGTTGGCAGGCGGGCCGGTGTGCCTGGTCCGTATTCCACGACCTCGCAGCAGAATTCGTGGCCGAAGACCACGTCCCGGCCGGCATCCATCGACCAGCGATTGCCGGCCCGCGTCGCCAAATCGACGAACTGGTGCGTGTGCTTGGCCGCATGCAGGTCAGAGCCGCAGATGCCGCAGGCGAGGCTCCGGACGAGCACCTGGCCCTCGGCCGGTTGGGGATCAGGCAGCGTGTCGACGACGATCGACCCCTTGCGGAAGACGGCTGCTTTCATGATGGTTTCCTCCTCGTCTTGTTATCGCAGGGTGATTTGCGAAACCCTGTCTTCCAAAGCATCCAGCACCGTATCCACGGCCAGCCGCGGCAGCCGAAGCACCAGACGCGAGCGTTTCGGTGCGATCCGCCGCGGACGTGCCCGGTCGCCGCCAAGTTGATGCACCAGTTCGTCCACGGTGGCGAAACCGTCGATCAGGCCGGACGCCAGTGCCTGTTCGCCCAACATGTAGCCGCCGTCGAACAGCGACTCATCCGGAGCTTTCAACCGTGGCCCGCGGCGTGTCCGCACCCAGTCCTTGAAGCGGACGTGCAGCTTGTCCATCAGGTCCTTGGCAAACGCCACGTCTTCGGGTTTCTCCGGGCTGAACGGGTCGAGGCGCGCCTTGTTGGTGCCGGCGGTGTAGATACGGCGTTCGATACCGAGCCGCCCAAGCAGATCGGGGAAACCGAAGCCGCCGCCGACGACGCCGATGGACCCGACAATGCTCATGGGATTGGCGTAGATTTCGTCCGCGGCACAGGCCAGCCAGTAGCCGCCGGACGCCCCGATCTCCCGGATCACCGCATGAACGCGGACACCGGTTCGGTCCGCATGGGTCCGGATCATGGTTGCGATCAGGTCGGACTGCACCGGCGATCCGCCCGGGCTTTCGATATCCAGGATCACCGGCCGCCGGTGCGTGGATGCGAACGCCTTCTCGATCAGTGGACGCGCGGAGTCGGCATTCAGCATCCCGGCCCGAGCGGCGATCATTCCGTGCAGGACGATCACGTTCAGGCGAGACCGACGCCACGGCAACAGGCTGGTTTCGCTCATGCGAGACGGGCCCGCAGATCCGCCAACCCATGTAGCGCCGTGCCGTCGGCGGCGAAGTTCGCCGGGTCCAGCCAGGCCAGCAATGCGTCGCGGCAGCGAGGCCATTCATCACCGACAATGCTGTACCAATCGGTGTCGCGCTGCCTGCCCTTGACCACCGTGTGCATCCGGTGCTGGCCTTCGTAGGTGAATCCAAGGCGTTCCGCCGCGCGCTTAGACGGCGCGTTCAAAGCGTTGCACTTCCATACCAGGCGCCGGTAGCCCAAATCGTCCGCTGCCAGTTTCAGCATCAGGAATATCGCCTCGGTCGCCGCCCGTGTGCGCTGCATGCGGGGGCCGAACCAGACATTGCCCAGTTCGATCGCCGCATTCCGGGGCTGGATATCCATCAGCGCGAGCCAGCCGGACACAACCCCGGTGCTGACCGGCCGCACTGCCCACGCCATCGGGTCATGCGTCGCCGCCATGTCCATGACCTGCCGCGTCATGGCCTCGGCCGAGGCGAACGGCCCCGAACCGAGATAGGCCCAGCTATCAT
>Ga0207933_1002685_pt1 | contig 11208 bp, 12 predicted proteins | sample NGESurdeep092012_4_FD_184488 | JGI IMG/M metagenome (GOLD analysis project Ga0207933, IMG submission 184488) | Arctic peat soil microbial communities from Barrow, Alaska - NGEE Surface sample F53-3 deep-092012 (SPAdes) | ecosystem: Environmental > Terrestrial > Soil > Wetlands > Peat ... | reverse complement strand
TTTTGATTTGGACGACCCTTTTAAGCGACTAGGAGGCCGTACAGCGCGTGGCCTTATTGATGCATTGCAAGAGACTCTTCAAAAGTCGCTTTGTTCAACAGTCTCCTAGTGCTCTGGCTGATGTTTCGCCAATCGCCCCTGTACTTGAAGTCGGTGCAAGGTCTGGGAACCGACGGGTACGGACAGTCGTCACTGATTCACTTGAGTGCTGGGGGCGCCTTCCTCGCCCAGGTGGTCTTGACCGCGTTGTTCGTCTTCGTCATTCTTGCCGTCACCGGTCCGGCGGGTAATTCGACCACCGCGGGACTGTCCATCGGACTCACGCTGACGGTGGTGCACCTCATTGGTATCCCCTTAACCGGGACGTCGGTCAACCCGGCGAGGAGCCTCGGGCCGGCCCTCGTCGTGGGCGGTACCGCGCTCAGCCAAGTGTGGTTATTTCTCGTCGCACCGCTAGTCGGGGCGATCGTGGCGGCCATCATCCACGCCGTCTTGTATCCCCGCACGGCGACCTCGGTCCTGGTGGTCGAAGTTGCAACCGAACCCGCATAGTTCGCACGATCAGTCGAGATTTGTTGAAGGGATCCACACGCGACCGTCGAAGAGGCGCCGGGCGGTTCGATAGAACGTGCCCGACCGTGCGGTCCACTCACCCTCGTGTCGCTGCACGTCGGCGTCGACGCCCAGTAATCCCGACGGCATGGCCAGACGTAGCGGGCCGTCGTGCGCGTCGCCTAGCGACTGGTGAACCACCGATCCCTCGAGACGTGCGGCGACCGCCGTGCAGAGGGCGATCGTCAGAGGAAGTGCGCGGTGGGGCTGGCCACTGGAGATGACGCGAGCCAGGAGGTCGGCCTGTGCCGCGCCGATGACCTCACCCGAGAGCGTGGTGCTCTCGTCACTCTCACTCACCACGCACACGAAGGGCACACTGGTCGTCGTCGACGCCGAGGCCAGATCCGCGCTGATACCCATGCGCACCGACGCCGCCCGACGTATTCCCTCGAGGAGAGGCAGAACTTCTTCGCGGGCATCGAGTTCGTGCGGTAACTCATTCCCGCGTAGACCAACGTCGCGAGCGCGAACGAAGACGGCGGCATTGGCCGCGTCGATGAGTGACACTTCAAGTGGATCGCGTCCACTCAGTTCGATCCAGTCGGTCACGTCACCGGTGGGCAAGAGCCGACCCGTCGTGGCACCCCCCGGCTCGAGGAAGTCGAGTCGGATCGGCGCACCGGTGCCGCTCACTCCCGGGATCGCCAAATCACCCTCATACCTTGTGTAGCGCCCATCGACGTCAAAGGTGGAACGGATGATCTTGTCGGTATTGGTGTTGTGGATTCGCACTACGCACTGGCCATCGTGTTGCCTGACGAGTCCTTCGTCGAAGACGAAGGGACCGACGGCCGAACTCATATTGCCGCAATTGGCCCGGTAGTCCACGCGCGCCTCTTTGATCATCACCTGAGCGAAGGTGAAGTTGACATCAGCGTCGTGACGAGTCGACGGGGCCAGAACGCAGACTTTGGACAAGGAGGAAAGACCCCCACCCATCCCGTTCAGTTGTCGACCATTCTCGTCGGGCGATCCCATCGCCGCGCACAGTAGCGGCGCCCAGGTGTCGCGCAAATCGGGGAGATCTCGCGCGTGCAACATCAGACCCTTACTGGTGCCGCCGCGCATGAAGACGGCGGGAATTGAACGTTGCGTCACGTCGCCGTCTCCTCGTGATCGTGGTCTCCGGTGCGTTCGGAGTTTAACGAAGGAGGACCGATCAGACGCCTCGCCGTTCGAAGAGTCCGAGCGAGAGGTCCGGCGTCACCAGTAGCGACGCGGGGACCTCGACGTTGAGTTCGCCGAGGCGACCGGTGGGGAGATCGGGCAGATGGACGCACGCGTCCAGGAATCGTTCACGTTCAGGCGTTGCAGCGTATTCGCCAGCCAGTACCGAGAATTTGGCGACGTAGTCGTCGCGACCGAAGGGGCGCGCGCCGCGGGGATGCGCGTCAGCCACTTCAATTTCATCGGTGAACTCGCGTCCGTCCTTCAGGGTGACGACGACTCGTCCGCCGAAGGCGCGGCGACGCGGATCGGGGTCGTGGTACTTCGCGTCCCAAACATCGTCCTCGACCGTACGAATGGCGTGCCAGAGCCGCACCGTGTCGGCTCGCCGCGCCCGCGCGGATTCGTAGCTCGCGTCGTGATGCCAGGTCCCGTCCTGAAGAGCGACGGCGAAGATATACATGAGGCTGTGGTCGAGCGTCTCACGATTCGCGTTCGGGTCCATCTTTTGCGGGTCACCCGAGCCGCTCCCGATAATGCGGTGCGTGTGGTGCGAGGTGTAAATGACGATGTGGTCGACGTCGGTGAGGTTCCCGAGGCGGTCACGCAGTCGAAAGGCCAGGTCGATCCACGCCTGGGCCTGTATTTCGGCGGAGTACGCCTTGGTATAGGTGTCGAGAATCGCTCGCTTGGCTTCGCCGGCGTCGGGTAGCGGCACGCGGTAGCTCGCCTCGGGGCCGTCGAGAAGCCACGCGATGATGCTGTCGTCACCCTCGTAGATGGGCGCGGGCGACGTCTCGCCGCGTATGGCCCGGTCCACGGCCTCCACGGCGAGCTTCGACGCGTGCGCCGGTGCGTGCGCCTTCCACGTGGAGATCTCCCCCTTTCGCGACTGGCGGGTGGTCACCGTGACGTGCACCACGTGATTGAGGGCTTGGTAGATGACGTCGACGGGGAGGGCGAGCATCGCTCCGATGCCGCTCACCATTCCGGCCGCAATATGGGGCAGATGGTCAATGCGGTGGGTGTGTAGTGCGATTCCCGAAGTGAGGGCGCCAGAAATCTCGTACGCCGCGCCCACGCCCAGTAAGAATTGCGCGCCGCTCGCGCCACACTGTTGGCCGACCGCCAGGATCGAAGAGATCATGTCGCCGGGGTGGTTCATGTCGGCGGCGAGAAAAGTGTCGTGAAAGTCGAGTTCTCGTACCGCAGTCGCGTTCGCCCAGGCCGCCCATTCGCACGACACACGCCGGGTCGATTCAACGCCCAGCACCGTGGCGCCCCCTTCGTGGGGGTGGGCTAGCGTCTGAGCGCGCGCGGTCGCCACCGGGTGGCGTGGAAGACCGGTCACCGTGACGCCGGTGTTATCGATGACGCGATTGATGATCATGGCGCGAACGTCGTCGTCGAGCGCGACTCGGTCGGCGGCCACGAGAGCGAGTTGCCACGCCAGGAGTTCGTGCCGCGGCGGTGTCGCCGCACTCGGATAGACGCGTACCTCGTGTTCTCGCATGACCGAATCGTTCCTTTCGTGTTGCTCGAATCTCGTACTCGAAACATTCTGCTTCACCACTTCGTTGCTGACGTACGCTCGAACCGGCGACGACGAGAAAACACTAGGAGTACGACATGAGGGCCATTGGCATCAGCCGGTACGGCGACGCGTCGGTTCTCGAGGACTGGGACGTGGCGGTGCCCATTGCTGGTCCCGGTGAAGCCGTCGTCGAAGTGCACTACGCGGACATCAATTTCATGGACATTCATACGCGCCAAGGCAAGTATGCGAACTCGAGCACCTACCCGGTGCGCCTGCCGGTCACGCTCGGCATGGAAGGTGCGGGAGTCGTACGCAGCGTGGGGCCCGGAGTCATTGACGTGGTCGATGGCGATCGCGTGGCGTGGTGTCTGTCGTGGGGAAGTTACGCGCAGTACGCGCTCGTTCCAGTATCGCGACTGGCCACGCTCCCCGACGCGCTCGACCTCCGTCTGGCGGCCGCGACGCTCTTCCAAGGTTGCACGGCTCACTATCTGGTCAACGACGTCGCTATGTTGCAGCCCGGAGTGACGTGCCTCGTGCACGCGGCGTCGGGTTCGATCGGGTCGCTCCTGGTGCAGATGTCTCATCAGCGCGGCGCGCGCGTCTTGGCGACGGCGAGTTCCCCGTCCAAGGCCGACGCCGCGCGAGCGAGTGGGGCCGACGAGATCTTCTCGTACGGCGACGGTCGCTTCGCTGATGACGTGCTTGGCGCCACTCAGGGTCGCGGTGTCGATGTCACGTTTGATGCGCTCGGGGAGACCACCTTGCGCGACAGTTTTCGCGCCACGCGCACTCGGGGTGTCGTGATCAACTACGGTTCCGTGGCCGGGTCGGTCCGCGACCTGGACCCGGTCGAGTTGGGAGAAGCGGGATCACTCTGGCTGACGCGCCCGCGACTCGCGGACTACATCAGCGATCGCGACACCGTCCAACGCCGGGCCGACGACGTCTTCGAGGCTCTCCTCGTGAAAGAGCTACGCGTGACACTGGCGGGGGAGTACGGATTCGACTCAGTTCGCGACGCCCACGCTCACCTTGAGGGCCGCCACCAAATCGGTAAAGCGGTACTACGCGTTATTTGACGGTGCGAAGCGCTCGCGAAGCGATCTATCGCTCGTCACGACGTATCAGTTGATCGATATGACTCGATGTCGTCGGTGTCATCACCGTCGCGAATTGACTCGTGCAGGGCCTCTTGCGACTTCTTGAGTTCGTCGAGTTCCGCGTCGTCGGCGATTTCGATGTGCACCAGTTGGTCGTCGGCCGAGGGCGACGTTCGAATGAGTTCGTCAAGCTTCAGTTGCAGGGCCAACTGGTGACGACTCTGCGTGTGTTGGATGACGAACAACATGACGAGAGTGATGCCCGACGCCACGACGCAAAACGCCGTCTCCCAGTTCAGTGGGAAGCCGTCGAAGGCGAGGATGATGGCAAAAATGATGACTACGGCGGCCGCTGACAAGGCGGCCCCCGCCTTGGAGGTGAGGTCGCCGATCCCGTGCAGTACCCGGCTAATTCGTCGCTGATTGCGAAAGAATGCCATACGTCTCCTCCTATCGATTTCGCGCGGCACCGTGTCGACGCCAACTGTCAGCGAGCGCTCGTTCTCGGAACCCAGTGCGCCCGGTACGAAGAGTTGCGACCGAACCATCGTATCGGGGACGTCTCTGATTGCTTTGTCGTGCGCTTGGGAATCACCGGAGGATAAGACGGGTGAAGGGTGGGCGCCACGAAAGCGTGGCGCAGTGCCTAATCTGGCACGATGTCCGATACGAAATATACCCACGGTCACCACGAATCTGTTCTGCGTAGCCACCTTTGGCGAACGGCGCAAAACTCGGCCGGGTTTCTCTTGCCACACTTGCGCGATGACACGTCTCTTCTTGACGTGGGATGTGGTCCGGGCAATATCACGGCGGATCTCGCACAGCGGATGAGCGCGGGATCGATTATCGGCATTGACCAGTCCGGTGAGGTGATCGCGCGCGCGTCGCTAGAGTTTGCGCCAACCGCCCATCCGAATTTAAGTTTTCGAGTGGGCGACGTCTATCACTTGGACTTCCCCGATGCGACATTTGACGTCGTCTACGTGCACCAAGTCCTCCAACACCTGGGTGATCCGGTGGTGGCTCTGCGAGAGATGTCGCGAGTGCTCAAGCCGAGCGGAATCCTGGCCGCGCGCGACGCCGACTTTGGAGGATTCTTCTGGACCCCCAGTGACCCCGTTCTCGATCGATGGTTGGCGCTGTATCACGACGTCACGCTGCGCAATGGCGCTCAAGCCGACGCGGGTCGTATGTTGAAAATGTGGGTGCGTGACGCGGGCTTCCGCGATGTCGTCGTGAGTTCGTCGAACTGGACGTACGAGTCGGACGACGAACGCGGATGGTGGGGAGGACTGTGGGCCGACCGTGTCATCCAGAGTGACATCGCGCGTCAGGCGATCGACTACGAACTGGCGACACTGAGTGAACTCGAAGAGATTGCGACGGCGTTTCGTCGCTGGGCTCGCGACCCCGACGGAGTCTTTATCGTGCCCAGTGTCGAAGTGATCGCGCACCCTGCGTTGCGCTAGAGCATTGTTACCAACCGAAGGGCGAGCAGCCGTACTGGTCAGGTATCCAGTTCCTCGTGATCTTCATACCGATGACGATCTGTTGGAGGGGGGTGGCTTCCCCCGCCAGTGCGGCGAATCGAGTGCCACCGTATTGGTTCCACGTGGCGTTGGAGAACCCGATGCCCGAGTAATACGGGCCTGTCATCGACCAGTTACCGTTGACCTCGCAGACGGCCACGCGCTGCCACTTCTGCACCAGTTCGGACAACGTCACGTGGAACCGTGTCGCTACCGAGGCGAGAAACACGTGGGCCTCGAGGTCGAGTAGTTGGCGGTGGTCTTGGAGAGCTTCAATAGCGAGCGCGGCGCGGCTGGGAGTGCGGACGAGTGGCCGGTGCACCTTGTGGGTCGCGGCACTGGCCGCCGAGGGGGCCAGTGGGGCCGACACGCTAAAGAGTGCGACCGCCAGGGTCAGCATGATACGTCGCATGTTGTTCTCCTTCTTCGAAACCACGCGTCGAGACGCGCGTCAGCCCCGGGGCGAAGACGTACGTAACGAAGCGAGGCTCGTTTATGGTCACCCGTCGCGGGTCGGTTGGTTGTTCTCACTGCACACGGGCGCGCAAACAACAAAAGCAGTAGTGACTGCTCTTCTACTTTACTTGCGATGGGTCGAAAAAGCCGCCTTTATGAACTCCCGAATCCTTCATAAATATCTTTTGATCTACCGTAACACCGCGAAATTAGTTTTCCGCGATGCTTAGTATCTCTCTTCGTGACTGGAGTGAGATGTCGGCTCCTACTCCCCAGGTCGGCCCACGTTTTCATTCGAAATATCATGTGAATCTGTGAAGATTCTCAGTCGTCTTCGAAACGGTGAGGTGACGAGTTAGTGACGCCCCGTTCGTCGATCGATCACGGTCTGACGAGGTGACGCGTCGGTATCAGTGCGACACGTGCTGGTGTCGAATGCACTCCTCTTGGCTGTCGGCATCGATCGCCTCGCCGTGCTCGACGTCACGCGTATCGAGCGGCGCTCGTGCACCAACCACCTTCTCGGCCGTGGACACTTTCAGATGAAGCGCCGATGTTGAAGAGTTGTGGCGACGTTCATCACTCTTGGGTTGGCGAGGTGTGAAAGACGGTGGGCAAAAGTGTCGGGAGTTCGTCCAGCCATTGCGCGACCGCTGATTCGAATAGTTGGCCGAAACGAATGGTGGCAGTTTCGAAAGGATCACGAGGTGCGGTGCGCAACTTGTCGTCGAGTTCCACGTAGAACTTCCGCTTCGCGTCGTGACGACGTCGAAATTCGCTGAGAAGGTGACGGAGATGATCAGGCTCGAGGTGGACCCCGAATCGAATTGTCAAGAGGATGGGCACACGGATCACTTCGTCGGCGGGCCCAGTGTTGAGCCAGTCGTGCAGTGCCTCCGTTCCCTTTTCAGTGATCGAGAAGTCGCGACTCGAACGTGGGCCGATCGGCCCCGCCTCGATGAAGGTCATGTGCTCGAGGGACTGCAACTCGCGATAGACCTGCGAACGCGTCAGCGTCCAGTAATCGCCGATGAGGACGTCCGCACTACGAGAGAGGGCGTTGCCGTTCAGCGGACCGAGTTGAGCGAGTAATCCCAACATGGCGGCGGCGGTCGAATTCAGTGGTCCTTGACTATCCACAATGGACAGTGTATCATTGTCCACTATGGATAGTGATTACACCTCGGTGATATCAGTTCGGGGCCTCAAGAAGATGTATGGCGACAATGCCGCACTTCGCGGGGTCGATCTCGCAATCCGAAGAGGAGAGATATTCGCGTTACTCGGACCTAATGGTGCGGGTAAGACCACCTTCGTCGAGATCCTCGAGGGATTTCGCCGTCGTGACGCCGGTGACGTTTCGGTGCTGGGCATTGATCCCGATCGCCAGTCGATGGCCCTCAAAACACGGATCGGCATCGTCTTGCAATCCACGGGAGTCGACCGATACTTGAGCGTCGCCGAGACGGTGTCGATGTATTCGAGTTACTATCCGCACCCGCGCCCAGTGGATGAAATTCTAGGTCTCGTGGGACTGGTGGCGAAGCGTAATGAGCGAGTCCTTCGACTCTCGGGGGGCCAACAACGACGCCTTGACGTGGCGATTGCACTCGCGGGTGATCCCGACCTCTTGTTCCTCGATGAGCCCACGACGGGATTCGATCCGAGTGCGCGTCGCGAGGTCTGGGAAGTCATCAAGAATCTGAAGACTCTCGGTAAGACGGTGTTGTTGACCACCCACTTCATGGACGAGGCCCAGTATCTTGCCGACCGGCTCGCGATCATCGCCGATGGCGTCATCGTCGCCGAGGGTGATCCCGAGACCCTGGCGGGACGCGACAAGATGCGCGCGTCCGTTCGCTTTACCCTGCCAACGGGTATCGTGCCGCCGGAGCAATTAGGCGCGCGTACGACTACCGCAAACGCCTATGAGATGAAGACTCTGCACGTGACGACGGATGTGTTCGAACTGACTGCGTGGGCGAGGAGTGTACCCGTTGATCTCGAGGACTTACGGATTGATCGCCCGACGTTGGAGGACGTGTATTTGGAATTGACCTCGGGCGTCGTTTCCGCACCGAGTGAGGAGTAGTCATGAATTCGGCAACCATACTGCAGAATCAAATCAGGTACATCAACAAGGCTTTTTGGCGAAACCCGGCCTCGGCCTTTTTTACTTTCGCCTTCCCGCTGATGTTCCTGGTGATCTTTACGTCGTTGTTGGGCCATAGCAAGATCGCGATCAGTCCGAACCACGTTGTGGACATCTCGACGTACTACGTCGCGGCGATGGCGGCCTATGCCGTGGTGTCCGCCTGTTATAACAACATCGCCATTGGTCTGGCGATCCAACGAGATTCGGGTGTCTTGAAGCGCACACGGGGGACTCCGATTCCCACCGCGATCTACATCTCGAGTCGACTGTTGCACGCCGTGTTCGTCTCGGTGATTCTGGTGGCGATCACCGCCGCGTACGGCAGGTTGTTTTATCACGCGTCGATTCCGACCGGAAGTACGTTGTTGAAGTTTTTGGTGATGTTGGTGGTCGGCGCGTTGGCCTTTTGTGCACTGGGTTTTGCGATCACCGTTGTCATCCCCAACGCGGACGCGGCACCGGCCGTGGTGAACGCGAGCATTCTTCCGTTGCTGTTCGTGTCGGGAATTTTCATCCCGCTCTCGTCTAACGCTCCGTCGTGGTTGATTTGGATCGCGAAGATCTTCCCGGTGTACCACTTCGCCTGGGGCATGAAGGCGGGTTTCCTCGGCGCACCATTCGACTGGATGCACGTCGTCGTAGTGGCGGCCTGGGGACTCGGCGCACTCGTGGTGTCGTTTCGATTCTTTTCTTGGGAGCCCCGGCGATAGCGCTAGGAATTACTTCGAGGCGACGTTCTCCATTGCCTGTAAGACATCGACGGCCGAAGAGAGTTCCGGGCCATTACCCCGCGCGATACTAAGGGGACTCGCGGGAGCAACCGGTAATGATTGGTTCTGTTGACGTCGTCCCACGACGTGCCAGACGCCGCGAGCCGCAACGGCGCCGTGATTGGTGTACATGTGCGGTCGAACGGAATCGAACTGGAGCGAGTCGCCGGCGCTCAATACGTACGTGTCGAAGTCCAATTGCAAGGTCAATTCGCCTTCCAGGATGAAGGCATATTCAAATCCACCGTGACGCATGAGTTTTCCTTCGATGGAGCTTGACGCCCCCGGGGAGTACGTGACGAGCAGTGGTTCCATCGGTCCTCCTTCGCCGATGGCCAGTCGCTCCCAGCGCACGCCGTTATCCATCTCCAGGCTCGGGTTGTCACGGCCGCGCTGTACCGGGGGCTGGGGTGCGTGGTGATGCTCGAGTGGGGGAAAGCGTGACGAGTCCTCTTCTGATTCGGTCTCATTGCTCAGGAGGTCATCCATGGAAAGGCCGAGGTAATTACTCAAGGCGTACAGGGTGGACACCGACGGCTGTGTCTTGCCCGTTTCGACCTGGGAAATGAGACTTGCCGAGACGCCGATTTCGCTCGCCAGTCGCCGCAGGCTGATAGCGCGCTTGACGCGAGCTCGTCGAAGGAGGGCACCTACCTCTGCCGTCATGCTCGCTCCTCTAACTCCGGTTTGACTACTTGATTGTGCTCGAATTCTCTCGGCACCAGCGGATCAACACTGAATCGTCGGGCCGAAATTCACCTTGGTATTGGGCGCATTCTAGCCGTGGGGTTGTGCGCAATGTTCACTCTCGCTGTACTTACGCGGGCGTACCTTCCACTCGGCGCAGCGTTGATTGCCTCGCCACGTTGCGAGACCACACCGGTCATGTTTCGCCGCCGTCGATCTTCGCGGCCAGATGTTCCCACTCGCGATTGAAACGATACGAGTGGCGAGAGGGTGGTTGGGGTGCTTGCACCTCAATCCAACGGACGAGTCCGGTACTTCGATTTTCGAATCCGTGATCCGCTCCGACACCCGCCCATAAGACGTCGCCGGGGTGAAAGACCATCAACTCACCTTCGACCAGAGCGTGGACCTCTCCTTCGACGAAGACGTAGGCCTCTTCAAACGGATGGTCGTGCGGGTGCGCGATCGCGGTGGGCTGGTAGTCCACGACGAACATGGTGTGCAGGTGCGCGCCCACCTGTTGGTCGATGAGCATCTTCACTCCAATTCCGCTGTACGCGAGCAGAGCGGTCGCCATACTCGGCGACACCGTGGGGGCGTTCACGTCAGCACCAGCCGCGAGGCGACGAAGATTCATTGATTCAGCGTCGAAGCGGACGGCGTTGCGGTTGCGCGGATCTCTCATATCCGGCAAGGTCGGCGTTGATTCTATGAGTTCTTCCCCAGTGAAAAAAGTGTCCTGCCGCGGGCCCTGATCCATGACCGCGGGCGTCGCCATCTGCAAGAACTCCACTGGACCGTCAGCACTCGACAAGCAGTAGGTCGTGCCGAGAGGAATGTTGATGCAGTGATCGCGCCCGAGCAAGGTGGTCCGCCCCAGAGTGGTGATGGTAAGTGTCCCTGAGAAGACGTACAAGCTCACTTCAAACGAATGCAACACCGCGTCAAGGTGGCCGTCGGCGCCAAGAAAGCCTGCGGACAGGGTCATGTGAGGTGAACCGGCACTCTGGTCAACGAGGCGCTGCAGCCGAAAATTCTCTGAATGCCCGACGTAAGGCGGAGGCACCTCGGCGAGCTCGGAGTTGATGGTGGCGACGTGGTGGTTCATTTACCGATCCTTCGTCAAAAACTCGCACTGGGTCATTTGCGTAACCATCCGCCGTCCATGGCGAGGTTCACGCCATTG
>Ga0207933_1002678_pt1 | contig 11224 bp, 10 predicted proteins | sample NGESurdeep092012_4_FD_184488 | JGI IMG/M metagenome (GOLD analysis project Ga0207933, IMG submission 184488) | Arctic peat soil microbial communities from Barrow, Alaska - NGEE Surface sample F53-3 deep-092012 (SPAdes) | ecosystem: Environmental > Terrestrial > Soil > Wetlands > Peat ... | reverse complement strand
GAGTGGCCTTGGCTCACGCGCGAAGCGTGTGTCCGAGCCAAGACGCGCTGAGCAGATCGTGCAAAGGGAGTGGTCCAAACGCCTGACGACGGCGAGGTAAATGAGTTCGACGTCGTCATTGTGGGCGGGGGACCAGGCGGGTACGCCGCGGCGTTGTACGGAGCGGCCGCTGGGCTGTCGGTCGCGATGATCGAGAAGGACAAGGTAGGCGGGACCTGTCTGCACCGTGGCTGCATTCCCGCCAAGGAGTTCCTCGAGACCGCGAGCGTCTATCGCACGGTCGCTCGAGCGAAGGAGTTCGGCGTGATTTCGTCGCCGCCGACGGTCGACTTCTCGGTGAGCCAGGCGCGGAAGGGCAAGGTCGTCGACCAGCTCTTTCGGGGACTGACCGGGCTCTTGGCGGCGCGGAAGGTGACGACGATCGACGGCGTCGGCCAGCTTCAAGCCGACGGCAGCGTCGCGATCACTCCTGCTGTTGGACCCGTTCGGCACGTGCTCGGCGAGGCGACCATCCTTGCCTCCGGTTCGGCGCCCCGGACCCTTCCTGGCTTCGAGCCTGACGGGCAGGTCATTCTCACCTCCGACGAGGTTCTCGAGTTGGCCGCGATTCCGGCTGCCGTTGCGGTGATCGGCGGTGGGGCGATCGGATGTGAGTTCGCCTCGATGATGTGCGATCTCGGCGCCAAGGTCACGCTGCTCGAGATCGCTCCGGACCTTCTTCCTGGGTGTGATCGCGACATCGCCGAGGTGGTGCAGCGAAGCTTCTCGCGCCGCGGGATCGTCGTTCGCACCGGGGTGCAAGTGCGCGGCCACCAGCCACACGTCGGCGGCACGACGGTCTTTTACGGCAATGACGAGAGTGTTGTCGTCGACGTGGTCGTGGTCTCGATCGGCCGTCGGCCACTCTCAGACGGGCTGCTCGCTGCGGGTACGGGCGTCGACGTCGACGAACGAGGCTTCGTCGTAGTCGACGAGTGGATGCGTACCGGGGCCGATGGCGTCTTCGCCGTTGGAGATGTGGTCGCGACCCCGCAACTTGCGCATGTGGGATTCGCCGAGGCGATTCTCGTCATCAAGCAGATAATGGAGGAGCCAGCAGTCCCCATCGATTACCGCAAGGTACCGTGGTGCATCTACTCTCATCCCGAGGTTGCCTTCTCGGGGCTGACCGAGGATGCCGCACGCAGCGCGGGGCTCGAGGTCATCGTTCAGAAGGACGCGTTCGGCGGCAACGGACGAGCTCGCATCCTTGGTGATACCGAGGGGCTCGTGAAAGTCGTTGCCGAACGTGGCCCGGATGGCCGAGCTGGTCGTATCCTTGGAGTCCACATGGTTGGGCCGTGGGTGACCGAGCAGCTGGGACAGGGTTACCTGGCGGTCAACTGGGAAGCAACACCCGATGAAATATCGCAGTTCATACAACCTCATCCATCGCTCTCCGAGACGTTCGGCGAGACGGTGATAGCACTTACCGGAAGGGGCCTTCACGTTGGCTGACATCACGATGCCGCAACTCGGAGAGACGGTGACCGAGGGCACCATCATCCGCTGGCTGAAGCAGGTCGGCGACACCATCGCCCAAGACGAGCCCCTCTTCGAGGTTTCCACGGACAAGGTTGACTCCGAGGTTCCCTCTCCCGCTGCCGGCGTGCTGACGGAGATTCTCGTGCCTGAAGGCGAGACGGTAGATGTCGGCGCTCGCTTGGCCGTCGTCGGCGATGCGGGCGCGGCTCCGGCAGCACCTGCACCCGTGGCAGCGGCTCCAGCAGCGCCTGCACCCGTGGCGGCGGCTCCAGCAGCGCCTGCACCCGTGGCAGCGGCTCCAGCAGCGCCTGCACCCGTGGCAGCGGCTCCTCCCGCAGCCGAAGCGCCCGCTCCGGCACCCGCACCTGAGCCGGCACCCGTGGCGGCCGCTCCCCCTGCCCCCGCACCCGACCCGGCTCCGGTCGCGGCGCCTCCTCCAGCACCCGCGCCTGCTGCTGTCGCGCCGGCTCCTGCGCCTGCACCAGCTCCCGCGCCTTCGGAGGCGGGCGACGGAACCCGCGGAGCCCTGCTCTCTCCAGTCGTTCGCAAGCTCATCAGCGAGAACGGCCTTGACCCCGCCCAGATCCCCGGCACGGGCATGGGCGGTCGAATCACCCGAGACGACGTGCAGCAGATTCTCGAAGCGCGAACCGCTGTACCCGCGCCTGCTGTTGCCCCTGTTCCTGCTCCGGTAGTCGCGTCGCCGCCTCCTGTGGCGCCGGTGTCGGTCCAGACAGCTCCGCTCTCTTCGCCTCCCGCGCCGCTTGGCGTGCGCGACGAGATCGTGCCGTTCACTGCGATTCGCCGGGTTACCGCTGAGCACATGGTGCGCTCCAAGGCAACTTCGGCGCACACGCTCGTTGCCTTGGAAGCCGACTTCGAAAACATCGAGAAGGTGCGACTCGGCGCTCGCGAGCGATTCCGTGCCGAGGAGGGCGTCAGCCTGACGTACCTGCCGTTCATCTCGCGGGCTGTGATCGACACGCTACGCGACTACCCGAACCTCAACTCTTCGGTAGGTGACGACGCGCTTGTCGTACACCGGGACATCAACCTCGGCTACGCCGTGGACCTGAACCTCGAGGGACTGATCGTGCCGGTGCTCCACAACGCGGATGGTCAGTCGCTTCGCGGCATCGCTCGCTCAGTTGCCGATCTCGCCGCTCGAGCCCGAACGAGAAAGCTGAGCGCGTCAGATATCAGTGGCGGCACCTTCACGATCACGAATCCTGGACCGTTCGGGACGTTCTTGACGGTTCCCGTCATCGCCCAGCCCCAGGTCGCGGTTCTCTCCACTGACGGAGTTAAGCGTCGGCCAGTCGTCGTCGCTACCGCCGACGGCGGTGAGGCGATCGCCATTCACGCCGTCGGGATCCTCGCGCTCTCATTCGATCACCGCGCCGTCGACGGTGCGTACGCCTCGGCGTTCCTCCGTGACGTCGTGAAGGTGATCGAGACCCGCGACTGGGCAGCAGAGCTGTAGAGGTCGGCCCGAGGATGACCGAGCGGCCACTTCGTGTTCGCTGGTTGGGCCGCGTCCGCTATCGGGATGCTCACGCGCTCCAGCACGGCCTGTTTAGGCACTCGAGCGAGGACTACCTCCTTTTACTCGAACATCCCCACGTCTACACAAGTGGCGTCCGCGGTCGCGCCGAGCACGTCCTGGTCGACCCCGCCTCGGTTGGGGCCGAGCTCGTAAAGGCTGATCGCGGCGGTGATGTCACTTATCACGGCCCTGGTCAGCTCGTCGGCTATCCGATCTTGTCGGTCCCGATCGGTCCCGGCTCGATTCCGGATCACGTCCATCGCGTCGAGCAGCTCGTCATCGAGACCCTCGAATCGCTGGGCCTTTCTGACGTCGGCAGGCTGGCCGAGTACCCAGGCGTGTGGGTAGGGGTCTCGACCTCGAACCCCAGAAAGATCTGCGCGATCGGCACCAGGGCGAGTCGTGGTCGCACGATGCACGGCTTTGCCTTGAACGTCGCACCGGACATGTCGATGTTCTCCCACATCATCCCGTGTGGCATTCCCGACCGACCGGTCACATCCTTAAAGGACGAGGGCATCGACGTGGAGATGGACGTGGTCGTCGACACCGTCACGCGCCTCGCAGCCTTGGTATTTTCTCGCCACGGTGTCGAGCGCGAGATCGAGTGGCAAAGCGCCGATGCACCTGAGCCAGTCGCGCTCGAAGCAGGGCTCTCGAGCAGAAGCATCGATCGCCGCCTTGCCAAAGCAGGCGTCGATAGCTCTTTGGCGGTGAAGATCTTGTCGCGAAAGCCCGACTGGCTCCGAGTCGAAGCAAAAATGGGTGACGACTATCTCAAGCTTCGAAAGACGATGCGAACGCTCGATCTCGTCACGGTCTGCGAAGAGGCGGGCTGCCCGAACATCTATGAGTGCTGGGCAGATGGCACGGCGACGTTCATGATCAACGGCGACCGCTGTACGCGAGCGTGCGGCTTCTGCCTCATCGATACCCAACACCCGCTGCCGCTTGATCCAGTCGAGCCGGACCGCGTGGCGCGAGCCGTTGAGCAGATGGGACTCGCCTACGCGGTCGTGACGACGGTGACTAGAGACGATCTCGGCGACGGTGGGGCCGAAGCGATGGCCGAGACGATCCGCGCGATCCGTCGTCGAAGCCCGAATACGCAGGTCGAAGTGCTCATCTCCGACTGCAAGGGCGACGAACACGATCTGCAGACGATCTTCGACGCGCGCCCTGACGTGTTGAACCACAACCTCGAGACGGTGCTTCGCCTGCAACGCGCTGTGCGGCCGTCTGCGTCGTACGCCTGCAGCCTGGCAGTGCTCGCGCGGGCCAAGGCAGCCGGTCTCGTGACGAAGTCCGGGATAATTCTCGGGATGGGCGAGCGCACTGAAGAGGTGGTCGTGGCACTCGAAGATCTTGCGGCGATCGATCTCGACATCGTGACGATGGGCCAGTACCTGCGACCAAGTGCCGCGCACGTGCCAGTCGCCCGGTACTGGTCGCCAGACGATTTCGACGAGATCCGCCACACGGCGCAACAGATGGGCTTCGCGCACGTGGAGGCCTCCCCGCTTACGCGATCGAGCTATCACGCCCGCCAGGCGCTCAACGCCGCAGAGGTGGTTTCGGAGAGCGCGTGAGCTCGACTGGAGAAGTGCTCGCTGACGCTGACCTCGCTCGGCGCGACCGCCTCGAGCGAGTTCGCGGCGCGATGGCGCTAGCTGGCGTCGACGTTCTCGTACTCTCCCTCGGCGCCGACCTGCCGTGGCTGTCTGGCTACGAGGCGATGCCCCTAGAGCGACCAACCGCGCTGGTGCTTCCGAAAGACGACGAGGCCACGCTCTTCGTGCCTGAGCTCGAGGCGCCGCGAGTCCGACATGACCGCGGTGCCTACGCACTTCGGCCCTGGCGAGAGAGCGAAGACGCCGTCGCGCTGATTGCCGCGAAGGTTGGTGCCGCGGCAAAGATCGGGATCTCCGACCGCGCCTGGGCGGGGCTGTTGCTCGGACTCCAAGATGCGCTGCCGGATGCTCGGTTCCAGCGGGCATCCGCGGTCACCGGCGCGATCCGTGCCGTTAAGGACGACGCCGAGATCGCCGCGCTCGCTGCGGCTGGAGCCGCCGCAGATCGCGTGGCAGAGGCGCTACTCGCCGGGGAGATCGCGTTGATCGGCCGACGAGAAGACGAGGTGTCGACAGAGATCGGAGCCCGTCTCATCGCCGAGGGCCACAGCCATGTCAACTTCGCGATCGTCGGCTCTGGACCGAACGCTTCGAGTCCCCACCATGAGCCGGGGATGCGTCGGATTGCTCTAGGCGATGCGGTCGTGTGCGACTTCGGTGGCACCTTCTCACTAGACGGTGATGTCGGGTACTGCTCCGATACCACGCGGACCGTTGTCGTCGGCGAGCTGCCTGCACGGTTCGCCGAGTTCTACGCGGTGCTGAAAGAGGCGCAGCGGCGAGCCGTCGAGGCGGTCCGGCCGGGCGTGGGGGCCGAGGAGATCGACCGGGTTGGCAGGGCGGTCATCGCAGATGCCGGTTTCGGCGAGGCGTTCATCCATCGGATCGGGCACGGTATCGGCATCGAGGAGCACGAGGACCCCTACGTCGTCGAGGGGAACTCCACCCTCCTCGTGCCCGGACACGCGTTCTCCGTCGAGCCCGGCATCTACCTCGCCGGCGAGACCGGCGCGCGAATAGAAGACATTGTCGTCGTCACCGAGTCGGGCTATCTGGCCTGCAACAACAGCCCGCATGGGCTCACCGTGCTTGATCGGTAGCAGTCGTGGAGCTCGGGCTTGCCGGTCGGGTGGCGATCGTCGCAGGTGCCTCGAAGGGCCTCGGCAGAGGGGTAGCGGAGGCCTTGGCCGATGAGGGCGTGTCGCTCGTCATAAACGCCCGGGGCGATGAGGCGCTCGCCAACGCGGTCGAGTCGCTATCTGGCCGAGGCGGGAAGGTCGTTGGCTACGCGGGTGACGTTACGACCCCGGAGATGCCCGACGCCCTCGTCAAGCGGGCAATCGCCGAGTTCGGACGGCTCGACATCGTGGTCACGAATTCAGGTGGGCCAAAGGCCAAGCGAGCACTCGACCTCTCCGACGACGAGGTCACCAGCGCCATCGAGTCGAATCTCTTGACCCATGTCCGCCTCGTTCGAGCCGCGCTGCCACACCTCGAACAAGGCGGTTGGGGCCGCATCTGTGCGATCGCGTCGTATGGCGTCGTGCAGCCGCTTCCCAACCTTGCGCTTTCCAACTTGGCCCGTTCGGGCCTTCGTGCCTGGGCCAAGACCGCCGCGCAGGACCTTGCGCCGAGGAACATCACGCTCAATCTCGTGGCGCCCGGCATGCATCGCACGGATCGGATTACCTCGCTCGGCGACGTGGCTGATCGCCTTGGTGAGCCTGCTGACTTCGGAAAAGTCGTGGCGTTTCTGTGTTCAGAGCCCGCTGGCTTCGTAAACGGCGCGACGATCGTGGTTGATGGCGGCGCGACCCTCGCTCTGTAGGGCGCCTTCATGTGCCATTAGCCTTCGAGCGTGAGCTTTACGCGACGCGAGGTCTACCCGCCTGATCACCCGGTGCTCGTAATCGGGCTCGAGGGCTGGATCGACCCTGGATTCGCCGCCCAGAATGCGCTCGACGCGCTCCTCACGCAGATTTCCACCAGGACCTTTGCGGTCTTCAACGGGGATGACCTCATCGATCATCGAGCCAGACGACCACGCACCCGCATCCGGTCCGGGGTCCGCGGAAGGGTGCTCTACTCCGCGCCACGGCTCCGTGTAGGGGTTGATCTTCTCGGTCGAGGGATCGCGCTCCTCGTCGGCCCTGAGCCCGACTACCGCTGGAAGTCCTTCGCCGACGAGGTTGCCGACCTCGCCGTCGAGCTCGGCTCTCCGATGGTCATCGGTCTCGGTGCCTTCCCAGCGCCTGTGCCACACACGCGTCCAGTCACCCTCTCTTCGACAGCATCTTCGGCGGAGCTCGCCGAGCGGGTTGGATTCCGGGAGGGCGCGATTGACGTGCCTGCTGGCATTGCCGACGTCATCGGCAAGATCTGCTCCGAGCGGGGGATCCCCTCGGTCGGTATCTGGGCGAGAGTGCCCCATTACGTAGGGGCAATGCCGTACGCGCCGGCGACGCTCGCGCTCGTCGAAGGCTTGACTGCGCTCTCGGATCTCGTGTTCGACTTCGGCGAACTTCGCGACAAGGCATCGCGGGCGACCGCCGAGATTGATGCGTTGATCGCCCAGTCCGACGACCATACCGAGATGGTGCGCCAGCTCGAGGAGCAGTACGAAGCGGGCATCGACGACTTCGATGGTGACTCCGATGACGACGAACCGATCGAGGACGCCGACTTGCCGACAGGTGATCAGTTGATCGAGGAGCTCGAGCGCTACCTCCGGGGCGAAACGGACCAGTGAGCGACGTTGCTCGACGAAGTATCCCGCTCGCGGCGGTGATCTTCGACATGGACGGGGTGATCGTCGACTCCGAGCCCTTCTGGAGGCGGGTTGAGGCGGAGTGTTTCGACGAACTCGGTGCAGACATCCGGCCATTCCTCGGGCACGGTCTGACGATGGGTCTCCGAGTCGACCAGGCGATCCGCTTCCTCGTCGCAGCGTCGGAGCTGGACGGGGTAGACGAGCCGGCTCTTGTGGAGAAAGTGGTCGGCGGAATTGTCGCTGCGATCTACAACGATGCAGAGCTGATGCCAGGTGTTTCCTCGGCACTCGACTTTTGTGCCGGCGCCGGAGTTGGGATCGGACTGGCGTCTGGCTCGACACCACCGGTTATCACTGCCGTGATGGAGAAGTTCAGCCTCACCGAGCGCTTCGACGTCATCTGTTCTGCGGCCGACGACCTCATCGGCAAGCCCAATCCGGCGATATTCCTTCGTGCTGCCGCCGCGCTCGAAGCCGAGCCGAGAGAGACCCTGGTCATCGAAGATTCGCTCAATGGCGTGATCGCCGCCAAGGCGGCGATGATGCGCTGCATTGCCGTCCCGCATCCAGACGACGCAGGCGACCCGCGGTTCTCGATCGCTGACCTGCTCCTTGGATCACTCGATGAGTTGCCGGCGCATGCCGCAGAGATCGGCCTCGCACCAACAGTGGGAGTGCCCGGCCTACCTTGACTGGTTCTAGTTAAGGCGTGGACTGACTTGACTCACTCGGCGGAAGCGTCGCCCGTCCCGAGGTCGGCCTGCAGCTTCTCGGCCATAGCGTCGGCCCAGACCTCCTGCTCCTCGGCAGTCATGTCGTAGAAATTGGGCGGGAGAGAGAAGATCACCTTCTTCGGAGCAGGCGCCGCGGTGTTGGACATCTCACGATCGTACCGTGACCCTCGGCTACAAACCCCGACGGTCTGGATCTTGATGAGCGGCATGGTTGAGAACCTCTCGGCGGACAAGAACTTGACCCCTTCGGTGGTCATCGGAACGAACGTCACGTAGATAGGTGCTCCAACGCCTGGTACCCGCGTCGCTGGGAAGCGTGACGGATCCTCGGCGGATGCCGGAATCCACGTCATCACAAGTCCTTGGCACATTGGAGTCCTCCGCTGTGTTACAACGATCAGGCGCACCTTGTCCGAGGGATCGCGCGGGGAGGATCGCGCGTAGGAGTCCGGCCGTTGAGCACGGCCAAATGGCGAGCAACGCGGGTCTGTCTAGGGGGGAAGATGAAGCGGAGTACCGACAGGATCATTGTCTCGCACGCTGGTGCGCTGCCCGCGCCGGCCGGCTTCGAGGTTCCGGCCAACGAAGCCGATGCTGGCGCGGCTTACGAGGAGTCGTTGACCAAGGCCGTCCGTGAGGTCGTAACGACCCAGGTGGAACTCGGTGTGGACTCCGTCAACGACGGTGAACTGAGCAAGCGCTCAGGTGGCGGCGGGGGATTCACCTACTACGCCATGCAACGACTCTCGAATCTCGAGCACCGCCAGTACAGCCCTGATGATTCCCCGGCAAGGACCCGCGACATCACCGGACGTGACGCACGAGACTTCCCAGGGTTCGCGTCCAGGGCACAAGCAGGCTGGCCTGCCGGTCAGACCCGACCGGCGGTGATCTGCGTCGGACCACTCGGATACAGCGGCGGCGATGCGGCCGCGCGCGACATCAAGAACCTCGCGAGTGCCATCGAGCCCTACGACGTGGAAGGGTTTCTCCCGGCCGTTGCCCCGGGGACGGTTGAGCACTGGCTCTTCAACGAGCACTACGGAAACGACGAGGAGTTCCTCTTCGCGATTGCCGATGCCCTCCACGATGAGTACCGCGCCATCACCGATGCCGGCCTCGTCATCCAGATCGACGATCCCGATCTCCCCGACGGCTGGCAGATGTTTCCGGAGATGTCGGTCGAGGACTACCGCGCCTACGCGCGGCTTCGCGTCGATGCACTCAATCACGCACTGCGTGACTGCCCGACCGAGCTCATCCGTTTTCACGTCTGTTGGGGGAGTGGACACGGTCCGCACGTCAACGACATCCCGCTCGACGACATCGTCGACCTCATCCTTGACGTGCGCGCCGGTTGTGTCTCGATCGAAGCAGCCAACACACGCCACGATCACGAATGGCGGACATGGGAGCACGCGCACCTACCAGCAGGTGTCTCGTTCATGCCCGGGGTGGCCGGCCACTCGAGTGACATCGTCGAGCACCCGCGCCTCATCGCCGACCGGCTGGTGCGCTGGGCGGGCCTTGTCGGAAAGGAGAACGTGATCGCCGGGACCGACTGCGGACTCGGGACGCGCGTCGCACACGGCGAGATCGCCTGGGCCAAACTACGGGCGATGGTCGAAGGGGCTCGCCTTGCGAGCGACGAGCTCTGGGGCTGAGTAAGTAAGCCGTTGTTCGAGGAAGGGCGTCGCCTCGGCATCGTTCGAGGTCGACCTGGTCCAGGGAGGATTCCCGTGTACGTGTTGAGGACTCGATCAGATAGTGGGGGCGGGCCGGGCGGACTGCTCGTCGCCAAAGGCGCTGTTGCGCTATTTGTTGCCGCCCCTTCCAGGTGGGGAGAATCACGGTGACGACCGATCAGGAGATGTCGAGCGCAGTACCCGTACGCCGTCAGGTTGTGGTGAACGGCGAACGGGTGCGAACGATCGACGTGCACGCGCATTGTGCCGTCCCCGAAGCGGTGGCGTTGTTCGAAGCGGCAATGCCGTCGAAGGTCCCGGCGATTCCCCAACTTCTGTTAACGGACCCTGCCCGTCTGCGAGCGATGGACGAACAGGGTATCGACGTCGAGGTGCTGAGCGTCAACCCCTACTGGTACGGGGCCTCTCGAGACCTCGCACAGGAGCTGATCACCATCCAGAACGAGTACCTCGCCGCGTACTGCGAGAGCGAACCTGACCGCTTCGTCGCCCTCGCCAGCGTTTCGCTGCAGTACCCGGATCTCGCCGCTGCACAACTCGAGGACGGCGTACGCCGCCTCGGGCTGCGCGGCGCGTCGGTAGGGGGCAGCGTCGAGGGACGCGAGCTCGCCGACCCCGACTTCCACCCGTTCTTCGCCAAAGCCGAAGAGATAGGTGCACTCGTGTTCATTCACCCCCAAGGCTGTGCCGAGCTCGCCACCAGCGGGCGCCTTAGCGGTAATGGCGTGCTCACGAACACGATCGCCAACCCACTCGAGACGACCATCGCCCTCTCGCATCTCATCTTCGAAGGCACGTTGGACCGCTTCCCAGGCCTGCGGATCCTGGCCGCCCATGGCGGCGGCTACCTCCCCTCGTACGCGGCGCGTTCCGACGCGGTGCTTCGCACGTTCCCCGACCAGGTTTCGCCGCCAGGCACGCTCGCAAAAGCGCCCACCGAGTACCTCCGTCAGCTCTACTACGACACGATCGTGTTCACCCCCGAGGCGCTCCGGCACCTCGCTGCCGAGACCGGCGCAGCCCAGCTGATGATGGGCACCGACTACCCCTACCCGTGGACCAGCACCTCGGTCGACCACATACTCACCACCCCGGGGCTGAGCGACGACGAACGCGTCGCGATTCTTGGCGGGACCGCTCAGCGGCTGCTCGGGCTCAACGGATAGCCGACTTCAGGGTCGAGTGAATGTCGCCGTTCGCGGTGCCAGCTCGGTCTTCAGGCAGCGGCTACGTAACAAGACATCGCCGTACGCCTTCGCCACCAGCGGAGCTAACACCACCGGATCACCCAAGATCAGATTTCTCGTGCAAGC
>Ga0207933_1002677_pt1 | contig 11226 bp, 9 predicted proteins | sample NGESurdeep092012_4_FD_184488 | JGI IMG/M metagenome (GOLD analysis project Ga0207933, IMG submission 184488) | Arctic peat soil microbial communities from Barrow, Alaska - NGEE Surface sample F53-3 deep-092012 (SPAdes) | ecosystem: Environmental > Terrestrial > Soil > Wetlands > Peat ... | reverse complement strand
GTCTCGGCCGGGAGCAGCGCAAACTGCTCGTCCTCGAGCGCGCGCAGGTACTTCCCGCGAATTTTGGTCGCAAGCTCGGCCTGCGCCAGGTCGACCTCACGGCGCATGCGGGCCTCACGAAGGCTGTTGCCGATCTCGAACACGGCCCGCGAAAGGGTAGCTGGGCGCGGCGCCCATGGCTACTGCGCGCTCGTTATTGAGCCCAGCGGAGCACGCTGTAGACGATCAGCGCGATCCCGCCGGTGACGCCCGCGTACAGGCCCGCCCAGGCCAGGAACCGGGCCGGGCGGATCCCACGGGTCGCCGGCGCGACACTGCGCGAGCGTGCCAGCCGGGCGCGCCTGGACGCGATCAGCGCCACACAGGCGAGCACGAGCGCCACGGGCACGCCTGCGTAGAGCGCCTCCAGCAACCCGATCTCGGCGCGCAGTTGTGCGACGCCCATCGCGACCGGAATCGCGAGCAGCGCGAGCAGCCCGAACAGCGCGGCCGTGCGGATGGCGCCGCTACTGCTTGACATATGGCCGACCCGCGGCAGCCGGCCCGATCGAGCGACCGACAACGCCGGCCACGGCGATCACCGTCAGGGCGTACGGCAGCGCCTGGAAGAGTGTCCCCCACTGATTCCCGTAGGCGTCCGGCAGCCGGTCGGCGATCGCGCTGGAGAAGCCGAAGAGCAGCGCCGCGCCCCAGGTCGGGAACGGGCGCCACTTCCCGAAAACGAGCGCGGCGAGCCCGATGTACCCGGTGCCGTTCGTCATCCCCTCGTTGAAGGAATGGACGAAGCCGATCGACAGGTACGCGCCGCCCATCGCGGCGATCGCGCCGGAGGAGATGACCGCGATGTACCGCGTCTTGTAGACCGAGATGCCGACCGTGTCCGCCGCCCGGGGATGCTCACCGACCGCCCGCAGGCGCAGGCCGTACGGCGTCCTGAAGACGAACAGCCACGTTCCGAGCAGGAGCAGGAACGACAGCCAGATCATCAGGTTCAGCGACCCGAAGATGGGGCCGATGAAGTACCAGTTCTGGATGAAGTGGATGTGGATGTCGGGAATGCCGAAGTCGCCGACGTTCCCCGGGGTGCCGGAGTCGCCGTACTTGTCGATGAAGATGTAGCCCGTGACCCCGAGCGCGAGGAAGTTGATTGCCATCCCCGAGATGATCTGGTCGACCTTCAGGTGGATCGCCCAGACGGCGTGGATTGCGGCGAAGACCATCCCCGACAGCGCCGCGGCCGCGATGCCGACGACCCAGGCGGCGTTGCCGGCCCACGAGTGCGCCCAGATCGCGCCCCAGATGCCGAAGAAGGCCCCCGAGAGCAGCATTCCTTCGAGCGCGATGTTGATCACGCCGCTGCGCTCGCAGAAGAGCCCGCCGATCGCCGCGAAAGTCAGCGGCGTCGCGTAGCGAAGCGTTGCCGCACCGAGCGCGCTCCACACGACCACCTGGTCGAGGTGAGCCGAGGACGAGCGGGTGGCGAGCAGACCGAAGACGATCCCGAGCAGCCCTGCGGCGACGGCGCCGCCGCCGACCCGGTGCTCGTCGCGCGACCACGACCAGATCCCGGCTGCGATCGCCAGGATCCCGATCACCACGGGGAGCGCCGCGGTGCGCGCCGCGAGCGGCGGCAGCGCGAGCCAGAACGCGAGTGCGCCGAGCACGATCCCGTAGACGCCAATCGTCCGCGGATGCGTCCAGCTGATCTTCCCGATCCGTGCCGTCACAGCCGTCATGCGCGCCTCCGTTTGCGCCGCACCCACGCGACCACACCGGTCAGGTTGAGACCGACGAACAGGATCACCAGCCCCTGGATGATCGTCGTCAGGTTGCCTGCCAGGTCAGGCCGGAAGATCGACGGGTCGAGCTGCCGCCCCGAGGTGCCGTTGATCAGCGCCCCGAAGAGCAACGAGGCGAAGCCGACACCGATGGCGGTGTTTCGCCCGAGTAGGGCCGCGGCTAACCCGATGAACCCGATCTGGTTCACGGCGATGTCGTTCTGCCCGATCCGGTACTCCCAGCCGGTGATGTCGATCGCCCCGGCGAGCCCGGCGAAGGCGCCCGAGATGGCCATGGCCAGGAAGTAGTTTCGCGCCACCGAGATCCCGCCGTAACGCGCCGCCTCGGGATTGAAGCCGACGGCACGCACCTCGTAGCCGAGGGTAGTGCGGTTCACGATGATCCAGTAGACGATCAGCATCGCGAGCGCGATGAAGATGCCGACCGACAGCCCCTGCAACAGCTTCAGGCCCCAGAAGACCGGCAGCTTGGCGCCCTCGACGATGTCGTTCGAGATCGGGATCGATGGCTGCGTCGAGTTCTGGAGCGGGCCTTGCTGGCCGAAGAGGTATTCGCCCACCCAGATCGCGATCCAGTTGAGCATGATCGTCGAGATCACCTCATGGGCGCCCACCGTCGCCTTCAGGATCCCCGCGATCCCAGCGAACACCGCGCCCGCGATCGTGCCGGCGATCAGGCAGAACAGCACGTGCAGGAGCGGGTTCATGCCGCCAAACGAGGAGCCGATCCAGACGGCGAAGATCGTGCCCGCGAAGTACTGGCCCTGCCCGCCGATATTGAACATGCCGCAGCGGAAGGCGAACGCCACCGCGAGACCGGTCAGGATGATCGGCGTCGTCAGGAGGAGGGTCTGCTGCAGGTTCTGCGCGGCCACCGACGCCGTGTCGAACGGGAACCACATGTGCGCCGTCGCGAACGGGATCCGCGCCGAATGGTTGCCCACGTGGAAGAACCAGTTCAGCCCGGTGCCCTTGAAGATCGCCTCGTAGACCTTGATCGGGTTCTTGCCCGTGAACAGCACGACCAGGCCGCCCATCAGGAACGCGATCACGGTCGTGATCAGCGGGCCGATCGCCCCTTTCAGGCCGTTGAACTTCGAGGGGAAGTTCTGCGAGGGCTGCGGCGTCTCGTCCGGCGGCTGCTCGTCGAACTCTTCTGCGAGCAACTCGTCATTCACTTACGCCGCCTCCTCCCCGCGCCCGCCGCCGGTCATCGCCAGGCCGAGCTCTTCCTCGGTGGCGGTCGGCGGGAACTCGCCGACGATCTGGCCCTCGTAGATGACGAGGATCCGGTCGGAGAGCGAAAGGATCTCTTCCAGCTCGAGTGAGATGAGGAAGACCGCGCGGCCGGCGTCACGCTGCTCGACGAGCCGGCGATGGACGAACTCGATTGCGCCGACGTCGAGCCCACGGGTCGGCTGCGCGGCGATCAGGACCTTCGGGTCGCCGTCGATCTCGCGGGCCAGCACCACCTTCTGCTGGTTGCCGCCCGACAGCGCATACGCCGGCGTCGACGGCGTGCCGCCGCGCACGTCGAACTCCTTGAGCAGCTTGCGCGCCCGCGCGCCCATGCGCCTCAGGCTGAGGAAGCCGAGACGCGAGTTCGGCTGGTGCCGGTAGGCGTGCAGCGCGAGGTTCTCGGTCAAGGAGAACGGCAGCACGAGCCCGCGGCGATGCCTGTCCTCCGGGATGTGCCCGACGCCGGCGTCGAGCGTGTGACGCGCGTGTGCGCGCGTCAGGTCGTGGCCGTCGACCAGGATCCTTCCGCCCTTCACCTGCCGCAGCCCGGCGATCGCGTCGATCAGCTCGCTCTGCCCGTTTGCATCGACGCCGGCCAGCCCGACGATCTCTCCGGCGCGCACCTCGAAGCTGACGTCGTGGACCGTCTCGAGTCCGCGGTCGTCGATCACCCTGAGCCCTTCGACCTGCAGGAGCGGGTCGCCGGGCTTCGCGGCCTCCTTGTCGACCCGCAGCAGCACCTCGCGGCCAACCATCATCCGCGCCAGCCCTTCCTCGGTCGCGCCGGCGGCGGGGACCGTGTCGACGACCACCCCGCGCCGGACGGTCGTGATCCGGTCGGCGATCTCCAGCACCTCGTTCAGCTTGTGCGAGATGAAGATGATCGACTTGCCCTGGCTCTTCAGCGACCGGAGGATGTCGAACAGCTCCTTCGCCTCCTGCGGTGTCAGGACGGCGGTGGGCTCGTCGAGGATGAGGATCTCGGCTCCCCGGTAGAGCGCTTTCAGGATCTCGACGCGCTGCTGCTGCCCGACGGTGATCCGGTCGACGCGAGCATCGGGGTCGACGACCAGCCCGTAGCGCTCCGACAGGTCGCGGACGCGCTTGCGCGCCGCGTCGTAGTCGAGCAGCACGCCGGCGCGCCTCGGCTCGATCGCGAGCACGATGTTCTCGGCGACCGTCATCACCGGGATCAGCATGAAGTGCTGGTGGACCATGCCGATCCCGTGCTCGATCGCGGCCTTCGTCGACCCGAGATCGATCGGCACGCCGTTCAGCAGGATCTCCCCCTCGTCGGGCGTGTAGAGCCCGTAGAGGATGTTCATCAACGTCGACTTACCGGCGCCGTTCTCGCCCAAAAGCGCATGCACCTCGCCGTTTCGGAGGTCGAAACTCACGTTGTCGTTGGCGAGCACGCCCGGGAAGCGTTTCGTGATCCCGCGCAGCTCGAGGAGGGGCGCCTCAGCCATCAGCACGCGCGATCCTACCCAGTGGGCCGGAGGCCGTTTGCAAGCTCTTGCGCAGCTGCCCGGGCGCGCACGGCGACCTGGGGCGAGATTCGCGGATCGAGCGTCCGCACGGCGATCGCCCCGCTGCGGGCGCCGAAGACGACGTCCTCGCCACCGTGGTAGATGCCCGCGACCGCTGCCCGGACGACCTGCTCCGCTGCAATGCTCGGTAGCTCGAAATCGGAGAGCTGCAAGCCGGGGTGATTCTGCTGGTGAGCGCCCTCGATCGCAGCGTCCGCGCAGAGTCCTCCGCGCGCCATCACGACGGTGGCGCCGCGGTCGATCGCGCCGAGCGCCGCCTCCTTGCACGACGCCGGTGTGCTGGGCGACCACGCACGCAGGACGACAGCGTGCGGGACTGCATCGTGCACGCCGCGCACGAACTGGTCGACCAGCGGCTCGTCGGGGCCAACCCAGGCCACCCGGGCGCTCCGTCCGCCCTCTTCCGCAGCCGAGAGGGCGGCAATCGCCCCGCCCAGCCGCACCGCCTGGTCGTCGCGGAGGACGATCCCCGTGACGTTCGCCAGGTGGAGCGCACGCGCCGAGCGTCCGATCAGCGCGAAGTGGATCTGCGCGTGCGCGGCGGCCGCCGCGACCAGCGCCGCGCTCTTGCCTCGAGTGACGAGGACGAGCGCCTGACCGCCGAGCGCATCCAGCGATACGGGCCTGATGCTCGCACCGGGCACCTCCAGCGGCAGCCGTCCGGTGACCCCGACGCTGAGCCCGGCCGGGGCCGTCTTGAGTCGGAGCGTCGCTGCCGTTCGCGTGGTGGTGACGGTGACCGTGGCGTGCGGTGACGCACCGCAGCCGGCCGCCAGAAAGGCGACCAGGCAGAAGCTGGTGATCAGGGCCGCAGCGCTCCGCATGCCGTCAGGAAAACAGAAAACAGAGCGGGGCGGGTCTTGACGACCCGCCCCGCTCTGTTCCGAGCAGATTTAGGCGTCCTACTTGACGGTCGCCGGAATCCCCTTGATCTTGCCGGCCTTCAGCAGCTTGAACTGCGCTGCGACTGCCTTCTTGATGGCAGGCGAGACCTTCGAGCTCCACTTGCCGTAGCCGACGCCGTTGACGTCTGCGCCGAACTCGGCATTCTTGCCGCCCTTCAGCGTGCCCTTCTTCGCATCGACGATCGACTGCGTGACGGCCACATCGACGCGCTTGAGCGCGCTGGTCATCACGTACGAGCCCAGATAGCCCTGGTCTGCGTCGACGCCGATCCCGAACAGGCCCTTCGAGCGGGCCGCGTCGAGGACGCCGAGACCGCACTGGCCGGCGACTTGGAACTCGACCGTCGAGCCTGCTGCGATCTGGTTGAGCGCCTTCTCCTTGCACTTCGCCTGTGCGACGAAGTCCTGGGAGTAGTCGTTCAGCGTCTTGATGCCCGGATCGGCCTTCTTCGCGCCGAACTGGAAGCCCGCGATGTACCGATCGACCGGCGGGATCTTGAGCCCACCGACCGAGCCGACCGCCGTGCCGTGCGTCTGCTTGACGTACAGGCCTGCGGCGTAGCCGACGAGGTAACCAGCCTCCTGCTCCTTGAAGAGCAGACCCTCGACGTTCTTCGGCTTGTGCTTCATCGTCGTCACGTCGACGTCGACGATCGCGAACTTGCTCTTCGGGTACGAGGTTGCGATCGCATCCATCGCATCGGTCATCAGGAACCCGACGCCGATCGTGATCCCTGCACCCGAGGTAACGCACGCCTTCAGGTTCGGGATGTAGTCAGCCGACGAGTGCGACTGGATGACGCGACCCTTGATGCCCGACTTCTCCGCCTTCTGGAGACCGACGTACGCGAGGTGGTTGAACGACTTGTCGTTCAGGCCACCGATGTCGGTCACGAGACAGGCGCTGAAGCTCGCTGTGTGCGCCGCAGACGCCGAGCTGCCGCGCAGGGCGGCAAACATGGACGCCAGAAGCACCGTCGCGACCGCTACGGCCGCGAGCGTGAGCCAACGCTTCCTCACTTGGATGAATCCTCCTCTTGGTTTTCTCACCGGGGGACTAGCGCGCAGTAGCCTAGCCGCCTTTACAGACGACTCCAAGCTCCGAACCTGGTTCTCGACGCGTAGCGGCGGCGCGAGGTTGCATGCACCCGTCGAACCTGTGTTGCCGCGCAGCGGAACCAGGTTCGGGCGTTTCGGAAGCGACCTCTTGTCAGTCGACGGGTGCGGCGGCGACGCGCTCGAGCTCGTGCTCCGAGATCAGCACGCGGCGCGGCTTCGAGCCCTCGTACGGCGAAATGATTCCGCGGCGCTCCAGCATGTCGATCAGGCGCCCGGCGCGGGTGTAGCCGACGCGCAGGCGGCGCTGCAGGAGCGAGACACTGGCGGTCTGGGCGGTGACGACGACCTCGATCGCGCGGTCGAGCAGCGCATCCTCGTCCGGGTCGAACTCGCCGTCGTCGGAGCCCGCGTCGTCGGCAAAGACCTGAGGCACCTCGAGGAAGGTCTCGTCGACCACCTGCTCGCGCTGCACGCGTGTCTGCTCGACGACCAATGCCACCTCTTCCTCGGTGACGAACGCGCCCTGGACCCGCTGGACCCGTGAGGTGCCGAGCGGCTTGAAGAGCATGTCGCCCTGTCCGAGCAGGCTCTCGGCGCCGTTCGAGTCGAGGATTACGCGCGAGTCGGTCTGCGACGAGACGGCGAAGGCAATCCGCGATGGCACATTCGCCTTGATCATCCCGGTGATCACGTCGACCGACGGCCGCTGCGTTGCGAGCACGAGATGGATGCCGACGGCGCGCGACTTCTGGGCGAGCCGGATGATCGAGTCCTCGACCTCTTGCGGGCTGACCATCATCAGGTCGGCGAGCTCGTCGATCACGACGAGCAAATAGGGCAGCGCTTCCTCGCCGCGCTTGCGGAAGGCCCGGTTCGCCTCGGGGAGATTGCGCGCACGCACCTGGCTGAGGCGCTCGTAGCGGCGCTCCATCTCGGTGACGACGTTCAGGAGCACCGCACTCGCTTCCTTCGGGCTCGAGACGACCGGTGTCAGCAGGTGCGGGATCGACTCGTAGTAGTTGAGCTCGATCCGCTTCGGGTCGATCAGGATCATCCGCACCTCGTCGGGCGTCGAGCGCAGCAGGATCGAGGTGAGGATCGCGTTGATGCAGCCCGACTTGCCGGAGCCCGTGGTGCCGGCGATCAGGATGTGCGGCATCCGCGCCAGGTCGGCCCAGACGGCTGCGCCGGAGATGTCCTTGCCGAGCCAGACGCTGAGCGGGCTCGCGGTCTGCGGCAGGTCGTCGTAGATGTCGCCGAGCGTGACGATGCTCGGGCTGAGGTTCGGCACCTCGACGCCGACCGCCTGCTTGCCGGGAATCGGGGCGAGGATGCGGATCTCGGTCGTGGCGAGCGCGTAGCTGAGGTCGTCCTTCAGGTTGGCGACCTTGCCGACCTTGGTGCCGGGAGCAAGCTGCAGCTCGTACCGCGTCACCCGTGGGCCGGAGATCTGGCCGATCACGGTCGCGTCGACGCCGAAGTGCGCCAGGCAGGTGACGAGCGCCTCGGCGACCCGCTGGTTCGCCTCGCCGCTCGGGCCGGCGCCCGGCTTGGACACCTTCAGCAGCGAGCGGTCGGGAAGCTGGTAGTCGGCCGTGGTCTGAGGCGGATCGAAAAGCGTCTCCTGGGTCGGCGGCTCGTCGTCAAGATGATCGAGCGCCTGCTCGAAGAGCGCAGGCGCGGGGCCGCTGACCGAATCGGTGATCAGATCGGGATAGTCCTGGCGCACGTCGACCGGGGGCTCCAGATGTTTTGCCGGGAGAAGCTCGGGCTCCGGCTCGAACGCGGCCTGTTCGCGCCGCACGCGAGTCTCCGCAACACGTGTGTGTACCTGGCGGACGGCGCTGCCGGAACGGCGCACGATTGCGCCCAAGCTCGCGCCGGTCAGGAAGAGGACACCGGCAATCGTCAGCAGCACACCCAGAATCGTCGCTCCGGTTGTCCCGAGCCCCAGCCCGACAAGCGAAGCGAGGCCGTCGCCCAGCAGGCCGCCGTGGGCATTGCCGAGGGTCAGCATCAGCCCGGCGAGCGCCACTCCGAGCCCCAGCCGGAACGGGCGGACGTCGACGAGCGAGCTCTTGGCCACCATCAACGCGCCGAGTGGGATCAGGACGAGGGGCGCGAGGTACGCGGCAACGCCCACGCCGGCCCGCACGAGGTGGCCCACCGGGCCGCCGCTGAAGCCGAACCAGAGCACCGCGGCGAGAAAGACGCCGACCGCGATCAGGCCGAGGCCGATCAGCTCGGCATGGTGAACTGCACGCGCTTTGGACGCCTTCTTTCCCCGCCGCTTCTTCGTGGCCGAACGACGACGGCTGGGAGACTTCGGGGACGCCTTGTGGGGCCGCTTTTTGCGCACCATGCCAGGCTCTTCGCGCTACCGGCGGTCAGTCCTGCCAGGCCAGCCCCCAGGGCGGGCGCTCGGTGTCAGACACCGTTTTTGTGTCTGACACCCTTTTCGGCAGCCGGTTGCAGGCGAGCTGGTGTCTGACACAAGTGCGGTGTCAGACACCAGAGGCAGCAGGCACAGGTCCTTTCCGGGTATAGGCCGCCGTCAGCATCCCGAAGTACGTCGGTGCCTCGTACGAGAGCAGCTCGGGCTCGAATCCGCCGCCGATCGCGCCGTGCAGCATCAGGAGCTGCCAGAAGCTGTCGGCCTTTGCGTCGTAGGCGAAACTTGTGTCCCGCCCGACCAGCTCGTCGAGGCGATTCGCGCGGACGAGGCGCTGGATCTCCTCGTCGTAGGGCTTGGAGTGCTCCGAAAAGCCGTACGGGCCGTCGGCGGCGTGCCCGTGGCCGTGGTCGGCGCTCGCGATGAACGCGACTCTGCGCTCGCCGGTCGCCCGTGCCAGCGATGCGCCTGCTCGCACGTGGTGCTCGTTGGAGAGCGCCCGGCAGGGAGTCACGACCACGGCCGGGGCGCGCAGGAATGTGAGCGGGATTCCGGCTCCCCAGTCGATCGGCATCTCCGAGGCTCCGGCGACGGTCGTCCCGAAGGTGAGCCCGAGCGCAGGCAGGCCGTCGGCCTGCAGCTGACGGACGCACGCGTCGGCGAGCTCCGGTGCGCCAGGCCCGGCGTAGAGAGGCTCGCCGGTCGCGAACTGCGAGACGTGCTCGGACAGCGTCGCTGCACGGACGACGCCGAAATGGCCGTCGATGTGGGTGCCGTGCGGCGTGACCACGATCACCGCCTCGACATCGGCTTGCACCAGCCGCCTGCCGAGCTCCTCCATCCCCTTGCGGGTCGGCCCTTCAGGCTGTTCGAAGACGAGCCCGCCGTGCGGCGCGATCGCGGCCCAGACGATCACCCGGCGGTCACCCGAGCGACGAGATGCGCTCGACGACCAGCTCGGCGAACGCCGCGCCGTCGATGTCGACGCCCACCTTGGCATTCGGCGGCCCAAAGTGCTCGCGGCCACGCCAGTCGACGTTCGTCCTGCCCCGGCTCGGCCCGGCGCTGCAGTCGACCTCGATCTGGGCGTCACGGACGGTCAGCAGCGACGGATCGACGACGTGCGCCACGCAGACCGGATCGTGCATCGGCGAGCCGTCGAGATCCGGGTAGCGCGCCTTGTGAAAGCGGGCGTAGAAGTCCATCAGCTCGGCGACCATCCGGCCGACACGTCCGGCAGCGCGCATCCGCTCGGTATGGCTGTCTGCGATCAGCGCGCGGTGCGTGACGTCGAGTCCCACCATCGTCGTCTCGAACCCGGCTGCGAAGACGCGCTGCGCGGCCTCCGGGTCGGCCCAGATGTTGAACTCTGCGGCCGGCGTGCGATTTCCCTCGCCAATCGAGCCGCCCATCAGCACGACCCGCTCCGGCCGCACGTCCGGATGCACGGCACAGAGCAGACCGATGTTGGTGAGTGGCCCGGTGGGAACGAGCGTCAGCTTCCCGTCGCGCGCGCGGATCTGCTCCGCGATGAAGTCGACCGCGTGCTGCGCACCCGGGCTCTTGCTCGCCCGCGGCAGATCGGGCCCGTCGAGCCCAGACTCGCCGTGTACGTGCGCGGCCACATCCTGCGCGCGTAGGAGCGGCCGGTCGGCGCCCGCGAAGACGGGGATGTCGGAGCGTCCGGCGAACTCGAGCACCCGCAGGGCGTTCGCGGTCGTCTTGTCGAGCGTCTGGTTGCCCGAAACGGTTGTGACCCCCACCAGCTCCACCTCGGGCGAGGCGAGAGCGAGCAAGAGCGCGATCGCGTCGTCATGCCCCGGGTCGCAGTCGAGGATGATCGGTGTCGGCGTCATGGCGCCAGTATCAACGTCAGGCGGCGATTGCGCGCAAGTCGTCGACCGCGCGACCAAGCAGGTTCTCGCGCAGGTCGAACAGACCGGCCCAGAGCGAGCCGGCGTCGATCGTCGACTGCCAGCGCACCTGGGACGACAGGCCCTCGAGCGCACGGACGAGGACGGCCAGCTCCAGGTACGCGGCCGCGACGCGGTGGGCGCCGACCTTCACCCCGGCCCGGTCGAGCACCGGCTCCCAGTCGATCAGCTCCGCCCGGCTCGGCTCGCCGAACCACGACCGGCCCTCGGCCATCCCGGCCTCGAGCTCGAGCAGGTAGCGGCCGAGCGGTCGCTCGAGCCCGGCCAGCGCGGTCTCGACCCGGTCGGCGGCACGCCGCAACGCTGCCTGTCTGCGACCCGGGGTACCGGGGTCGGCCTCGCCGCGCG
>Ga0207933_1002676_pt1 | contig 11226 bp, 15 predicted proteins | sample NGESurdeep092012_4_FD_184488 | JGI IMG/M metagenome (GOLD analysis project Ga0207933, IMG submission 184488) | Arctic peat soil microbial communities from Barrow, Alaska - NGEE Surface sample F53-3 deep-092012 (SPAdes) | ecosystem: Environmental > Terrestrial > Soil > Wetlands > Peat ... | reverse complement strand
GCCGGCACAGACGTGCGGCCCTATCGAGATAGGCCCTTTAGCCGCCGCGCGTGGCCTTCTGCGCCCGGTCGCGCCGGCGCCGGCCGATTGCCGTGATCACACCGAAGACGGCGAGTACGAGGAACAGCCCGAGCAGCACGCCCGGTGCGATCCCGAGCCCGCCGAACGGCAGCGAGATCAGCTCGACGAGGCCGAGGCCGATCGCGAGCAGCACGATCACCAGCGCGATGATCAGCAGGATCCCGCGGATGCGCGCGAGGATCCCCGCGGAGCCGGGGGGGACGAGCAGACCCATCGCGTGCAGCGCGAACATCTGCCGGCCGCTCGGCGGGGTTTGGCCGAGGCGCTCGACGGCGTCCTTCAGATCGCCCGCGCGGCGTTCGGCGAGCGCGAGCGAAGCGTCGGCCATGCGCCGGATCTGCATCCGCTCCTGGGGGCGGGCGGCGGCGATCGCGCGCTGGAAGTAGGAGCGCGCGGCCTCGGCGTCGAAGCGCTCGGACGCGCGCGCGCCGAGGATCGCCATCGCGGCGGACTTGTATTTGGTCTCGGCCTCGAGCTCCTCGTCGGAGCGCTGCTCGAGCGCCTGGATCGCGTCGACGGCGCCGCGCTGCTCGATCCTGACCTGGCGTTGCTTGGGTGGCATCGGCCGCTCATTCTACGGTCTGGGCAGGCGCGCGGCGCGCGCGGCGCAGGCGGTATGCTCGCGGCGTGTCGAGCCGACGTCTCGCATCCCTCTCCGCCTGCGCGATCCTGGCGCTGACGCTCGCCGCGCCGGCGAGCGCGCCGGCCGCCCTCGGTGGGGGGAGCTCGTTCAGCGAATTGACCGAAGGGCAGACGGAAACGACGCCGACCGAAACCACCGCTACCACCACGACGTCTGCGGCCAGCACGTCCAACTCGAAGGGCACGATCCTGATTGCCGGCGCCGCGGCAATCCTGCTGCTGTGTGGGATCGCCTTCCTGATCGTGCGCGACGCGCGCAGCGTGGCACCGGCGGGAGACGGTCTGCTCGGCAAGGGCGGCTCCGGTCACGACACGGCGGCGATCATGCGCAAGCGGCGCGCGAAAGCGAAGGCCGCGCGCAGGCAACGCAAGCAGAACATCAAACGCGGCAAGTAGCCGGGGCGCGGCGGCGGGCGTCTGCCTGAGCTCGTCACGAGCTCGCGTAGGGCAGCAGCTCGGCCTCCTGCCGGAGCAGTGAAGAGAGGTTGTCAGCTAGCGGTGGATCTCCACGCCCTTGGCGCGCACCGGCGTGCGTACCCGAGCGGGCGCCGGGAGCGCCGGGGAGCCATGCGGGTCGCGGCGCGGAGAGCGGGGGAGGGGCATGCGCGGATGAGGATCGATGGGACCGGCGGGCAGCGTGTGGCTGCCCCCGTCCTCCTCGGTGGAGTCGGTGGCCTCGGATGGAAGCAGCGCCACGTCGTTGCGGAATGGCATCCACAGCATCAGCCCGATCAACGGGAGCTTGATCAGCGCGAGCAATACGAACAGCATCCACAGCGACATCGCCCGAACGATGCTACTACGCCGCTCGGGAGGATTGGGGCCGATTGAGGGGCAACGGCTCTATGCTCCTGCTCACTCTGAAGGCCACCTCGATAGACGCTGCAGCGCAAGACGGCGAGGGTCTCGTGGATCTGGCCGGGCAGGTCAGCAACTGCCGGCGTTGCCCGCGCCTGGTGGAGTGGCGCGAGCAGGTCGCGCGCGAGCGTCGCGCGGCGTTCGCGCAGGAGCAGTACTGGGGCCGGCCGCTCCCCGGCTTCGGCGATCCGGCCGCGCGTCTGCTTGTGTTCGGGTTGGCTCCGGCCGCGCACGGCGCCAACCGTACCGGGCGAATGTTCACGGGCGACCGCTCCGGCGATTTCCTGTTCGCGGCCCTGTTCCGCGCCGGCTTCGCCAACCAGCCGAGCTCCGTCGGCCGCGACGACGGCCTGCAACTGCGTGGCGCCTGGATCAGTGCGGCGGTGCGCTGCGCGCCGCCCGCAAACCGCCCGACGCCGGCCGAGCGCGAGCAGTGCCTGCCGTGGAGCGTGCAAGAGCTGCGGCTGCTCGGCGGCGTGCGCACGATCCTCTGCCTGGGTGCCTTCGCCTGGGATGCGGCGCTGCGGCTGACCGCCGCGATCGCCGACCCGTCGGCGGCACTGCCGCGGCCACGGCCAGCGTTCGGCCACACGGCCGAGCTCCGGGCCGATCGCTACACGCTGCTCGGCTGCTACCACCCGAGCCAGCAGAACACGTTCACGGGCAAGCTCACCGAACCGATGATCGACGCGGTGCTCGGGCGGGCGCGGGCGCTGACCGAGAGCGCCTCGTCCGAGCGCTAGCCTTAGCGGTAGAAGGGCTGTTTCTCTGCTCAGGTTTACATAACATACATTATCGAGCATTGAAAAGGTGGCCGACGCGGGCGTCGGCAACTCCGCCGACGATCAGATAGTCGACACCATGTTCGTCGAGCACCCGAAACAGCTCCCGTAGGTCCAGCGGGCGTTCGGGAGTGTCGCTCACGGTCGTACGCCGCGTGTCGCTGGATGGCCGGCCGCTCGTGCCCGTGCGCCCGTGATCTCCAGTTTGGTCGCCACCAGGTTCCACGATGCCGCCTCGCGCAGCCGCTCGCGCGCGGTAAGCCGCGCGACCTCACCCTCCGCCTCGACCAACGGCATGGTGTTGAGCTCGAGACGCTCGCCGAGCATCATCAGCAGGTGGTTGAGCCGCTCGAGCGTCGGCGACTCAACGCCACGCTCGATCCGACTGATCGCGTCTTGACTGGTCTTCGCGCGGAGCGCCAGTTGTCGCTGGCTGATGCCATGTCGTGTTCTCGCCTCGCGCAGCAACACGGATGCGCCTGTGGTACACCGCATACGGTGTCAAAATAGCAAACACCCATGCCGGGCTAGTCGCGGCCCTCGATTAACTCGCGTAACCTCACTCGAGACGGTCATGCAAGCGATCGACGGCATTCACCACATCACCTTGATCACCGGCGATGCTCCCCGCAACGTCGACTTCTACGCGCGCGTGCTCGGGCTGCGGCTGGTCAAGAAGACGGTCAACCAGGACGACCCGAGCGTCTATCACCTCTTCTACTCCGACGAGCACGGCTCGCCCGGCGCCGACATCACCTTCTTCGAGTACCCCGGCGCACAGCCCGGACGCGCCGGCGCCGGGATGATCGACCGCATCGTCCACCGCGTCGCGGGCGAGGCGGCGCTCGACTTCTGGAGCGGGCGCCTCTCCGGAGAGGGCGTGGAGGTCATCCGCGAGCCCGGCCGGCTGCGGTTCGCCGACCCCGAGGGCATGAACCACGAGCTCGCGGTCGACGAGACCGGGGATGCCGCGCTCACGGCCCGCTCGAACGAGGTCTCGGAGGAGTTCGCGCTGCGGGGCTTCGACTCGGTGCACGCGCTCGTCGTCGACCCGGCCCGCAGCGAGGCGCTGGTCGGGGACGTGCTCGGCTTCACATTCACAGAGTCGGCGGAGAATCTTTGGGAGGCGCGCGGCGAGCACCGCGGCGGTCGGATCGCCTTCGCGCAGAGCGACGAGCGCGGCGTTCCCGGCGCCGGCACCGTGCACCACATCGCCTGGTCGGTCCTCCGCGCCGAGCAGGAGCAGTGGCGCGAGCGCGTGATCGAGGCCGGGACCCACCCAACTCCGATCATCGACCGCTTCTACTTCGAGTCGGTCTACTTCCGCGAGCCCTCCGGCATCCTCTACGAGCTCGCGACGCTCGACGGCGCCGGCTTCGCCGCCGACGAAGCGCCCGAGACGCTCGGTCAGCGGCTCGCCCTGCCCCCGCGCTTCGAGCCCATGCGCGAGCGGATCGAGCCGCATCTGGAGCCGCTGCCGGACACCAGCCGCTGGCGCCCCGCGCAATAGCGTCGCCGCAGTGAGCATCTCCGCCGGGCGCATGCAGGCGTCCCGCGCGCATACCTGTCCATCAACCGGTCGTGGCCGGTGCGGGGCTGCCGCCGCGCTCCTCTACCACCGGCGAGGTCAGGCGAGCCGCGAGCGGCAGTCCCAGCAGCGCCACGCCTCCCATCGCGAGGAACGCCGCGAGCGGATGGTGGACGAGGATCTGCACGAGCAGCGCGACGAGGAGACCGCCGAGGTTGCCGGCCATCCACACGATCGCGCCGGCCGTTCCCGCGGCGGCGCCGGCGAGCCGCTCGGCGGCCGTGAGGACGATCGGCAGCGCCGGCAGGAGGACGATCCCGATCGCCACGATCGCAAGCGCCTGCACTCCCAGCCAGGGCGCCACGCCCAGGACCACGCAGCCACCGCAGCCGACGAGCACAGCGCCGCGCATGAAGCCGCGCTCGGAGTGTCTACCGGCGACGAGCGGCGGGAGCACCGCGCACGCGACCGTACCGGCGAGCACCATCCCAACGAGCAGCGCGCCGGCGGTCTTTTCCGAGACGCCGGCGGGCGCCAGCAAGGTCTGCAGCCAGGTGGCGAGCGCCACGAAGATCCCGAAGCCGACGAACACCAGGCCACAGAGCGTGCGCATCGAAGGCAGCGCCCACAGGGCGCGCGCCGCACTACCCTCGATCGCCGCGTGCTGGCCGATCCCGGACGATCGGTCGCTCTCCCGTCCGGGCGCTCTCAGCACGATCGCCAGGGCGACCGCAGGGATCACGGCGAGCACCGCCTCGAGCACCAGCAGCCGCTCGAGCTGTCCATGCGCCCCGACCGTCGGACCCAGAATCAGCGCGAGCAGCATCCCCACGAAGCTCCCCGCCGAGCCGACCGCGATCCCGCCCGCGCGCTGCTCGGCCGGTAGGTACTCCCCCGCGAGCTTGCTGACGCCGCTGAGGACGACCGGTTGCGCCACCGCGACGAGCACCTGGCCGGCCATCGCCCAGGCGAACGTCTCGCCGCCGAGACGCACCACGCCGCCGAGCGCGACCAATCCCCCACCAGCCGCCAGCGCCGGGCGAAACCAGCGATCGAGCAGGATCCCCGCCGGGATCGCGAGCACCACGTAGAGCAGCGGGAAGATCTCCGCGAGCCAGCCCACCGCCCCCACGGAGACTCCATAGCGCCTGGCCGTTTCCGTCGTGATCGCCGCGTAGCTCAGCCACAGCACCTGCGTGGCGGCGCACACCAGGCTATAGGCGACGATCACCCTCCAGCCGCCCGTCTGCTTGGAGCTCTGTCTCATATCTGCATCCCGATTGCGCGTCCCAGTGCGATGGCTCCCACGCCGACGAGGAGGCTGAGCAGAATATTGAACGCCGCAACGGCGAGTTGGCCGTCCTCGTTGAGACGCTCGGTCTCGAGCATCCATGTCGAGAAGGTCGTATAGGAGCCGAGCGTCGCGGTGCCGATCAGGACCAGCGCATCGCCTTCGACCGCGAGTCCGGTGACCAAACCCAGCAGCAGCGCGCCGGTGATGTTGACGACGAACGTGCCGAGCGGGAACGTGCCGGCGGCGCGCGCGCTGACGAGCGCGATCAACAGGAACCTCGCGAGCGCGGCAATCCCGCTGAGCAGCGCGACGTCGATCCAGACCCAGAGGCTCATACGTCTTCCCCGCGCTCGCGTCGCACCAGCTGCGTTCCGAGCCGAATCGCCAGGTATCCGGCGAGAACGCTCGCGAGCGCATATCCCGCCGCGAGACCGTAGCGATCGTGCTGGAGCAGCACGAAGATCTCCAGCTGCATCGTCGAGAACGTGGTGTAGGTACCGCAGAAGCCTGCGGTCCACAACGGGTGATGGAACCTCGATTCCGGCGGGCGCTCCCTGAACCAGGTCGCGATGCAGGCGAGCGTGAACGCGCCGGAGACGTTGATCAGGAAGATCGTCCACGGCCAGGCCGTCGCACCGCTCGCGAACGAGCGGCCCAGCCAGACTCGCAGCAGCCCGCCGGCGGCTCCTCCGAGGAAGACCGCCATCAGCGCATGTCTGTGCTCTCGCATTGCGTTGGCTAGCCTAAACATATGTCCGAGCAACACACGGCAGCTGTCGAGCAGGTCGCGATCAGGGGCGAGATGATCAGGCTCGGCCAGCTGCTCAAGCTCGCCGGGATCGTCGACAGCGGCAGCGAGGTCAAGACCCTGCTCGCCGCCGAGCGGGTGCTCGTCAACGACGCGCCCGAGATGCGCCGCGGGCGGCAGTTGCACCCTGGCGACACGGTCCGGGTCGGCACGCACGAGCTGCGCCTGACCGTTAGAACGCCTCGATAACGGGTAAAGCGTCTACAGATCGCCCTCCGGGCTTCCGCCACTTGGTCGCGGCGTCGAACACGGTTCTGGCGGGTAAAGCCAGTGGGACCTGCGGGTTTGTTTCGTGTGAGTTGTGCTCCAAACGGCAGGTGGCGCCGTAGACAGTGTCGAACGTGTGTTCTCAGAGGTCTGAGCGGGTATACATAGAAATCATTGACAACGCAACTATCGAGGAATATAATCCCGACTCCAAGCATCGGATTAAACGAAGGACAGCCATGTCAGACGCCCGCATAGCCCCAATCGACCCCCTCGCCGCGACGCGCGATGAGCGCGCCACGCCGGCCCCTGGCCCGCGCCCCGTCGAGGATCCCCGCGCGAAGACCGAGCGGCTGGAGCACCCCGCACCCGAGACGCCCGTGCAGACGGCCGTGGAGAGCTTCATCCCCGAGGCGGTCGACCAGTTGCTCGCGCATTCGCGCCGCTACCCCCTGCTCACCCCCGCCCAGGAGATCGACCTCGCCCAGCGCATCGAGCGCGGGGATCTGCACGCCAAGGAACTGCTCGTCAACTCCAACCTGCGCCTGGTCGCATCCAACGCACGGCGCTACCAGAACCAGGGCCTGCCGCTCGCCGATCTCGTCCAAGAGGGCCTTCTCGGCCTGATCCGGGCGAGCGAGAAGTTCGACTGGCGCAAGGGCTTCCGCTTCTCCACCTACGCCACTCTCTGGATCCGTCAGGCGATCCAGCGTGGCCTGGAGAACTCGGGACGCACGATCCGCCTGCCCGTGCACGTCGCCCAGCGCTCGCGCAAGGTCGGGCGCGTCGAGCGCGAGCTGTCGGTGCGCCTCGGACGCGAGCCCACGGTCGAGGAGCTGGCGAAGGAGACCGGCCTCGAGATCGAGCAGGTCGAGGAGGTGCGCCACCAGCGCGCCGCCCTGGTCAGCCTCGATCAGCAGATCGGCGAGGACGGCGACACCGCGCTCGGAGACCTGCTGCCCTCAGACCAGGAGGCGCCGGAGGACACGGCCTGGGACAACGAGCGCGAGCGCATCGTCCACGAGGCGATCGAGCAGCTGCCCGAAACCGAGCGGACCGTGCTGACGCTGCGCTTCGGCACCGGGCCAGAGGAGCCCCAGACGCTGACGGCGATCGGCAAACGACTCGGGTTCTCCGCCGAGCGCGCCTCGCAGCTGGAGCAGCGCGCCCTCAAGAAGCTGGCCGAGCTGCCGGAGCTCGTGGCGCTACGCGAGGCGGCGTAGACAGACGCGAATGTCCCAGCGGTCCTCGTGGGAGCGGACGGTCGAGCTGACGTCGCGCTCGGCGAAAAGGCGCTGGCGCCGATCGAGCGGTTCATCGGGAAGCGGTCGCTGGTGGGCGAGGCGAGCTTCTTCGGAAGCGATCGCTTCCCCTGGATCGCCGAGATCGAGGCCAACTGGGAGACGATTCGAGACGAGTTCGAGCGCGTGCTCGAAGACCGCGAGGCGCTGCCCAACTTCCAAGAGATCTCCAAGGACCAGCTCGAGATCACCGACGACGACCGCTGGAAGACGTTCTTCCTCTACGGCTACGGCTTCGAGGCGAAGCTCGGCGTCGAGATGTGTCCCCAGACGGCGGAGCTGATGCGACGGATCCCAGGGATGACGACGGCGATGTTCTCGATCCTCTCCCCGCACAAGCACATCCTCGACCATCGAGGCCCCTACAAAGGCGTGCTGCGCTACCACCTCGGGCTGATCGTCCCGCGCGAGGCCGCCTCGTGCAGGATCAGGGTCGGCGAGGACTTCCGCCACTGGGAGCAGGGCCAGAGCCTGATCTTCGACGACACCTACAACCACGAGGTCTGGAACGACACCGACGAGACCCGCGTCGTGCTGTTCGTCGACGTGCTCCGCCCGCTGCCCTCCCCCTGGTCGCAGATCAACCGCGCAATCGTGAAGGCGATCGGCTATTCGCCGTTCGTGCTAGACGCCAAACGCAACCAGGAGGCGTGGGAAGCGCGCTACCGGGCACGCAGGCAGAGCGGACAGGCCGTGCGCACCTACACCTAGCTCACTCCTCTTCGGCGTGGATCGAGATGTCGAGCACCTCGGGATGCTCGGCTCTGATCTGCTCCTCGAGCTCCTCCACGCAGGCACGCGCCTCGGCGCGTGTGCGTTCGGGAGCGAAATGCAGCGTGAGCATCGCCACGGGGCCGCGGACGGCGCCGTCGGGGCCGAGCTCGACGTCGGGCTCGACGTGCACGACCACATCGCTCCCCGGCAGCGCCCGCTCGATCGCCTCCTCGATCGAGCTCGCCACCGCGTGACCGTGCGCCAGGCCCGCGCCGGGCTCCATCCCGACCACCACGTCGGCGAAGTGACGCCCCCCCACCTCGCGCATGCGCAGGCGGCGCAGGTTGACCGGCTCCTCGATGCCCCCGATCGCGCGGCGCGCGATGCCCTCGGCCGCGCCAGAGGGCGCGCTGTCCATCAGCACCTGCACGCTGCTCCTCATCAATCCCCCCGCGACCGCCAACACCAGTGCGGCCACGAGCAGCGCCGCGATCGAGTCCGCCTGGGGATAGCCGGCGTGCACCAGCGCGAGGCCGATCAGCACCGCCACCGAGCCGACCATGTCGAGCGTGAAGTGCAACGCGTTCGCGTGCAGCGCCGCGCTTGAGTGACGGTGGGCCGCGCGATGGGAGACGAGCGAGCGGCTCGCGTCGATCACGATCACGATCGCGACGACAGCCAGCACGTACCAGGACGCTTCGACTTCCCGATGTCCCCCGCCGGTCAGCCGAGCGATCGCCTCGACGGCGATCACGATGCTCGCCACGACCAGGATCGCCCCCTCGGCGAGCGCCGAGAGGTGCTCGGCCTTGCCATGGCCCCAGGGATGGTCGCGGTCTGCAGGGCGCCCGGCGACGCCGACGGCGAAGAACGTGAGCAGCGCCGCCGCCAGGTCGGTCGCGGAGTGGATCGCCTCGGCGATCAGCCCGAGGCTGTGCGCGAGCAGGCCGACGACGAGCTTGATCGCCACCAGCGCCGCCGCTGCGCCCACCGAGACGAGCGCCGTGCGCTGCTGGGCGGACAGCTTGCGCATGATCAGATATTCGATACGTTCAGCCCGGTGCCCTGCAACAAGGCATTGGCCTTGGCGTTCAGGATCGTGAAGTCCCCCGTGAGGATCAGCACGCCGAGGACGATCATCACCGCGCCGCCGACGCCGATGATCACCGGGAAATGGTGCTTGACGATCGTCAGCGCGTTGGTCATCCGCTCGAACGCAAGCGCGATCAGCAGAAACGGGATCGCCAGGCCCGCGGAATAGAAGGCAAGCAGCAGCGCGCCGTGCGCCGCCGATCCGGAGATCGCCGCCTGCGTGAGGATCGCGCTGAGGGTGATGCTCGTGCAGGGAGTCCACGCGATCGCAAACGCGGCGCCGGCTACGACCGGACCACCGCGGCCGGCGAGGCGCAGCAGCGTCTCGGAGTGCCACTCGCGGTTGAACATGCCGATGAACGGCGTCGCCAGGAAGACGATGCCCATCAGCACGATGAAGATGCCGCCGATCTGCTCGAGCTCCGCTTTGTGGGTGGTGAGCGCCGATCCGATCAACGTCGCGCTCATGCCGAGCAGGATGAAGATCATCGAGAAGCTGGCGATGAACAACAGACTCGGGACGAGCACGCGGCGCGCGCTGACCCCGGCCTTCAGGTCTACAGGTGTAACCCCGATCACCGTCGATAGGTAGCCGGGCACAAGCGGCAGTACGCACGGCGAGAGAAACGATACGAGGCCGGCGGCCAGCGCGAGCGGGATACCGACGCCGGTGGCCGAGTCGGATGCGGTGGCGAGGATCAGGTGGGCGTGGCTCACGGTTGCACCGTCGCCCGTAGCTCGGCCACCGCGCGCTCCAACTTCGCGACGCGCTCCTCGAGGCCGCCGACCGGAGTCAGCACTACCGAATCGACTGCCGGCACATCGTCCTGGCTTTCCGCGTCCTCCTCGAGCAGGTGTGTGTAGCGATCCTCCTTCTGGCCGGGCCGCCGCTCCAGACAGGCGACCAGGTCGCGTGCGATCAGACGGTCGAGCGTCGCGTGAATAGCGGCGAGCTCGGCGAAGGAGTGCATGCGCTCGGCCCGCTGCTTGAGCTCTCCCGGCGTCTGCGCCCCGCGGAGCATCAGCACCGACATCACAGCCTGCTCGTCCACGGCCATCGGCAGCGCCTCCGCGAGCAGGTGCCTGTACTTCGGCGCGCGGCTGCCGCGACCGCTCGCCAGGCGCGTGAAGTTGCGACGCTCGAGGTGGTGCAGCGCGTCGCGCAGGATCGCGTCGTCGTACTCCACCACCGGGTCGCGGTTGGTCGACTGGTTGCACGCCAGGCGCAGGCTGTTCAGCGTGAGCGGGTAGATGTCGGGGGTGGTCAGCTGCTTTTCGAGCATGCAGCCGAGCACGCGCGTCTCCGAGGGGGACAGATTCATCGCCTTAAGCCTACGACCCGGCGGATAAAGTCAGCCCGGTGAGCAGTCAGCCCTTCTCCCAGGGACACGGTGGAGGCGGCGGCGGTGGTGGAGGCCGCCGCTCTCGCCAACCCGACCGATCGAAGAACGGTCAGCGGCCCGAGGACATCCCTGGCGGGCTGGGTGGGCCCGGGGCCGGTGGGCCGGGGGCGGGTGGGGATCCCGTCTCCCTGCGGCGGATCGGGCGGCTGTTCATCCCCTACCGGGTGCGTCTCGGTCTGCTGCTGGGGCTGATCGTGTTCGGCTCGATCCTCAGCGTCGCCTCGCCGTTCCTGCTGCGCGAAGCGGTGGACAAGGGCATCGTCGGGCACAACCTGACACTGCTGAGCTGGCTGGTCGCCGGCATGATCGCGCTGGCGATCGTCAACGGCGTGATCGGCGTCGCGCAGACTTGGATCTCCAACGAGGTCGGCCAGCGCGTGATGCACGACCTGCGCGCCGCCGTCTATGCCCACCTGCAACGTATGTCGCTGGCGTTCTTCACGCGCACCCGCTCGGGCGAGGTGCAGGCGCGGATCGCGTATGACATCGGCGGCATCGACGACGTCGTCACGTCGA
>Ga0207933_1002675_pt1 | contig 11232 bp, 9 predicted proteins | sample NGESurdeep092012_4_FD_184488 | JGI IMG/M metagenome (GOLD analysis project Ga0207933, IMG submission 184488) | Arctic peat soil microbial communities from Barrow, Alaska - NGEE Surface sample F53-3 deep-092012 (SPAdes) | ecosystem: Environmental > Terrestrial > Soil > Wetlands > Peat ... | reverse complement strand
AAGCCGATCCCACGCTCACCACGCAGATGAAAAGCGTCGGCGAAGCGATGGCCATCGGGCGCACGTTCAAGGAAAGCCTCCAAAAATGCCTGCGCTCACTGGAGATTGGCCGCAGCGGCCTGGGCGGCGACGGCAAACCCTGGCGCATCGGCACGGAAGTCTATGGCGACCGCGACATCCTCCCGCGCGACGTCATCAGCCGCAAGCTGAGCGTGCCCAACGCCGAACGCATCTTCTTCATCCGCCACGCCCTGCGCGCCGGCTTCACCATCGAGGAGATTTTCAACCTCACGAAGATTGACCGATGGTTTCTGGTGCAGATCAAGGAGATTGTGGATTTTGAGGAGGAATTGGCGGGGGCGAAAAATTGATATGATTCAAGAACAGCGCATTCGTGAGTTGTTAAAAAAGGCCTATGAACCTTGTTCTGAATTTTCCGGGGCGTGTAACGGCGTAACGAAATGGAAACCTGAAAACGGCCACATTCCAAGAGGTTTTTGTGGAGCGACAGGAAGCCTTGCTGAAGTTGAATTGGTCTTAGTTTGTGCTGAACCAGGCAATCCACATAACAATGAATCACATCATGGAATCAACTCGGTGGATTATCTTAATTCTGCTGTGACCTATGCCTCCAAGTGTTTTGAAGCGGAGACAGATACATTCCACGAAAACATCCGTTACATTTTGAATCTCTGTTTTCCGAACGAGGATTTTGCCCAACAGATGAGGCGCACATGGATTACAGATTCGGTCAAATGTTCTGCGCCGAAAGAATGTGGACCAGTTCCAGCACGAGTTGGGAGAGCTTGCCGCGCAAAATTTTTGGATCACGAATTAGCATTGTTTCCAAATGCGCTTATCGTAGCACTTGGCAAAAAAGCTGCGAGACGGCTAAAGGATTACCCAGGAGTTTTAGAAGTTGTGGCCGCCGCGCGCCCATTTGGAATACGGAAAGAAGCAAAAGCTAGTTGGGATGCTATTCAAACGGAACTTCTCAAGCGTCGCTCCGTAGGAGCGAAATCTTTGTAGCCACCCGCGCCACCCCAATTCTCCAGCCCCGTCGGGGCGGCATATTCCGCTCCTGACGGAGCTTGAAACGTTGTTTGATTTTGGATGCTACAACTATGCCGCGCCTGACGGCGCTGGGCTGGTGAAAATAGCCCAGCCTTTCAAGGCTGGGTGGTTGGCGCACGTTTGGTAAAAGTCCCGTCAGGGACGGCAGAACGGTTCTTTCGTCCCTAACGGGACTTGGTTTGTTTGCGAATGGAGAACCCAGCCATAAATGGCTGGGCTATTTTCAATCTGTTGCTCGTCGTGCTGGTTCACCGCTCCGTCCGCGCATCCCAATCGGGGGTCAAATCCATCAGTCCAGTGGAGAATTGGCGGCTGGCAACGGCTTCGGGCTGACTAATTTTAGCCATCGCAAACGGGAAAATTCGTCAAAAAGAGGGGTTTTTGGCCGTCGCAACTCGAAAAATAGGCGTCGCAACTCGTCCGATGGTCGTCGCAGCCCGGTTTTGGGCGTCGCAGGTCGTCCGAGGCTCGTCGCAAGTCGTCCGCAGGGCGTCGCAACTGCTCCGATAGGCATCGCAACCCGTCCGGCGGCCGTCGCAGGTCGTTCAAAGGCCGTCGCAGGTGGAAAATGGCCGTCGCAAGTCGCCCGGAGGCCGTCGCAACCTCGCCGCTCCTGACGGAGCTTGAAACCTTGTTTGATCTTGGCTGCTACTACTATGCCGCACCTGACGGCGCTCTGCTTCGTCCCGCGAGGGATAACCGGAAATTAGCCAGCCACATTGTGGCTGGCAACACGTCCATAAAATCATCCCGTCCTGAAAGGACGACGGAACATTTCACGTCACCCGTTTCCATCGTCCTTTCAGGACGCAAATCATTTTCCGATTTCAACCAGCCACTTCGTAGCTGGCTAATTTCCATCGTGCCTTCGGCACAACGGCACGCGACAAGCCATTCTTACCAATCGCGCGGAATTGTGGTTTGCAGTTGAGCTTAAAACGCGCTTGGCGCATTATTCGCGCCGGGGTTTATTTCTCAAACAGTAAAATCAAACGCTTAATCCCCTTTCCCAAATCGGGCAGCACCTAGAAATTATTTTATGAATAAAAAAGTAAAGAAAGTTGGCATCTTAACCGCCGGCGGCCTCGCGCCGTGCTTGAGCGCGTCCATCGGTTACTTGATTGAAGCTTACACGCGCACCGCGCCCAAGGTGGAAATCATCTGTTACGTCAACGGTTACATGGGCGTGCTGCAAGGCAAGAGCATGAAGGTGACGGCGCAGGCGCGCAAAAATTGGCAGGCGCTCGTCGAGCACGGCGGCAGTCCCATCGGCAATAGTCGTGTGAAGCTTACGAACATCAAAGATTGCGTGAAGCGCGGTCTCGTGAAGGAAGGTCAAGATCCGCAGAAGGTCGCGGCGGATCAACTCATCAAAGACGGCGTGGATGTGTTGCACACCATCGGCGGCGATGACACGAACACGGCGGCGGCGGATCTCGCGAAATTTCTCAAGACGAATAATTACAATCTCACGGTCGTCGGCATGCCCAAGACGATTGATAACGACGTGATTCCGATTCATCAAAGTCTCGGCGCGTGGACGGCGGCGGAAGAAGGCGCGCATTATTTCGCCAACGTCGTCGCGGAGCATAATGCGAATCCGCGCATGCTCATCATCCACGAAGTGATGGGACGCAATTGCGGCTGGCTCACGGCGGCGACCGCCGAGGAATATCGGAAATTCACGGGCACGATGAACTTTCTGCCCGACCTCGGTTTGAGCGAGGAACGTCGCGATGTCCACGGCATTTACATTCCCGAAATGGCGCTCGACGTCAAAGGCGAGGCCGCGCGCCTGCGCAAAATCATGGACAAGCATGATTGCGTGAACCTGTTCATCTCCGAAGGCGCGGGCGTGGAGTCCATCGTTGCGGAAATGAAATCGCGCGGTGAAGAAGTGCCGCGCGATGCGTTTGGTCATGTGCGTTTGGACAAGGTGAATGTCGGCGCGTGGTTTTCCAAACAGTTTGCGGAATTACTCGGCGCGGAAAAAACGCTCGTGCAAAAGAGCGGTTATTACAGTCGCGCCGCCGCTGCGAACGCTGCCGATCGCAAACTCATCCGCCGTTGTGCGGTGAAAGCTGTGCAATGCGCGCTCGCTGGCAAAGGCGGCGTGGTGGGCGAAGACGAAGATCGCGGCAAACAACTCCGCGCGATTGAATTCGAGCGCATCAAAGGCGGAAAGCCTTTCAACATCAAAGCGAAGTGGTTCGTGAAATTGCTCAAAGACATCGGTCAGCCCATGGGCAAAGCCGTGGTCGTGAAACACTGATTACCATTGGCGATTTCAACGGGAGACAAAGTTGCTGCGAGGCGCTTGGTCTCCCGTTTTTTTATTTTTCGGCGTTGCTCCCATTCAGTATTTTCATGGGTTTTGGCATTTTCCAACGGGCGCGGCCATTGACTTTTCCGGTGACGTGAACTTTCATAATGTCGTGAAGCACATTCTTTTTTTCGCGGCACTCGCGGGCATTTTCATTTGCGCGCCGGTTTTGATTCAGGCGCAGACGAACGCGGCGGCTCCGGCCATCAGCGCGGCGGATCGCGCGCAGGCGACGCTGGAAAAACACATTAAGCCGATCATCACGGCGCTGAATTTATCTGACGCAAACGCGGCGGCGAAAGTGCGGGAAATTCTTGCGGCGCAATTTCAGGTGTTGAACGTATGGCACGCGCAGAACGATACGCAGATCAAAGCGCTGTGGAACGAATTCAACAAGGCGCGCGGCAAACAGGACGTGACGAACGCGGACGCGGCGATTGCGAAAATTGACGGCGTGTATGCGACGTTCCAGACGCAGCATGAAAAGTTCATTTCGGATTTGTCCACGGTGCTGACGTCCGCGCAGGTGGAATCGGTGAAGGACGTTTTGACCATCAACAAGGTCAAGGTGACTTACGGTGTCTATCTGCAAATTTTTCCCACGCTGACCGACGCGCAAAAGGCCGTCGTGCTGCAAAATCTCAAGGCCGCGCGCGAACAGGCGATTGACTGCGAGGCGATGACGGAAAAATCCGCGTTCTTCAAAAAATACAAAATTAAAATCGAGGACGATTATCTCACCGCGCAAGGCTACGACCCGAAACAGGCGCGCAAAGATTTCGCCGCGAAATCAAAGGCGGCAGCCAAACCGGCCACGGACGAAAAGTAATAGTTTGTCGGTGTTTTCAAAAATTGGTGTTTCAGCGCGGCGCATTTACTGCGACGATGCGCGTATCGGTTTTTCATCGTGAACATTCCATCCGCCATTTTTGATTGCAGCGCGCCCGACCTCGCTTCGTGTCCGGACGAGTCGCTGCCGGAGTTTGCCTTTATTGGTCGTTCCAATGTCGGCAAGTCGTCTTTGCTAAACACGCTGGCCGGTGTCGAACGGCTCGCGCGCGTTTCGCCCACGCCGGGTTTTACGAAGCTCATCAACTTTTTTTCGATGGGCAAAACGTGGCGGCTCGTGGACTTGCCCGGCTACGGTTATGCGGAAGGTTCGCGCAAACACGTTTCGCAATTCAACCACGCGACGGCGCATTACATCCGGCAGCGGCCAAATCTTTGCTGCACGTTTTTGCTGATTGATTCCGGCCTCGAACCGCAGCCGATTGATTTGGAATTTGTGCAATGGCTTGCGAGTCATTCGCTGCCGTTCGTCATTGTCTTTACAAAAACGGATCGCTTCACGGCGGAACAAATTCAGGCGAACATCGCGGCGTTCAAAAAAGAAATCGTCGGCTGGTTCGAGCAGTTGCCGGAAATTTATCAGTGTTCCTCCGAGACCGGCCATGGCCGAACGGAATTGCTCGGCGTCATCAGCAAAATTGTGGACGCCGGTCCGGCGGTGGAAGCACCCGCGCCGCCGTCCGCGCCGTTGCCGCCGGAAATCGAACCACCATTCCGTATTCAAGTGCGCGCGGGAAAAACGGAGGAGAAAATTCAGCGCACAAAAAAACAACTCAAAGGCGCGCGGCCTTGGTAATTTTTCTCCGTCCATGAGTCTGACCAAACTGGGCTGGAATGCCGCGCGCGACGAACAGTTCGCGCCGTATCTCGCCAAGGGTTTTATTCCGGCGCGCGTCGCCGTGGAAGATAAACATTTTTATCGCGTCTGGACGGTGGACGCGGAAATCACCGCGCAAGTCACCGGAAAATTTGTCCACGAAACGCGCCGCGATCACGCCAAACTTCCGAAGGTCGGCGATTGGGTCGCCATCAAACTGATTCCGAACGAGGAGAAGGCGACCATTCACGCCATCCTGCCGCGTCGCACGCAAATCACCCGCAAGACCAGCGGTCGCAATACCGCCGCGCAAATTCTCGCCACGAACATCGAAACCGTTTTTCTCGTCACCGCCGCCGACCCGACATTTAACGCCGCGCGACTGGAACGAATGTTAGTCATGGGCCACGAAAGTGGCGCGCGACCCGTCGTCATTCTCAACAAGATTGATTTGTGCGATGACCTTGAAGCCAAGCTGGCCGAAGCCACGCGCGCGGCGGGCGATGCACTCGTGCTGGCCGTCTGCGCGCTCACCGGTCGCGGCATGAAAAAATTGGCCGCGCTCATCAAGCCGAGCGACACCGTCGCCTTCATCGGCACTTCCGGCGTCGGCAAGTCGAGTCTCATCAACCAACTTTACGGCGAAGATTTGATGCCGACCATTGAAGTTCGCACACAAGATTCCAAAGGCCGCCACACGACCTCATGGCGCGAAATGATTTTTCTGCCGAAAGGCGGCGTGGTCATTGACACGCCCGGCATGAGGGAATTTCACCTCTGGGGCGCGAGTGAAGGCGCGAAGGAAACGTTTCCTGAAATCGAAGCGCTTGCGGCTGGCTGCCATTTCCGCGATTGCACGCACACGAAAGAAAAAGACTGCGCCGTGCAAACCGCGCTCGCCAACGGCACGCTCCCGCGCGACCGGCATGAAAGTTTCGTAAAACTCCAACTCGAAATCAGCTACCTGCGCGAATCTGAAAAACAAGCCGGCTGGCAAACCCGCCGCAAGAGCGACCGCGTGGCGCACCGCGTTTTTAATAAACAGGGTTGAAAAGGCGGACCGCGACAATCTCAAACATTGTGGCGAATCAAAATAAACACTTTCGTAAGAAATAGTGTTTAACAGGCTTTCACACGGATGCGCTTTAAGGCATAAAATGGCGAAATGGACACAAAAAGCGCACTGTCAATTGCAGGGAAGCATTTGCAAGCCCTCAAAGGGCACACGTTTGATTTGCTGACTGTCACCAAGCCGATTTCTCCAAACGCGGCGGTCAATCTTGCAAAAATAATTTCCAAACTTTCTCCATTGCTCGGAAATCTCATTGAATTCAACTCGGTCGAAATTCTGAACGACAAATCTGATTTCAAGGGACACGGAACATGGCTTAGGCAAGACCCCGGCTTTCCCGACGCGATTTTTCAAGGTTCGATTGATCCCGTGCCCGGCTTTGAAATCAAGGCGTGGTTTCCGCTGGCGACGGAAATAACGGCGCGTTTCAAGGACAGCCAAAACCATTTCGTCAAGGACAACACGCATGTTGCGATGCTGGCATGGCTGCCGGAGAAGTTAATTTATGGAAAGCCGGAAATTTTGGCGGTTTGCGTTGTGTCTGGAAAATCCGTCGCTGCGGCGAGAGATAATCACTATCACAATCCGCCGGATTACATTGTGCTCGAACCTGAAGACACAACCGCACGAACAAGGAATTTGCAGCAGACCAACACGAACGGTTTCAAATTTCAAGGGACTGCAAAAGATTTCCTAGAAGCCGAAAAACTTGTGGCTTCGTGGGGGAAAGATGGGCGAAAATATAAACCCACACCTGCCTATCAAAGGAAATTGCGTCAGTTATCCGGCAGTTTCAAATACCGCGCAGACACCAATTACGCCAAGATGGACAGAATCGTTCATCCTGAAATCGAACGGTTCAAAAATGAAGTGCTGAATATTTCCGTTCACGGATTTACGGTTAAGGCATGGCAGGCTTTGCTGGCGAGAAAAGATAAACAAGCCGTCCGCGCTGCTCTCTGGTCTCGGCTAGACATCAAAGAGCAAGATGCAAAGGCATTGGTGAAGTGAACCGCTCGACGCCCAACTGAAAATAAGTCCGGTCAATTTCGGCGGCAAAGGCTTTGCGTCGGCATTGCTCCGCCGCGAACGACGCGCTGAACAATCCACCAAAGGTTTCCCAGATAACATCGTTCTCGTCGGATGATGCCTTGATAATGAGCGACATCAAATTGAGCGGCTTCTGATTCAGATGAGCGGCTTTGCCATTGGGCGCTTTCAATCTTTCGCCGCAATGCAACGCATTGCGTTCCCAAACATTGGTAAATCCGTGAGGGCAATGAAATTTGTAGCGCATGGTTTCCCATTCGATCGCCGTCAGCGGAAGTTTTCCGTCAGTTGAAAAATACGGCCTGCCATTTGCCAGTCCGTTTTTGTTGGCATAATCGGCGAGCATTTGAAATTTTTCTGGCGGTGGATAATACCAAAGATGTCCCTGATCGAGATATTTTCTGACTGCGGCGTCAGCCACGCCACACGCTTCATTCGCTTTCCACAGCGGCAGGCCGGTTCGCTTCCACTCACTCAACAGCCATTCTTTTAATGGCAAGCCGCTCACGCGAGCCTCGAAAGAATACTGCACACACATTTCGGTCACGACGGGGAAGCGGCGAATCTTCGCCGTATTCACGTTCCCAGCGATATGTCCTTTGCCTTTGTTCCAAATGTTGGCGTTGACGTAGCGAAAACCGTATTTTTCCAAAATTGGATGAACCGCCGCCCAACCGATTTCGGAATTCCAAAACCAAAGCGTTGTTTGCGGCGTGGCCCGCTCAGACCAGACTTTGATGTGCGGTTCATACCAATCCGGCAAACTCAAATGATCGATTGTATCCCCGTCAAATCCCAAAACGCCATAGCCACCATCTGAAACAATCACCGTCGGAGATGGCCATGAATCATAGCAATCAAGAGTATCGCCGTAGTGAAGCTGAACGTAATCATTCTTGTAAATTCTGTTTTGAGGCTCGGCGGCAATCGTGAACGCCTTCTGTCTGCCCCGTGTGCTGGGAGGCGGTCGCTGGCTGCTCTTTTCCGGTGCAAGAATCATGTGCGGTAAATTTACAGAAACACTATCGCATACGCAAGTGTTATCTTTTGGCTAATTTTGGCGGACGACCGCCAGGCCGCCGACCATGACGATTAAAGCGCTGAACCGCTTCCCTGTTCAGCAAGTGATCCCGCCCGTGTTTTTCCGCTACGAGTTGTCCTTGTTGAATGAGTTGCCTGACCCGGACAGGTGTTACTCCGAGAATTTCCGCCGCGCTTTTGGTCGTAATGAGATTCATCAGGCGATTTCTATTTTGAAAGCTGTAAGCATATTGGTCAATCAAAGTTCAGCGCGTTCCAAAAAGCTTTTCCACCTTCGCCTTCACCGCCTCATCCATTTTAATCAGAGGCGGCCAGGCGCGTTTGAAACCTTCGCCGGGAATTTTCTTCGTCGCGTCAAAACCCATTTTGCTGCCGCTGGCGATTTCGCTTGTCGCGTGGTCGAGCACGTCGGACGGACCTTTGGTGAAGAGGCTGTCGCGTTGCGGATCGGTGTTGGCCGTGAGATGGAACAGCACTTCGCTGGTGTTGTGGACGTTCACGCTGGCGTCCACCACCACGATGTATTTCGTGAACATCATCTGCCCCATGCCCCAGAGGCCGTGCATGATCTTGTAGGCCTGCATCGGGTAGGTCTTTTTGATGCTGACGAACACGAGATTGTGGAACACGCCTTCCGCCGGCAGTGCGATGTCCACAATCTCGGGGAAATTCATTTTGAAGATCGGCAAAAATAATTTAACGCTCGCGCCACCGATGTAAAAATCTTCCATCGGCGGAATGCCGACAATCGTCGCCGGATACACCGCGTCCTTGCGATGCGTGATGGCGGTGATATGAAAAACCGGATACGGCTCGGGCAACGTGTAATAGCCGGTGTGATCGCCGAACGGCCCTTCGTCGCGCAACGGCTCCGTGGGGTCAATGTAACCTTCGATCACGAAATCGGCGTTGGCGGGAACTTCCAGATCATTCGTCTCGCACTTGATCATCTCGACGGATTTTTTGCGGAGATAACCGGCGAGGAGAAATTCATCCAGTCCATCCGGCATTGGTGCGGTCGCGGCGAAAGGAAACATCGGGTCGCCGCCGATGAAAATGGCGACGGGCATCCGCTCGCCCTTTTCGTAATAGCGGCGGCCATGGCGCGCGGCGACTTTCTGCAACTGCCAGTGCATGCCGGTGGTTTTGTCGTCGTAAATCTGGATGCGATACATGCCGAGATTGCGTTCGCCCGTGTCTGGGTCGCGTGTGACAACACACGGCAGCGTGATGAAACGTCCGCCATCCAGCGGCCAGCATTTCAAAATTGGCAAGTTCAACAAAGTTGCAGTTTCAAGATTCAAGTTGGAAGTTTCAAGTGAAGGAGCAGGCGGCCACGGAACGCCGGGCTTGAAACTTGAATCTTGAAACTTGTGAACTACTTCCTTGCACGAACCGCTCTTCACCGTCTTCGGTTTCGCGTGGCGCAGATCCAGCGCAAGCGAGAGCAGCTTGATGGCTTCCTTGAAACTCGTCGGCGGTTTAGCCTTCATCAACGCGCCGAGTTCGTTCGCGACTTCATCCACAGACTCCGCGCCCATGCTCATGGCCATGCGCTTGTGCGAGCCGAGCGTGTTGATGGCCACGGGGAACGGCGAGACGACGCCGTTGACGGTGGGCTGCTCGAACAGCAGCGCCTTGCCGCCGCCGGGCAATTTCATTTCGCGGTCGGCGATCTCGGTGATTTCGAGTTCCGTGGCGACGGGCTGGGAAATGCGTTTCAGTTCGCCCGCCTTGTCGAGGGCGTTGACGAAATCGCGGAAGGAATCAAAAGCCATACGCCTGCGAGACTAACAAAAGCAGGCCAGAAGAAAATGAAATTGCCACAGAGGCGCAGAGTTCACAGAGAAATTAAACTCTGTGCGCTCTGTGCCTCGGTGGCAAAACTCAACCGAGAATTTACTTCGGCAGCAAATCTGCGACCAAACCTTTTTCTTCCTTCAATTCATTTTCCGTCGCGGCGATTTTCGCCTTGCTGAAATCGTTGAGCGGCACGCCCTGGACGATTTCAAAATCCGTGCCGTTGCTGCGAATTGGATAGCTGAAAATCAAACCTTTCTCGATGCCGTAGCTGCCGTCGGAATGCACACCCACGCTGAACCAATCGCCAGCAGGCGTCGGATGCGTGAGCTTGTAAACCGTGTTGACGGCGGCATTCGCCGCGCTCGCTGCGCTGGAAAGTCCGCGCGCTTTGATGATGGCCGCGCCGCGTTGTTGCACGGTGGAAATAAAATCGCCCTTCAGCCACGCCTCATCTTTGATCACGGACGGAACCGGCTGGCCGTTGATTTTCGTGTTGAAAAAATCAGGATACATCGTCGCGCTGTGGTTGCCCCAGATGGCGAGATTGGTGACGGCGGTGTTGTCAACGCCGGCTTTCTGGGCGAGCTGCGATTTGGCGCGATTTTCGTCGAGCGCGGTCATCGCAAAAAATCTTTCTTTGGGAATGCCAGGCGCGTTGTTCGCGGCGATGAGCGAGTTGGTGTTGCACGGATTGCCGACGACGAGCACGCGGATATCGCTCGCGGCGTTCTTGGCAATGGCATTTCCCTGGCCGGTGAAAATTTTTCCGTTGATGCCGAGCAAATCCTTGCGTTCCATGCCAGCCTTGCGCGGCACGGCACCGACGAGCAACGCCCAGTTCACGCCTTTGAAACCTTCATCGAGATTGGAGGTCGGCACGAGACCTTTGAGCAGCGGGAAGGCGCAGTCGTCGAGTTCCATGCAGACGCCGTGCAGTGCGGCCATGGCTTTTTCGTCGGGCACTTCGATGAGGTGCAGGATGACGGGTTGATCCGGACCGAAGGCAGCACCGGAAGCAATGCGGAAGAGAAGTGAATAACCGATCTGACCGGCCGCGCCGGTGACAGCGATACGAATGGGAGTCTTGTTCATAATTGTAGCTTGATTGTAATTCCTAATTTGAATTCCACGCAAGTGCGGAACAAGGTTGAATTGCGAATGCAGTAGATTAGAAAAATGATTTCATCCTGAACGACCTGATTT